>Ga0209751_10000920_pt1 | contig 31032 bp, 30 predicted proteins | sample RifCSP13_1_FD_184019 | JGI IMG/M metagenome (GOLD analysis project Ga0209751, IMG submission 184019) | Soil microbial communities from Rifle, Colorado - Rifle CSP2_sed 13_1 (SPAdes) (version 2) | ecosystem: Environmental > Terrestrial > Deep subsurface > Rock core/Sediment | place: Rifle...
GTCGGCCTCAACCCCGAGATGCTCCACCACGATCTTTTTTACGCGCTCCGAGATATCGCTCATTTCCGCCTCACCCGTCCCTTGCTGGTCAGTCCTTAAGCCTCGCACGTCCCCCCGAGCTGTCGGCTGACGGCCTAACGCACCCCCGAGCGGTAAGTTTAAGAGGGTTGATCGCGGTGGGATTGTCGTTTGTCAAGCCCCCACAAAGCGGCCGTTTGGGTAGCACACTTTATGCGACTTTGCCAGAAGCCCTCACCGGGGGAAAAATGCTTGCCAAACCTGCTGAAGCCGTTGCTCCAAGTCTTTGTCAATCAAACGCTTACACCATGACCATACCGCCGTTCACATGCACCGTCTCGCCCGTGATATAGGCCGCCTCGTTGCTGGCGAGAAAGGCCACGGCGGCGGCGACGTCTTCAGGCTTGCCGAAGGTCCTGGCCGGGATGGCGGCGGCAATAGCCTCGACTTGCTTGGGCGTCAAGGCATCGGTCATGGGCGTCTGGATGAACCCGGGCGCGATGCAGTTGGCGGTGATGCCCCGGCTCGCCACCTCGCGCGCCAGCGACTTGGTCATGCCCACCAACCCCGCCTTGGAAGCGGCATAGTTCGGTTGACCTGGGTTGCCGAGCACGCCCGAGATGGAAGCGATATTGACGATGCGCCCGTAACGGCGCTGCATCATGCCCCGCAGGATGCCGCGGGTGAGGACGAACACAGAGGTGAGGTTGACGGCGATCACATCGTCCCATTCCTCGTCCTTCATGCGCATGAAGAGGTTGTCGTGGGTGATGCCCGCATTGTTGACGAGAATGTCCACCTGTCCGAGCATCTTCCCTGCCGTCTCGGAGAGCTGAACCACCGCCGGGCGGTCGCGCAGATCGCAAGGCAGCACAAAGACGCGCGAGCTGAGCTCTGACGCCAAAGCCTCGAGACGCTCGGCCTTCGTCCCCGAGATCGCGACATTGGCGCCTTGGCCATGCAGCACCCTGGCAATGGCACCGCCGATCCCGCCGGTGGCGCCCGTGACGAGCGCTCCTTTGCCTGTGAGGTCGAACATCGAAAACCTCTCCTTCTCCTAAGCGGCCTTAGGCCGCAAGCGCCGCGGCCGCCGCTTCCAGCTCTTCCGGCGTGCCCACGCTCCGTGCCTCGATCCCTTCGAAACGCCGGGCGATTCCGGTGAGCACACGCCCGGCGCCCACCTCATAAACGGTGCCGACGCCGTTTGATTTGAGATAAAGCATCGTCTCGCGCCACCTGACCATGCCAGTGATCTGCTCAACCAGACGCGCACGAATGATTTCGGGATCGGAGATCGGCGCAGCGAGCACGTTGGCGATCAGAGGAACCGCGGGCGGGTTGATCGTCACCTTGGAGAGCGCCGCCCGCATCGCCTCGGCCGCAGGCTGCATCAGGGCGCAATGGAAGGGGGCGCTGACTGGAAGCAGCACCGCGCGACGGGCGCCGAATTTCGGCGCCAAGCTCACCGCGCGCTCGATCGCTCGCTTGGCGCCCGATATCACCACCTGCCCCGGCGCATTGTCATTGGCGGCTTCGCACACCTCGCCTTGCGCCGCTGCCTTGGCAAGCTCCTGCGCCTGGGCGAGATCGGCGCCGAGCAAGGCCGCCATCGCCCCTTCGCCCACGGGCACCGCCTCCTGCATGGCGCGGCCACGAATCTTGAGGAGCCGCGCCGTGTCGGCGAGGCCGAGCGCGCCGGCCGCGGCAAGGGCCGAATATTCGCCAAGCGAGTGTCCTGCGACATAGGCCACTTTGGACGGAAGCTTGAGCCCCTTGTCGCCAAGCACCCGCATGGCCGCCAGAGAGACCGCCATCAGCGCCGGTTGCGCGTTCTCGGTGAGCGTGAGTTCGGCCTCGGGTCCTTCCCACATCAACCGCGACAGGTTCTGTGACAGCGCCGCGTTGACCTCGTCGAACACGGCGCGCGCGGAAGGGTAAGCCTTGGCGAGCTCGGCTCCCATACCGACGGCTTGGCTTCCCTGGCCGGGAAAGATGAAGGCAATGCTCATTGGCGCTTGGATGAATGGGGAGATGACGAGTTGCGGCCAAAGACACTGTTTCAATCTTTTCTGTCAAGCGAGGCTTCCGCTGCTCCGCAACGCGAAGACCGAGCAACCGAAAAGATAACGCGCCCGCGCAACCCCACGTGCTAGAAGAGTGTTCCGATAGGCAGCCCTGATTTGAGACTGAAAAAGGGAGACATGCATGAATCGTCCCGTTCTCCTCGGCGCCTTGACCGCATTTTTGGCGGTCACGACCGCAAGCTTGCCCCTCTTGGCCGCTGATCCGCTGCCCTGGCCCTGGAAGTCGAAACTGCCGCCCGATCCCGCGTTGGTACAGCTCGTCTCCGTGGACGACGTGAGCGTCGTCATCAATAAGTCGAACCCCCCCACGTTAGCCATCACGGTTAACGCCCAGGCCCCGACCCCGAACTACACCGAACTCCAGCTGACGCCGCGCATGGGCGACCCCAAGGACCTCATCTTCGCCTTCGACGCCAAGGGGCGCCCGCCGCAGGACATGACCATACAGGTCGTTACGCCCGTGAGCTTCACCGTCGAATATATCGATGCGCCCATCGAGAAGGTCGGTGTGGTCGAGGTCAACGCCGCCGGCAATTGCAAGGCGTTCTCAGTAACCGAGAACAAGGCCACGGAGTGCACGTCGCAGTCGGCCCCGCAATAGGGGGGCGCGCTCCCGGGCGACCTTGCCGGGCCTTGCAAAGCCCGCGCGAAGTCTTATAAGTCCGCCACCAGCAACCGCTCCGGTCGGAGGCTGAACGGAGGACCGCTCAAAGTGTGAGCGGCAGGCTTTGATCGCCGCCCTCCCGTGTCTCCGCTCTCAGGGTCGTCTCTTGGGCCTTTCCTTCTAAAGCGCCCATGCGAGGCTTCGCGCCGGAGCAACGAAGAAGGAAAGGCAATCCATGCCTCTCTATGAGCATGTATTCCTGGCGCGGCAGGATATTTCCGCCCAGCAGGTCGACGCTCTTCTCCAGAGCTTCCGCTCTATCCTCGAGGAGCGCGGCGGGTCGGTCGGCAAGACCGAATATTGGGGACTGAGGTCGCTTGCCTACCGCATCAAGAAGAACCGCAAGGCCCATTATGCGTTGATGAATATCGACGCGCCCCACGAGGCGGTGAACGAGCTCGAGCGCCAGATGCGCCTTTCAACCGACGTCATCCGCTTCCTGACCGTGAAGGTCGACGAGCACGACGCGGCACCGTCGGCGATGATGCGCCGTTCCGACCGCGACGAGCGCGAAGGCCGCGGCGATCGCGGGGATCGAGGCGACCGCGGGGATCGAGGCGACCGCGGCGATCGTGGCGGCGGCCGCGGAGGCCGTCGGGACTATCGCGACCGCGACCGCGATTTTGCCCCGCGGGAAGCGCGCGTCCCCGTCGAGGTCGAGGCCGAGGTTGAAACCGTGGACGCCATCGAAGGCGGGGAGGACTCCTGATGAGCATGACGCAAATGCAGGCGCGCCGCCCCTTCTATCGCCGGCGCAAGACCTGTCCCTTCTCCGGCGATAAGGCCCCGAAGATCGACTACAAGGACGTGAAGCTCCTGCAGCGTTACGTGTCAGAGCGCGGCAAGATGGTGCCGAGCCGCATCACGGCAGTTTCCGCCAAGAAGCAGCGCGAGCTCGCCCGCGCGATCAAACGCGCGCGGTTCCTTGGTCTTCTGCCCTATCTTATTCAGTAGGGAGTTCAGGCGCGCCGTTTGAGCTTTAGGCCGTAAGCAAAGTTGGGGCGGGGTACCTCCCTCCCCTAACCGCTTTTAGGAGGCGGGACAGCGCATCAATGCCAACACCTCTCATCATCGGCGTAGGCTCCGGCCTTGTTTCGGCGGCTCTGTTCGCCTCGGCCGCCACGGCCACCGCGCTTGCCGGCGTGCTGTTCTATCTCGCGCCCTTGCCGCTTTGTCTGGCCGGGCTCGGCTGGGGCGGGATGGCGGCGCTGTTCTCGGCGCTCACCGCCACGGTGATCATCGCCGCAAGCCTCGGGCCTGCCACGGCAGCGATCTTCGCGCTTTCAGTGGCCGCACCGACCGCGCTCCTCGTCCATCTTGCCCTCCTATCCCGTTCGGTCGCGGCAGCGCAAGGCCAGGTGGCGAGTGCCCTCGAATGGTATCCGCCGGGCCGTCTCGTCGCCTGGGCGGCGCTGATGGCCGGCCTCCTGGCCGGCATCCTGGTGCTCATCCTGGGCTACGATCAGGACAGTTATCGCGAGTCGATCCGCCAGATTCTCAGTCACAGCGCCTTGAAGGAACTCGATCGCGACGGCACCCTCCTCACCGAGGAGAACATCGCGCGCCTCTCGAACGTGCTCGCCCGGGCGCTTCCTGCCGCCTTCGCCATCATCTGGCTCACTATCACCTTGTTCAATCTATGGATGGCGGGTCTGATCGTCGACGCCTCGGGGCGCGCGCGCCGGCCGTGGCCCGACCTTCATGCCCTCGAGCTGCCGAACGCGTTCCTGCTCATTTTCGCCGGCGCGCTCGCCGTATCATTTCTGCCAGGCCTGCCTGGCCTGCTCGCCACCGGCCTCGCCGGGGCGTTGCTGTTCGCTTACGTGCTGCAGGGATTGGCGGTGATCCACGTCTATAGCCGGGGCGTCCCGCTGCGTGGGCTTCTACTCGCTACCATCTATCTCGGAATTTTGCTGTTGGGCTGGGTGGCGATCGCCGTCGCCATTGTCGGCTTGGCCGAGCCCTTGCTGGGCTTGCGCCAGCGCGCCAATCGCGGCGGTCAGCCCCCCAACGGCAGCGGAACGGTCTGACAAGGATAGGAGTGTCGAACATGCAAGTCATTCTGCTCGAACGCATTGGGCGCCTCGGACAAATGGGCGACGTGGTCACCGTCAAGGACGGCTTCGCGCGCAACTTTCTGCTCCCGCAAGGCAAGGCGCTTCGTGCCACCGAAGCCAATCGCAAGCGCTTCGAGCGCGAGCGGGCGCAGCTCGAGGCGCGGGATCTCGAGCTCAAATCGGAGGCGCAAGGGGTGTCGGTCAAGCTCGACGGACAGAGCTTCATCGTGATCCGCCAGGCGGGCGACACCGGTCAGCTCTACGGCTCGGTTTCAACCCGCGACATCGCCACGGCGGTTACCGAAGGCGGCTTCTCCATCGAGCGGCGCCAAGTGATGCTCGACCGGCCGATCAAGACGCTCGGCCTGCACGACGTCCGCATCTCGTTGCACGCCGAAGTGGCCCCTCACGTTGTCGTCAATGTCGCCCGCTCCCCCGACGAGGCGGCGCGGCAGGCCCGGGGTGAGGACATCAGCAAGGCGAAGACCGAAGCCGAGGAGGACGCCGAAGCGGCGCGCATTGCCGCCGCGGCGCTGTTCGAAGAAGGGGCGCCGGCCGAACTTGCCGGAGAGCCTGAAACAGGAGAAGAGACGGGCGCCTAAGCTCCGCCGCGCGGGCGGGACCCTGCGACAAAGCCTCAAGAACCAAGAAGGCGCTGCCGCTGACCCGCGACTACATATATATGAGGCCGAGCGGGAGCTGCGTCGCCGCGACGCTCACCATGCCCCGGCCAGGAGGCGCCGCGCCGCGAGCTAGCCGCTCTCCTTGTGGGCGAGAGCACGCTGTCCCCGTTGTCCACAGACCTCATGACTATCCGCGACTCGCGTTTGGAGTAGTGTTGGCGCATGAGCAACGCTTTGATTCGGCCGATTGCCCCGGAGACCCCTGTCTTCCGCGAGGCGCCGCATAATCTTGAGGCGGAACAAGCCCTTCTCGGCGCCATCCTGGTCAACAACGAGGCCATCGACCGGGTCTCGAATTTTCTCAAGTCCGGTCATTTCTATGACGCCCTCCACGCCCGCATCTATGAGGCGGCGGCAAAGCTCATCTTGAGCGGCAAGCGGGCCACCCCCATCACCCTCAAGACGTTCTTCCAGGCCGAGCCGCCGGTGGGCGAGCTGCCCGTCCCGCAATATCTCGGGCGCTTAGCGGCCAACGCCACCACCATCATCAATGCCGAAGATTACGGCCGCACGGTCTACGACCTCGCCATCCGCCGTCAGCTCATCGGGATCGGCGAGGAGATGGTCAACACCGCCTTCGATTCGCCCATCGACGCGCCCCCTTCGGCCCAGATCGAGGGTGCCGAGCAGCAGCTTTACGAGCTTGCCGAGACCGGCAAATACGGCGCGGGCTTCGAGCCCTTCTCCTCGGCGCTGACCGATGCCATCGACATGGCCGCCAATGCCTACCGGCGCGATGGCGGCCTGTCCGGACTTGCCACCGGCTTCACCGACCTCGACCACCGCATGGGCGGGCTGCAGCCGTCGGACCTCATCATCATCGCCGGGCGCCCTGCCATGGGCAAGACGGCGCTTGCCACCAACATCGCCTATCACGTGGCGAAGACCTACAAGCCCGGCGGGGACTCGGAGACCGCGCTCGACGGCGCCGTGGTGGGGTTCTTCTCGCTCGAGATGTCGGCCGAGCAGCTGGCCACCCGCATCATCTCCGAGCAGGCCTATATCCCCTCTGAGCGCATCCGCCGCGGTAGGATCGATGCCGACGAGTTCGACCGCATCGTCGAGGTATCCCAGGAGCTGCAGCATCTGCCCCTCTATATCGACCAGACCGGCGGTATCACCGTCGCCCAGCTTGCGGCACGAGCGCGGCGGCTGAAGCGCCAGAGGGGGCTCGGCTTCGTCGTCGTCGATTACCTCCAGCTCCTATCCGGCTCCTCGAAGCGCGCCGCGGAGGGCCGCGTGCAGGAGGTCTCGGAGATCACCACGGGGCTGAAGGCCCTTGCCAAGGAGCTGCATGTCCCCATCCTTGCCCTCTCCCAGCTCTCCCGCCAGGTCGAGCAGAGGGAGGACAAACGCCCGCAACTCGCGGATTTGCGCGAATCCGGCTCGATCGAGCAGGATGCCGATGTAGTGTTGTTCGTGTTCCGTGAGGAATATTATCTGGAGCGTAGCCAACCCCGCGAGAACACCGAAGAGCACAAGCTGTGGCAGCAAGGAATGGAGATGGTGACGGGCAAGGCCGACGTGATCATCGGCAAGCAGCGGCACGGGCCCACGGGCACGGTGACGCTACAATTCACACCGGAGTTCACGAGGTTCAGCAATCTCGCCAGCGAGGAGCGCTTGCCGGAGCGCCGCGAGTGAGCCCTGCGCGCCCGCGCGAGGCTGCCTCGAGCGGGCGCGACGAAGGGCCAAACGAGACCGCGATCCTCACCATCGATCTCGATGCGCTCACCGCCAACTATCGCCGCTTGCGCGATCTTGCCGCGCCTGCCGAATGCGCCGCCGTGGTCAAGGCCGATGCCTATGGTCTCGGCATGGCGGAAGCCGCGCCTGTGCTCGCGCGCGCGGGCTGCAAGAGGTTCTTCGTGGCGACCCTCGGCGAGGCCAAGGCCTTACGTGCGCTATTGCCCCATGTCACCATCTACGTCTTCGCCGGCCTCATGCCGGGAACGGCCGAGCTCTACCGCGCGCACGATCTCCGTCCCGTGCTGAACAGCGCCGAGGAGATCAGGGAGTGGGCGCTCTTCTGCGTGACGCAGGGCGAGAAGCTCCCCTGTGCCGTGCATCTCGACAGCGGCATGAACCGCCTCGGCCTTTCGGCGGCGGAGGTCGATCAGGTGGCGGATGCGCGCGACCTCTGGCAGGCCATGACGCTCTCCCTTGTGATGAGCCATCTCGCCTGCGCCGACGAGGCGCAACACCCGAAGAGCGAAGCGCAGCGAAAGATTTTCGACAGGCTTCGCGCGCGCCTGCCGGCGGCGCTTGCGAGCCTCGCCAATTCCGCCGGCATCCTGCTCGGGCGCGCTTATGCATACGACCTCGTGCGTCCGGGCATCGCGCTTTATGGAGGCAAGCCGTCCCGCCAGGGCGAGAATCCGTTCCACCCCGTCGTGCACCTCAAGGGCCGCATCCTCCAAGTACGCAACGTCGCCGCCGGAGAAACAATCGGCTACGGCGCGACAAGGACGTTGCGCGAGACGGCGCGCGTGGCTGTCGTCTCGGTGGGCTATGCCGACGGAGTCTTTCGGTCGTTGTCGACCGGGGATGGCGAGACAGGTCTCGTCGTCTATCTCGGCGCCCATGCCGCTCCCATCTTGGGCCGCGTGTCGATGGACCTGATCACCATCGACGTGACCGGCGTGCCCGAGGAGCTTTCTTGCCGCGGCGCCTGGGTCGAGCTGATCGGGCCGAATGTCTCGGCGCAAGACATGGCCCATCACGCCGGCACCATCGATTACGAGGTCCTCACCAATCTCGGCCGGCGCGCCGCCCGGCGCTATCTCGGCGGCTAGGCGCTCTATGGCCAAGACTTCGCGCGCCTTCGTCTGCCAAGCTTGCGGCGCGGTGACCACCCGCTGGTCAGGCAAATGCGCCGCTTGCGGCGAATGGAACTCCATCATCGAGGAAGCGGCGCCAACCGGCTCCCCTGCCCTCGTCGCCATCAGAGGCGGCAAAGGGCGACTTGCCGTTTTCGAAACCCTCGCCACCGCCACGCTCGACGCTCCCCGGCTGCCAACCGGCATTGCCGAACTCGACCGGGTTCTCGGCGGAGGGCTCGTGCCTGGCTCTGCCGTGCTGGTCGGCGGCGATCCCGGCATCGGCAAATCGACGCTCCTGCTCCAGGCCGCCGCCAAGCTTGCCGAGACCGGCGCGCGCGTCGTCTATCTTTCCGGCGAGGAGGCGCCGGCCCAGGTGCGCATGCGCGCGGCACGTCTTGGGCTTGCCGAGGCGCCGGTCGCACTCGGCACCGAAACGAACCTCGCTAATATCGTCGCCACGCTGGCGAGCGCCGCACCGCCCGCGCTCATCGTCATCGACTCGGTGCAGACGCTCTGGTCCGAAGCGGTGGAAGCCGCGCCGGGCACCATCTCCCAGCTCAGAGGCTGCGCCTCGGCCCTGATCAGCCACGCCAAAGGAAGCGGCTCGACCCTCGTCCTGGTCGGCCACGTCACCAAGGACGGCCAGATTGCCGGCCCCAAGGTGATCGAGCACATGGTCGACACCGTGCTCTCGTTCGAAGGCTTGAGCGGACACCAGTTCCGCATCTTGCGCGCGGTAAAGAACCGTTTCGGACCGACCGACGAGATCGGCGTGTTCGAGATGCGCCAGGACGGTCTGAAGGAGGTGGAGAACCCCTCGGCTCTGTTCTTGAGCGACCGCGACCGGGGCGCCCCCGGCACGGCTGTCTTCGCCGGCATGGAGGGCACGCGCCCGATCCTTGTGGAGATCCAGGCGCTGGTTGCGCCCTCCTTGTTCGGCACGCCGCGTCGCGCCGTGGTGGGCTGGGACCCCAACCGGCTCGCCATGCTGATCGCCGTGCTCGAAGCCCGCTGCGGGGTGAGGCTCGGCGCCCATGATGTCTATCTGAATGTCGCGGGGGGCCTGCGTCTCAATGAGCCCGCCGCCGACCTTGCCGCCGCGGCGGCGCTCGTCTCCTCGATGAGCGGCAACCCCGCGCCCGAGGATGCCGTCTATTTCGGCGAAGTGAGTCTGACCGGCGCGGTGCGGGCCGTAGGCCATATGGATCAACGGCTTAAAGAAGCGGCCAAGCTAGGCTTCACACGTGCCGTCGTACCTGCCGCCGCAGGCGAAGGGGACCGGGAGGCCAAGGAGATCCGGCTCCTTCCCCTCTCCCAACTGGAGGAACTCGTGGCCTTATTTGGCGCGCCGGCCATCGAGTAGAAATCGGAGGCCCTGCGACAATGCGCCGGGCGCCGCTTCAGTGATTGCGCGAGCGGGCCCATTTGTGCTTCATCGCCGGGAATCGTGATAGTGTGCGCGCCGCCCGCCGAAGGAGCCTCGTGCGATGCCCATCTCCTGGCTCGATGTCATACTCATCATCATCATGCTCATCTCGGGCTTTCTCGCCATGGTGCGCGGCTTCACGCGCGAGGTCCTGTCCATCTTCTCCTGGGCTGTCGCCGCCGTCGCCGCCCTTTATCTCACGCCCAAATATGCGAGCGTGCTCGACCCCTATATCGACAACCCGAGCGTGGCCCAGATCGCCTTCGCCGCCGGCGTTTTCATCATTACCCTGATCGTGGTGAGCCTGATCACCTTCCGCATCTCCGACCGCGTGCTCGACAGCCGGGTCGGCGCTCTCGACCGCACTTTGGGCTTCGTCTTCGGCCTGGCACGCGGTTTCCTTCTCGTGGCCATCGTCTTTATTCTGTTCAGCGCGCTTGCCCGCGACCAGCCAGAGTGGGTCCGCAATGCGCGCTCTTATTCCATTCTCCAGCAGACGCAGGTCGCCATCGAATCGCTTCTCCCCATGAATCCGGAACAGTTTCTGCCTGGGCCGAAGGAGGAGGAGCAGCCCGGCGGTCAGCCCGAGGGACAACCTGAGGCGCCCGCCGAAGAGGCTCAGCCGGACCAGAAGTCTTGAGGTTAAGGTTCTAGGAATACGTTGCGTCGCGTGCCATTGAAGCGCTCTTCGGGGCGCCTATCTACTTGGAGGAGGCTAAGGCCCGTGACAGAGCAGGTTTTGACCAAGACGCCCGATTTTGGTTGGCTCGAAGAGGACCGGCTGCACGAGGAGTGCGGGGTCTTCGGCATCTTCAACCATCCCGACGCAGCGGCGCTCACCGCGCTTGGGCTGCATGCGCTCCAGCATCGGGGGCAGGAAGCGGCCGGCATCGTCAGCTTCGACGGGAGCCACTTCCACACCGAGCGCCGCGTCGGCCTCGTCGGCGACCACTTCACCTCGCGGCCGGTGATCGAGCGGCTGAAAGGCGACAGGGCCATCGGCCATGTCCGCTATTCCACCTGCGGCGATCCGGTCTTGCGCAACGTGCAGCCGCTGTTCGTCGATCTCGACTCCGGCGGTTTCGCGCTCGGCCACAACGGCAACCTCACCAACGCGCTCACCTTGCGCGAATCCCTGATCAAGAAAGGCGCCATCTGCCAGTCGACCACCGATACCGAGGTAATCCTCCACCTCGTGGCGCGCAGCGAGAAGCAACGCTTCGTCGAGAAGTTCATCGAAGCCCTGCTCCAGGTCGAAGGCGCCTATGCGCTGGTCGGCCTCACCCACAAGAAGCTGATCGGCGCACGCGATCCCTTCGGCATCAGGCCTCTCGTTCTCGGTAAGCTCGGCGATTCATGGGTACTCGCGTCGGAGACCTGCGCCCTCGACATCATCGGCGCCGATTTCGTGCGCGAGGTGGAGAATGGCGAGGTGGTGGTAATCACCCGCGAGGGGCTCGAGAGCCACAGATTCGTGCCGAAGTTTCCCGCCCGGCTCTGCATCTTCGAATATATCTATTTCGCCAGGCCAGACTCCATCGTCGGCGGCCGTTCGGTCTACGAGGTACGCAAAGAGATGGGGCGGCAATTGGCGCGCGAGGCTCCGGCCCACGCCGACGTCGTCATCCCCATCCCCGATTCCGGCGTGCCCGCTTCCATCGGTTACTCGCAAGAGTCGGGGCTGCCCTTCGAATACGGCATCATCCGCAATCACTATGTGGGTCGCACCTTCATCGAGCCCGAGCAGCGTATCAGGCAGCTCGGCGTGAAGCTCAAGCACAGCGCCAATGAGGGCCAGGTCAAGGGCAAGCGCATTGTGCTCATCGACGACAGCGTGGTGCGGGGCACGACCTCGGTGAAGATCGTGCAGATGATGCGCGAGGCGGGCGCGAGCGAGGTGCATATGCGCATTTCGAGCCCGCCCATCACCCATCCCGATTTCTACGGCATCGACACGCCCGACCGGGACAAGCTACTCGCCGCCCATCGTAGTCTCGAAGAGATGCGGGCGTTCATCGGCGCCGACTCCCTCGCCTTCCTTTCCGTCGAGGGCATCTACAAGGCCATGGGTTACGACGGCCGCGACAACGCCCATCCCCAATTCACCGACCATTGCTTCACCGGCGAATATCCGACCAGGCTTAGGGACCGCGAAGGCCCGCCGCAGCAGAAGCAGCTCTCCTTCCTCGCCGAGGTCGGTTGACGTCGCAGCGTCTCAAGGATCGCATTGCGCTTATCACCGGCGCTTCGCGCGGCATCGGCCGCGCCGTGGGGCTCGCCTTCGCACGGGAGGGCGCGCATGTGCTGCTGCTCGCGCGCACCCGCAAGGCCCTTGAAGAGGTCGACGATCGGATCAGAGCCGGCGGCAACAAGGCGACCCTCATTCCGCTCGACCTTGCCGACGGCCAAGCCATCGACGCGCTCGGGCCCTCTCTCTATGAGCGCTTCGGGAGACTCGACGTGCTGGTCGGCAACGCCGCCATCCTCGGCCGCCTCTCGCCGCTGCCTCATATTCCGGCCGAGCACTGGGAGCGCAGCTTCGCGGTCAACGTCACCGCCAATTGGCGGCTGATCCGCACGCTCGATCCGCTGCTCCGCCGCTCGGATGCCGGGCGCGTGATCTTCGTGACTTCGGGGGTGGCGCGCTCTGCCCGCGCCTATTGGGCCCCCTATTCCGTCTCGAAGGCGGCGCTCGAGGCGCTGGCCAAGACCTATGCCAACGAGACTGGCGACAGCCCCATCAAGGTGAACCTCGTCGACCCCGGCGCCACCGCAACCCGCATGCGCGCCGAAGCCTATCCCGGCGAGGACCAGAGCACCCTGCGCCGGCCCGAGGATGTGGCTGAAGCCTTCGTGCCGCTCGCCATGCCTGACTGGCTGGAAACTGGGCAAATTGTCGATGCTTGGAAGGCCATCAGCCGTCCGTAGATAGCACCATGCCGTCGTAAGCGGGCTCGACACCTTCCGGCAGTTCCCGCTTAAGCGTCTCATAGTCGAGATCGAGATGCATATGGGTGAGCACGGCGCGTTTCGGCTTCACCCGCGCAACCCAGGCGAGCGCCTGCTCGACCGAGAGATGGCTCGCATGAGGCGTGTAGCGGAGCGCATCGAGGATCCACACATCGAGGCCTTCGAGAGCCTTCAGCGACTCCTCCGGAAAGTCGCTTGCATCCGGCGAATAGGCGATGCCGCCGAAGCGGAAGCCGAGCGTCTCGCCCTGCCCATGAAGCTGGCGAAAGGGGAGCACTTCGATCGCACCGCCTGCGCCTGAAATTCTGAGCTTCTCGCCGGCGCGGATGTCGTGGCCTTTGAGGATCGCCGGATACTCGCTGCCGGGCGGCGATTCGAAGCAATAGGCGAAGCGCGAGCGGAGCAGCTTACCCGTGGCCTCGTCGTAATAGACGTCGACCCGGCGATGCCCGTTGAATGACACCATGCGCAAATCGTCGATGCCATGCGCATGGTCGGCGTGATCGTGGGTGTAAAGCACCCCGTCGAGCCAGGCCGCCCCGCAATCGAGCAATTGCTGGCGAAGATCGGGCGAGGTGTCGACCAGCACGGCCGTTTCACCCTCAGCGCCCGCTCGCTCCACCAGCAGCGAACAGCGCCTGCGCCGGTTCTTGAGATTTTTGGGATCGCACGCGCCCCAATGATTGCCGACGCGTGGCACGCCGCCCGACGTGCCGCAGCCGAGAATGGTGAGCGTCAAGGTCATGCGGCGCTTTGAGGCGACTTCAGGGACGAGCGCGGAACCTTCCTGAACAGCCTGAAGAAGTTCTCTGTGGTCATGCGCGCCATCTCGGTCTCACGCACGCCGCGCAGAGCGGCAAGGCGCGCCGCGGTATGCACCACGAAGGCCGGCTCATTGGTCTTTCCGCGCATGGGCTCGGGCGCAAGGTATGGCGCGTCGGTTTCGACCAGGAGGCGGTCCGACGGTACGGCAAGGGCAATGTCGCGCAAGGGCTCCGCATTCTTGAAGGTGATGACGCCGGAGATGGAGATAGAGCCGCCGAGCGCGAGACCCCGCCGCGCAAGGTCGGGGCCCCCGGTGAAGCAATGCAGCACGAAGGGAAAGGCGCCTTTCTTGGTTTCTTCCTCCAGCATGCGGGCGATGTCGGCGTCGGCGTCGCGGGCGTGGATGATGAGCGGCAGGCCGGTCTCCCGCGCGGCGGCAATATGGATGCGGAAGCTCTTCTTCTGTATGTCGCGCGGGCTGTTGTCGTAGTGATAATCGAGGCCCGCCTCGCCGATGGCCACCACTTTGGGATGGCGCGCGAGCTCCACCAGCTCTTCCACCATAATGTCCGGCTCTTCGGCGGCGTTGTGGGGATGCGTGCCGACCGAGCAGAACACATTGTCATGGGCCTCGACGATGGCTTTCAGCTCATTGAAGCGGCGTACTCGCGTCGAGATGGTCACCATGAGGCCGACGCCCGCCGCGCGAGCGCGGTCGAGCACCGCATCGAGGTCGGCGTTGAGCTCGGGAAAATCGAGATGGCAGTGGCTGTCGATCAACATCGCAGATGACGAAAGACCGATATTCTTCAAGTTGCTGGGCTAAAAGAGGATAGCTTTGCAGCACTATGTGCCGCATATGAGCCGACGAGACAACAAATGCTTAATGAGGAGACCATGGTGAGAAGGATGTCCCGTCTTGCTGCGGCCATCGCGGCTCCACTGCTCTGTCTCGCTCCGCTTCCGGCTCAAGCCGGGTGCAGTAAAAGCGTTACTTTGTACAACGCCTCTTGGTGCCCCTACTGCAGACAAGTCAGGGCCATCCTCGCGCGCAACCACATCCGGTACCGCATCCAGGACGCGACAACCGCGCGCGTTCAGGCTGTCATGATAAGAAAATTCGGAGACACGGCGGTACCGAGGACTGTGATCGGCGGAGTCGTTGTCGAAGGCGTTGACGAGGCGCAAATCAGGCAGGCGTGCCGCAGATAACGTGTCTCGGCTTGACGAGCGTCACGATGCCGGAATTTCCTCAGCCTCGACATGGCGCGGAAACACTGGGATTGGCGGTGGCAATTCCGTTCCGGGCTTTGGCCTTCCCTGAGGTCCGAGGGCAGCGAAATCGCGGGCGTCCTGTGGAACGCCGAGCTGATCGAGCAGCTTTGCCGCGCTTTCCGGCATGGCCGGCTGCACCAGAATCGCGATCTGGCGCGTGACCTCAGCCGTGACATAAAGAATGGTCCCCATCCGCTCGGGGTTGGTCTTCTTATGCGCCCAGGGCTCCTCCCCGGCGAAATAGCGATTGGCGTCGGCGACCAGCGCCCAGATGATTTCCAGCGCGCGGTGAATGGCGAAATCGTCGATGACCTCCTCCACCCGCCTTAGGGCCGCGTCTGCAGACGCAAGAATGGTCCGGTCGGCCTCGCTAAGCGCTCCCGGCTTGGGCACGCGGCCCCCGCAATTCTTGGCGATCATCGACAGCGAGCGCTGCGCGAGATTGCCGAGATCGTTGGCGAGATCGGCATTGATGCGCTGCACGATGCCCTCGCGGCTGTAATTGCCGTCCTGGCCGAACGGCACTTCGCGCAACAGAAAATAGCGGAGCGGGTCGACGCCGTAATCCGCAACAAGCACGAAAGGATCGACCACATTGCCGACCGACTTCGACATCTTCTCCCCGCGGTTATAGAGAAAGCCGTGGCCGTACACTTGTCTGGGCAGGGCAACGCCGGCCGACATGAGGAAGGCCGGCCAATAGACGGCGTGAAAGCGGATGATGTCCTTGCCGATGATATGTACATCGGCCGGCCAGTAGCGCTTGAACGTGGCTGACGCCTCGTCGGGAAAACCAACGCCGGTGAGATAATTGGTGAGCGCGTCCACCCACACATACATGATGTGCTTCGGGTCGCCCGGCACGGGAATCCCCCAGTCGAAGGTGGTGCGCGAGATCGAGAGGTCCTGGAGGCCGCCGCGCACGAAGCTCTTCACCTCGTTCGCCCGCGTATCGGGCCCGACGAACTCGGGGTGCGCCTCGTAAAGGGCGAGCAGCCTGTCCTGATAGGCCGAGAGTCGAAAGAAATAACTCTCCTCCTCCACCCATTCCACCGGCGTTCCTTGCGGCGAGAGCTTGCGCCCGTCAGGCCCCTCCTTCAGTTCGCTCGCGTCGTAATAGGCCTCGTCGCGCACCGAGTACCAGCCGGCATATTTGTCGAGATAGATGTCGCCCGCGTCTTGCATGCGCCGCCACAGTTCCTGGCAGGCGCGCGCGTGGCGCTCCTCCCGCGTACGGATGAAATCTTCGTTGGAGCAGTTGAGCGCGCGGACCATGTCGCGGAACTTGGGCGTATTGCGGTCGGCAAGCTCTGACGGCGTGATGCCTTGCGCTTTCGCCGTCTGCAGCATCTTGATGCCGTGCTCGTCGGTCCCGGTCAGGAAGAACACGTCGCGGCCCTGCAACCGCCGGAAGCGCGCAAGCGCATCAGTCGCCACGGCTTCATAGGCATGGCCGATATGGGGCGCGTCGTTCGGATAGGAGATGGCGGTGGTGATGTAATAGGGCCGCTTGTCTGCCATGGCGGCAGGAATAGCGGCGTCGGCGCCCGCGGGCAAGCTTGCTGGCTTTCCTCGCTAGACAGGATGTACCCGCGCCAGATGCTGCAGCCGGAACCAGGTCTCGAGCAGCAAGAGGCCGCGATCGAGATTGAGGGCGAAGGCCTCCCGCTTGGCCTCCGAGATCGCCTCCCACGCGTCCGCCCAATCAGCGAGATTGGCAGGCGAAATGAGCCGCTTGGCGAGCTTCTGCTCCTCTTGCGTCGCCCCCTCGCCGGTGGCCGTGACGCGGATGAGGCGCTCGATGAGCCCAAGCAGGAGCGCAAGATAGAGGTCGAAGCGCTCGGTGTCGGCGGCGCCGGCAAGCCGCTCGACCTGACGGTGCAGCCGCGGCCCGTCGATGTCCGGCAGGGCGGCGAGGGCTGCGGTGATCTCGTCATAAAGCGCGATGCCGTCGCTGGCGATGAGCTCGAGTGCGCGGCGCACGCTCCCCTGGCTCAAAGCCAGCGCGGTGGTGAGCGTCCTGGCATCGGCGTCGTGGCTGTCGCGGTCGAGCGCCGCCTGCACGGCCTCCTTCAGATCCCTCTCTCCTAAGACCGAGACACGAAGTGTCCGGGCGCGCGAGCGGATGGTGACCGGAAGCCGCCCCTCGGCGCTCGAGATCAGGAGAAACAAGGTCTTGGACGGCGGCTCTTCCAGCGCCTTGAGAAGTGCGTTCGCCGCATTCTGGTTCAGCTCATCGGCGCGGTCGACAATGACGACGCGCCACCCCCCCTCGCCCGCCGTATTGCCGAGAAAGGCCCTGAGCCGCCTCACCTCGTCGATGCCGATCCATTGCGAATAGCGCTTCGACTTCTCGACCCACGAGCGCCGGATGAGGAGAAGGTTCGGGTGCGAGAGCGCCGCCACCTTGCGGAACACCGGGTGGTCCGCGTCGACAGTCTCGCCTTCGGCGAGCACTGAGCGCGCGAAGCGATAGGCAAGCGTCGCTTTGCCGATGCCCTCCGGGCCGACCAGCAGCCAGGCATGATGCATGCGGCCGCCTTCGAGCGCGTCGGCGAATTCGTTCAGTGCCGCCTCATGGCCGAAGAGGCGATCCACCTCGCGGGGTGTCGAGAATCCGGTGAGCCGATCGGGCTCGCCAGGCGCCGCGCGCGAACGCTCCGCCGCCATGCTCATGGGCTTAAGCGCTGCAGGACCACCTCCCACACATCCTCGGCGACCATGGCCTCGGGCTGGCTCGCGTCGATGACCACGCAACGGTCCGGCTCCTCCTCGGCGATATCGAGAAAGGCCCTGCGCACGCGCTCATGCAGCATAAGCTCCTGGCTCTCGAAGCGGTCGGGCGTATTGCCGCTACGCCGCTCGGCCGCGCGCCCAAGACCCTCCTCGGGCGGAATATCGAGAACGAAGGTAATGTCGGGCAGAAGGCCCCCGACCGTAAGCCGCTCCAAGGCGTTGATCAGCCCGCGCGGCACGCCGGCCGTGGCCCCTTGATAGGCGCGCGTGGAATCCAGGAAGCGGTCGCACACGACCCATTTGCCTTCGTGCAGCGCCTGCCCGATCGCGTTCTCAATATGGTCGGCACGCGCGACCGCGAACAGCAACGCTTCGGCAAAGGGACCGAACTGCCAGACGCGCCCGGAGAGCAGCGCCTCGCGGATCTCCTCGGCGGCCGGCGAGCCGCCGGGCTCGCGGGTGGCGAGTACCTTGCGGCCGGCGCGCGCCAGCCGGTTGGCGAGAATGCCGGCCTGGGTCGACTTGCCGGAGCCCTCGCCGCCTTCGAATGTGATGAATCTACCGGTTTCGGTGGCTTCGCGCTGCATTGTATTAGCGGGCTACAATAGCCAGCCGAAGGCGAGGACGAGCAGCGAATCCAAGCCGCGCATGGCGAAGTTGCTCTGGTCGATGTCGTCGCCGGCATAAAGCGGAATGTCGTTGGTCGCTTGGGATTCGGCCGAGGTCACTCTCAGTACCGCCACCTGATCGCCTTTGCGGATGGGAGCCTTGATCGGCCCATCATACACGATCGAGGCCGTGACCTTGCCGGTCGCGTTGGCGGGCAGGATGATGTTGATGTTGCCGTCGCCGACAAGCGGCACGTAATGCTCGGTTCCCCCCCACACAAGCGCGTCACTCACCTTTTGACCTTCGTCGAACAGCCTGAAGGGCTTGAAGCTCTTGTAGCCCCAGTCGAGCAGTTTGCGCGCCTCGGCCTCCCGGTCCTTCGCCGACTCGAGCCCGCCGACCACAAGGAGGAGCCGCTGGCCGCCGCGCTTGCCGCTCGCCACCAGCCCATAGCCCGACTCCTTGATGAAGCCCGTCTTCAGCCCGTCCACCCCAATTTCGGCGAAGACGAGCGGATTGCGATTACGGAACGTGAACTTTTCGCGGTACTTGAACTCCTTCTGCCCGAAGAAGTGATAGTACTCGGGGTAAGTGTAGATGAGATAGTGGGCGAGGATCGCGAGCTCGCGCGCGCTCATCAGATGGCCTTCGGCCGGCAGACCGGTCGCGTTGACGAAGGTCGATTTCTCGAGCCCGATGGTTCGGGCGTACTCGGTCATCTGTTTGGCAAATGCTTCTTCGCTGCCGGCAATCCCTTCGGCGAGAATGATGGCGGCATCGTTGCCCGACTGGACGGTGATGCCCTGGATAAGATCGCTCACGCTCACCATGGTATTGAGCGGCGCGAACATGGCCGAGCCGCCGGAAGGCGCTCCTCCAGTCCGCCACGCATGTTCGGTTACCTTGAACTCGTCCTCGAGCTTGAGCCGCCCTGCCTTCAACTCGCGAAACACGATAGCGAGCGTCATGAGCTTGCTCATGCTCGCCGGCGGGGCCAGCGTATCGGCGTCCTTCTCGAACAGCGTGAGATTGGCGTCGGCATCCATAAGGACGGCATGCTTGGCCTTGGTCTCGAAGGCGCTTGGCGGAGCGGCGGCGCGGACCGTGGCCGCGACAGAGCCGGCGCCGAGCGCGAGAACGGCGGCTACCGCAGCGATCTTGATCCATCTGTCAAGGCGCGAGGCGTGCACGGGGCTGACCGGGGTAGGATCGAAGTGGATGATGACGGCCGCTGTCCGCAGCCGAACTCAGCAAATATCAAGCGCTCTTGCGGAAAAATCAACCCGGTAGCCGAAAAGGGCGCCCTAGTTCTTCGCCACCAGCTTGGCGCCTTGATAGCCGGCCTTCGCCACCTTGGCCAGTGCCGCTTCGGCTCCTGATTTATCCGAAAAAGGCCCGACGCGGACGCGGAAATAGACGTTCCCGCCCACGGCGATTGGGGCCACGTCGACGGGCGCAATGGCGGAAAGGACGTTGCGCGCTCGCTCGGCGTTCTCCTTGCTCTTGAACGAGCCCGCCTGGATGACCGGCCCGTTAACCTGCGCTTTCGGCTTAACCTCGCGTGGGATGGAGCCTGTGGCCTGAGGGGCCGGTAGCGCGGCGGCTTTGGTGGTCGCCTTCCAGCCTTGCAACGCGATATCGGTGGGAGCTGCTTCGTCTTGCGGCGCAGCCTCTTGCGGGGCGGCCTGCTTCCACCGGCGTGCCAAATTCTCTGGATTTTCCGGAGGTAGCGTGCTGCTAACGGCGAATGCCCCGTCCCTCCCCTTTGACGATTTCCCTTTGGCTGCAAACTGAACCCAGCTCTGGTTGGCGAGATATCTCCGCTCATAACTGTCGTCGCCGTTCAAGGGCGCGCGGCCGAGATATTTGACGCGCACGGTCGCCGTGCCGTGATTGCGGAAGCCGAGCAGCTCAGCCGAGCGGCGCGACAGATCGATGACACGGTCGCGCGCGTAAGGCCCTCGATCGTTGATGCGGACCACGACGGACCGGCCGTTGTTGAGATTGGTCACCCGCGCATAGACCGGCAGCGGCAAGGTGGGATGCGCCGCCGAGAGACGATCCATGTCGTAGATCTCGCCATTGGCGGTGCGCCGCCCGTGGAACAGCTCGCCATACCAGGACGCGCTGCCGACCCGGTCGTAGCCTGGGTCCTCCCGCGGCGTGTACCAGAGGCCGGCGATTTGATAGGGCTTGCCGACTTGGTAGTAACCGCCGCCTTTCGGCACCGGCTGTCCGAGCGGGATCACGCGCTCGCCAAGCTTCTCGCCGTTGTCGCTCCCTGAGCTGCAAGAAGAGAGGCCAAAGGCGAGACTGGCAGTCAGCAGAAGCGGCACGACAAAGCTTGCGGCGCCGAACGAGCCCGCATCATCACGCCCGCCCGCAAGCCGCGCAGGCTTGAGCTGACCCACAAAACGCAACGTCCCGACCCCCGGAAGGGCTTCTAACGAGGCGTCGGAACGACCTCGCTGAGGCCGCGAGATCGACGCAGCCGGCCCCGGCCCGACTGTCGGCCAGAGAGCGTTAGCAAAGCATGAATCTAGAGGAGCGCGCGGGGCTGCGCGCCGATGCGCTCGAGGCAAGACGCCGCGACCTGATCGACAGGAAGGCTCGCATCGATCACCTCGAAGCTTTGCGGTCCGATGGCGTAGCCAAGTTGAACATCGACCACCTCTTGTGTCGCGTCCGACACATCGCCGGTGCGGGTGGCAATCCTGTCCCGCAAGACGGTTGCCGGCGCTTCGAGCCAAAGCCCGGTGAACGGGACGCGCTCCTCTGCCGCGAGCGCGGCAAGCGCCTCACGCTCCTCCTGCTTTGCATGCACGGCGTCGACGATCACGGCCTGCCCGCCTTCGAGCGCCATGAGGGCGCGCTTGCGGCACATGGCATAAACTCGATCGGAAACCTCCGGCGCATAGGCGCTGGCCGGCAGCCGTTCCGACGGAGCGACCCCGAACAGGCGCTTGCGCTCGACATCGCTCCGCACATGCACCGCACCTGGAAAGGCGCCGATTGCGGGCGCGATGGCGCGGGCGATCGCCGACTTGCCGGTGCCCGACAATCCGCCGATGGCGATCAGCCTCGGCGCGGGCGGCGCCAGGAATCGCCGCGCCAGCTCGAAGTAGTTCCGCGCATCATCCCGCGCCAAATCCCCCGCGCTCTGCGTCAATTTCCGCGCGCGCAACAGCTCGACCTTGGCTCGGATCGTCGCCCGCATCGCCAGGAAAAGAGGCAGCGTCGCGAGTCCAATGAGATTGCCCGTGCTCCCCTCTTCATCGAGATAGGCGTTGAGCACGGCGTTGGCGTGCAGCGTGAGTCCGCGCTTGCCGAGATCCATGAGCAGGAAGGCGAGATCGTAGAGGACGTCGATGGTGGCAAGCCGATAGTCGAACTCGATGGCGTCGAACAGGACGGGCGAGCCATCGATCTCGACGATGTTGCGCAAGTGGAGATCGCCGTGGCAATGGCGCACGTAGCCTCCCCTCGCCCGCGCCACAAGCAATGGCGAGAGTGCGGCGAGCCTCTCGTGGCATGCGCCGGCCAGCTCCCGCGCCGCTCGCGCCGGAAAAACATTCGCATTAGCGGCAAAGGCTTCCGCGTTGTCGCGGAGCACGCCTTCGAGCGGCAGCACCGCTTGGTCCGCCGCCAGCACGCGGTCGGCCGAATCATGGAAACGGGCGATGACCTCCGCCAGACGGGGCATCGAGGCCAGGTCAAGCCGCCCCTCGCCTGCCATGCGGTCGTAGAGCCTCGCCTGATCGAATCGGCGCATGCGCAGCACCCATTCGACCGCCTGCCCCTCCCCTCCGAGGCGAAAGGTGCCGCTCTCTCCGATGGTTACTGGGACGACTTCGAGATAAAGCTGAGGCGCGGTGCGGACGTTGACGCGGAGCTCGTTCAGGCAAGCCTCATGCCGCTTCTTAAGCGTCGAAAAATCGAGAAAAGGGTATTTGACCGCCCGTTTTACCTTGTAGGCAGAGGCGCCGGCGAGAAAGACGATGGAGGCATGGGTCTCGATGCGCTCTACGGTTGCAGGTGGCGGCGCGTAGGCTTCCGGCCGCCCCATGAATTCCACGACCTTAGCCTGAAGGGAGTCGGCCCCGCCCATAGGTTAACCATAGCATGAGAATCGCGTGCCCCTTGGGCCACAGGACCTTTGAAAAACCTAAAGAAACGAGCTTCGCCCCTTGCTGGCCAAAGGTTAACTGGCTAACGTTCGGTCGGACGGGGCGGAAGTTGCGGAAACACCAAGCGAAGTTCGTCTTCGTGTTCGGTAAATATCTCTCGCTTCAGCGCGGCGGACGCCTCTCTACGCTGAAATTGGCTAGTCAGATGTTTGTCGTGTCGGGGCCAGGCCCGGCGACGGCCAAGGACGCAAGTCAGGCCGACATCCAATGCCATGCTTGCCGCCATATCGGGCCAGAAGACCAAGCTGGCCGGCAAGACCGGCAAGGGGCAGAGATGGCCCTATTACTACGGCATCCAGCCGACCGGCTACCCTGACCAGCCCTTCATCCCGCAGCTCTATTACGACGGCGCCACCACGCAGATCCTGCTCAACGGCCTGACGCGCGTGCCGGAGCCCGTCGTTCCGCTGCCGCCCCCGCCGCAAACGCCCAACTTGCCGCCGGTCATCAGTGGCCCATCCAACAGCCTGACTCATCTGCCCTGAGGGCTTGCTAGGCCGAACGGGCGGACCATGGTTGTCTCCTGAGTGCCGCCGCGCTGCCCTTGTCAGGCCTCGGCCGGCCACCAATATTAGCCTCCTTTCCCTTTTTCACTAAATTGCCCGCGACTTATTTGAGTTTGAGCCTCGTCATTTGGCCGGTGACGGGAGCCGGCGCTAGGATCGGGCGTTAGTTAAGGTTGGCGTGATGCGTGACGCGAAACATCAGATGTGGGCCGAGGCCTGCGCTCTCATCAAGCAGGCCGAGCAGCTCCAGCGCCAGTTCTTCGAGCCCTCGCGCGAAGGCGCCCGCTGGGAGCCGCCCGTGGATGTGTTCGAGACCGAGCGGCAAGTTTGGATCATCGCCGCCCTGCCCGGCGTGGCGCCCGAGGCGGTGCGGGTGGAGATCGAAGGCCCGACGCTGATTATTGCCGGCATCCGCCCCCTGCCATGCAAGGGGCGGAAGGCCAAGATCGTGAGATTGGAGATCCCCTATGGGCGTTTCGAGCGGCGCATCAGCCTTTCGCCTCGCTTGCGCCTTGCCGAGCGCGAACTCTTGAATGGCTGTCTCGTGCTCACTTTCTCCAAGCTGTAAATCCGGAAGTCTGGTCCAGAAGTCATGAACGATACCGAACACATGACGCCGCAATCGGCCGAAGGCCCGCCTCCTGCTCAGAGCGAGCAGGCCGAAGCTGCGTCTCAGCGACCGGCGAGCGAGGCCTCCGCGCAGCTCGAGCTCCCCGAGGGAGCGCTCATTCTCTTGCCGACCCGCAATGTCGTGCTCTTCCCCGGCATCGTGGTGCCGCTCGCGCTCGGCCGCGCGCAGTCGATCGCCGGCGCGCAGGCGGCCGCGCAAGGAGACAAGCCGGTCGGCGTGCTCTTGCAGAACGATTCCTCTGTCGACGCGCCGGGACCTGAGCATCTGCATCGCGTCGGCACCGTCGCCGAAATCCTGCGCTACGTGACCGCACCCGACGGCAATCATCACCTCATCGCCCGCGGCACGCGGCGCTTCCGCGTGCTTGAGTTCCTGCCGGGCTATCCCTTCCTCGTCGCCCGCGTCGACGAGATCGGCGAGGCCGAGGTCTATTCTACCGAGATCGCCGCGCGCATGCACCAGCTGAAGGAGCGCGCGCGCGAGGCCGTCTCGCTTCTGCCCAACGTGCCGCCCGAGATAGCGACCGCGATCGAGCAGGTCCAGTCGCCGTCGGCGCTCGCCGACTTCATCGCCAATGTCTCCGATCTCACGCCGGCCGAGAAGCAGGACCTGCTGGAGACTTTCGAGGTCTCGATGCGCATCGACAAGCTGCTGCGCTATCTCGCCCAGCAGATCGAAGTGTTGCGGCTCTCCAAGCAGATCGGCGAGCAGACGCAGGAATCGCTTGCCGGACGCCAGCGCGAGCACATCTTGCGCGAGCAGCTTCGCCAGATTCAAAAGGAACTCGGCGAGGGAGACGAGACCCAGGCCGAGATCGCCGAGCTGCGTGAGGCGATCAAGAAGGCCGGCATGTCCGAGGAGGCCGAGAAGCAGGCTCTGAAGGAGCTGAAGCGGCTCGAGCGCATGCCGGAGGCTTCCGCCGAGCACGGCATGGTGCGCACCTATCTCGATTGGCTGATCGAGCTCCCCTGGTCGACGCTCTCCGACGAGCAGATCGACATCGCCGAGGCTCGCCGCATCCTCGACGAGGACCATTACGGCCTGCCCAAGGTCAAGCAGCGCATCCTCGAATATCTCGCCGTGCGCAAGTTGAAGCCCGAGGGCAAGAGCCCGATCCTGTGCTTCGTCGGCCCGCCCGGCGTCGGCAAGACCTCGCTCGGCCAGTCGATCGCCCGCGCCATGGGCCGCAAATTCGTGCGGCTCTCGCTCGGCGGCGTGCATGACGAGGCCGAGATCAGGGGCCATCGCCGCACCTATATCGGGGCGCTGCCCGGCAACGTGATCCAGTCGATCCGCAAAGCCGGGACGGCCAACCCAGTGATGATGCTCGACGAAATGGACAAGCTGGGCGCCAGCTTTCAGGGCGATCCGTCTTCCGCCCTGCTCGAGGTGCTCGACCCCGAGCAGAACGCGACCTTCCGCGACAACTATCTCGCGGTGCCGTTCGATCTGTCGCGGGTGATGTTCATCGGCACGGCCAACGTGCTCGATAGCATCCCTGGGCCGTTGCGCGACCGCATGGAGGTGATCGAGCTTCCCGGCTACACCGAGGACGAGAAGGTCGAGATCGCCAAGCGCTATCTCCTGAAGCGCCAGCTCGCCGCCACGGGGCTCACCCCTGAGCAGTGCGAGATCGCCGAGGACGCCATCCGGGCCATCATCCGCGACTACACGCGCGAGGCCGGCGTGCGCAATCTCGAACGCGAGATTGGGTCTCTCCTCCACCACGTCGCCATGCGCGTTGCCGAAGGCAATGCCGAGCACATGCGGATCGGCGCCGATCAGCTGCACGCCATTCTCGGGCCGCGCCGCTTCGAGAGCGAAGTGGCGATGCGCACCTCCGTGCCCGGGGTGGCGACCGGGCTTGCCTGGACGCCGACCGGCGGCGACATCCTCTTCGTCGAGGCCGCGCGGGTGCCGGGCAGCGGTAGATTGATCCTGACCGGCCAGCTCGGCGAGGTCATGAAGGAGAGCGCGCAGGCCGCGCTGAGCCTGGTCAAGGCGCGCGCCTCCTCGCTCGGCGTCGACGCGGGCCTGTTCGAGAAGTCCGACATCCACGTGCATGTGCCGGCCGGCGCCATCCCCAAGGATGGCCCGAGCGCGGGCGTCGCCATGTTCATTGCGCTCGTGTCCCTGCTCACCGGCAGGACGGTCAGGAGCGACACGGCCATGACCGGAGAGATCTCGCTGCGCGGACTCGTGCTGCCCATCGGCGGGGTCAAGAACAAGGTGCTGGCGGCGGTACGTGCCGGCATCACTACCGTGCTCCTGCCCGAGCGCAACAAGAAGGACATTGAGGACGTGCCCGAGGCCGCGCGCGAAGCCGTGCGGCTCGTCTGGCTCTCGACCGTCGACGACGCCATCGAGGCGGCGCTAGAGGCCGCGCCGCAGCGGGAAACGCTGATCGCCTCCGACGATCAGCGCCGCGCCGCCCGCTTCTAGACGCGGGCCCATTGACGTTGGCCGATTAGCGGCTTCAAGGTAAGGCCGCGTCCGGCGCAAGGCCGGCTCAATTTGGGGGCTGTCATGCGTCGGTCGCTTTATGCCCGCCTTCACGCGCGTTTTGGGACACCGATTGACGCGGTAACGCGGCGCGAATTTCTGCTGGGCTCGGTCGCCGCCGGTACGGCGCTGCTGCTCAGCGGCCCGCGTGTGCTCGCCCAACGCGCCCAACCTTCCGGCAAGTCGGTCATCGTCATCGGTGCGGGCTTTGCCGGCCTCACCGCCGCCTATGAGTTGCTGGCGGCCGGCTATGACGTGACGGTGCTGGAAGCCCGCGATCGGGTCAGCGGCCGGGTCGTCACCTTCGACAATTTCGTGCCGGGCCGCTTCGTCGAGGGCGGCGGCGAATTGATCGGCAGCAATCACCGGCTTTGGGCTGCCTACGCCAAGAAGTTCGGTCTCGAGTTCCTCGATATTCCCGACACCGGCGCCGATTGGCCGGTCGTCATCGACGGCAAGCTCCTGAGTGAAAGCGAAACCGTGCCCCTGTGGCAGGGAATGGACGACATCCTTGAGTCGATCGGCGACGACGCAAGGCCCGTGCTTGAGGACACGCCATGGGAAACGCCTGACGCCAAGAGGATCGACCTGACCACCGTCGCCGATAAGGTCATGTCGGTCGAAGCGCCCGAGATCGCGAAAAAGGCGATCATTGGGGACTTCGTGTCCGAGACGGGCGTGCCGTCCGATCGGCAGGGCTATCTCGGTTTGCTCGCTGCCGTCAAAGGGGGCAGCCTCGAGAAGTACTGGACCGAGACCGACGTTTATCACTGCAAGGGCGGCAACCAGCAGCTCGCGCAGAGGCTCGCCGCGGAGATCGGCGCCGAGCGCATCCTTTTGAACATGCCTGCAAGCGAGGTGCAGATCGGGAAGGATCGCGTCGTCGTGGCTTGCGCCGACGGCCGGATTTTCACCGCAGACGATGCGATCCTGACCGTTCCGCCCTCGGTCTGGGACAACATAAAATTCGACCCCCCGCTCCCGGCGTTCCTGCGGCCGCAGATGGGGCACAATGTCAAATATCTGATCTCGCTCAAGAACCGTTTCTGGCTGAACGACGATCTCGCGCCGGAATCGCTGAGCAACGGAAACGTTCAGGCCACCTGGGAATCAACCGCCGGTCAGGAGGGCGACGCGCCCGCCGGCATGATCGCCTTCTCCGGCGGGCCCGGCGCCGACGCGATGCGGGCAATCTCCGCCGACAAGCGCGACGCGGCCTATGAGGAAGAGCTTCGGGGGCGCTACCCAAAATTTGCCGAGGCCTTCGTTGCCAGCCGCTTCATGGATTGGCCGGCGGTCCCTTGGACGCGTGCGAGCTACTCCTTCGCCGCTCCCGGCGAGGTGACGACCATGGGACCGATCCTGCACCAGGGCATCGCGGACCGGCTGCATTTCGCCGGCGAGCATTCTTGCTACAAATTCGCCGGATACATGGAGGGCGCGCTCAATTCGGGCGTCGCCATCGCTCGGCGTCTGGCTGTCCGCGACGGCATCACGATCGACGGCGGCAATTGATTGAGCGCTACTGCCGCAGCAGCAGACCCGGAAAGTGGGAGCTGCACGCCATCACATGGGTGATGGCGGCGCGGTCATATTCGTCCCCCGACCGATAGGTCTCGAAATAGGCGTTAAGCCGGAGGACACGATCCTGCATGGCGCCGACCGCCTGCAAGCCTACCGAGACGCCGTAATTGGTGAAGGCGAAGCGCATCTCCGGCAGGTAAGGTTCGCGCGCGAAATAGCCCTCCTCCATCCACATCCGGTCGAGCATGGCGAGCGAGCGCCGCCTCTGCAGTTCGGCCCAACCCTCCGTCGGGAAGAAATGCGTCATCCACAACATCATGCCGAGCCCAAGATCCTGGGTGATGACGAGGTCGCCGGCGGTTCGGTCGATGATCTCGCGCATCTCGGCGATTTCGCCAGCGAGCGCCTGCTCATCCAGCAGCCGGTACGACACATAGCCGTCAAAGGCATCGAGCGCGCCGAAACCGTAGCCCGGGTAAGGCCCACTCAAATCCTCCTTCATTTTCCAGATCACGCCACGGCCGGGAACGACGAAGGGGCCGTGGATATCGCGCGCCAGGGCGACGCCTTTCTCCCGATAGGAGGCCTCATAGCGACCCAGCACGGAAAGGGCGTAGAGCCACATGGCGAGGTAGTGGAAATATTGTCCGTCGCGGTCGGGCTCTTCGCCGATGCGGATGCCGCGCTTCCGCCCGAGCACCCGCTCGACCTCGGCCACGAGCCACACGGCCTCGTCGAGGAAGCGCTGCTCTTTCAGCTCCTCGTAGAGGGAGACGAGAAGCACGAGGCCGAAGGCATCGGTCCAGAGATAGCGGAGCCCGTTCGGCCAAATCCGCTCCGAGCGCATGAAGGCAAGCTTGGCGAGGACATAGTCGATGTCCTTGAGGCCCGTCATCGCCCGTCGCGCACTGCTGCCATGGTTGCCTCCATTCTCCAGGCGCACCTTGGGCAACGCACCCCGAAGAACCTTGACCAGGATCAAAGGAACGGATCGGCCGGCCTGTCGAGTGCTCAATTCGCCAGATTTGGCAATGCTCTACGCGACGCCAGGCTCCTCCCCGCCGGCCTGAGGAGAACCGCCGCTTGCAACTTCCTCTTCCCTGCCTTGAGGCTTATGATCTGAGAGGTATTGCGAGGGCGGCGGGGATGCGATTTCTCTTTGGCATGATCATCGGGGCGTTGCTCACCATCGGCGGCGCCTACGTCGCCGATTCCAGGGCAGACCCTCTCCTGGGCGGCCGCATGGTGAACTGGGACGTGGTCGGGCAAAAGGTGAACGATCTCACCGTCGACCTGAGGAGAGTCTGGGACAACTTCACGCGTCAAATTACGGGACCGCCTTAAGCCGGCCTCTTTCCCAGACGGAGTGCAGCAGAGCCGGCAGTTGAATATCGGCGGCAGCCGCCCCGGCTTTATAGAGAAGCTGCACCCGCTCGCTCGGTCGCGACACCGGCGCGCGTTGCTCCTTCGATCCCTTCGGATGGGAGCTCGACTTTTCCGAGGCGGCGGTCCCCACCATGTTCATGCCCGTGAGAAATGCCGCGCCGCTGCCGATGACGGCGGCAATAGCGAAAATTTGCAGGACGCGCCGTAAACTCGCGCGCTCCGGCGCCTCCATGGTCACCGTCCGGTTGATGTAAGCGAGAAACGAACTCAGAAGCGCGGCAATAGCCCCGCCGCTGAAGAACAGCATCGCCGCTGCGTATTTGGAATCGACCGTCGACTCCGGAGCCTTCGCCAAGATCGACAGCAGGACGAGCGCCGCGGCGCCATTGAGCAGGACGAGAAAGGCAAGCGCCCGGGCGGCAAACCGGTTTCGCTCCCTCTCGATGAAAACAGGGTCAAGTTGCGGATCGGCCCGGTTAGCGTTGTTCGGCGACATGCGCGTCATCATCCCTCCCCTTGAGGCCGCATTGTGACGAGGAACGCAAGCGACCGGTAGCCGGCGGGTCAACGCTGCCGGCTCATGCTTCAAATAGTTGGCGGAGACGGAGGGATTCGAACCCTCGATACGGCTTTTGACCGTATAACGGTTTAGCAAACCGCCGCCTTCAGCCTCTCGGCCACGTCTCCGAACAATGAAGGCTTACTGATCCACTGCTGGGCGGTCAACATCGCTCCCCTTAAGCGGGCGCTTGGGAGCGAGCGCGGCTTCGCGACCATCCAACTTGCTGCCCCGGCTCGACAAATGGTGCCGGCGCGGACGGATATCGAGGGGACCGGCGCTTAATCGGCAGGTTTCCCCATGGGATACGCGTCTGGGTTGCAGCTGAATTATCCCCGATTTTCCGACGCTTTGGCTGTCATGCCTATGCTAAACTTTCAAGCAATATGACGGGAGAGGGATCCGCCCGCGCCATGGCTTGGCAGTTTCGCCAAAGGCCGCTTTCGCATGTGGCGTTCGCCGCAGGCCTCATCGTCTGCGCCGCGCCGTTCGCCCTGGCCGGTGAGGCAAGCTACTGCGTCACTTGCACGAATCCCGACCAGACCTATGTCTGCCGGGTCACCGCCGGAGGCTCGAAGCCGAGCGACGCGCTGAAGCTTTACTGCGTCATCCGCACGGCCAAGGAGGGCCACCATGCCTCCTGCTCGGCGGAGCGCAGCTCCCCTGCCTGCAACGGGGTGGAGAAAGTCTACAGCTATGACGGCCCGATGCCGGAGGACCTCGCCTCGGATGTTCGCATTAAGAACCTCACCGACAAGATCGATCAGAACCAGAAAGCCTTCGAGAAGCCGAAGGGCGATCAGCCCAAGACGCTCGTCGAGCTCGGCGGGCGCGCGGTCAGCGCCTCACGGCAGGGCTTGCGCAACGCGCGCAGCAGGCTAGGCGGCTCGTCGCAGGAGGTTGATCAGTCGCTGCCAGAGGAACCGCTTTCGCTCGATCAATCGCCCGCACTTCTCCCGGCCGAGAGCTCCCCAGTCGCAAGCCCCGAAGAGAGCCATCCAAGCCGAGCCCAGCGAGCCAGCAGCGCGGTCGGCGGTTTCGCACGCAAGAGCTACCGCTGCGTCTTTTCCCTCTTCCGCAAGTGCCGCGACGAGACGGCTGACGGCGACACTCTGCGCTAGTGAGTTTGCAGCCACTCGCGGGCGAGCTTCTGCGCGGAGGCGATCTGCTCGGTCGACATCTCGCGGGCGACCTCAATGCGATGAGCCAAGGCCGATGGGTTGCCGCGCGCGGCGGCAAGATTGAACCATTTGTGAGCCACGACGAGGTCGGCTGCCACGTCCCGACCGGTCGCATAAAGCATCCCAAGCTCGAAAAGGGCATCCGGAGCGCCCATCTGCGCCCCCAACTCGACCGTTTCCGTCGAAATGTCCATCCGCGCCATCTCACATGCCCCCTTTTACCACTCGTCTGACGACCTGTCGAATATTCGGGTGATTACACAAGATACCCAGGCGTCTTTGTTGCACCATCGACGCGATAAGCATGGGAGAGCACTTTGAACAACTCCTGAATGGGCGTGATTAACGCAAAATCACTAAATCTATAACGCTCGGTAATGTTAGTTTACATTGCGCGGCAATCAGCGGCTAATCGGTTAAGCTTTCGCTTTGGCAATGGTTCTTTGA
>Ga0209751_10000921_pt1 | contig 31027 bp, 29 predicted proteins | sample RifCSP13_1_FD_184019 | JGI IMG/M metagenome (GOLD analysis project Ga0209751, IMG submission 184019) | Soil microbial communities from Rifle, Colorado - Rifle CSP2_sed 13_1 (SPAdes) (version 2) | ecosystem: Environmental > Terrestrial > Deep subsurface > Rock core/Sediment | place: Rifle...
GCGAGGCGTCCTCCCTATCCCGATTAGGTTGCCTCGCGAGCTTCCTTTTCGATGATTGAGCGAGGTCCAGTTAGCACAAAGACGAATAAGGTTACTATCTCTCTCCCGCGAGGCGTAGCCATCTGCGATCCGTCGTAAAACGCGAGCTCCCACATGGACATAGCCGCATCGGTCGCGTTGCGCGTGGCGGTGTAGACGAAGCCGCCACCAGCGAATCGCCGGCTAACAGTGTGGTCCGAGCCACAACTCAGCAAGGTGACCCGCAGATCGTCCCGACCCTCGGGCGGCACCGTGCCTACGCGCACATCGTAGTCCTTCGGAATAAGTGCTTGCCACTCGTGCCAGACAAGCCCGCGCACAATGAGACCAAATAGCTCGCCGAACTCATGGCCGTGACCGCCAAACATTGCGCTTGGGAGAAGCAGAGCGCTCGGCATCTCGCGCCACACAGTTTGCATGCTGGCGAACATGCTTCGCTGCAGAGCCAGATTCTTTGCAAGGCGACCATGCAAGACCTTTGCGCCAATCTCCACTGCCACTGGATGGTCAGAACCCAGGGGAATGAGCGCAGTGAGGACGGTCTCGAAACGCGCCTTTCGCGAATTACATTTGTCGCATGCCGGAACCTTTGGCAGATTCTGGCGCCACCGCTCGCTGAAGAACTCGCGGGCGATGACGTGATCCGCTCCCGTCGAGAGTGCATCGACGCAGTAGACGCAAGGCTTACCCTTGTACTTCTTGCTCAAGTCATCATCCCCAATACTCAGCGACAACCTAACGATGCCGGTGACCCGGAATCGGGTCAAGCGGCGGGTTAGGCGGGTTCGCCCGGAATGAACGGAATGAGGCCGCGCCGATGCGCCTCTTCCTGCAACTCCCGGGGAAGGCGCCGGGCATCAACGACGAACCCGTTGAGTTCCACCATCCACGCCAGCGGGTTATCAGCCAGCCGACTCGGCAAGCACCACCGAGGGTCGAGCTGCCCGATGCGGAACATGCGCATGATCTCGCGCCCCTTCGCGGCCCCGGTGCTCGGGCTCACTCCGAACGCGCTACATAGATCCGCCCCGCGCATGTGTGGCTTCTGGGCCGGGTCGAACAAGAAGTTGGCAGCACCCACAGCGTACAGGACGCCGCACGCCCAAGTGTTCACGCGACCCCGAATTAGCGGGCACGGCCGCTTGCGAGCCAAGCCTGCGGCCAGCGTCCGCGCCAAGCTGGCGTACTCGTCGGTCAGGTAGCTCGCACAGACCTGATCCGTCAGCTCGACGACCGCTTCGAACCACGGTCGTGTCGCCTTGGGCACTGAATCCTTGTTGCGATTGTCTTCCATGCTTCGCTCGAATCCGCCTAACGTATAGCGTTTTATCCCTCAAAGCTTGGAGGTAATCAAGTTCCAGAGAAATCGCCGAGATGGCGGCAGGGGGATAAACCTGTCCTGAGCCTAGTCGAAGGAACGTGTTGGACTAAACCGCGGAGCCGCACGGTCGTTTCGGCTATGCGTTTTGTAAAGTGGAGCAGCGGTGCCGCGTGTGGTGTTGGATTCCATGGATTCCGGGGACATGATACTAATTCTTCAACCTACGTCCCTCAGCCAACCGTTTCCCTCTTTCAAACGGCCGCCGAGTCGTCGTGGTGTTGTAAGAATCCCTGCCACGCCGAGCGCGACGGGGCGACTTTTTCTCGGAGTTTTTGCTTGTCGCTCTCGCTGATCGGAGTGAAGTTCAACGCGGCTTGGATGTTTTGTTCGAGCGTCGCTAGTTGCTCGCAGCCGATGAAGCGCGCCACTCCCTGTTCCTTCAATTGCCGCAGGGCCGCGAGCACGCTGTCAGCGCTGCCGATCCGGTCAAGATCGCCTAGATCACTCAAGCTGTGGATCTGAATCAAGTCGAGGCGGTTTTGAGAAATTCCCGACGGGACCAGCTGTCGCCGCCAACGAAAACTGCCCCCGTTCTCGCTAACGAAAGTGAATCCGGTGGTTGCGGCAGGATTTTCGGAACGACTTTCAGCGAAGTTTTAGGACGTGGCAGTCAGGGGCGGCTTGGGTGCTCGGGCGGGCAGCTTGTAGACAGGATCGCGAAGGTTGACTCCCTCCACTGGGAACACTTGGCATTTCTGAAGCAGGCGGCTCAAGAGCGCTGCGGTCAGCGCTTTGTCTCCTAGAAAGCTACCCCACTCGTCGAAGCCTAAGTTCGTGGTGATGATTGTGCTCTTGCGGCTGGCGCGATTGTCGATGAGGCGGAAAAGCTGGTTGATCTGAGGCGTGGTGCGTGCTTGGACATAGCCGAACTCATCCACGAGCAAAAGGTCCACGCTGGATAGCCGCTTGATGAGCCTCCTAGTGGAGCGGTCGGCTTGGCTGTGTTCGAACTCCTCGAATAGGTTTTGCGCCGTGATGGTCCGGGCGGTGCGTCCGGCATAGAGGGCCTTGAGTAGGATGGCTGAAGCCAAGCCGCTTTTGCCCACCCCGGCTTTTCCCACCAACACCACCGACTCGGCGCGCTCCAGGAAGTCGAGCTCGGCTAATTCCTCGATGGCCTTGCGCTGACGCGCCAGGCTCTTCTGGATATGCCAGGGAAAGCTCTCCAGGGTCCAGTAATCGGTAAGGCCGCACTGCTTAAGACGGTTGGCGATAGTGCGCCGCCGCTTGTCCTGGAGCTCCCGGCTCAAGAGGTCTTGCAGGAACTGGCTGTAGCTTGGCTTACTGCGCTGCGCCTGGCGCAGTACATCCTCGATCGCTTCCCGCGCGTAGCGCAGCTTCAGCGCATCGCAGAGCTGATGCAATTCATGGAGCATCGTTTTTTTCCTTGTCGTTGTGTTTTTCCTGATTGGGCGCGTAAAGCTTCAAGTCCGGCTCGGGCGTCACCGCTCCCTGGCGGTACTGCGGCCAGTCTTCATAGTCGCTCGCTTGAGACTCAAGCGGGAGCCGGTATTCGCGCTGCGCGATGTCCTGGAGCAAGATGGTCTCGATGCGCCTGACATCGAACAGGCGGTGCTCCGCCGCTCGCGCCACGGCGCGCTCAAGCGCTTGGGCGTCGTACTGGCACAAAAGCCGGTAGAGCTTCTTTACGCTCCACACGTAGCGGGACCCGCGCTCGGCTTTGAGCGTGTCGAGATACTTAGGCAGGGTCGGACCCGCCTCCTTAAGCCTTTGCTCCTCCGGCAGCCAAGCCTGCCTTTGTCTTCGCGCCATGGGGTTGGGCGCCGGCTGTGCTGCCGGGCTGCCCTCCACCTTCTTTTTGTGCGCCGCCAGTTCCTTGTGGCCATCGAAAAGCCGCACCTGGTCCTTGCTCTCGCGCACCAGCACCGTCGTGCCGATGTAGGCCGGCGGCGCCGGGTACTTCATGCGCTCCACGCTTACGCATCCGTAGGCGTCCACCACCCGCTGAAACATCCGGTAGACCTCGGGAACATAGAGCGGCAAACAAACCAAATGCGGCTTTTCCGCAGCGAACAGCTCGATGGGGCTCGCCTTTAACTCCCTAAGCTGGCGGCGGTTTGCTTTCTCCAGCCACTCCAGGGCCTGGCGGTTTAAGTCCTCGTCATCCTTGAACACCCGTCCGACCAGAAAGTTGGGATACGGGACGTTGAAGTTGGGATACGGGACGTTGTTGACTAGCTGGACAAAATCTAGGCCTTCGGATGTTAAAGCCGCGAACGTGACTTTCCTGAATAAACCTAGTCCACTTAGTCGACAACGTCCCCTAATCGCGCCTTGGAACGCTTCGGTAACCGCGGCTATCGCGCCGCCCAACTCGACGCCAGCATCATGGGCGGAAAACTTTATCTGGCCGCCTACGCCCAGCGCCTCGGCGCCTCCGGGCTCACCTTCTTCGACGACGACGTCACCGAATTTTTCTCGCCCCACGCGGCGGGAAAGAGCGTGATGTTTCTGCTCGCGTTAGGGAAGTCCGCAAAGCGGAAAGGGTTGAACGTCATTTAACTGAGTGGCCAATGGTATAGAGACAGACAGGACGCGCCATCGATCGATCCCGGTTCAGCGCCAAGCTTAACCTGCCTACTCGTAACTCATCGCGCCGCGCGGTTGCAAGACTCTGATCTCCAGAGGAAGAGGCAAGGCGTCCTTGCTGACCGCCAGCGTGTCGCTCTTCAGGATTTGCGTCTTGAGGCCGGCGGCGAACTGTTTGATCAGGCAGGGATTGTCGCGGTGATGCATCGGAATCGCGATCTTGGGCTTGAGCTGCGCCAAGACTTCTCTGGCGATAGAGACGCACGACATCCTTAGGCTAGAGGAACTGGGAATCGATACCTGCTATGATCTTGGCAACGCTGATTTTATTCCACTCATTCTCAAAACGCCGTACAGCGCGAGGCAGTTGATCGATTGGATTCTTCAAGCCAAGCTGTGCATGTGTTTCGGCGAAGCAGTGAAGGATCTCAGGCAGCATGGCATCCGGACCATCATCGAGTTGGAGCCGTTGACAGCGGAAGATATCGAGGAGCTGCCGTTGCAAACCAGCGTCACCAAAATCGCTTTGGAGCGAGCACAGAAGTCGGTCAAGGACGATGCGGATATCAAGCGGCTGCGCGAGGTGGGGAAAGTGTTGGGCAGGTTCTGGCGGGGCGAAGAGGAGTCGGTGCGTTCCCAGCGATAGCGCGAGAAGATTCACGGCCAACCCGCGCGTACCGCCGCGGGTAAGCTCCAATAATTGGATATACGGATTCTGCTGAAAAATCCTATGAATGCTTCGACGAGGCTCAGCATGAACGGAACATCTCCCATGATTTCACACGCTCGTCCGTTCGTTCCTTCGATTAACTCAGGCTCTGAGGCCTCGAAGGATGAACGGAGGTTTTTCAGCAGAATCACAAATCCACGCCTGCTAATGGGTGACCCTGCATCTCACCCCGCATCCACCGGTCAGCAGCCGGCTACGATTCCCTCTTGAACCTCAGGCCCTCTGCGCGCAGGCCGGCGCATAATCGTTCGATGTGTTCGGGGCCGGTGGTTTCCAAAATCAGTTCGACTTCGGTCTCGCCGATGGCCATCTGGCCGAAGCCGCGGGTCTGCGCGATCTGCAAAATATTCGCGCCGAGCTCGGCGATCCGTTGCGCCAGCCGAGCGAGATTGCCGGGGCGGTCAGGAATCACGACGGAAACGCGGCTGAGACGGCCGTCTTGAATGAGCCCTTTTTCGATGATGCGGGAGATGAGATTCACGTCGATGTTGCCGCCCGAGACGATGATCCCAACGTTTTTTCGGTCCAAGGAAATCTTTTTGTTGAGCAGCGCAGCCAACGGCACCGCCGCCGCTCCCTCGGCTACGGTTTTTTCGATTTCCAAAAGCAGCAAGACGGCATTGGCGATTTCTCCTTCGCCAACCGTGACGATGTCATCGACGAAAGTCTTCACCAGCTCCAGCGGCGTCGCGCCCACCGCGCGCACCGCGATGCCGTCGGCGATGGTCAGCGCCGGCGGCAGACCGACCGGTTCGCCCTTCTCCAGAGCCGCTTTCATCGAAGGAATCGACTCGGCTTGGACGCCGATAATGCGAATGTCCGGTTTAAGGGTTTTGAGTGCCAGCGCGATACCCGCGATCAGGCCGCCGCCGCCCACGGGAACGATGACCGCGTCCAAGTCGGGATTCTGCTCGTAGATCTCCAGGCCGATTGTTCCCTGCCCGGCAATAACCCAGGGATCGTCGAAGGCATGGACCAGTGTAAGCCCTCGCTCCCGGCTCAGGCGCCGCGCTTCGGCGAAGGCCATGTCGTAGTCCTCGCCGTGGAGTAAGACTTGGGCGCCGTACTGGCGCACGCGGCTGACCTTGATCAGGGGCGCGTGACTGGGCATGACGATGGTCGCGGCGATGCCCAAGCGCTGGCTGTGAAAGGCGACCGCCATACCGTGATTGCCGGCGCTGGCGGCGATCATGCCCCGAGCTGCCGCCTCGGGGGCGAGCGTCAGCAGGCGATTGAGCGCTCCTCGTTCCTTGAAGGAGCCGGTCATTTGCAGGCTTTCGAGCTTGAAGAACACTCGGTTACCACTCATCCGGCTGATGGTTTCGGAGTAGGGGGACGGCGACAGATAGATCTGATCTTTGATCCGTTCGCGCGCCTCTTCGACATCGACGAAAGTAATCATGTTACGCCAACGTTAAACTGAAACGGCCGGGCTGCGCAAGATAAGGAGAGTGCGCCGGTAAGTTTGACTTGCCAAGGAATTCTGTGGCACGGTTCTCTCACCTTTTAATTTCCAGTCGTTGATTTCCGGCTAACCTGGAACCCGGAACCTGGAACTCGGAACTCGGAACCTTCAGATATGCAAGCCCAGCAAAACACGACTCCGGCGGACATCGCCCGCTACCGACAGAATTATCTGGTGGAAATGGACGGCATCGCCTTGTACCGCGCGATGGCGGACGCCGAGACGGACAAAAAACGCGCGGCGATTTTTGAAAAGCTGGCCGAGAACGAAGAACGCCACGCCCAGCGATGGGCCAGGCTGATTCAGTCGGGAGGCGGCGCGGTGCCGCCGCACCGGCCCTCCGCGCGCGTGCGCATGCTCGGCTGGCTGGCGCGCCGGTTCGGCACCCGCAGGATCGTTCCCATCATCAGCAGTCTGGAAGCGCGCGACGAGGCGGGCTACATGAGCCAGCCGGAAGCTGTAGGACTGCCGGCGGAAGAGCGCGCCCATAGCCGTACGCTGCGAGAGATGGGCGGTGGGCTTTCCGGCCAGGAAGCGATCATCGGTGTTGAGCGCTGGCACTTCACTTCGAGGGGTGGAAGTTTGCGCGCGGCGGTTTTCGGCGTCAACGACGGTCTGGTATCTAATTTCAGTCTGGTCATGGGTTTCGCCGGCGCCGAGGCCAAGCCCGAATACATTCTACTCGCCGGCGTGGCGGGTCTGCTGGCCGGCTCATTTTCCATGGCGGCCGGCGAATATGTTTCCATGCGCGCCCAGCGGGAGCTGTTCGAGCAGCAGATCGCGATGGAGGAGCAAGAGCTGGAGATGTCGCCTAAAGAGGAGGAAGAAGAACTCTCGCTCATCTATCAGGCGAAGGGAATTCCGGAAAAAGAAGCCGCGGCGTTGGCGCGGCGCATCATCGAAAACCCGAAGACCGCCATCGACACCCTGGCGCGGGAAGAGCTAGGCCTGGATCCATCGGAGCTGGGCTCGCCGTGGCGCGCGGCGACGAGCTCGTTTCTCGCCTTCGTGATGGGCGCCTTCGTGCCGGTCGCTCCCTATCTAGTTACCTCCGATCTCTCCGCGTCCGTTGCCAGCGCGTTTCTGAGTTGTCTCGCGCTCTTTGCCGTCGGGGCGATGCTTTCGATCTTTACCGCGCGCGGTCCTATCTTAAGCGGGCTGCGCATGCTCGGCATCGGACTGATCGCTTCGGCGATCACCTACACCGTGGGTTGGCTGCTAGGCGTGTCAGTCTGATAGCTCTAATGTTGTTTTATTTTTAAAACTTTTTAGCTCTCCAACGCACCAGCAAAATCGCTATGCTCCTAATCCATAACTCCGGATCCAATTCCACAATTGACCGGCCCGGCCAGCAAAAGTTCTTAGCGTTTGGAGGAATAAACGGCATTCTTCGCAAAAATGGGAAGCGATTTATCATTTGCCACGCAAAGTCTAGAGGAATTCGTGGCATATCCATTGCTCAAGGGTGAGGTTGCCATGGCTAAAATAGGCACCGCTTTCCTGGGTCTGTGGCTGGGAGTAGTTCTCGCACCGCTTTTTTCTTCCGCTTTTGCAGCCTACGAAGAAACCGTAGTGACCAACGGCGCAACCATTCGCGGCGTCGTTAAAGTTCAGGGGCAATTGCCGAAACTGCCGCCTTTGCAGATTTCCAAATACAAGGAAGTCTGTCGCGACGTGCCCAATGAAACTTTGATCGTGGGACCAAGCCAGGGCCTGCGCTACGCCGTGGTGACCCTCGAAGGGATCGCCAAAGGCAAGGCGGTCGAACGGGAAGTCCAGCATGAGCTCGACAATGTTAAATGCCGCTTCGCGCCCCACGTGCAGGCGGCCAGCGTCGGGCAGTTTGTGCTGCTGAAGAATACCGATCCGATATTGCACACGGCGCACGCCTATTTCGCCAGCGGCCAGCCGCACTTCAACGTCGGGCTCTACCCGGGAAGAACCAGCCGAAAACCGCTGGTGACGCCCGGCGTCGTCAAAATTCTTTGCGAAGTTCATCCATGGATGAGCGCATACATCATCGTTACCGAGCATCCCTATCATGCCGTCACCGACACCTACGGCGAGTATCTTATCAGCGACGTTCCCGCCGGGAGCTATCGGCTACGGGCATGGCACGAGAGTCTGGGGACCGAAGACAAGTCGTTGGAGGTCAAGGCCGGCGCATCCCTCAACGTCGATTTTATCTTCAATCCGAAACCGGGAGTTAAGAAATGAGCCGGAGATGTTTTGTCTGGATCGCTCTCGCGACGCTTCTGCTCGGCCCCGAAGCCTACGGCGCCGATACAGCGGCTAAAGGTGGCATCGTCAAGGGGACGATCACCGTAGCGGGAAAACCGACGATGGATGTAGTGGTTTCGGTGGAAGGGGTCCCGCTGGAGACTGCAAAGGCGCGGCTGGCGGCCGCGAAATCAAAGAAGACCGTAGTCGACCAGAGGGATATGAAATTCATACCGTTCGTATTGCCCGTGGTGGCGGGGACGACGGTGGAGTTCCCGAACAACGACAAGAGCTGGCACAACGTCTATTCCAAGTCCGATGTGAAATCGTTCGATCTCGGGCTCTACGCGCCGGGAAAATCACGCAGCCAGCTTTTCGACAAACCCGGCGTCGTGCGCGTTTTATGCAACGCGCACCCCAGCATGGAGGCGTTTATCGTCGTCAAAGAACATCCCTATATCGCGGCGCCCGACAAACGCGGCAACTATCGCCTGGACGGCGTGCCACTGGGAAAATATCGCTTGCAAGTCTGGCATCCGCAGCTCGGCACCACCGACACTGGGGTGGGGATCGTCCGCGACGGTGAAGTGGTGGATGTCAATTTCGATCTTAAAAAGAAATAGCGCACGAGAAATCCGAAACGGATAGGCATCGACACGATTTCGAGGGAATTCGGTGCCGCCAAATTCATGAGGGGGCAGGGTCAAGAAAATGACGCAGCTGACCGCCGCGCAAAAAAGAGTCATCGCTCTAGTATCGCTCGCCAAGACCAACAAAGAGATCGCCGTGGCCTTGGGGATCAGTCCTGCTACCGTCAAGCGGCACCTGGAGAACATCCTGCGAAAACTGCAATTAAAAAACCGCGTCGCAGCAGCGATATATGAACTAAGAAGCGCCGGCTGCCCGCACGGTTTCGATCTTGCTTGTCCTTTAATAAAGAATGGGCAGGAGGAAATAAATATTGCCGACGAAAAATGGGCCGTTTGACGGATTTTCAAACGCATCAAACTGTGGTATGCGAATCCTAACAACTTTGCATGATCATGCCTTTCCGCAAACATGATGGAGGAGATATGAGGCGATTCTTGGTCGCAGGGTGGTTTTGCGCTTTCCTGTTGGGCTATTTGCAAACGGTCTGGTCGGCGGAAAAAGAGGCGGCAAAGCCGGGACCCGCCACTTACGTGGGCAACGAAGTTTGCAAGGCCTGCCACGCGCCGCAGTTCGAAAAATTCTCCCAGACCACGATGGGAAAGATTTTCCTATTCAACGCGCGCAACGAAGCTGAACAGAGGGCCTGCGAGAGTTGCCACGGTCCGGGCAGCAACCACGTTGCCGGGGGCGGAGGAAAAGGCGTCGGGGGGATGATCACGTTCCGCAAGGACTCGGGAGAGTCGGCCAAGGTCCAGAACCAAGCCTGCCTTGGCTGCCACCAGCGAGGCGTGCAGACCTACTGGGAGGCGAGCCCCCACGCCGGCCGCGGCGTCACCTGCGTCAATTGTCACACGATCATGGAAAAGACCAGTGACCGCTATCAGCTTGCCAAGGTCGGCGACAAGACCCCGTTTTTTAACAAGCGCGCCCAGACCGAAGTCTGCGGCCAGTGCCATTTGCAGCGCAAGGCCCAACTGATGCGCTCGTCCCACATGCCAATGAAAGAAGGAAAGATTACCTGTACGGATTGCCACAACCCGCATGGCAGCCCCAATCCTGCACAGCTCAAACAGAACAGCGTCACCGAGAACTGCCTCACCTGCCATGCGGAGAGGCGAGGCCCCTTCCTGCATGAACATCCGCCGGTTTCTGATAATTGCACCAATTGCCACGAACCCCACGGCAGCGTTAACGACCGCTTGCTCAAAGTGCGCCTGCCGAGGCTCTGCACCCAGTGTCACTCCGGTCACAGAACGAATGATCCTCCAGAGACGCGCGGTTTTTTCAACCGGAGCTGCCCTAACTGTCATAGCCAGATCCATGGCTCGAACCATCCGGCCGGGATGTTCTTTCAGAGATAAGGAGGTCTAAGATGAAACGGACAGCTAGACTCTTTGTTGTAAATTTTGCCATTGCGCTCGTTTTCGTCTCGGCCTCCCGTACCTGGGCGGAGCTCGATGTCGGAGACTATACGATCAGCGGCTCCGCGGAAGTTGACGGGTTGCCAAGGGGGTTTCAAGGCGGGAGGTCGAGGTTCGAGCTATACAGGGATGTACCCGAAAGCGTTGTCGTGCCCCAGCTCCAGTTGTTGATCGGCGGCAAGAAGCAAGACTTCTACCTCGATTTTGACGCCGGCAACGTGGGGCGCGACGATCAGAACTACCGGCTCCGTTTCGGCAGGTATGGGCTATTGAATATAGAGCTTGAGTGGGACCAGATACCGCATACCTTCAATATCGACAACGCCCGCACTCCCTATGTCATGAGGGGTGGCACCTACACATTGCCGGTTAGACCGACAGTAGCTGACATCAGCAGCAATCTAACCACTTTAGCAAACCCGTTCAACATATGGGCCAACGCCAACGCAAGACCCGTTGACCTGGACATGCTTTATAAGATCGGAAAGATCTCCATCCGCTACACGCCCAACCCAGGATGGACCTTCACCGGCAAGTACTGGGCCCAAGACACAGAAGGAAAAAGACCTATCGGATTTCCATTCGGATCGGGCAGTAGCAGCAACATAGCAGAGATCGTCGAACCCATCGACTACCTGACCCACAATATCGAGCTTGGTGGAGAGTATGCCGGCAAAGGCTGGTCGCTGGGGCTTAAGTACGATGGTTCTATTTTCCACAACAGCGTCAGCACCCTCGTCTTTGACAATCCGGCTGCCGCAGGGCCTGTGTGTACCGATGCCGCAGCTATTAACTATACCCTTGGCCAAGGGCCTTGCCGTGGGCGGGTAGATCTGTATCCCAGCAACCAGGCCCACACCTTTACATTGACGGGAACCGCCAGCCTGCCTTTAAAGACCAACTTTTTGGGCGCGGTTTCTTACGGTTGGAGACTCCAGGATGACCCCTTTTTACCTTTCACAATTAACAGCGCCATTGCGCAGCCCACGTTGAGCCGGGGGAGCCTTGACGGCGATGTGCGCCCGACGATGGTCAATCTTACTCTGGTCAATAACTTCGTCGACCGTCTAAACCTCAAAGCCTACTATCGCTTGTATGACTTTGATAACCGAACCAAGAGTGTTTCAACCACTGGAACGGTGCGCAATGATCAGAACAGTGGCGGGCCTGATTGGGTGACGACTGCGCCCTACCAGTATTCGAAGAACAGTGCCGGTCTCGGCGCTAGCTATCGTTTTGCGCAATGGGTTACGGGAAAGTTTGACTTTGGTTGGGAAAGAACGCACAGGAGACTCGCGGCGACAGTAGAAGAATTGCACAAGACGAGTCTGAACGCGGACGAATTCAAAATCGGGCCGACGTTCGACATCAAGCCTCTTTCCTGGATGTTGCTCAGGGCATCTTACCAACGTTCCTGGCGCTTTGATCCGGGCTACCACTCGTCAACGAACCCAGCAACATCCGGCTCTTTCGAGATGTTCTTCCTGACGAAGCGTAATCGGGACAAGGTTAGCCTCTTCGCCGACGTTAGCCCCTGGGAGACTCTCGGTTTCCACGCCGGATTTGATTTCATCAACGACGACTATCCTGACGCCCGATTCCGCCTCGAGAAGTCTCGTTCCTACTCCCCATCTGTAGGTACTGTTTACGCGCCGCTAGATTGGCTTAAGGTCTTCGCCGATTACAATTTCGACTTGTCCAACTGGGACCAGAATTACAACGCAACCCGCACGTCCCGGGGCGAAGACAGGGTCAATACCTTTAGCCTCGGCAGCGATATGGATCTTATCAAGAATCTTCTGGCATTTCGTATCCAGTACGGATTTTCGCAGGGGTTAAGCCAGATCAGCAACAAGCTCGTAGGGACAGCGGGCGATAGCCCGAACTGGCCCAATAATACCAACACGTGGCACGAGTTGCTTGCCCGGCTCGAATATCAGGTACATAAGAATGTCGCCTTTCAACTCGGTTACTATTTTAACAAGTTCGATAGCAAAGACTTTGGCGTAGACGTCATGCAGGTGTGGATGGGGGCTAACGATACGAATACAGGAATTCGTCGGTCAATCTTTCTGGGCGATCGGTACAAAGAGCCGTACACAGCCCATGTTGCGATTATCGGTTTGAAATTAAAGTTCTAAAGAACCAGCATTTTAACTTAGAAAAGGAAACACGGATGGTTAAATCTCAATTGTTTGTCAGTTTAGGTTTGCTAGTGTTTCTAGCTCCCGGATTAGGTCTGGCTCAGTCGAAGGGAGACGCGAAAGCCGGAAAACTAAAATACGACGCCAATTGTGTTGGCTGTCACGGCGCGACGGGGAAAGGCGACGGAGCGGCGGCGGCGGCGTTGAATCCCAAGCCGGGAGATATGACCGACGGCAAGGCGATGAAAGCGCTCAGCGACAAGTATCTATTCGATATCATCAAGAATGGCGGCGCGTCGCAAAAAAAATCTCCGATCATGCCTGGGAGTGGTAAAAAGTTTAACGATCAGGAAATATCGGACATGGTCGCTTACATTCGTAGTCTTGCCAAGTAAGCCGGCAAACTCATTGCACGCTAGAGTCCTTCAACGCCTCTTCGGTGTCACAACTGAAGAGGCGTTTTCTTTTTTCCGCGCCGTCAAATTTGCGCGCGCGCTCTTGAGTTCAACGCACGCAAATCGCGCCTTTCCCAGTCGCGCGATTGCGGCGGGATTTTTTTCCAAATCTCAAGAAACCACAACCGGTTTTGTCAATAAAAAGGGAACGAATTTGATGGCATGCGTCTTGCGGATTCGAACGGCAAAATCGCTGGTTGCAAAGAAGGAGCGCGGTTAGCGTGGGTGCGAAAAGGATCGTTTTAATCGTGGTGGTCGGCTTGGGAATATTGACCTGGGCTTATTCGGCGGGCTGGGTAAGCGGCGGCGTCCAGCAGCCCATTGCCTTTCCCCACAAGACTCATCTGGATCTCAACCTGCCCTGCACCGGCTGCCATCAGCGCGCGGAAAAAGGCGCGGTGGCGGGGCGGCCGCCGACGGCTCTATGTATGGCCTGTCACGCTGGCGGCGATACCAAGAGCGAGGAAATTAAAAAGCTGCGCTCCTACGGGGAAAAGGGACAGGAGGTTCCCTGGCGGCGCGTATGGCGTCTGCCGACCCATGTGTTCTTTCCACATCGCCCGCATGTCGTCGTCGCAAAAATAAAGTGCCAGACCTGTCACGGATCCATGGAGACTCTGACCAAGCCGCCGGCCACGCCGCTCAAAACTCTCGACATGAATGAATGTATAGGCTGCCATGAGAGCCGCGAGAAAGCCGTGGCGGCAAAAACAACGACGGCGCAGGCGCATCCCGTGGCGGCGCGCAGTCTGTTGAACGACTGCAACACCTGTCACCGGTGAGGGGAAAATGCGATTTACTCGGCGTACCTTTCTTCAAGTGTTAGGCGGAACCGCCGGAGCGGCTGTCGTCGCGAAAGGACAACTCTCTTCTAAAGTCGGCGCGGCGGCGGAAGATATCGAGCGGTGGGCCACGCCCGAGGAGGTGATGGTTCCATCGATTTGCCAGCAATGCCCAGGCGGCTGCGGTCTCATGGTGCGCACGCTCGATGGACAGGTTTCCGGCATCGCCGGCAATCGCCAGCATCCGATCAATCGCGGCTCGCTTTGTCCCAAGGCGTTCGGCGGGCTACAGCTCCTTTACGACGCCAACCGCGTCAAAGGACCGCTGGCGCGGGCCGGCGAGCGCGGCCAAGGGAAATGGAAACCGATTACCTGGGACGAGGCGATCGCGAAGATCGTGACTTCTCTGTCCGATCTCAGAGCGAAAAATCTTTCGCACACGGCGGTCATCCTCGGCGGGCAGTACCGCGGCTACCGCGATCTTTTATGGCAGCGTTTCGCCGAAAGCTATGGGACGCCCAACTATATTCGCATGCGGTGCTTTGCTCCCGAGCGGCCCGCGCTCGCGCATCACTTCATGCAGGGCGTGACCGAGCCGCTGGGCTACGATCTCGCGGAAGCGCAATTCATTCTATCCTTCGGCGCCGGGCTGCTCGAGTCCTGGACCGGGCCGGTGCACAATTCGCGCGCGTTTGCCCGGCTGCGCCGCAGCAGCGAACGGCGGCGCGGATTGTTCGTGCAAGTGGACCCGCGCCGTTCGCCGACGGCGATCAAAGCGGACCGGTGGATTTCCATCGTGCCGGGAACTGATGGCGTCTTGGCGCTCGGCATCGCCAACGCGATGATCCGCGAGCAGCTTTATGACCAGGACTTCGTCGAGGAGCATACTTCCGGCTTCGAAGACTGGGTCGATAGCTCAGGCCAGCAGCATCTCGGATTCAAGAATCTCGTCTTGAGGGAATATGGGCTGTTGACCGTTTCCGCGGCCACCGGGGTGCCGGTAAAGAGCATTATCGAGATCGCGCGAAATCTCGGCACGCTCAAGCCGGCCATCGTCATCGGCGAGCGCGGCCCGGCCTACGGACCCGATGATCTGCACACGCGCATGGCGATTCACAGTCTTAATGCCCTGGTGGGAAACATCGGCATTGCCGGCGGCCTGCGCACGCAAGATGACTTGCCTTTGGCGGATTTGCCCGCCGTTAGGCAGGACGCGATCGCAAAACAAGGTACGGCGCAGCCACGAGTCGATGGGGCGGGAGAGAAGCAGTACCTGGTGGTGTCGGACACGCCGCAACTGTTGCCCGAGAGAATTGCCGGCGGAACCCCCTATCCCGTTAACGCGCTGTTTCTCTTCGCGACCAACCCGCTGGCGAATCATCCGGCCAAAGAAGTCTTGGCGGGCGCGCTCAAAAAAGTGCCCCTCATCGTCAGTTTTTCGCCCTTCCACGACGAATCGAGCGCCCAGGCCGATCTTATTCTGCCGGACCCAACTTACCTGGAACGATGGCAGGACGATCAGGTGACTCACCTTGCTGGTTTCACTTGCTTCAGCCTGGCGCGGCCGGCCTCGGCGCCGCTGCACCAAACTCGCAACACTGCAGACGTATTGCTTCAGGTGGCCCAAGCCCTCGGTGGGCCCGTGGCGCAAAATTTTCCGTGGAAAACATTTGAAGACCTGCTCAAGCAGGGAGTAGAGGGTCTATACAAATCCAGCCGAGGATACGTCGCTTCTGCCCCCCCCGAAGAAGCGCTGAGAAAAGTTCTCGAGCGCCAGGGCTACTGGGTGCCCGAGTTCAAGGACTACGATGCGTTTTGGAATGCGCTGCTCCAGCGCGGCGCCTGGTGGGATCCCACGGGTCTGCCGGTGGGCTTGAAGGCGCTGCTCAAAACGCCTTCCGGTAAGTTCGAGTTCTACTCCACGGCGCTAAAACAGCTGGTCAACAAGGCCGGCAAGCAGGATGTAAAAACAAATGCGTTCGTGAGCACTCTGGGCGCCGGTAAGAGCGAAGATCTATTGTTTCTCCCGGCGGTGGCGATCCCGCGCCCCGCTCAAACGGGATCGTTTCCACTGCGCCTCAATACTTACCGCCTCATGAGCCGGCCCATGGGCGGAGGACGCAATCAGCCCTGGCTGCTCGAAGAACCGGCGGTCCATGTCCACGCTTCGTGGGAAAGTTGGGTCGAGGTGCATCCAAAAACGGCCGCCGATCTCAAGCTCAATGAACATGATTGGGTCTGGGTGGAGTCGGCCAAAGGGCGCGTTAAGCTGCGGGTCAAACTTTATTCAGGCACGCGGCCGGAGGTGGTCCATATTCCGCTCTTCGGCGGCGAAGGACCCAATCCCAACGACCTGATCGCCAACGAAACGGATACGTTGAACGGATTCGGCGTGCTCAATACAACCCAGGTGAGACTCAGGAGGGCATAAAGTGGCGCTGTGGGGCATGGTCATAGATTTGGATCGCTGCACGGGCTGCCAGGCCTGCGTGATGGCCTGTAAGGCCGAGAACAATGTTCCCGCCGTGGGCAACAAAGAGGCGACGAAAGGTCGCACGATCAGTTGGATGCAGCTGCTGACGGAAACCGATGAAGAGCATCACGAGGAAAAGACACGGTTTATTCCGCGCCCCTGCCTCCAGTGCGACGACCCGCCCTGCACTAAGGTCTGTCCGGTTTACGCGACCTATCGCAATCCTGAAGGCATCGTCGCGCAGATTTACGGGCGCTGCATCGGCTGCCGTTTCTGCATGGCGGCTTGCCCCTACAACGCGAAATTTTTCAACTGGTACACCTACCAAAAAGAACAACCGGGACAAAATCCCGACGTGTCGTTGCGCCCGAAAGGCGTGGTGGAGAAGTGCACCTTCTGCCATCATCGCCTGCAAAAGGCGCGCGAACGCGCGCATGCGGAGAATCGCGAAATCCAACCCGGTGAATATAATACCGCCTGCGCCGACGCCTGTCCCGCGCAAGCGATCACCTTCGGCGACCTTGCCGATCCGGGCAGCGAGGTGTCAAAGCTCGCCCGCAGTCCGCGCGCGTTCAAATTGCTCGAGGAGTTGGGGACCAAGCCCAAAGTGCACTATTTGGCAGAGGGAGAAGGCGGTGGTTGATCACAAGGACGATTATGAAGATATTCTGCTCGCCCCCATCGCACACACGGGGCCGGGCTTCTATTGGGCCGTGGCGGGCCTTTCTGTATTTATCCTGTGGGGCGCCATCGCGTACGCGGTGCAACTTTACGAAGGGCTAGGAGTCACCGGGCTTCAACAGCCCGTCAGTTGGGGATTTTACGTTACCAACTTTGTCTTTTTTATCGGCATCAGCCACGCGGGAACCCTGATCTCCGCGATCCTGCGCCTTTCCCGAGCGGAGTGGCGCCGGCCCATCACCCGGATGGCCGAGGTCATCACGGCGATGGTGCTGTTTATCGGCGCGGGTCAGATCCTCGTGGATATGGGCCGGCCCGACCGAATCTTCAACGTCATACGTCACGGCCGCTACCAGTCGCCGCTGCTCTGGGATGCCACCAGTATCAGCGCTTACCTGTCGGCCAGTCTCACTTACCTCTACCTGCCGATGATTCCCGACATCGCCATTCTCAGGGACCGTCTCGGCAAGTGGAAGCTCTTCTACAGCGTGCTGGCCCTCGGCTGGACCGGCACGGAAGCGCAGCAACGAGTCCTTAACCGCGCCATCGCCATCATGTGCGTGATCGTCATCCCCGTCGCGGTTTCCGTGCACACCGTCGTCTCCTTTGTCTTTTCCATGACGCTTCAGCCCATGTGGCACTCGACCATCTTCGGCCCCTATTTCGTCGTCGGGGCGATTTTTTCCGGCATCGCGGCTCTGATTGTGGCGATGATCATTTTCCGGAAGGCTTACGGGCTTGAGCCCTACTTGAAGCCGATCCATTTTCGCTACCTCGGCCAGCTCCTGCTGATCATGTCGCTGCTTTGGTTCTATTTTACCTTCGCCGAGTATCTGACGGGATATTACGGCGCGGAACCGGAGGAGATGAAAATATTCTGGTCCAAGTTCTCCGGTCCGTTCTGGCCTTTTTTCTGGGCGATGGTTCTTTGCAATTTATTTATCCCGTTGGCCTGTCTGGTGCGGCTTGGCCGGCGCACGGTAGGAAAAGTTCTCGCGGCGTCGTTGTCGATCATCGTTGGGATGTGGCTCGAGCGCTTTATTATCGTCGTACCGACGCTGTCAAATCCCCGTTTGCCGTTTCCGCAAACGATTTATGTGCCGACTTGGGTTGAGTTGGGAGAATTCGCCGGCAGCCTCGCACTGTTCGCTCTATTTTACCTGCTTTTCACCAAAGTATTCCCGATCATCTCGATCTGGGAGATCCGCGAGGGTCGTGAAGAGGGCGTCAAAGAGGTCGAGGAACGGATCAAGAGCTACCTGCCGGACGAAGTCAAAGGAGCGGCGTAATAAAACCAACAAGGAAATGAGATGGAAAATCTACACTCACCTTCCGATCAGCTGATCAGAAAATTGCAGTGGATATGGATGATCGGTTTCATCGTATTAGTGTTGGGAATCATCTCTTGGTTCATTCATTTGATGCGCGCCGCGTTGTGGCTTGGCGATGTGCCTTCAGCCGCCATCGGCATTCCTCTCGTGGCCATCCCGATTTTTCTCGCCCTGGCCAGCGTGGTCTTTTATGTGTTTTGGGGACTGGCGGTTCGTGGGAGAGGCCGATGAAAATCAGACTCATGCTCCTCGCCCTGGCTTTTTTTATTGGCGTTGGTTGTCAAGCTACGTCGGCCCTTGCTGCGGATCAGTCCGCTTCATATCTTCTCCCAGGTAATCCGCTCGATGGCAGCCGGCTCTTTTCCGAAAAGGGTTGTCTCGGCTGTCACTCGGTTTACGGCGTCGGAGGGGTGGCGGGGCCTGAGTTGGGACAAGGCATTTTGAAGCGCCCTCTCCTCGATATCGCCGGCGTGATGTGGAATCATTCTCCCGGCATGGTGCATCTCTTTCAGGAAATGCGCACCGCGCTGCCGCAATTCAAGCCCGCGGAGATGGCAAGTCTGTTATCCTTTCTTTATTACCTCGGATCGCTGGATCCGCCGGGAGACGCGGCGACGGGCGCGCGCCTCTTCCGCGAAAAGCAGTGCCAGACCTGCCACTCGTTGGGAGGAAAAGGGGGGCGGCATGGCCCGAAGCTCGATAGCTACGGCCGCTACGCGTCGCCCATCTACCTGACGGTTGGGCTCTGGAATCACGGCAAGGCGATGGCGGGCGTTATGGAGGCAATTCATGTAGCGCGCCCCACGTTCGGCAAAAATGATATTGCCGACCTGTTAGCCTACATTCGGACCACCGCCGGAAGTGTCGAACGAGTTTACCTGCGCCCGGGCAACCCGCAGATCGGCGAGAAGCTGTTCGTCCAGAAACGCTGCGCGCAATGTCACACTCCCAATGCTCAGGGAACGCGCGTAGGTCCCGACCTGCGAACCAAACTCAAGGGGAGTTTGATCGGCATCGCCGGCGCCATGTGGAACCATGGTCCGAAGATGTGGGCGAAAATGGGTGACGTGCCGTCGCTTGCTCCCGAGGAGATGTCCGATCTCATCAGCTACTTGTATTTTTTGCAGTTTATCGATCCTTCCGGAAATGCGGCAAGGGGGCGAGTGGTGTACCAAGAAAAACGTTGCGGCGGTTGTCACACGCTGCCGGGAGTGAGCGGAACCGTCGGACCGGACCTGGCGAATGCGCAAAAACTGCGAACCCCTGTGGAAGTCGTGACCGAAATGTGGAACCACGTTGGTACGATGGAGCGGAAGATGCTCGAGGAGTCGGTGGAATGGCCGGTCTTTAAGGGCGGCGAGATGGCGGATCTCATCACCTACTTGCTGTCGGTCCGCAAAAGTTCGGCTCCGCCTGCTGACGGCAAAAATTTGGAACGCAAAGAAAAATGAAGCTCCACGGGCTTACGCCCGTGGTATCTTTAATTTCTTCGGCGGAATCCGCCGAAGCACTCACCCTCCTTCGCTCTGCGAGCTACGGAGGGTCCGTCCGACGCATTCACCCCCGGGCTTACGCTCGGGGTTTTCTGCGTAGGCGGATAAAATAGTTTCCGCTTATCAGCGTTTCTGTCTCGCTTTTTATGGATAGCGAGTCGTCGCTGAGTTATATTCGTCGCTGGGCACTGATTCGAGAAGCAGTTACTTGAGAGAAAATTGGCGAATCTTTATCAACAATCTCAAAGTCGCGCGCCGTCGTCGCGCTTTGGGGGGTAACGTCATGAAGACTCAGGCCCGAAGGTTGATTATTCTCCTCGTCGCTATGCTGACATGGTATTGCGGGGTGGCTCTAGCGCAACCTCTGTTTAGCCCAACGCAGGACCCGCTCGTCGGTTCGAGGATCTTTGGTGACAAGGGTTGTTCGAAATGTCACGCGATCTTCGGTGTTGGCGGCACCATGGGTCCTGATCTTGCGCGCACCCAAAGATCTCGATCCTTTTACGATCTTGCCGCGGCGATGTGGAATCACCTCCCCAAGATGACCGAGCAAATGCGTAAAGCAGGCATAGCACGCCCCAATCTGAGCCCGAGCGAGACCGGTGATTTGATCGCCTTCCTTTACACGGCGAACTACTTCGAGAAAGCCGCTGACCCAAAAGAAGGGCGGCGGGTGTTTAGCGACAAGCGTTGTATCACTTGCCATCAGGTCGGTGGGACCGGCGGCGTAGCGGGTCCGAGTCTCGACAGCTTGGGTCAGTATAACTCTCCCATATTTCTTGCCGCGGCGATGTGGAATCATGGACCATCCATGACCGAGGCCATGCGTGCTGCGGGGATCCAGCGGCCTAACTTCACTCAAGCTGAATTACAAAACTTGATCGCGTTTATTAAGTCCGCTTCACCTGTGGGGGAACAACAGCCCCTCTATCTTCTTCCCGGTCGCCCCGATCAGGGCCAGAGGCTTTTCGTGCAAAAAAGCTGTATTGAGTGCCATAGTGTCAAAGGGCGTGGAGGGCAGGTTGGCGGCGAACTCGCTCAACGAGCTGTTAAGCTGAGCCTGGTTCAATTCGTGGCCGCCATGTGGAACAAGGCCCCGGCTATGACAAAGGAAATGGCCAACAGAAGGATCCCCCTGCCTCAACTTAATGCAGGAGAGATGGCTGATATCGTCGGTTATCTTTATTCAGTCCAGTATTTTGCAAGACCAGGCGATGCCCGCCGGGGGCAGGAACTCCTCGCCAGCAAAGGCTGTTTAAAGTGCCATGCGGTACGTGGTAAGGGGGGCAATGTGGGACCGGATTTCGAGCGCGCCAAGGAGCTTGATCAGCCCGTAACCGTTGTAGCGGCCATGTGGAACCACGCGAGCGGCATGGCCGAAAAGATGCGGCAGAAATCTGTGACCTGGCCTGCCTTCACGGAACAGGAAATGGGGGACCTCGTTGCTTATCTTCAAACTTTCGGGGGGACGCGGGAGTGATTAGAGCAACATCACGCGGTTTTTTATGGTTGGGAATTGCGGTCATTTTATTTTTGCCGGTACATGCAATGGGTCAGCCGCAAGTAGAAAATTGCGTTGCCTGCCACCAGAGCCTTCCCGATGAGCGGCTTGCGGGGCCGGCGAAGTTGTTCAGTGGAGATATCCATGCGGTCAAGGGGTTCGGCTGCGTTTCCTGCCACGGTGGCGATGCCTCGGACACGGAAATGAGCGCCATGAACCCGGCCAAGGGATACATCGGCAAACCCACGGGAACGAAGATCGTGGATGTCTGTGGCCGCTGCCATTCCGATGCCCGTTTCATGCGGCAGTACAATCCGGCGTTACGGGTGGATCAGGTGACAGAATATTACACATCGGTCCATGGCCGTAGGCTAAAAGAACAAAAGGATTCCAAGGTCGCCACCTGCGCCAGTTGTCACAAGCCTCATTCCATCAAAGCACCCAGTGACCCGCGCTCCTCCGTTCATCCGTTGCATGTGGCCGATACCTGTGGGTCGTGTCATGCCAACGCCGAATACATGGCGACGTATAAGATTCCTACCGACCAGCTGGCGAATTACAAGAAGAGCGTGCATTGGAGGATGATGGCGAATAAAGGCGACCTATCAGCCCCAACCTGCAACGATTGCCACGGCAACCATGGGGCAGCGCCGCCGGGCATTTCCTGGGTGGGCAACGTCTGCGGGCAGTGCCATGCGGTCAACGGTGAGCTATTTAGCAAGAGCCGCCATTCGCAGGTCTTCGTTCAGATGGGGATCCCGGGCTGCGCGACCTGTCACGACAACCACCAGATCTTAGAGACGAGCGATGAGCTGATTGGCACGCGCGAAAAGGCCGTCTGTACTCGATGTCACACGGCGGAGGATCGGGGAGGGAAGAGCGCTGCCGCGATGCGCGCGATGATCGACTCGCTGCGGCAGGAGTACGATAAGGCTCATTCGATTTTGCTCAAGGCTGGGCATGCCGGCATGGAGGTGAGCCAGCCCGAGTTCGACCTCAATGAGGCGAAGACCGCACTGGTTAAAGCGCGCGCGGCCATCCATGCCTTCTCGGTGGTGACGCTGAAAAAGGAGATCGATCCGGGGCTTCAGGTGAGCGCAAAGGCTTATGCCGGGGGGCTGAAGGCGCTCGAAGAATTGGGCTTTCGGCGCAAATGGCTCGCTGTGTCAGCCGTCATCATCCTGGCCTTGATCGTCGGCTTGGTGCTCAAAATACGTCAGATGGAGAGCGCACAGAAGAGCAGCGAGAAGGAAAAGGTATAAGGAGAAAAGAATGGCGGAAGGAACGCTGAAACAATTTATTGAACGGAGAAATTTTCTTAACTGGTTTCTGGGTACCACCGCAGGGGCTTTTGTTTTTTCCGTTCTCTATCCCTTGAGTCGGTACCTGACTCCGCCGCCGGTTGCAGAATCAACGGCGCGGTCCGTGACGCTGTCATTAAAGCCGAAAGAAGTGAAAGCCAACAGCGGTCAGATTTTTCGTTTTGGCAGTCAGCCGGGGATTTTGGTCAGAACCCAAACAGGTGAACTCAAAGCTTTTTCCGCTGCCTGTACTCATCTGGCCTGTATCGTCCAATATCGCAGCGATATCAGCCATATTTGGTGCGCTTGTCACAACGGCCATTTTGACTTGAACGGGAAAAATATCGAGGGTCCTCCTCCCAAAGCGTTGGAGGAGTATGCTGTCAACGTTCGAGCAGATCAGATCGTAGTAAGCAAGAAGGTCTAGGCATGGACATGGAAAACCGGAGCCCGGAGCACGGAAAATTGTGGCTATGGCTCGATGAGAGGATCGGGCTGAAGGACCTTGAGAAGCTTGCCAGGAAAAAAGAAGTGCCAGTGCATCAGCATACGATTTGGTACTACTTCGGCGGCATGACCTTGTTCCTGTTCATCATTCAGGTTCTGTCGGGGATACTACTGCTGCTGTACTATCGGCCGAGCGCCACCGAAGCGTATGAGTCCATACAGTTTCTCATGACTGAGGTGCAGTTTGGCTGGCTTATAAGATCGATCCACGCTTGGTCGGCGAACTTGATGATCGTCGCGATGTTCATTCACCTCTTCAGCGCGTTGCTGCTGAAGGCTTATCGGTCTCCGCGCGAATTGACCTGGCTATCAGGTGGCGGATTAATGGGCTTGAGTCTCGCGTTTGGCTTTACCGGATATCTCTTGCCGTGGAATGAACTTTCGTTCTTCGCCACCCGAGTCGGGACTGAAATACCGGGCGTGTTGCCGGTCATCGGCTCCTTCACGCGCCGGTTTCTGCGCGGCGGGAATGACGTGACGGGTGCGACGCTGACACGTTTTTACGGGATTCACGTGGCGATTCTTCCGGCCATCGTGACAATTGTTCTCGGACTCCATCTGTTTCTCGTTCAGAAGCACGGGATGAGCCGGCCGCCTTCGGCTGAACGCGAGGGCGAGCCGAAACGCGTGATGCCGTTCATGCCCAATTTTTTGCTGCGCGATTTAGTGGGCTGGCTCTGCGCCCTCGGCGTGCTCGCCGCGCTGGCGGCCTATTACCCCGCTGAGCTGGGCAAAAAGGCCGATCCGTTTCAGCCCGCGCCCATCGGCATCAAGCCGGAGTGGTACTTCATGGCGATGTTTCAAACGCTGAAGCTCATTCCCAGTCACATTTTAGGCATCGAGGGCGAGCTTTTGGGCGTCCTCGGCTTCGGCGCAGTCGGCGCCGTTTTGATCCTCATGCCGTTCGTCGACCGGCGGGCAGCGGCGGGACGGCCAGGTCGGTTTCCGGCCGTTTTTGGGATTGCCTTGATCCTGTATTCGATTTTATTAACCTACCTCGGATACACCATGAGCCCAACGAAATAGCTTTTCGACCGGCCCATTTGATTTTTGCTGGTCGTTAGGTTTTCTGCGCGGTGGCACAAAGGGCGGTCGGGTAGCGCTTCCAGCTAAAGTTGTTAAGCTCTTCAGCGTAATCCGCCACGGCCTCACAGGAGATCAAGCGAATGGCCTATCTTTGCCGTCTACTTCTCGGCGATCTTGAGTCACGCAAATACCACCGATATCGTTTCTTGAATGAAATTCGCCGGTGCGAATTCTAGCGCAGCGAGTTCGCAGCATTGGGAACCGCCACCGCCCGATTTAGTCCACCAAACTGTAAAAAGCCTTTTATCGTTGATAGGTTAAAAAAAATACTGAAAGATTGAACGGTTAGATCGCACCACAATCTGCACCGTGGCATCCCCTTTTATATTGAAATGGCATACCAATTGCGCCTTAGCGCATAGCACAAGGATGCAGCCCTGTATGGCGAAAAGAGTTAGGAAAATCAGCAACTCGGCCATATCCCCGAAATAGGGGAAGCCGTTCGGGGATATCGCTTATCCCCGTCATCGCACTTTCGGTGTTATTTACGTGAATCAATCTCTACATGCCAAATCAGCCGACGGGAATGCGTCACGGCATGTGAAATCATCGGCAATCACCGCAACGGGAGGGAAGCCATATTCGCGTTCATAGACCTGAAGAAAAATGCTCAGTGTTGACGGTCTTGATCGCCCTCGCCGCGATGATTTTCTTTCCCGTTGCGGGTTTCGGTGCGCCGGCCCCTGCAAACGAGGTCTGTTTGTCGTGTCATTCGGTGCCCGGCCTGGAAAAAGAACGCCAAGGGAAAAAAATTTCCTTGACCGTCGATCCGCAGCGTTTTTCCCAATCCGTGCATGCGCCATTGCCGTGCACGGCCTGCCATAGCGATATTTCTCAGGTTCCCCACGTCGCGGAGCTCAAACCTGTTCAGTGCGCGCAGTGCCATGCTCAGGTTGCCGAAGTGTACGGCGCAAGTGTTCATGGCCGTGCGCAACTCAACGGTGACCGTGACGCAGCGATGTGCAGCGACTGTCATGGGAGGCATGACATCATGAAGGCGGCCCATCCGCAGTCTAAAGTCTATCCGCTGCAACTGCCCTACACCTGCGGCGCCTGTCACGGCAATCCGGAATTGGCGAAAAAGCATAACATTCCCGTCGCCAACGCCTACCAACTTTACATGGATTCGATTCACGGACGCGCGCTGGAGAAAAGCGGCCTTCTGGTTGCCGCCCATTGTGCAAGTTGCCATGGCTCCCATGATATCAAACCCAAGAACGACCGCGAGTCAAAGGTTTACCGAGCCCGTGTTCCATCGACCTGTGGCTCTTGCCATGCTGGAGTCCTGGCCGATTATGTCACAAGCGTTCATGGTCGGGCGGTCAACGCGGGAAGTTCTGGCGCGCCGGTTTGCATCGATTGCCACACCGCGCATGAAATCCGCCGGGTTGAGGGACCTGCTTGGCAGCTGGAGATCGTTAAAGAATGCGGCACCTGCCATCGACAGTCACTAAAAACATATCGGGACACATTTCATGGACAAGTCACAGCTTTGGGTTTTACCCGGGTAGCCCGCTGTTCGGATTGCCACGGTTCCCACCAGATTCGCGCGGTTTCCGATCGCCAATCATCCGTCTCGGGGGCAAACTTGGTTTCGACCTGCCGCAAGTGCCATCCCAAAGCTAACGAGAATTTTGTCCGTTATTCTCCCCACGGAGACCCCACCGATAAGGAGAAATATCCAAGGCTTTACTATGCAACGCTTTTCATGGAGGCGTTGCTCATAGGGGTTTTTGTTTTCTTTGGTTTGCATGCCGTACTGTGGCTGTTGCGTTCTTCCTTAGAGTCATGGCGTCGAAGGGGTTCTAATGGGGACTCGGCAAAAGGGCCTAACTCCGACGATTAAGGGGAAGACGATGAGAAACGAGAGTCTTGACCGGGCGCCAAGGTACTTCCTGCGGTTTGACCTGTTCCATCGGCTTCTTCACGGCTTTCTCATGTTCAGCTTTCTGGGGCTTGCGGCGTCAGGGATGCCGCTTAGGTTTAACCAGGCGCCATGGGCCGCTGCATTGGCGAACGCTATGGGGGGCTTCGGAGCGGTTCTCTTTTTTCACAAGACCTTTGCGCTCATCCTGACGCTTTGTTTTTTGATCCATGTCGGAACTCTCTTTCGCCGGGCTTTCATCAGGCATGACGTTGGCGTCTTTTTCGGACCCAACTCGCTGGTTCCTCAGCTCAACGACTTTGTTGAAATGCTGCAGCACTTTCGGTGGTTTTTCGGATGGGGACCGCGGCCCCGGTTCGGCTGCTTCACTTACTGGGAGAAGTTTGACTACTGGGCGGTATTCTGGGGCATGCTGATCATCGGGACCTCGGGCTTCATGATGTGGTTCTCCGCGTTTTTCGGCAGCTTTTTACCGGGATGGTTATTTAACATCGCCCTGTTGATCCACGCGGACGAGGCGCTTCTTGCGGTTTGGTTCATTTTCACAATCCATTTCTTTAATAGTCACCTGCGACCCGAGAAGTTTCCCATCGATCTGGTTATCTTTACCGGACGGGTGAGCGAGCGCGAGTTGCGGGAAGAACGTCCCGCGGAATATGAGAAACTGCTGGCGGAGGAAAGTCTAGCCGCGGTTGAAACCGATCCGCCGCCCCTTTGGCTCAAGAATTTCGGCAAGCTCATAGGTTTTTGCGTGGTTGCCTGTGGCTTTGTGCTTTTCGGTTTGACGTTATTCGCTTTCATAACGGAATGAGAACGGCATCACATAAAGCGCGATCGACGAGGGGGCCGGTTGGCAGCGGCATGGCCTTTTTTGTTTTCTCCTTAATGCTGTTTGCACCGAGTTCGTGGGGAGAAAAACTTGCGCCGGAGGTCGAGTTTTGCCTGAGTTGCCATGGTCAGGAGGCGTTGGAGATCGTGTTACCGAGCGGAGAGAAGCGCTCGCTCTACGTGGACGCGGGTCGGTTTGAGCGTTCCGTTCACGGAGAGAAGGTGGGATGCACGAATTGCCATAGTGACATCAACACCTTTCCCCATCCGCCAAGGACGTTCAAGAATCTCCGAGAATTCACCGTCGCTTATTACGAGAGCTGCAAGGGTTGTCATTTCGATAACTATACGAAAACACTCGACAGCGTTCACTATACGATATTGTCCCGAGGAGACTTGAAAGCCCCTCTTTGCATAGATTGCCACGGGGCTCACTATGTGGCTCGCCCCCGTGTTCCTAAGTCTAGGATTTCCGAAACCTGCGCGCGCTGTCATAAGGCGATCTACGAACGATACGGTCAGAGTGTTCATGGCAAGGCCGTCTCACAGGATGGCAATAACGATGTTCCGGCCTGTACGGATTGCCATCGATCGCACAATATCGAGGATCCCCGAACGGTTTCTTTCCATCTCAAGTCCCCAGAGCTCTGCGCCCGCTGCCATAGCGACGAAAAGCTCATGAAAAAATACCGGCTTTCAACAAGCGTCCTGGGAACGTATCTGTCCGACTTTCACGGCATAACCGCCTCTTTTTATCGCAAAGAGCAAGCGGCTCCGGCGGCATTGACGGCCGTTTGCACCGATTGTCATGGCGTCCATGACATTCTGGCCGTCAAGGATCCTCGATCTTCTGTTATGAAGGCAAATCTTCTGAGGGTTTGCCGAAAATGCCATCCCACCGCGACGGAAAATTTTCCGTCGGCCTGGCTATCTCACTATGAGCCAAGTCCTGAGAAGGCGCCTTTGGTGTACTACGTGAAGCTTTTCTATAAGATTTTTATTCCGTTCGTCATCATCGGGTTAGTCCTGCAGATCCTGCTCCACGTTTGGAGACTGGTGGTCAACAGGTAAGAGCATGGAACAGATTCGCCAGCGATATGTGATTAGGTTCAGCGTCAGGCAACGCACAGAACATCTCTTGATCATGGTGCTTTTCATCGTGCTCGCTCTCACTGGGTTTCCCCAAAAGTTTTTCGCGTCCGGTTGGGCTCAATGGCTCACGGTTCAGCTGGGAGGGATCGATCGAGTTCGATGGCTCCACAGGCTTTCAGGTATCCTTTTTGGCTTGGCTGCGTTGGAACACTTGCTCGTGGGGCTTTTGCTGACGGTCCAAAAGCGGCTCGAGCTCAATATGGTTCCGACGAAGCAAGATTTTCGGGATGCCATCGTGACACTTCGATACTACCTGGGAATTTCCGAGGAACAGGCCAGGTTCGGTCGCTTCGATTACCGACAGAAGTTCGAATACTGGGGGCTTGTACTCGGAGGGATCGTTATGATCGTGACCGGATTCATGCTTTATTTCCCTATTTTCTTTTCAAGCTTTTTACCCGGCCAGGTTATCCCGGCCGCGCAGGTTGCCCATTCAAACGAGGGGCTTTTGGCTTTCTTGGTCGTGGTGATCTGGCATGTTTACAATGCCCACTTGAACCCCGACGTCTTCCCCATCGATACGAGCATCTTTACCGGAAGGATCAGCGAAGAGCGGATAGAAAAGGAACATCCCTTAGAATATGCGCAGCTCGAGACGATGAAAACGACGGCATCTAAACCACACGAGACGGCTCCGGAAGCAACCCCAAAGGGGCGAGGCGAGGACTCACCGTAAAGTGGCAACCAGGGGTCAGTAGGTGATGAAGGCATTCGTTTTTCTCCGCAGGAGCCTGCGGCGGCGGTTGATTCTGCTGGTCGGCCTTTGGATGGTGGCCCTGGCGGCGATACTGCTTGCTGCCAGCATGTGGGGGACGCAAGAGGTCTCCGAGCGTGCATTGAACGAGCGCCAACACCTCGCTCAGGCGCTCGCCGATAATATCGACTACATGCTGAAATCGAATCTGGTCTCGTTGCAGGAGGCGACGCTTACGATTCGAGGCCGACTGGAGAATAATGATCTTCAAGGCGTCAAAAAGGCGCTTCAAGAAACCTTTCTTCGCTCCCTTTTTACCGAGAGTGTGTTTCTAGTTGACGTTCAAGGGAAAACGGTTTGGGTGGAGCCTTATCACGCCGAGAAGATTCGAGAGAGCCTTTTCTTGCTCCAGCCGGTTCAGTCCGCTCTCAGGGATGGTAGGCCGGAGGTTTCGAATCTTATTTCCGAACCGGCTAAGAGAGTTTATGCTACGGTTCCGGTCCGTGACTGGCATGGAAAGCTGGTTGGGGTGGTCGGAAGCGAGCTCGACCCACAAAAACTCCGCTTCAGTTCTCTGGTCCATTCAAATGGTCTGGGCAAAGGCATTTACGTCGACGTCGTCGACGGGCGTGGAAGAGTATTGGCGTCCACCAAGGCGGAACGGATGTTCATCGATAGCGATCACAGCCGCTTCTTGGTGGGATTGATCAAGCAAAAAAAATCGGTGGTGGGATCTTGTCACAGCTGTCATGAGAAGGTGGGGTCTTCTGATCGGGAGAGAGAGGTGATTGCTTTCGCGCCTTTGACGAATGCGCCCTGGGGGCTAACCATCCGACAGCCGGAAAACGAGGCCTTGGCTCTTGTTTCCGGAGTCAAGCGAACGCTTCTAATGGCGGGCTTTTTGACGATCCTGGTCGCCCTCTTGTTCGCCTGGGGAATGGCCCGAAGCCTGACGAGACCTCTGAGGATACTCACGCAGGCGGCGAGACGGATCACCGAGGGAAACCTCGATGAGCCTATCCGGCCCTTAGGTGATGACGAAATAGGTTCGCTCGGGCGATCTCTAGACAACATGCGCATGACGCTCAACACTTCCATGGAGGCTGTCGCTGAAGGGAAGCGAGAATTGGAAAGCAAAGTTCAAGAGAGAACGAAGGAGCTCCAGTCTCTCTACCAAGAACTGCAAAAGCAAGAGGAAGCTCGGGGTGAGCTCCTGAAGAAATTGATCCTTGCCCAGGAAGAGGAGCGAAAGAGGATCGCTCGAGAGCTTCATGACGAGACCAGTCAGGATTTGGCGACTTTTCTCCTGTCGATTGAAACCAGCGCCAGCGGCGCCAGCGGTGAGCTTAAGGACGGTTTTTTGCGGATGAAGGCCATCGCTAACAGGGCCTTGGACAGCATTCACCGATTGATCTATGACCTGCGACCCTCCGTTCTGGATGATCTTGGCCTCTCTTCCGCTTTACGGTGGACTGCGGAAAACCGGCTAGAAGCGATGGGCATCGACGTGTCGATCGATATTGTCGGAGCCGAGCGAAGAGTCAAACCCGAGGTCGAGACCTGTCTGTTCAGGATTGGTCAGGAAGCCATCTCCAACATTGCCAAATACGCGGAGGCCAACGCGGTCAAGATCACGCTGCAATACGGCTGCGGTTCGATACTTCTTGAAGTAGAGGACAACGGCAAAGGCTTTGAACTCAAACGAGTGTTGACTTCGGCGGAAAAATCACTGGGTCTCCTCGGAATGAAAGAACGAGCAAATCTTCTTAACGGCAATCTTAGTGTCATTTCGACACCTCAGACAGGAACTCGGGTGAGGGTCGAAATCCCGGTAGCCGATTGGTTGGAGCCTAATGTCGGGAACCATGAAAAAGATCAGAGTCCTCATTGCTGACGACCATGCTCTGTTCCGCGAGGGAATTAGAGCCTTACTGTCTAAATACGAAGATTTGGAGGTGACGGGCGAAGCGGCCGACGGGAAGGAAGCCATTGACCAAGTTAAGAAGCTGCGTCCTGATATTGTCCTGATGGATATAGCGATGCCCGGTTTAGGTGGATTGGAAGCGACCTTAGAACTCAAGAAAATCTGTCCGGACGTAAAGATCCTGGTTCTCACACAGTACGCGAACCAGGAATACCTTTATCGTTTTCTCAAAGCCGGGGTTTCGGGCTATGTTCTAAAACGCGCTGCCGGGGCTGAACTGGTATCCGCAATTCGATCCGTACACCAGGGGGGAACCTTCTTGCACCCCGACGT
>Ga0209751_10000924_pt1 | contig 30984 bp, 27 predicted proteins | sample RifCSP13_1_FD_184019 | JGI IMG/M metagenome (GOLD analysis project Ga0209751, IMG submission 184019) | Soil microbial communities from Rifle, Colorado - Rifle CSP2_sed 13_1 (SPAdes) (version 2) | ecosystem: Environmental > Terrestrial > Deep subsurface > Rock core/Sediment | place: Rifle...
CGGTGGTCGCCGCTGCCGCGCGGTCGTCGGTGACCGCCAGCGGCACCGCCGCGACGACCTCGAAGCCCTCGAGCGTCTTGCCCGCGCGCCGGCGCCCGCGCTCGAGGGCGGGGAGCGCCACGTCGCGCACGTAGGCGGGCGGGCAGAGCCAGAGCACCGCGCCGTCGGCGATCTCGCCGGCCAGCTCGCACATCCGGTGCGAGAGCGCGGCGAGGACGATGCGCGGCGCCGGCGGGCGCACGGGCACGGCGAGGCTCCAGTGGACGGTGAAGTGGCGGCCCTCGAAGGCGGCGCCCCCGGCGAGCGCGCCGCGCAGCACCGCGACGTACTCGCGCATGACGGCGAGCGGCGCCGCGAGGGAGAGGCCGAGCATCTGCTCCATCGAGGCGCGGTGGCTCACGCCGAGCCCGAGCGTGAAGCGGCCGCCCGTCAGCTCCGAGAGCGTCAGCGCCGCCTGGGCGGTCGCCACGGGGTGGCGCGGGTAGATCGGGAGCACGCCGACGCCCAGCCCCAGGCGCGTCGTCGCGGCGCCGTAGGCCGCGAGCACCAGGAAGCTGTCGCGCCCGAGGCCGTGGGTGACCCACACGCTCTCGTAGCCGAGCGCCTCGGCGCGGCGCGCGAGGTCCACCGCGGCGGGGAGGTCGCGCCCCGGCGAGAGGAAGGCGGCGCGCCGGCGCGCGTCAGCCACGGAGGACCGAGACCTCCATCGCGTCGGCGCCGAAGTCGTGCGCGCGCGAGGCCCAGCGCCCGCCGGGGGCGCGCACGTACTCGAGGTACGGCGCGACGACGCGGCGGTAGACGCCGGTGTTGTCGGCGACGACCACCGCGCCGGGGACGAGCTTGGGCTCGACCTGGCGCAGGTAGTCGAGGTAGTCCTCCTTGGCGGCGTCGATCAGGACGAAGTCGAAGCGGCCCGAGAGCAGCGGGATGACGCGGAGCGCGTCGCCCACGATCACCTTCACGCGCTTCCCGAGCCCGGCGATGGCCACGTTGCTCTGCGCGAACCTGGCGAGGTACTCGTTCGCCTCGATGCAGGTGAGCCGCCCCTTCGGGCGCATCGCGGCGGCGATGAGGATCGCCGAGTAGCCGAAGAGCGAGCCGACCTCGAGGGCGCGCGTGCACCCGTGGCGCTCGATCAGGCGCCGGATCAGCCGGCCCTTCGCCCGGCCGACGACCGGGATGTGCCAGACCGTCGTCGCGCGATCCATCAGCGCCAGCATCCGCCGCGCGGTCTTCGTCATGCGCGCGCCGGGAGCCGGGCCGCGACGCCGTCCGGCAAGGGGTAGCGGCGCGCGGCCGTGCCGGCCTTGACGAGCTGCCCGGGCAGCGCGCGGCCGACGATCTCCTGCACCCGCCGCGAGACGGCGAGGAGCCGGCCGAGGTCGATGCCGGTCTCGACGCCCATCGCGTGCAGGCAGTGGACGAGGTCCTCGCTGCACACGTTGCCCGACGCGCCCGGCGCGAACGGGCAGCCGCCGAGCCCGCCGATCGACGAGTCGAAGTGCGTGACGCCGCACTCCATCGCCGCCAGGATGTTCGGGATCGCCATCGCGCGCGTGTCGTGGGTGTGCAGCGTCCACTCGATCCCCGGGAAGCGCGACATCAGGTGGCCGAGCACCTCGCCGACCTGGCGCGGGTTCGCCATGCCGGTGGTGTCGCCGAGGCCGATCGCGCGCGCGCCCATGTCCACGAAGCGCCCGACCACGCTCTCCAGGCGGGCGACCGGCACGTCGCCCTCGAACGGGCAGCCGAACGCGGTCGAGATGCCCCAGCCCACGTGCACCTTCGCGCGCTCGGCCACCTGCTGGACCGCGCGCAGCTTCGCGATCGACTCGGCGACCGTCATGTTGACGTTGGCCAGGTTGTGGCTCTCGCTCGCCGAGACGACCGTATGGATCGCGTCCACGCCCGCGTCCACGGCGCGGACCGCGCCCTTCTCGTTCGGCACGAGCGCCGCGTAGCGCGTGCCCGGGCGGCGCGTGATCCGCGCCATGACCTCCTCGGCGTCGCGAAGCGCCGGGACCACCTTCGGGTGGACGAACGACGTCACCTCGATGCGGGGCAGCCCCGCCCCGGACAGCAGGTCCACCACCTCGACCTTCTGGTCCGTGGGGATGAACTCCGGCTCGATCTGGAACCCGTCCCGGGTCCCGACCTCGCAGATCGTCACGCGCGTCGGCAGCTTCATCGCGTCCTCCGCCCCCTCCAGAGTGCCCAAAACTCTAGCACGTTCGCCGCTGCAACCGGCGCCGGGCCTGACGCATCCCAACAGGAGGAGTATAAGGAGTTCGAGAAGAAAAGGAGGAAGACGATGACCCCGAACATCGGGATCCCCGATAGCGATCGGAAGGTCGTGGTTGACATCCTGAACACCCTGCTGGCCGACGAGTACCTGCTGTACACGAAGACCCGGAACTACCACTGGAACGTGGTCGGCCCGCAGTTCAACGACCTGCACAAGTTCTTCGAGGCGCAGTACGACGCGCTCGACTCCGTCGTGGACGAGGTCGCCGAGCGGGCGCGGGCGCTGGGCGGATGGGCGCTCGGCACGCTCGCCGAGCTCGCGCAGCACGCGCGGCTCAAGGAGCGTCCCGCGACCTACCCCGACGCCGCGGGCATGCTCGAGGACCTGCTCGGCGACCACCAGGCGATCGTGCGCCAGCTCCGGGTGGACCTCGAGACGGCGATGAAGCACCGCGACGCCGGCACGAGCGACTTCCTCACGGGGCTCATGGAGAAGCACGAGAAGATGGCGTGGATGCTCCGCGCCTTCGGCGCGAAGCGCTGAGGCTGGTTTACGACAGCCTCGGACTCTCGCGGAGGCTGAGCGGCTCCAGCACGGCCTCGTGGACGCCGTGCGCGCGCAGGAAGGCCTCCCACGCGTCGAGCGGGTAGTCACCGAGGCGGAGCCGGTAGGCGTCGTTCGCGCAGTTGTGCCATCGGTAGGTGACGAGCCGGTACTTCGCCTCGTGCCCCGGGGCGCGCTCGAGCGCCTCGAGCACCGCCCCGCACGGCGCGCCGGGGTCGAGCCCCGCGTACGGGCGGCGCAGCACGCCGGCGTCCCACGTCCGGTAGAACTCGAGCTTCGTCTGCTCGAGCCAGAGGCTCCACGCGAGCGAGCGGCGCGCGTACTCGACGACGGGCGCCAGCTCGCGCGGGGCGCGCAGGCGCCGGAGCGTCTCGAGCAGCCGCGCGCCGCGCTCGAGGTTCACGCGCGCGTTCCGCTCGAAGTTGGCGCTCCCGAGCGAGCGGGCGCCGCAGCTCGCGTAGGCCGGGTCGGTGTCCACGCAGCGCTCGAGCGGCGGCGTGACCAGCCAGCTCTCCCAGCCGTGCAGGTGCGGCGACAGGGGCGCGAGCGCGCGCATCGCCTCCTCCCCGATCACCGCGGTGTCGAAGGCGAGCGTGTAGTCGCCCAGGAGCGTCCGGAACCTGAGCGTCGCCGGGGCGGCCGCGACGGCGCCGGCGAGCGCCAGCACGAGCAGGGTCGCGGCGGCCGCGGCGCGCCTACGCACCCGGGGCATGGGCCCTCCTTCGGAGCGTCAGGGTATCCTGATCGGCGACGAGATGCTCGAGCACTTCGCGGTGCCGGCGACGTGGGCGACCGTCGCGGCGAAGCTCCGCTCGTCGCTCGTGCCGAGCTGAACGGCTAGTACGAGCGCGGCAGCCCGAGCACGTGCTCGCCGACGTAGGCGAGGACGAGGTTGTTGTTGATCGGCGCGGTCTTGTACAGGCGGCACTCGCGGAACTTCCGCTCGACGTCGTACTCCTCGGCGTAGCCGTAGCCGCCGTGACAGTCGATGCACGCGTTGCCCGCGTCCCACGCCGCCTCGGCGCCGAGGTACTTCGCCATGTTCGCCTCGCCGCCGCAGGGCTGGCCCGCGTCGAAGAGCGCCGCGGCCTTGTCCCGCATGAGCTGCGCGGCCTCGATGGCGATGTGCGCCTTGGCGATCGCGAACTGCACCCCCTGGTTGGCGCCGATCGGCCGGCCGAAGATCACGCGCTGGTTCGAGTACGCGACCGCCTTCTCGATGAACCAGCGCGCGTCGCCGAGCGAGTCGGAGGCGACGAGGATGCGCTCGGCGTTCATGCCGTCCAGGATGTAGGCGAACCCCCGGCCCTCCTCGCCCACGAGGCTCTCGGCCGGGATCTCCATGTTGTCGAAGAAGAGCGCGTTGGTGGAGTGGTTCATCATCATGCGGAGCGGCCGCACCTCGAGGCCCTCGAGGTGGCGGATGTCGATGAGGAACACGGACAGGCCGTCCGTCTTGCGCTTGACCTGGTCCACCGGGGTCGTGCGCGCGAGCAGCAGCATCAGGTCGGACTGGAGCACGCGCGAGATGAACATCTTCTGGCCGTTGACGACGTAGCGGTCGCCGCGGCGCACGGCGGTGGTCTGGAGCTTCGTCGTGTCCGAGCCCGAGTTCGGCTCGGTCACGCCGAAGGCCTGCAGCCGGAGCTCGCCCGTCGCGATCTTCGGCAGGTACTGCCGCTTCTGCGCCTCCGAGCCGTGGCGCAGCACGGTGCCCATGATGTACATCTGGGCGTGGCACGCCGCCGCGTTGCCACCCGAGGCGTTGATCGTCTCGAGGATCAGCCCGCCGTCGCGGATGCCCAGGCCCGCGCCGCCGTAGTCCTGCGGGATGAGCGCCGCGAGATAGCCCGCCTGCGTCAGCTCGGTGACGAACTTGTCCGGGTACTCGCGCCTGGCGTCGAGGTCGCGCCAGTACTCGCCGGGGTAGCGCTTGCAGATCTCGACGACGCCCGCCCGGAGGGCGCGCTGCTCTTCGGTGAGCGAGAGGCTGATGGTGGCCATCGTCATTGTCCTTTGAACTGCGGCTTCCGCTTCTCGTTGAAGGCCCGCACGCCCTCGAGGCGATCCTCGGTCACCACGGTCGCATTGTACGCCTCGATCGCCAGGATCATGGCCGTGTCGAGGTCGGTCTCGAGGCCGTAGGCGATCGCCTTCTTCGCCTGGCGCACGGCGATCGGGCCGTTGCGCGCGATCGTCCGCGCGATCTCGAGCGCCCGGGCGCGCGCCTGGCCGGCGGGCACGAGGTGGTTGACGAGGCCGGCGGCCCTGGCCTCCTCGGCCTTCATGCGTCGGCCGGTGAAGATCAGCTCCTTCGCGAGCGGCGCGCCGAGGATGCGCGGCAGGAGCTGGGTGCCGCCGATTCCCGGGAAGATCCCGAGCGTCGTCTCCGGCACCCCGAAGACCGCCGTCTCACTGGCCACGATGAAATCCGAGAGGACCGCCAGCTCGCAGCCGCCGGCGAGCGCGAAGCCCTCGACCGCGGCGATCACGGGCACCGGGCAGCGCAGCAGCGCGAAGGCGCCGCGCTCGAAGACGACGTGCTGCGCGCGCCAGACCTCGTCGGTCATCTCGTTGCGCTCCTTGAGGTCGCCGCCCGCGCAGAACGCCCGCTCGCCGCTGCCGGTGAGCACGACGGCGCGCGCCGTGCGGTCGTGCTGGAAGCCCTCGAAGCAGGCGAGCAGGTCCTCGCCCATCGCCGTGTTCATCGCGTTCATCTGCTCGGGCCGGTTGAAGGTGACGGTCACCACGTGGCCGTCCGCCGAGCGCTCGACGAGCAGGTGCCGGTACGGCGTCGTCATTCGATCACTCCCCGGGCGCGTAGCGCGCGCACGTCGTCGAGCGTGTAGCCGAGCCAGGTCAGGATGTCGGCGGAGTGCTCGCCGAGGAGCGGCGGCACCCGGCGCACCTCGGGGCGCGTGCCGTCCCAGAGGAGCGGCAGCCCGATGCTCCGGTAGTCGGGCAGCCGCGGGTGCGGCGCGGAGACGAGCACGCCGCTCGCCCGCGTCTGCGGCTCCGCGAGCACCGCGTCCACGGTGAGGATCGGCGCGCACGGGACGCCCGCCGCGCGGAGGCGCTCGAGCAGGTCCGCGGCCTTCAGCGCGCGCGTGCGCGCCGAGAGCGCGTCCACCAGCTCGCGCCGGTGCCGCACGCGCGACGGGTTGTCGGCGAAGCGCGGGTCCACGGCGAGCGCGGGGGCGCCGAGCGCCGCGGCCAGGCGCGCGAAGAGCGCGTCGGAGCCCGCCGCGATCATCGCGTAGCCGTCCACGGTCGGGAAGGCCTGGTAGGGCGCGATCATCGCCGTGCCCGAGCCCTGCGGCTGCGGGACCTCGCCCGAGGCGAGGTAGCCCATCGCGTGGTACGACACCCACATCAGCGCGGTCTCGAAGAGCGCCGTCGTCACCTCGACGGCGCGGCCGGTCGCGTCGCGCTGCCGGAGCGCGGCGACGATGCCGAGCGCGGCCCACATGCCGGTGCCCATGTCCACGATGGAGGTGCCGACGCGGGCCGGCTCCTGGCCCGGGTGACCGTTGACCGACATGAGGCCGCCGTACGCCTGCATGAGCGGATCGTAGCCCGGCAGGTCGGCGAGCGGGCCGCGCGCGCCGTAGGCGGTGACCGAGCAGTAGACGACGCGCGGGTTCAGCGCGCGCGCGCGCGCGAAGCCGAGGCCGAGCTCCTCGATCACGCCCGCGCGCAGGCTCTGCACGAAGACGTCCGCGCGCGCGACGAGCCGCCGGAGGACCTCGAGGCCGCCCTCGCGCTTGAGGTCGAGGGCGAGGCTCTTCTTGTTGCGGTTCATCGCCATGAACGAGGCGCTCTCCTCGCCCCAGAACGGCGGCGCCCACGCGCGCGCGTCGTCGCCGCGTCCGGGGCGCTCGACCTTGAGCACCTCCGCGCCCATGTCGCCGAGGATCTGCGTGCAGAAGGGCCCCGCCACGTTCTGCGTGAGATCCACCACGACCACGCCTTCGAGCGGCAGGCTCACGCCCGGAGTCTAGCCGAGCGAAACGAAAGTTGCCACGGGTGCGACGAAACTGGCCGCTGGTCAGCGTCTGGCCACGAGGAGGGTATCCGGAACCCTTGCTTTCCGGCAGGTTAGGACGTGCCTGCGCTGCGACGGCCCTGGCATCGCGCTTGCGAGCGATCCGGCGCAGGTCCACCAATGAAAACGGCGCGACGCGAGGACATCACGCGGTTGTTCGAGGCGGGACGCGGCGAGAACGGGCACGTCGTCGGCGCGCGGATGGAATCGCGCGAGGCGCGCCAGGCGAAGGTCGCCACGCTCAACGGCCGCGCGCCGATCCAGGGGCCGGTCGGGCGCCGGTTCGGCGACCTCATCCTGGCCGACGGGCTCGTCACCCAGGAGCAGTTCGACCGGGTGCTCGCCGAGCAGAAGCGGACCAGCGAGAAGCTCGGGGAGATCCTGGTCCGCCTGGGGCTCCTGACCGAGGACCAGCTCGTCCACTTCCTGGCGCGCCAGTACGGGATCCCCCAGGTCACGTTCCCGGAGACGATCGCCTCCGAGATCATCAAGATCATCCCGGCGCGGATCGCGCGCAAGTACGGCGTGGTGCCCATCGGCCGCACGATCGGCTCGGTCACGCTCGCCGTCGCCGATCCCACGAACCTCTCGGCCCTCGACGACGTCGCGTTCATGACGGGCCTGAAGGTCGTCCCGGTGATCGCGGCGCCGTCGATCATCCGGGGCGCGCTCGAGCGCTACTACGAGCCCGCGCCGGCGACGCTGGCCGACGTGCTCACCGAGATCGAGGCCGAGGCGGCCGACGTCGAGGTGCTCGACGGGCGCGAGACCGCGCAGCCGCTCGACCCCAACGAGCTGCGGTCCTCCGCCGACCAGGTGCCGGTCGTCCGGCTCGTGAACTCGGTGCTGCTGGACGCCATCAAGCGCGGCGCCTCCGACATCCACCTGGACCCGAGCGAGACGTCGTTCCGCATCCGGTTCCGCGTGGACGGCGTCCTCCACGAGGTGATGACGCCGCCCAAGCGGGTCGAGGCCGCGGTGGTCTCGCGCCTCAAGATCATGTCGAACCTGGACATCGCCGAGCGGCGGCTGCCCCAGGACGGCCGGATCAAGCTCCGCCAGCACAGCCGCGAGGTGGACTTCCGCGTCTCCGTGCTGCCGACGATCTTCGGCGAGTCGGTGACGCTCCGGATCCTGGACCGCGAGGCGCTCCGGGTGGACCTGAGCCAGCTGGGCTTCGACGCCGCGAGCCTCGGCGAGTTCGAGAAGGCGATCGCGGCGCCCCACGGCATGATCCTCCTCACGGGCCCGACGGGCGCCGGCAAGACGACGACCCTCTACTCGGCGCTCCACTCGATCAACCGCGGGGACCGTAACATCGTGACCGTGGAGGATCCCGTCGAGTACGACCTGAACGGCGTCACGCAGGTCCAGGTCAACGAGGAGATCGGCCGCACGTTCGCCGCCTCGCTCCGCTCCTTCATGCGCCACGATCCGGACGTCATCCTCGTCGGCGAGATGCGCGACCAGGAGACGGCCCAGATCGCCGTGCGGGCGGCGCTCACCGGTCACCTCGTGCTGAGCACGCTGCACACCAACGACGCGGCCTCGACGATCGCCCGGCTGACGGACATGGGTGTGCCGGCGTTCCTGCTCTCCTCCTCCCTCCGGCTCGCCGTCGCCCAGCGCCTGGTCCGGAAGGTCTGCATGGACTGCCGCGAGCCCTACGAGGTGGACGAGGAGTCGCTCGCGCCGTACGGCCACACCCCGGCCGGCCTCGGCCGCTGCACGCTCTACCGGGGCAAGGGCTGCGCGATCTGCCACTTCACGGGGATGAAGGGCCGGAGCGCCCTCTACGAGGTCCTGCCCATCACGCCGGAGATCCGCAGCCTCATCCTCCACAGCACCTTCGCGGGGGAGATCCAGGACGTGGCCCGCAAGCAGGGCATGAGGACGCTCCGCGAGGCCGGCCTCCAGAAGGCGCTCGAGGGCGTCACCACCGTCGAGGAAGTCCTCCGGGTCACGACCGAGTAGGCCGCCCCGGGCCGGCTGGAAGTTTGACACGTCGTGGCCACGACGCCTAGAATCGGCTCCACCCGATGGCGTCCAACATCGACGACTTTTCCAGGCGTCTCGCGACCCTGACGGACCGGTTCGCCGGTCTGGCGACCCGGCTTGCCGGCGCCGCGCGGGAGCTGGAGACCTCCGGCGCGCCGCCTCCCGACACCCTGCTCGACGAGCTCGCGACGGCGCGCGCCGACCTGGCGGACCTGCGTGCGGGCATCCTCGACGCCGCCCGCGCGGCCTCGGTCACCGTGCCGCCGGTCGCGGACATCACCGGACTCAAGGCGCTCGACCCGGTGCTCCGCGCGCTGCGCGAGGCGATCGCCGCGGAGGAGAAGCGGCGCGCCGTCGGCGAGGCGCGGCGGCGCGCCCTCACGATCCTCGACCGCGTGCTCTCGATCTCCCACCGGGACGATGCGAACCTCGCCGCGCTCGTGCAGTGCAAGGCCAAGGCCGACGAGATCCGTCGCGTCATCAGCGACCCGGCGGCGTTCGAGCGGGGCGATCCCGAGACGATCGTCGGGAGCACGCCCGCGTTCACGGCGCTGCTCTCGCTGATCGAGGCGCGGGACCTCGACGACGAGCGCTTCGCCGCGCTCGAGGACACCGTCAACCAGTCGTTCGGCCGCGCGCTGGCCGTGGCCGCGACGCGCGGCAAGCTCTTCCTGGTCGGGAGCGAGGCGCCTGCCGCGGCGCCCGCCCCGCCCGCGCCGGCGCCCGCCGTGTCGCGGTCCGCCGGCGTGCCGCGGACGCTCGACGAGCTGGCCGAGGGGCTCGCGCGCCTCGCGCCGGCCGCTGCGGCGCCGGCCGCTGCGGCGCCGGCCGCCGCGCCGGCCGCCCCCGCGCCGGCCGCCCCCGCGCCGCCCGCCCCACCGCCGCCCCCGCCCGCGCCGCCGCCGCCCGCCGCCGCGCCCGTCGCGCCGCCGGCCGTCGAGGCGCCGGCGCCCGCGCCGCCGGAGGCCGAGGGAGAGCCCGCGCGCAACGTGGACGAGTCGGGGCGGTGGTGGGTCTCGGCGTGGGCGCGCTGGACGAGCTGGAAGTCCACGCTCTCCTTCGCCGACGCCGTCAAGCAGGAGCTCGGCAAGTACAGCTACCTGCTGAGCGTGCCGATCCAGCGGAGCACGGACTACGAGGAGGGGCTGCTGTCCTACGGCTACTCGATCCTCCTCGAGTACCTCGAGCGCCAGAACGCCGGGTTCATCGCGAAGGCGCTCAACAGCCTGAAGACCGTCGCGCCCGGCGGCCCGGGCCAGCCCAAGACGGTCGGCGCGCACCTCTACGACTTCCTGGTCACCGAGGGCCGGCTCGCGTCGCAGTACGGGGACTTCGTCAAGAGCGTGCTCGTCGCGGCGGTGCCCGAGCCCGGCGTGTGGACGACGGCGCGCATCCTCGAGTCCACCATGGAGACGCGCCTGTTCACGCACCCGAGCAACCGCATCGGCGACACCGAGCACAACTCGCAGCGGCTGACGCAGGAGCGGCAGCGGTTCGCCGACCACCGCTTCACGGTGCCGCTGGCGCCGCTCACGACCCGCTTCTACGCGGTCGCCGCCGACCTCCGGGAGCCGCGGGCGGTGGAGGTGAAGCTCGCCGACGGCCGCGCGGACATCGACCACGCCTGGCTCCTGTCGATGCCGGCGGCCGGGCGCGCCGACCTCAAATCCGAACTGGTGCGGCTCGCGCCGGAGGGGACGTCGTTGCCCGGGCTGGGGAAGGACTACGCGACGCTCTGGGTGGCGGTGTTCAACCCGGATCCGGAGGCCGAGAAGCGTTACGACCTGACGCTCGGCCTCCGGAAGGACGTCAGGGCGGCGGCCGGGGCCCGGCCCGCGCGGCCCGCCTGAGGGCGGTCAGGGTCTCGGCGGCTCCGGGGGTTTCGGCGCGTCGGCCGCCCGGGCCGGCTCGGCCGCCGGCGGGGCGCTACGCTCGAAGGGGCTCTTCCGCGGCGCGATGCCGAGCTTCTGCGCGATCTGCCCCATCGCCTGGGCGATCTCGTCCTTCTCGCCGCGGAGCTGGATGTTCTCCCGCTTGAGGTCGTCGATCTCCTTCTTGAGCCGCTCGATCTCGCGCTCCGCCGTGGCCACCCGCTCGCCGGCCGAGCTGTCCGGCTCCATGAGCTCCGGCAGCGTGCCGAGGATCTGCCGGGTCTCCTCGATCCACTTCCTCAACCGCTCGCGAGCTTCAGCAGCCATGGTGGCGTCCATGTTCACCCTCTTCCGCGCCCCGCGGATGCGCCGCAGGGCGCTCGGTGCCCGGCCGGCTGCCGGAACACTCGTGCCACCGAGACTAGCATCGAGGTTCCTTTTTTGGCAACTCGCGCCGCGCCCATCCGGTCCCGGCCGAGGGCGGTGAGGGAGCCGGCCCTCAGCGCGCGCCGGTGAGCTCGCGGCGCACGAGCGCGGCGCCCGCGGCGAGCGCGCCGAGCTTCTGGTTGCACATGGCGCGCGGCGACCAGCCGAAGCCGCAGTCCGGGTTGGCCGTCAGCCGCTCCGCCGGGCACACCTCGAGCACGCGCCGGATGCGCCGGGCCACGTCCTCGGCCGTGTCCTGGTTGAAGCCTTTGACGTCCACGACGCCGGCGCCCAGCTCGCGCCCGCCGCCGTAGCGCTTCCAGAGGTCGAGCTCGCTCAGCTCGCGGCCGGCGAACTCGAGGACGAACTGGTCGGCGCGCGCCTCGAGGAGGCCGGGGAAGTACGGCGCGTACGTCCGCGCGAAGCGCGAGCGGCCGAAGCGGTTGCCGAAGCAGACGTGGAAGGCGAGCTTCGCCTTGACGCCCGCCGTCGCCATGTTGAACAGGCGCGCCATCTCGGCGCCGGAGACGTTGCCGCGCGCCGGCTCGTCGAGCTGGAGCAGCTCCGCGCCCGCCGCGACGAGGTCGCGCAGCTCCTCGTTGATGACCTCGGCGAAGCGCTCGGCGACGTCCACGACGCCCTTGTACGTCGTGCCCGGGTGGATGCGCGAGCCGAACGTGAGCGGCCCGGCGCACGTCGCCTTGGTGGCGCGCGTGGTGTGTCGCCGGAGGTACTCGAACTCCTTCACGATGCCGAGCCCGCCGGGCGGCGTCTCGATGCGGCCGACCGCCTCGTAGCGCGTCTGCTGGTCGTAGCCCCAGGGGCCGGCCTTGCGGCGCACGGGGATCGGCGCGATCCCCCGGATGATCGCGTAGTAGGAGTCCACGTAGCCGTCGAGCCGGCGCACCTCGCCGTCGGTGATGACGTCGATGCCCGCGCGCTCCATGTCGCGGATCGCCGTGTCCGCGGCGTCGTCGAGCATCTCCTCGAGGTCCGCCGGCCCGAACTCGCCCCGCTCGAGGGCCTGGACCCCGGCGAACCACCAGCCGGGCTTGCCGTGGGAGCCGACGACGGCCGTGGGGATGAGGGGCAATGTCATGACCACGCGTCTCCTCCGGGCGCGAGCGCCGCGCCGCATTCTAATCGGATCGCCCGCGCGGGGCCAGGGGGGCGAGGCGCCCCCCCAGGTGGCCGGAAACCCGTCCATCGAGGACGGGCGCCCGGCCGCGGGTTCAGGCTATGATGGGGTGCCGTGAAGGTCCGCTTCTGGGGTACCCGAGGCTCCATCGCCGCGCCCGGTCCGACGACGGCCCGGTATGGCGGCAACACGTCGTGCGTCGAGCTGCGCGCGTCCGACGGCACGCTGATCGTCCTCGACTGCGGCACGGGCGCCCGCGAGCTCGGCCTGCACCTCGTGCGCACGGAGCCGCAGCCCTACCGGATCCACCTGTTCATCGGCCACACCCACTGGGACCACATCCAGGGCTTCCCCTTCTTCGTGCCCGCGTTCCTGCCTGGCACCGAGCTGAACATCTACGCCCCGCTCGGCTTCCAGCACGGCCTCGAGGAGGCCATGGCGGGCCAGATGGAGTACTCGTACTTCCCGGTGAAGCTCCGCGAGCTGCGCTCGCGCATCCACTTCACCGAGCTCGACGAGGGGTTCTTCCGCGTCGGCGAGGTGCTCGTCGAGACCCAGTACCTGAACCACACCGCGCCGACGATCGCCTACCGGATGTCGAACGGCGGCGCGACGATCGCGTACGTCACGGACCACGAGCCGTTCTGGAGCACCGAGGGCCGCGTCTCGCGGCACCCGGGCGACGAGCGGCACATCGAGTTCCTCCGCGGCGCCAACCTGGTCGTCCACGACGCGCAGTACACCGAGGAGGAGTACCGCGGCGGCAAGGTCGGCTGGGGGCACAGCTCGGTCGACTACGCGGTGGACGTCGCGCTCGCGGCCGGCGTGGACCGCCTCGTCCTGTTCCACCACGACCCGACGCACGACGACGCCACGATGGACGCGATGCAGGCGACGGCGCGCGCGCGCGTGGCCGCGGCGGGCGGCGCCCTGGACGTCCTGGCCGGGGCCGAGGGGCTCGAGCTCGACGTGCGCGGCGGCGGCGACCCGCAGGCGCGCGCGGCGGCCTCGGCGCTCCAGCACCGGCAGATCGCGGGCGGCCGGGTGCTCGTCGTGAGCGCGAACGAGAAGGAGGTCGCCGCGATCGACGAGATCCTGAGCGAGGACGGCCTCGTCCTGCTGCGGCTGCCGGACATGCGGGCCGCGGTGATCCGCAGCGCCGAGCTGGCGCCCGACCTGGCGGTCGTGGACCGCGAGCTGCTCGACGGCGACGGCGAGCCGGGGCTCGAGCCGCTCCGCACCGCGCTCGGCCGGCGGAACTTCCCCGTCGTGGTGCTCGCCGACACGTCCGTCGGCGCCGACGGCATGCACCGCGGCGTGGGGGCCTCGACGGACTACCTGGCGAAGCCGTTCAGCCCGCCGATGCTCCGCGCGCGCGTCCGCGCGTGGCTCGCGCGCACGCTGCTGGCGTTCGACGTGCGGCCCGCGCCCGTCGGCGCGGCCGGCGAGGCCGGCGCGCCGCCCGAGCTGCGCAGCCAGCGGGCCCGCCTCGCGTCGATGCTCGCCACGGTGCCGCTCTTCCGGCCGCTCTCGAACGAGCAGCGCGAGCTGCTGATCGAGCAGGCCTCCGACCTGGTCTTCGTGCCCGGGCAGATCGTGATCCGCCAGGGCGAGCCCTCGGACCGGCTGTTCGTGATCCTCGCGGGCCGCGTGCGCGTGCTCGAGACGAGCCCCGACGCGAGCGCCGACGTGCTGCTCGGCGAGCTCGGCGAGGGCGAGATCCTGGGCGAGCTGGGCGTGCTGCGCAACCAGACGCGGTCGGCCACGGTCGTCGCGGTCGAGCGCACGCACTGCCTGGTGCTGCGGCAGAGCGACTTCCTGCACGCGCTGCAGACCTCCGCGGAGCTGGCCGTGTCGCTGCTGCGGACGGTGGCCGGCCGCCTCTACGAGGCCGACCGCCGCCTCTCGCGCTACGCGCCCGACCCGATCACGGGGCTCGCCGGCCGGCGCGCGTTCTACGACCAGTACCGGCGGCTCGCGGCCGTCGCGCGCCGCCGCAAGAACGGCGTGCTGCTGATCGTGCTCGACGTCCACCAGCTCAAGGACATCAACGACCAGCACGGCTACAACATCGGGGACGACGTGCTGCGCACCGTCGGCGACGCGCTGATCGAGGCCACGCGGACCACGGACCTGGTGTCGCGCCACGGCAGCGACGAGTTCGCGGTGTTCCTGCCGGACGTGGGGCCGAACGACGTGGACGTCGTCCTCGCGCGCGTGCGGGACAAGCTCGCCGAGCTGGCGCAGAAGCGCGGGCTGCCGCTGATCCCCCGCTGCAACGTCGGCGTCGCCTACAGCCAGACGCCGCCCGACGCCGCCGACGACCTGCTGCGCGAGGCGGACCTGGACATGGCCCGCCGCCGCCAGACCTCCGCCTAGCCCTTCCCCGGCCGTCGCGCGAACGCCGCGAGCCGCTCCCGCGCCGCGGGCGCGCCGAGCGCCGCGGCGAAGGCCTGCGCCTCCCCGCCCGGCGCGCCCGCCCGGAGCGCCGCGACGATCGCCTTGCTGGCCGCGAGCCCGCCGCGCGGCGCGCGCGCGACGTCGGCCGCGAGCGCGGCGACGGCGGTCTCGAGCGTGGGCGGCGCGACGACGCGGTTGACGAGGCCCATGCGCAGCGCCTCGCTCGCGTGGAGCGTGCGCCCGGTCAGCAGCAGGTCGCGCGCGGGGCCGCCGCCGACCACGTCCAGGAGCCGCGCGATCCCGTAGGCGGGGTTGAAGCCGAGCGTCACCTCGGGCAGGCCCAGGCGCGCGCGGTCGGAGGCGACGCGCAGGTCCTGCGCGAGCGCCAGCATGAGCCCGCCGCCGAGCGCGGGGCCGTCGATCGCGGCGATCGTCACCTGGGGCAGCCGGGCGAAGCGGGCCATGAGCGCGGCCTGGCGCCCGGCGAGCGCCTCGGCCTCCGCGGGCGCGAGCGTCGCCATCTCCTTGAGGTCGTTGCCCGCGCAGAACGCGCGCCCGCGCCCGGCCAGGACGAGCACCGTGACGTCGTCCATCGCGGCGACGCGCTCGAGCGCCTGCTCGAGCGCCCCGGTGAGCGCGCGGTCGAGCGCGTTGAGCGCCGCCGGCCGGTCGAGCGTGAGCCGGGCGACGCCGTCCCGGGCCTCGAGCGCGATCACGCCCGCGGCTCGCGGCGCCGGAGCAGCAGCGCGGCCGCGCCCGCGGCCAGCAGCGCCGCCGCCGCGGCGGTCACGGGCCAGAAGTCGGTGCGGAAGAACGGCAGCGCGAAGAACGGCGAGCGGCGCTCCGCGGGCCGCAGCCGCCCGTCGAGGAGCCCGCCGACGAGGTCCATGGTCTCGGCGATCAGCACCTCGCTCGCGGCCTTCGCGAACGCGGGGTCGGCGAGCGCCGGGTGGCCCACGTAGCCCCGGCCGCCGTTCTTCAGCGGGTAGTTCGGCACGACGCGCGCGGCGAGCCGGTAGCGCGCGGGCGGCAGGTCGCGGTAGGCCGGGTCCACGAGGTCGGGGCGCAGCATGAGCATGAGCGAGGTCTCCCACCAGCCGCCGTGCGCGTCGTCGGCGAACGCCTCGCGCTCGGCCGCGCCGAGCGGGCGGCCGAGCGCCTGCTCGATGCGGTCCAGGTAGCGGCCGCGCAGGAACTGCCAGGCGAGGTGGCCGGTGAACGAGGCCATCATGATCCGGTGGCGGCGGCTCACGACCGCCGCCGCCTCCTCGAGCGCGGTGAGATGGCCGGGGCCGCCGTGGCCGTTGGCGATCAGGATGAAGCGGAAGCCCGCGCGCGCCAGCGAGGCGCCGTAGTCCACGAGCGCGTCGCGCACGACGCGCTGGCGCACGCTGACCGTGCCCGGCGCGTCGAAGGTGAACGAGCCCAGGTGGAGCGTGGGGGCGAGGACCACGGACCAGCCGGGGCGCGCGGCCGTGAGCCGCTCGCCGATCGTCTCGGCGAACCAGCGCGCGGCCATCGCGTCCACGCCCACGGGCAGGTGCGGGCCGTGCTCCTCGAGCGGGCTCACGGTGAGCACGACGGCGGTGCGCGCGCGGTCGAGCGCGTCGAGCGCCGGCGAGGACATCTCCTCCAGCAGGTGCAGGCTCAGAACGAGCTCCCCCTCGTCGCGGCGAGGTACTCCGTCTTGGCGCGCTCCAGCTCGGCCAGGATCTCGCCCCGCTCGGCCACGAGCCGCCGCGCGTCGTGCTCGCGCGTGAGCGCGACGAGGCCGAAGCGCAGCCGGCCCCGCAGGCGCCCCGCGCCGACCAGGTAGCGGAACGCGAGCAGCCCGGTGACCGGCAGCGAGAGCGCGAACGCCACGCCCCAGCGCGGCCCCGCGAGCCGGCCCACGAGCCAGATCTCGAGCGCCCAGAATAGCGGATACGCGAGCATCGCGGCGAGGAATCGCCACGTCGCGTAGTCGGTCTCCTTCCGTGACATGCGGCGCGCGAGCCAGCGCGGGATCCAGTACGGGAGGAAGTTGACCGTGGCGCCGTAGACGAACACCGGGAAGCCGACGACGGCCTGCCCGCCGCGGTGCAGGCGCTCGCGCGTGCGCGGGCGCTCGAGCCGCGCGCGCACCGCCTCGTCCTTCACGCGGTACTCGGCGAGCAGCGCGCGGTAGCTCTGGATCCGCTGCCAGAGCCGCTCGACGCGCTCGGCGTCGCGCCGCCGGAACCAGTCCACCGCGTCCACGAGCGAGCGCGACAGGCGCACCGGGTCCACCTGCCGTGCGCCGATCCCGCGCTCCTCGCGCAGCTCGCGCACGAGCGCGTCGCGGTACAGCTCCTCGACGGCGCGGACCAGGCGCGCCTCGTCGATCCGGTCCACGTGGACGACCTCGGCCTCCATCGCCCGCTGGATCCCGTCGGTGAGCGCGTCCACCGCCCGCGGCGGGTCCGCGTGGTAGGCCGCGACGTACGGCGCGACGGCCACCGGCGGGCCGAAGGAGACCAGCACGCGCCCGCGGAACGACTTGCGCGCCTCGAAGTTGAGCCCGACGGGCACGAGCGTGAGCGCGCCCGGGTGCGCGGCCTCGAAGCCGAGCGCGATGCGCGCCGCGCCCGTCTTGATCCGCTGCACGCGCGCCTCGGCGTGCGTCGTGCCCTCCGGGTAGATCGCGACGAGCCGGCCCGCCGCGAGCGCCTGCGCGCACGCCTCGAAGGTCGCGACGTTCCGGTCCATCTTGTCCGGATCGTCCTGGCGCCGGTAGACGGGGATCGCGCCGCACGCCAGGAGGAAGCGCGCGACCAGCGGGTTGCGGAAGAGCGCGGCCGTCGCGAGGTAGTGGACCTTGCGCGGGAGCACGGCGCCCACGAGCAGCGAGTCGATCAGGTTGTTCGGGTGGTTGATGCAGAGGAGCACGGGGCCCGCCAGCGGCACGCGCTCGCGGTGGCGCGCGTCCACCGTCTTGAAGAAGAACCAGATCCAGAACCGGCCGACCGCGCGGACGGCCGCGTAGAAGCGGTTCATCGCGTCGCGCGCCGGCGTGGCCTCGGGCACGCGGCTCATGTAGAATGCCGGGCGTGCTGGACAAGCTCGCCGACCGCGTCAACGCCGACGCCGGCCTCGTCCGCCGCGGGCGCTACCTCAGCGCGCGCTTCCTGGTGGGCGTGGGCGACACCGAGTGGCTCGTCGCCGTCCACGAGGGCCGGATCGAGCGGGTCGAGCGCGGCCCCTTCCTGATGCGCGACTACGCCTTCTCCATCCGCGCCTCCGTGGAGGCGTGGACGCGCCACTGGCAGCCCGAGCCCGCCGCCGGCTACCACGATCTCCTCGCGATGGCCAGGCACGGCCACGTGAAGATCGAGGGTGACCTGCGGCCGCTGATGGCGAACCTGCGCTGGGTGAAGGACGTGCTCGCGCTGCCGCGGCCGCCCGCCCCGGCGCGCCCGGCGCCCGCGCTGCCCGAGGCGGAGCCGATCGTCGGACGCTACCGCCGCCTCGTCCTCGACGGCCGCCCGCACCGCGTCTACTGGGAGGAGGCCGGGCAGGGGATCCCGCTCGTGTGCCTGCACACCGCGGGCGCCGACGGCCGCCAGTGGCGCTACCTCATGAACGACGCCGACGTGACGCGCCACTTCCGCGTGCTCGCCTTCGACATGCCCTGGCACGGCAAGTCGCTGCCGCCCGCGGGCTTCGAGGACGAGGAGTACCGGCTGACGACCGCCGCCTACATCGCGATGATCCGCGAGTTCTGCCGGGCCATGGCGCTCGAGCGTCCGGTGGCGCTCGGCTGCTCGATCGGCGGCAAGATCGTGCTGGAGCTGGCGCGGCTGCACGCCAAGGAATTCCGCGCGCTCATCGGCGTCGAGTCGGCCGCCTGGCAGCCGCCCTGGTACGACGACACCGGCTGGCTCCACCGGAGCGACGTCCACGGCGGCGAGGTCGCGGGCGCCATGATGTCCGGGCTCATCGCGCCGCAGAGCCCGCCCGCCACGCGCTGGGACACGCTCTGGATGTACATGCAGGGCGGCCCCGGCGTCTTCAAGGGCGACCTCTACTTCTACCGCGCCGACGGCGACTTCCGCGACCGCGTCGGGCAGATCGACACGTCCGCCTGTCCGCTCTATCTCCTCACCGGCGAGTACGACTTCTCCTGCACGCCCGAGGACACGCGCCGCACCGCGGAGCAGATCCAGGGCGCGCGCGTCACGATCATGAAGGAGATCGGCCACTTCCCGATGAGCGAGAACCCCGCCCAGTTCCGCGCGTACCTGCTCCCCGTCCTCGACGAGATCCGCGCCGGGCGCTGAGGCCGTCGGCGTCAGAAGCTGCTGATCCGCCACTCGCCGTCCTCGTCGATGAGGAATCGGATCTCGTAGGCGTGCACACGACCGCCGACCGCCCGTGGCACCGTGTAGATCATCTCGTCGGGGCGACGCTCGACTAGCGTCGGGCGGCTCGGCCCGTGGTGGTAACCGCGCCTGACCAGGCTCTCGAAGATCTGGCGGTATTGTCCGCGCGACGCGCCGTGCACGCACTCGAGCGCGGCGGCCGAATCGCCCCGGCGGAGCGCCGTATGCATGTCCGCCCAGCGGCCCTCGAGCTCCAGGTCGAACGCCGCAGGCGACATCACGCGGGCGGCCGCCGAAAAGCGCGCGATGCCGCCACCTCGCTCGTAGACGAGCGCCGTGAGTTGATACCGGCCCTCGCGGGCGTAGGTGTAGGTCCGTGGCACGGCGTCGTAGGCGGCCTGCACCCATTCCGGTGTGCCGTCACCGTCGGCGTCGATCTCGATGCGCAGCGGGTTCTCAACCGGTTGGTATGCCCAGCCGACTTCGACCGTGAGCGGTGCGGGCCCCATCGCCGGCCGCACCCCAAAGGGCGGGAAGCCGTCGCGCTGCAACAGGCTGCGGAGGTCGGAGGGCGCGCCGGGCTGCTTGGCGGCCCGATCGAGGCGCTCGTACCAGGGCGCTCCCCCCCTGAGCGCCGGGCAATCGGCATGAGACGCCGCGGGTGACAGGACGAGCGCCGCGAGGACAATCGGCCAGCGACAGACGCGCCCGTGCACCTCAGGCGCGCTCCCCGTGCTTGCGCAGCAGCTCGGCGAAGTCGGCGACGGCGAGGCCCTGCGCCCACTCGGCGCCCTCGGAGTCGCGCCCGTACGCCTCGGCCATGTACGTCACGGCCTCGTCCTTGGTGCGGAACAGGCGCCAGAGGTGGCCGGCGCCGCCGCCGACGCGGCGCAGGTGGAAGACCGGGTCGCTCGCCGAGCGGGGCTCCCAGCTCGCGCGCTGGCCGAAGCGGTCGAGCGTGATCCAGGCGACGGCGATCCCGTGGCCGGAGACGACGCGCCCCTTGAGCGACTCCTCGCGCGGCAGCGACTCGAGGTCGCAGAGCCGCGGGCCGTAGTAGACGGGGATCGCGGCGGCGGGAAGCGCCAGGTCCATCGTGATCGGCTCGCCGACCGACTCGAGCAGCGCGCGCGTGTCCTCGCCGAGCCAGAGCGCGCCGGGCTCGGCGTGGTCGGGCCACGCCTCGACGATCTGGCCCTTCGGCACGAGGCCCCGGCGCCGCCCCACCTCGTCGCGCGCGGCGGTGAGGTAGAGCCGGCTCACGGCACGCGCACCCAGCCCTCCATGAGCCGGCGCGCCGTGCGGTAGACCGTCACGCTCTCGGCCCACGGCGCGCCGTCGCGGCGCCCGACGCGCGCGGCGATCGGCAGCACGCCCGAGGGGTGGCCGAGGCGCACGTCGCCCGCGCCGGGCCGCGCCGCCTCGGCGACCACGGTGCCGTCCACGCGCGCGGCGACGGCGAGGCACATCGCCGCGGTCAGCGCGAAGGCGCGGTGGCAGTTGCCCATCGAGATCACGCGCGCGACCACGTCCACCGCGTCGGCCGCATAGCGCGCGCCGTCGAGCGCCGTGAACGCGGCGGGCGCCGCCACGACGGCGATCTTCGGCACGGCGGCGCTCCCGGTGAGACCGATGCGCCGGCCCGCCTCCACGCGGAGCGCCTCCAGGCGCGCGGCGAGCGCGCGATCGGCGTCCACCGCCTGGGGCGTCTCAGTGCCGCTGAGCCCGACGTCCTTCGCGCGGACGAACACGAGCGGGTTGGTCGCGTCCACCAGCGAGGCCTCGACGCCGCCCAGCGTCTCGCGCGCCTGGCCCGTCGGCAGCAGGCGCCCGGTGCCGGCGCCGCCCGGGTCGAGGAAGTCGAGCGCGATCCGGGCACCGCGCCCGGCCACGCCCGCCAGCTCGAAGTCGCCCGCGACCGCGGCCTCGCCGCCCTCGACCGGGAAGCGCGCCACGATCAGCTTCTTCGTGTTCGTGTTGTGGATCCGCACGGCGAACTCGCCCGTGTACCCCTGCGCCGGCAGCGTCACGAGCCCCTCGTCCACGGCGAAGGGGCCCACGGACGAGGAGCAGTTGCCGCAGTTCCCCGCGTAGTCCACGACGGGCTTGCCGACCTCCACCTGGGCGAACGTGTAGTCCACGTCAGCCCCGGGGTGGCTCGGGGGGCCGATGATGCACGCCTTCGAGAGCGAGGAGATGCCGCCGCCGAGGCCGTCGAGCTGCCGCCCGTAGGGGTCGGGGCTCCCGAGCGCGGCGCAGAGGAGGCGGTCGCGCTCGGGGCCCGCCGGCGGCAGGTCCCGCGCGTGGAAGACGAGGCAGCGGCTGGTGCCGCCCCGCATGTAGACGGCGCGGATCCTCCGCTGGCTCACCCGCGGGCCGCCTGCGTCCGGGCCCTCGTGTGCGCCAGGAGCCCGCCCGCCAGGAGGATCTCCCGCTCGCGCGGGCTCAGCGCGCACGAGGCGGTGAAGCCGGTCCCGCTCCGCGTGTTCCCCACCGTCACGCGCCCGCCCGCGGCGAGCGCCGCGCGCAGGCCGCGGAGCACCAGCCGGTCCCGCGGCTCGATGGCGTCGTACGCCGCCGGGTCGTCGAAGGCGAGCGGCACGACGCCCCAGTTGAGGAGGTTCGCCCGGTGGATCCGCGCGAAGGACTTCGCGAGCACCGCGCGCACGCCGAGGTGCATCGGCGCGATCGCCGCGACCTCGCGCGAGGAGCCCTGGCCGTAGTGCTCGCCCGCCACGACGATGCCGCGCCCGGCGGCCCTGGCGCGCGCGACGAACTGCGGGTCCGCGTGGTGGAAGCAGAACTCGGCGATCGCCGGCACGTTCGAGCGGAACACGAGCACCGCGGCGCCGGCGGGCGAGATATCGTCGGTCGAGACTTTATCGCCCAGCTTGATCAGCACCGGCGCCTCGAGCGTCTCGGCGACGGGCTCGCCGAGCGGCACCGGCTTGATGTTGGGCCCGCGCACGACCTCCCCCGTGCCGTCGGGGGCGACGAAGCCCGCCGTCGAGGCGACGAAGTTCCCCGGCAGGTAGGGCTCGGGCGTGGCGCCCACCTCGCGCGGGTCCGTGATGCGCCCGGTGAGCGCGGAAGCCGCGGCCGTCACCGACGAGCAGAGGTAGACCTGGTCGTCCTTCACGCCGCTCCGCCCCGGGAAGTTGCGGTTGAAGGCGCGCAGGCTCTTCGTCCCCGCCGCCGGCACGTGGCCGATCCCCGCGCACGCTCCGCAGGAGGGCTCCGACACGAGCGCGCCGGAGGCGAGCAGATCCGCCAGCAGCCCCTCGCGAGCCATCGTCTCGAGGATCCGGTGGCTGCCCGGGAACAGCACGAACGAGACCGAGGGGTGGACGCTCCGCCCGCGCAGGATCTCGGTCACGGCCCACATGTCCTCCCAAGAGCCGTTCGTGCACGAGCCCACCATCACCTGCTCGACGGGCGTGTCCACCACGTCCGCGACGGGTACCACGCGGTCGGGCGAGCCCGGCAGCGCCACGAGCGGCTCGACCGTCGCGAGGTCCAGCTCGATCTGGCCGTCGTACGCGGCGTCGGCGTCCGCCTCCTGCGCCGACCAGGCGTCCTTCCGGTGCAGGCGGCGGAAGTAGTCGCGCGTCACCCGGTCGCTCGGGAACACGCTGGTCGTCAGCGTCAGCTCGGCGCCCATGTTGGCGAGCGTCATGCGCTGCGGGAGCGAGAGCGTCGCCACGCCCGGCCCCGCGTACTCGAAGATCTTCCCGGCGCCGCCTCTCACCGACAGGCGCCGGAGCAGCTCGAGGATCACGTCCTTCGCCGTCACCCACGGGCGCAGCTCGCCCGTGAGCCAGACGCGCACGACCTCGGGCATCGGCAGGAAGTAGGGGCCGCCGCCCATCGCCGCGGCCACGTCGAGGCCGCCGGCGCCGATCGCCAGCATGCCGGCGGCGCCGCAGAGCGGCGTGTGGCTGTCGGTGCCGAGGAGCGTCCGGCCCGGCACCGCGAAGCTCTCGAGGTGCACCTGGTGGCAGATCCCGTTGCCGGGCTTGGAGAAGACCGCGCCGTAACGCCGCGCCGCAGTCTGGAGATAGCGGTGGTCGTCCGAGTTGCGCGAGTCCACCTGGGAGACGTTGTGGTCCACGTAGGCGACGACGCAGCCGGGCACGACGCGCGGGAAGCCCATCGCCTCGAACTGGAGAAACGCCATCGTGCCGTTGGTGTCGGTGAGGAGCACCTGGTCCACGCCGAGGCCGATCTCCTCGCCCGCGACGGCCCGGCCCGCGCGCAGCCGCGACTCGATCAGCTTGCGGGTGAGGCTCCGGGACATGAGCTCACCGCCTGGCCACCGGGACGAAGGCGCGGCGGCCGGCGCCCACGTAGTCCGCGCGCGGGCGGATCAGGCGGTTGTCGTCGTGCTGCTCGAGGATGTTCGCCGTCCAGCCCGCGATCCGCCCCGCCGCGATCACCGGCGTGAACAGGTCCACCGGGACCCCGAGCGAGTAGAAGAGCGGCGCCGAGTAGAAGTCCACGTTCGGGATCAGCCCCTTGGCCTTGTTGATGCGCGCGTGCAGGGCCACGGCCATCTCGTACCACTTGAACTGGCCCGACTGCCGGCACGCGTCTTCCGCCATCCCCCGGAGGATCGCCGCGCGCGGGTCGCCCGCCTTGTACACGCGGTGGCCGAAGCCCATGAGCCGCCGCTTCTCGGCGAGCGCCCGGTCGGAGAAGGCGTCGACGTTGGCGACCTCGCCGATCTCGAGCAGCGTGCGCATCACCGCCTCGCCCGCGCCCCCGTGGAGCGGCCCCTTGAGCGCCCCCACGCCGCCCGCCACCGCCGAGTGCAGGTCCGACTGCGTCGAGGTGATCGTGCGCGTCGTGAAGGTCGACGCGTTCAGCTCGTGCTCGGCGTAGAGCGTCAGGCTCGCGTCGAACGCCTTGCCCACCACGCCCGACGGGCGCTTGCCGGTCAGCATGTAGAGGAAGTTCGCCGCGTGCCCGAGGTCGGCCGCCGGCGCCACGGGCTCCTGGCCGCTCCGGATCCGGTGGTGCGCGCAGATCGCCGTCGCGAGCTGGCTCGTGAGCCGGAGGGCCTTCTTCAGATTCGCGTCGTGCGCGTTGTCCGTCGCGTCCGGGTCGTGCATCCCGAGCATGGCGACGGCCGCCTGGAGCGCCCGCATCGGGTCGGTCCCGGGCGGCATCAGTCGGAACGCCTGCACGAGCTCCCGCGGGATCTCCCGCGCCGCGATCAGCGCGAGCGTCGTCCGGTCGAGCTGCGCGGCCGCCGGCAGCTCGCCGTGCCAGAGCAGGTGACAGACCTCCTCGAACGTCGCCTGCCGCGCGAGATCGGCGATGTCGTAGCCGCAGTAGGCCAGTCGGCCGTTCGCACCGTCCAGATCGCAGAGCCGGGTCTCCGCGGCCACCACGCCCTCGAGCCCGCGGATGAGCTGGGAGCCTTCCTTGTCCATGGTCGTGCCTCTCGGCGGTCGGGTACCCGGATGGTAGCAGGAATCCCCCGGCCCCGCGCGCCGCCGGCGCTGACCCTCATGGTTGCCGGCGCCGTCGTGCTCGGCTACCTTCGTGGGAGTCGGCCAACCGCGATGACACCACCGGTCATTCAGGCGCCGAGGCGCGTGTTGGGGTGTCTGTTCACCCGCCCCGCCGGCTCCGCTCGTCCACTGGCCGTCGTCGGTTGGTGGGAAGGACGGCGAGTGGCGTACAACCTCATCGTCGGGGCGGTGGGCGTGGTCAGCTCGGGCGTGATGCTGACGGTCGCGTTCACGTGCGAGAGCCGCGGCGGTGCCCCGATCGGACTGCCTGATCCGCCTCTCTTCGCCGTCTTCGCTGTCCTCCTGTACGGCATCCTCGCGAACGTCTGCTATACGGGGGGATGGATCACGGAGCTCCTCGTCGCCAGGTTCTGGGGTGTCGACACGTCGCGGTTCGGTCCGATCGCGTTCAGTCTCGGGACGGCGTTCTCCGTCCTTGTGACGTTGGTTCCGGCAGGGGTCGTCATCGTCATCGCCGCCGTCACGTCCTGCGGCGGCCCCTGAGGGTCGATGAGGAGCACCGGCGAGACGACAGGAGCACCACGTGGTGGAGCAGGATCGCTGGACGCGCTGGCTGCTCGAGGACCGATTCGGCGGTGACGCCGAGTACGCCAAGGAGTATCTCGCGCGGCTCCGCGAGGTACGCGACGCCGTATTTTTCTACAGGCTGGTGAGGAGGACGCGCGACTCTGATGGCCGGCCGCACATACCGCGTGATGTATCACGTCGGGGGCGCGCTGAACCTGCGAACGAGAGTCCTGCAGGGGCGCGTATCGCTCACCGAGGACTCGTTGACGATCACCGGCCCCGTCCCAGTGGAAGTCCCTCTTCGTGAGGTTCGGGCCGCCGAGCTGTTCCGTCTACACGGCCTCGGGCGCTGCGTTCGAATACCTCACGAGAAGGGCATCGTCTACGTATCTGTCGTTCGCTTCGTGCTCTTCGGCTACTTCGCAGTGATCAACTTTCTCCGAACTGGGGAACTTGCGCGCCGGCTTCGCGAGACGGTCGGAGGCCGGGCTTGATGCTCGCACGGAGACGATGATCGGCCGCCTGACCCGGATCTCGCTGCCCGCGGCGCTCCTCTACGCGCTCGGCGCGTGCGCGGGCGGCGGCGGCGCGGTGGTGCAGGCGCCGGCGCCGCCGGAGTCTCTGGACGCGGGGCGGACGATCAGGCCGAGCGGCCTGCAGCCGGTCTTCCCGAAGAACGCGGACTGCCCACAGATCGCCTCCCCGTTCGGCGCCCAGACCCGCTACGACGGCAGCCGGCGGCCCAGGTTCCGGTTCGGGGGCTACCACGGCGGCATGGATCTGTCGCTGCCCGAGGGGACCGCGCTCTTGGCGCTGGCGGCCGGCACGGTCGTGGCGAAAGGCGAAGGCGGACAGGCCGAGGGGATCTACCTGTGGCTACGCCATTCGCCGCAGGACACCGGGCTGCCCGACTGGGTCTACGCGAAGTACCAGCACCTGGCGTCGATGCCCGAGTTGCCGCTCGGCGCGACGGTCAGGGTGGGACAGGTGCTCGGGCGTTCGGGCAAGAGCGGCACCGTGGGCGGGCACTACGGGCCCTCGGGGTATCCGCACCTCCACCTGACGACGCTCAGGAGCGCTGCGGGCGAGTATCGCGTCGAGGGCACGCGGGTCTCGGCGCCGGGTGGCTACCTGTTCGATCCCGTCGCGGTCTACCACGAGGCACAGGCGTCGGGCGCGGCTCGGCCGTCGCGGGGCGACACGGCGGTCGCGATTCCCTACGTGACCACGGACGGCCAAGCGTCGCCGGCGGGAACGCGCGTCGTCTGGCCGGTGGCGTGCAGGCCGAGGTGAGAGGCGCGACTGATCGGCGACCGGCTCAGGCGATCTCGCCGTCCCACAGCGCGTCGAGGAAGTCCGCGACGGGAAGGATCGTGATCTCGCCGAGCCGGCGCCGGCGAGACTCCAGGCTGACGCAGATGTAGCGCTTCAGCGCGGCCTCCTCGGCGAGCGCCCGGAGGGACTTGACGTCGCGGGGCCCGATGTTGGGCTTGGCCTTGACCTCCACGGCCGTGTGATCGCCGACGATGAAGTCGACCTCGAACCCCGACGTCGAGCGCCAGTACGCGAGCGGCGTCCCGGAGACGTAGTCGCGGTAGCTGGCGAGCTCGTGCATGAGGTAGGTCTCGACGGCCTCCCCGAACTCGGGCGTCCCCGGACGGACCTGCCGGTCCTGGAGCGCTCCCACGACGCCCACGTCGAAGAAGTAGTACTTCGACGAGGCGATCGGCTTGCGCTTCTTCGACTTCCGCCAGGCCGGAAGCTCGTGGAGCACCAGCGTGTCCCGGAGAATCTCGAAGTACTCGTACACGGTCGTGCGGGCGACCTGGGCGTCGCTGGCCACGCCCGTGAAGTTGACGATGGTCCCGTTGCAGAACGCGGCCACCCTGAGGAAGCGGCTGAACGCCGGGGCGTTGCGGGTCGCCCCCTCCGCCACGATCTCCTCCTTGAGATAGGATCCGGCGTACGCCTCGAGGTCGGCGCGCGGGTCGTCGGAGAAGTAGATGGAGGGCAGCGACCCGCGCGCGACCGCGCGGCGCAGGTCGAAGTGCGGGCCGAGCTCGCGCGACGTGAGCGGATGGAGATAGCGGGTGCGCGCGCGCCCGCCGAGGAGGTTGACGCCCCCTCGCCGGAGCTTGCGCGCGCTCGAGCCCGTGAGCAGGAACCGGGTGCCGCGCCCCTCGATCAGCCGGTGCACCTCGTCGAGCAGCTCCGGCAGCCGCTGGATCTCGTCGATCACGACGACACGGTCCTGGGGCGTGAGCTCCTGGCCGAGCCGGGTCGGATCCCGGCTGAGCGCCAGGTAGACCGAGGCGTCGAGCAGGTCGTAGAGCCGCGCCCGGGGTAGGGACTGGCGGACCAGGAAGGTCTTGCCCGTCTGGCGCGGGCCGAGCAGGAAGTGCGACTTCCGGGCGACGAGCGCTCGTAGATCGAGCGTCCGGGGGATCTCCGGTGCCGTCGCCTTCATCGTCATATATGATGACAAATGACGACAGACTCGTCAAACCCGGACATGGCGATCCGGGCGGCGGTGCGCCCCGACGGCGAGCCCCGAGAAGGTCAGCCCGGCGTGCGCAAGCGCGCCACGCGCGCCTCGTCCACCTCGACGCCGAGGCCGGGGCCCTCGGGTGGGCGCACGTGGCCGCCGACCCCGCGGAGGGGCTCCGCCACCACGTCCGCGCTGAGGTAGTGGTTCGTGACGCCGAGGCCGTACTCGAGCTCGCGCACGGCCACGGCCAGGTGGACGAGCGCGGCCGTGGCGATGCTGGACTCGGCCACCTTGCCGGTGAGGTGCAGGGGCAGGTGGACGCTCTCCGCGGCGTGGACGGCCCGGAGCGCGCCCGTGAAGCCGCCCGCCTTCAGGAGCTTCACGCTGACGATCCGGGCCGCGCCCTCGCGGGCGTGGGCGAGCACGTCCTGCGCGGTGAAGATGCCCTCGTCGGCCAGGATGGGAACGGACGAGGCGCGGGCGACGGCGGCCATGCCCGCCAGGTCGCCCATCGGCACGGGTTGCTCGAGGAAGGTCAGGCGCGCCGGCTCCGCGCCGCGCGCGAAGCGGATGGCGCGGGCGACGTCCCACGCCTGGTTGGCGTCGGCGCCGAGGTCGCACTCCGGGCCCACGGCCTCGCGGACCTGCAGGGCCGCGGCGATGTCGCGCTCGACGGTCGTCGTGCCCACCTTGAGCTTGAAGAAGGTGAAGCCCTCGCGCAGGCGCGCCGCGGCCTCGCGCGCGTCGGCCGCGGGGTCGGCGTTGCCCAGGTGCCAGAAGAGGCGCGCGGCCTCGCGGGTGCGGCCGCCCAAGAGCTCGTAGACGGGCGCGCCGAGGGCCTTGCCCGCCAGGTCGAACAGGGCGATCTCGACGGCCGACTTCGCGCCGTTGTTGCCGAGCAGCCGCCGGTCCATGGCCGCGCGCAGCGCCTCGCGCCGCAGCGGGTCCTCGCCGAGGAGGGCGGGCGCGAGGACGCCGGCGACCGCCGCCGCGATCGACGCCTGCGTCTCGCCCGAGAAGGTCGGCGCCGACGCGCACTCGCCCCAGCCCAGGAGGCCCGCGTCCGTGCGGATCCGCACGAGGACGTTGTGCGCGGTCCGCACCTCGGCGCCGGCCATGCGGATCGGCTTGGCCAGCGGCAGGGACACCGGGATCGCTTCCACGCGCTCGATCTTCATCGTCACCTCGCCGGCCCGCGTCCCGCGGCCCGCTAGGGCGCGGCGGTGCCGCCCGGCAGGCCGGGACCCTGCCGGCCGCCCCCGCGGCGCGCGAGGGGCCGGAAGAGCAGGCCCGAGGTCGACACGCGCAGCTCGAGCTCCGCGGGCTCCGGCGTCGAGAGGAACGTGGCCGAGCCGTACTGCGCGTCCACGAGCGGCCCGAGGAACGCCAGGCGCTGCGCGAGGACGAACACGTCCACGAGCTTGGGCGGGGCGAGCGCGTGGACGGTGTGCGGCTTGGTCTGCTCGTCGGCGAGCCGGTCGTAGCGGCCGGCCACGCGGCTCAGCCGGTACGCGGTGCGCAGCCCGAGGACGTTGGCGAGCGGGTGCCACTTGACGATGTGGGCCTCCACCGAGACGCCGTCGCCCAGGAGCTCGACGCTCGTCTGCCGGCCGTCGGGATAGCGGAACGTCGCGCGGAGCCGCTGCGGGCCGAGGGGCTCCGTGCTCACGACGGCGGCCAGGTCCTCGCGGGTCAGGGCGAGGTAGCCCTGCGTCCCCACGCCGAGGGCGCCGGCCAGCGCGGCGAGCGCCAGGAGCAGCAGCGCGAGCAGCAGGGACGCCGCCGAGCCGGCGAGCCGGCGCCGCCGGAGGCCGCCGAGCGCGGCGGCGAGCAGCAAGGCGCTCGCGAGCGCGAGGACGACGGCGGCGATCAGCAGTGTCGCGCCCATGCTAGAGGCGGTGGCCGAGGGCCGCGCCCTCCTGCATGGCCTCGAACGCGGTCCGCGGCAGCACGCAGTCGCCCACCTGGAACAGCGGCGGCCCGTCGCCGCGCGCCGCGAGCGCCTCGCCGAGCGCGGCCACGGGCACGAGCGGGCGCGTGGGGACGACCACGTCGAGCTTCGTGAGCTCGGTCTGGGACCCCTCGGCGCGCACGACCGCGCCGTCACCGGAGAGCGCCTCGACCGTCGCCCGCAGGTGGACCGTGACGTTGGGGCGCGCCCGGAGGTCGGCGACGTACCGCCAGCGCGGCCGGAGCCCGAGCTCGCCCGCCAGCTCCTCGCCGGGCTCGACCACGTGAACCTCCACGCCGCGCTCGGCGAGGACGTGGGCGACGCCCACGCCGAGCACGCCGCCGCCCAGCACGAGCGCGCGCCGCAGCCCCGCGACGGGCCGCCGGAGCACCTCGAACGCGTCCACCGCGGGCGCCTCGAGGATCCCGGGCAGGGCCGGCACGCCCGGGCGCGCGCCGGTCGCGAGCACGACCGCGTCGGGCCGCTCGCGCAGCACCAGCTCGGCGTCGGCGTCCACGCCGAGCCGGAGCTCGCCGCCCGCGCGCGCGAGGGCGCCCGCCAGGTAGGTCACGAGGCCCGCCAGCTCGGCGCGGCCGGGCACGGCGCGGCTCAGCAGCAGCTGGCCGCCGGGCTCGGCGCCGCGCTCGAGCACGGTCACCGCGTGGCCGCGCCGCGCCGCGACGCGCGCGCACTCGAGCCCGGCGGGCCCCGCGCCGACGACGACGACGCGCTGCCGCCGCGCGGCGGGCCGGATCGCGTACTCGCGCTCGCGCCCCGTGTGCGTGTTGGCGAGGCAGAGCACGGGCAGGTTCTGGCCGAGGAGGTCGCTGCAGCGCAGGCACGCGACGCACGCGCAGACCTCGTCCAGGCGCCCCTCGCGGCTCTTCCGCGGCAGCTCGGGGTCGGCGTGGAGCGCGCGGCCGAGCGTGACGAAGTCGGCGTCGCCCGCCTCGAGGATGCGCTCGGCGACGCCCGCGTCGGTGATGCGGCCGGCGACGCTCACGGGGATGCCGACGCGGCGGCGCAGCGCGCGCGCGAGCGGCGCCAGGCACCCCTGCGCCACCTCCATCGGCTGGACGATCCAGACGGCGCTCTCGTAGATGCCGGCCGACACGTCGAGCGCGTCCACGCCGGCGCGCTCGAGGTGGGGCACGATCTCGCACACGTCGGCCAGGCCGAGGCCCCCCTCGACGTGCTCGTCGGCCGAGAGGCGGTAGACGAGCGGGACCTCGGGCCCGACGGCCGCGCGCACGGCCGCGATCACCTCGAGGGGGAAGCGCAGGCGGCGCGCGAGGTCGCCGCCGTAGGCGTCGGTGCGGCGGTTCGAGTAGGGCGAGAGGAACTGGCCGATCAGGTAGCCGTGGGCGCCGTGGATCTCGAGCACGTCGAAGCCCGCGGCCACCGCGCGGCGCGCCCCCTCGGCGAAGCGGCCGACGAGCGCCCGGATCTCGTCCACGGTGAGCGCGCGCGCATC
>Ga0209751_10000925_pt1 | contig 30979 bp, 29 predicted proteins | sample RifCSP13_1_FD_184019 | JGI IMG/M metagenome (GOLD analysis project Ga0209751, IMG submission 184019) | Soil microbial communities from Rifle, Colorado - Rifle CSP2_sed 13_1 (SPAdes) (version 2) | ecosystem: Environmental > Terrestrial > Deep subsurface > Rock core/Sediment | place: Rifle...
AAGGTATTTGTGGCCTCCGGCGATGGCGTGGCCGCTGAGGTAGCGAAGCCCGGTCTAACGCGCCAGACTTGAGATCTGGTGGGCCGCAAGGCCCTCGGGAGTTCGAATCTCCCCCTCAGCGTTCCCGCAACCGGGGAAGAGAATCCGGCGCAGATTTGTTCGACCGCGCGGTTCTCGACCCGTGCAGCGATCGTGACCTCTTGTCCGCCAACGTTCTTCCGGTGGCGGAGGGTGCCGAGCCTCCTTGGTCTGCGCTTCAGGTCTCGCAGCCGATCCCATCCCCATCCCCGTCGAAGTGGTGCGGGTCAGGAGGGAAGACCACGAAGTTCCGATAGGGAATGTCGGCGCAGTCCAGGTCCGGCGGCGGGGGCGGGATGCAGACGTCGGGATAGGATAGGTCGCAGTTCCCGGGAGGCGGCGGCGGTGGAGACGAACAATCGGTCCACGCCTCGCTTCCGAACTCGCTCGCGGAGCAGTACGCGTAGTAGGTCACCGCGTGGCCGGAGGAGATCATGGCGGCATTCGCGTTGATGCTGCCGCAGTAGACGACGGCCAGAACCCGACCGAACGGATCGCTACCGATCTGGAAATCGTCCTCGTCAATGAGCGCGACGGAACCGAGGCAGAGCCCGGTCAGATAGTCTCGGGACTCCGGCCCGCCACTCGCTCCCAGCTCCGGAGCGTCGACGAGGACCAGTCGGATGCGGAGGCTGCCTTCGACGTCGAGCGTGTCCCCGTCGATGACCCGCGTCACGTTGCGCTCGATGCACAGGCCTGCGGATCGCGGGCATGCCGATGGCTCCGGCAGAGGTGGCTCGGGCGACGGCGCGGGCGGGAGATAAGGTGGCTGGGTGACCGTGGATGAAGGCGAATTCCGCCGGTTCGTCATGCCGACAACAGCGGCGATTACGACCACGGCCAAGGCAACGGAGACGAGGATCGTCGAGCGGCGAATCGACGGCACCGAGCTCGGGATGGCCGAACGGTTTCTTGAACCCTCTCCCACGGACCGGCGGTCACGGCGAATCGGGTCCGGATGCCTACGGGGGATCCCGCACGCCACCGGGAGCTCGCGGACGGTCGAAAGCCGTCGGGCTTCCTACCTGGGTGCGAGGGCCCGCAGAATCACATCGGGAGCGTCGGTGGCGATGAAGTCTGCGCCGAGGGCCGCGACCGCTCGGGCACGCTCGGCGTCGTTGACCGTCCACACAAGGAGGCTCCGCCCGGCCTGATGGAGGCTGTCGGCGAACTCCCTGGTGACCACGTCGTGGCGTAATCCCGCGAAGTCCGCCTGTGCTTCGACGGTCCACGTGAGGACATCCGAAACGGCGTACACGAAGAGGGCCCCGCGCCGGATCTCCGGATGGGTCCCCCTGAGGTCTGCGATCTCCGAGCGGTGGAAGGAGACGACGATCACACCTCGCGGGTCGTAGTGATCCCGGACGAGTTCCACCACAGGTCGCCACAACCCCCGTTCCTTGATTTCGACGACAGCGAGGGCCCTGCCCTTCACCGTGTCCAGGACTTCATCCAGTGTGGGGACCCGTTCGCCCCTCCCCGCGTCGAGCCTCCGGATTTGATCGAGGGTCAGGCCTGCGATCGAGCCCGATCCGTCCGTGGTGCGGTTCACGGTCTCATCGTGGAGGACCGCGAGCGCACCGTCCTTCGTGCGGCGGACATCGACCTCGACCGCGGGCGCTCCCTGCGTCAACGCGAGTCGGATCGCGCGGAGCGTGTTCTCGGGCTCGTACGCCGAGGCGCCGCGGTGGGCGACCACGATGGGCATCCGGCCCGCGGGCTCACTCCACATGCTGGGTGGCGGGCGCGGGATTCGCGGCAGGATAGATCTGCACGGTCTTCACGTTCACCATCTCGAGGAGACCGTACCGGCTCAGCTCGCGCCCGATGCCGGAGTGCTTGACGCCTCCGAAGGGCATCCGGGGGTCCGACTTCACGGCGCCGTTGATGAAGACGAGGCCGGAGTCGATGCGCTTCGCGATGTCGTCCGCCAGGGAGAGGCTCCGCGTCCATACGCTGGCCCCGAGGCCGAACTCGGTGTCGTTCGCCACGCGGATCGCCTCGTCCACGCTCGGAACGCGGAACACGGGCAGGGCGGGACCGAAGGTCTCCTGACGCATGACCTTCATCTTCATCGTGACGTCGCTCAGGAGGGTGGGCTCGAAGAACCAGCCGGGGCCCTTGACCCGCTTCCCGCCGACGTGGAGTCTGGCGCCCTTCGCGACGGCGTCGTTCACCTGGGCCTCGATCTCATCCCGCTGGCTTTTCGCGTAGAGCGGGCCGACGTCCGTCGTTGGGTCCAGCGGGTCGCCGACCTTCAACCGGCGGACGTTCGCCTCGAGCCTCGCAAGGAACTCGTCGGCCACGGCGTCCACGACGAGGAACCGTTTCGCGGCGATGCACGACTGTCCGCAGTTGATAAACCTCCCTGTGATTGCGCCCTTCGCCGCCTGGTCGAGATCCGCGTCTTCGCACACGATGAAGGGGTCGGACCCGCCGAGCTCGAGGACGGTCTTCTTCAGGTCCTTCGCCGCCTCGCGGGCGATCTTGATACCGGTCGACACACTACCCGTGAGGCTCACGAAGTCCACGCGGGAGCGGATGAGCGCGGTCCCCGTGGTGTAGTCGCCCACGACGACCTGCAGGACGCCCTCCGGGAGGCCCGCCTCGCGGAACGCCTCCTCGACGTGCAGGCCCGTCTTCGGCGACGCGCTCGCGGGCTTGATTACCGCGGTGTTGCCTGCGACGAGGGCGGGCACCGCGAACCGGATGATCTGCCACATCGGGAAGTTCCAAGGCATGATCGAGCCGAGCACGCCGCGGGGGTGGAAGGCCACGTAGGAGCGCTGCGCGTCCGTCTCGACGACCTCGGGCTCGAGGTACCTCTTTGCGTTCTGGGCAAAGTAGTCTGCGGCGGTCGCGCACTTCTCCACCTCGGCGAGGGACTCGCGGATGATCTTCCCCATCTCCATCGTCATCGTCCTCGCGTAGTCCTCCTTGTGCTTGCGGAGCATCTCCGCGAACCGCTGGAGATACGCGGAGCGGTCCTCGACGTCCAGGTGCGACCACGACTTGTACGCCTCGCGGGCCTTCTCGACCTTCGCGTCCACCTGCTCCCGCGTCGTGATTGGGAACGTCTCGAACACCTTGCCCGTGCTCGGGTTCACGACCCTCACTTGTCCCGCGCGGGGTTTTCGGGCTTTACCCTTCTTCGATCGCCTGGCGGCCATGGCGGATTCTCCTCGCACCTCCGTGAGCCCGAGGGGGGGCATATCCTTTGCGTACTTGCTCCAAGGGCTTTTCTCCTTGGGAGGACTACCCGCCGCGGGGACGGACGTGCGGTTCAGCGGCAAGGGAGTCCTCGTGACGGGCGGGGGATCGGGCATCGGCCTCGCGACCTCGCTGGCATTCCTGCGGGAGGGGGCGAAGGTGGCCGTCGCAGATGTGTCCCCCGAGCGCGGGCGGGAGGCGAAGGCCGCCGCGAAGGCCGAAGGTCATGACCTCCGCTTCGTCCGCGGGGATGTGTCGCGGGAGAGGGACGCGAAGCGGATGGTCGACGCAGCGATCAAGGCCTTCGGCCGCCTCGACGTGGTCTTCAACAACGCCGGGATCCTGATCGAGGCGCCCGTGCACGCGATGTCCGCCGAGGACTGGGACCGCATCCTCGGGGTGAACCTCAAGGGCGTTTTCCTCGTGTCGAAGCACGCAGTGCGGTACATGATGGACCACGGTGGCGGGGCGATCGTGAACACGGGTTCCGTGAACTCCCTCGTAGGCGACGGGGACGCGGCGGCGTATTGCGCCTCGAAGGGCGGTGTGGCCCTCCTGACGAAGTCCTTGGCTCTCGCCTACGCGAAGCACGGCATCCGCGTGAACGCGGTGGCTCCGGGCTGGGTCGAGACGCGCATGTTCGCCCAAGAGGCGGGGACGCGCGGGGTTTCCGTTGCCTCGTACCGTGCGTCGGCCGGGCCCCAGCATCCGATCGGTCGGATCGGGCGGCCGGAGGAGATCGCAGCCCTGGTCCTGTTCCTCGCCTCGGACGACGCGGCCTACATCACGGGCGACGTCGTCGTCGCGGACGGCGGATACACCGCGAGGTAGGACGCGCGGGAGAAGATTAATATCGGACCCCGCGATGGAAGCGCCCCGTGCGTGGGTGGCCCAGCTTGGTCAAAGGCGCAGCGTTGAGGTCGCTGTCCCGAAGGGGTTCGCAGGTTCAAATCCTGCCCCACGCATCCCCCTGACCCCCGATGGGCGGGCCGGGTTCCGACGCGAGCCTTATCCGAAGGAGGGCGCAGCGCTTCAGAGCCCGTTGCTCCGCGTGCCCGTGCGCTTCCTCTCGCCGAACGACACGAAGGGCAGAGAGCCTCGTGCGACGAGGCGCTGGAGGAGGACCGGGATGTCGCCGAGCTTCGACGAGTCCAGAATCGTCCCCAGGGCGTCGCGGTGCTCCGCCTCGATCTTAGCGAGGAGGCTGTGCATGATCCTCGTGAGCGAGCCCGGGGTGCGGCCACGGTAGACGACCGCGAGGTAGCACAGCTCCGCCTTGACGATCGCCACGCGCTTCTCGCCGAGTTCGAGGCCCTCCAGGTTCCGGTCCGCCCCCGCCTCGGAGAAACTCTTGTTCGCGAAGTCCATGATCGTCGTGAGCATGCCCGTGAGCAGGTCCGTGTCAATCGTGCTTTCGCTCTGCCTGGAGATGCTGCTCACCAGGAGGCCGTCCTTCGTCACGAGGAAGGCCCATTCCAGCTGTCGGCGGCGGTACAACACGAACGCGGCGAGAACCGCCGCACCGATCGGGAACGGGATCCAGAAGAGGAATGCGGGGATCGTCTCCGTGGAGGTCGGCGGAGGCAGCGCGACGACGACGAGGAGCGCCGTCGTGTTCGTCAGCGTCCCGTCGCCCACGACGACCTGGATCGTCTCGGTCATGTCCGCCGTATAGTTCAGGAGGAGACCCTGTCCTACGATCCGTGCATGGGCGCTGTCCGTGCTCGCGAGGAAGAGGTCCGTGACGTTCGTGTCCACATCGCCAAGGTACTCCGTCAGGGAAAGGTATGCCGTGGTCACGTACAGGTACTGCACGGGCACCGGTCGGAAAAACGGCGCGTCGTCCACGGGGGTGACCGTGATCCAGACGCTGTCCTCCGCAAGAGCCCCCTCGGGGTCGACCGCCCGGAAGGTGACCCGCTCCACCCCGTACCAGTTCGGCTCCGCCCCGATATCGACCGTGCCGTTCGGATGGATGGTGACGAGGACGCTCCGGTTCCCCGAGCTCCAGAAGAGTTGCGATCCGTCCGGGTCGCCGAAGTAGAACGGCAGGTCGTAGGCGTTCGGGACCGACGTGTCCTCTGCGAAGGGCAGGAGGTCGAGCATCTTCAGCCGCAGGTCCGGCGGCCAGTCCGACCCTACGGTCACGCGGATCGTGCGGTTCACGGTGAAGTAGCCGTCCGAGGCGAAGATTGTGACGTTCTGCACGGTGCCGTTGTAGCTCACCGGGTAGAGGATGAGGAGCAGGTGGTCGGAGAGATTCACGTGCGGGTCGGACGTGGTCACGGTCAGGAGGGGGATGGGCGTGTCGGGGTCGGACAGGTAGGGATCGAGGTTGAAGGAGTAGACGCTATCGTAGTGCACCCGCAGATCGGGCACGGGGCCGATCTCCGGCGGTCGGTCCACGTGGAGAACGGTCACGAGGATTGTGTCCTCCGCGATCGCTCCCGTGGGGTCCCGGGCGCGGAAGGTGACATTCTCCTGGCCCCACCAGCCAGGCGGCGCGCGGAAGTCCACGGAATGATTCGCGCGGATCGTTACGTTGATGTGCGCGTACCCGATCGAGTAGAAGAGGGCATCGTTGTTTGGGTCCGCGAAGTAGTCGTTCAGGTTGAAGCGGTTCGACAGGGTCGTCCCTTCGAACATCGTTACGTCGGGCAGCGGCTGATTGAGGACGGGCGGGTCGTCCGCGGTCACCTTCACCGCGACGGCCCGCGCGACGGAGTATTGGCCGTCGCTCACGATCAGCGTCACGAAGACCCACTGGTTCAGGTAGGCGTACGGATAGAGGTAGGAGACGTTGTGGACCGAAACGGCAGTGTGGGACGGGTCGTCCGCAGACAGGGTGAGTTGGGGCGTCGGGGTGTCCACGTCCGCGATGTACGGGCGGTAGTCGAACGTGTACGTCCGGTTGTAGTGGACGAAGAGGATCGGGGGCGGGTTGAACGTGGGCGGCTGGTTCACTGGGGTGATGTTGATCCATGCCTGCTGGGCGGCGTAGTTCTCCTCCGGGTCCGTGAGCCAATACGTCACGAGGTTGTTCCCGTAGGCGTTCGTCTGGGGATAGATCGTGAGGATCTGGTTGCCTTGCGTGTTGAGTCCGGTAATCTGGATGACGGCCGGGTTGAAGCCCGTCACGTTCCATCGCAACTCGGTCAGCGGGGTGTCCCCATCGGCTGCGTAGCCCTGTAGGCTGATCGACCAGGGCGGGCTGTTCTCCGCCCGCACCTGATCGGGGATCCTCCCGACGATACGCGGGACCGAATTTCCGAGATAGGTGATCGTGAGCATCGGCCTCTGGGTGGCGTTACCAGAGTCCGAGCTCGCGAAGATGTGGAGCGGGCCCGATGCCTCGTTCGCCTCCGTGAGGACGAGTCCCACGTTCGGGAAGGTGCCTGCGTGCCAGTCCTGGACCATCCGAGTCACGTCCCACGACATCCAACCGAACGCGCCCGTCGCGTTCGCCTCGGGGACACTGAAGTCGCCTCCCGGGTTCGCCCATCCCGTCACGCCGTTTCTGTAGGCCCATGAAGCACCGAGGGCAGGGAAGGACTGGGCCACCCCCACCGTCGCATTCAGGAATGGGGCCCCGTCCGGGGAGTTGCCGTCCCAGGCCCGCTGCGTGTGGTTCCAGTTGTAGCCCCAGGTCCGCCAGTCGTGGTCGAGGCCGCCCGTGGCGAAGGCCTGCACGCCCACACCCGTCGGCACGATGACGTCCAACGTCCCGCTGCCCGACAGGTCCGCGATCGCGGGCGAGATCATCGGATGCTGCGCCTGGTTGCGGAGGACAAGGTTGTTCTCGGTGATCGTCCACGTGTGGATAAGGGACCCCGTCCGGTTGAAGACGAGGACCGTGCTGCCCTGCAGGAATACGAAGTCGGGGGAGCCTCCGCGGGTGAGGTCCGCGACGGAGGGGCTGCCGGCCTGGACGCTGCCCGCCGGAGAGCTCCACACGACCGCGCCGTCGGTCCCGTGGAGTTCGTAGAGCGGTCCGGAGAAGATGCCCAGGAGCATCTCGAGCAGCCCGTCCCCGTTGAGGTCCACGAGGGTCTGTCCGCCTTCGCGGTAGCTGCCCAGGACGTCATTGAACCAGACGGTCGACCCGTTCACCGCGTCGAGGGCGATGACGGCGCCGTTGTTGTTGTCGTCCCCCGTGACGACCTCGAGCCTGCCGTCCGCATTGAGGTCGCCGATGCCCACAGAACCCTCGAGGAAGCCCCAGTCCTTCGAGCTGGCGGCCCAGATCTGCGTGCCGTTGACCCAGTACGCGTGGAGCGCCTTGTCGTCCCCTGGCAGGAAGATCTCCGGCGTCCCGTCCCCGTTGATGTCCGCGAGGCCTGCCGAGTAGGAGGCGAGGCCGACCGGGTACGTGCGCACGAGGGCCCCCATGCGCCCGTCGAGGGCGTCCGCCCCGGCGAAGTTCCCGCCGACGAGGACGTCGAGCACGCCGTCCCCGTTCACGTCGACGAGGGTCGGGGTGCTGAACAGGATACCGGAGGTCGGGACGTTCCACAGGGGATATCCCGTACTGTTCAGGCGCGCGACGGACGGCGCGTTCGTGACCACGACGACGCTGAGCTTCCCGCTGCCGTCCATGTCCACGAGCTGGGGGGTGAAGGGAACGGACTGTCCCGGAGACACGAGGGTGCGCCAGACGAGCGTCCCGTTCGCGTCCACGCAGTACACGTAGCCGTCGTTCCCGCCGAAGACCGCCACGAGCTTGCCGTCGCCGTTTAGGTCGGCGACGCTCACGCCGGAGGCCCCCCAGGGCGTGGTCGCCCCGGGCGGCAGGTAGGTCCAGCGCGCGGACGCGCCCCACGTTTGTGTCCGGTAGGCGGGCACCGCGGTCCCGTTCGTGCTGTAGACCGCGTAGAAGGTCCGGCTCTGGTACGCGCCCACGCTCGCCTCGAACGCGAGTCGAGCGCTCACCACGTCGGGCCCGGAATAACTGTAACGATAGACCTGGGACGGAATCTCGGTCCCGTCCGCGTAGACCCGTAGGTCCCGGGCGGGGTCGCCGATCGATCCCGGGGCGAAGGGCAGCGTGAGGACCACGGGTTCCAGGGTGCGGTTCACCCCGGCGGTCTCCCGGACCGTGATCGGGACCCGGACCCAGTCCCGGCCCTCCACTCCCTCTGTCCATGGGGCGAGGATGCGGCGGGCCTGCACGACGCCGCCGCTCCCCTGGCTTGCGAAGAGGGAGAGGTTGGCGGTCACCACGGTCGCGTTCGCGGGGAGTCCGTTCAGATTGAAGGCGAGGAGGGAGCGGGACAGGCTCCCGTCCGAGGCGTCGTGCCCGACGAGAAGGCTCGCATTCGTTCCGAAGTTCCAGGTCGGATGCGCATCGAGCAGGAAAGCGTCCGTTCCGTTCGCGTCGTCGGGCTGGAGCGTGAGGATTAGCGGGGCCGCGCTTGTGCGGACCGAGGAGGGAAGCCCCGGGACGGCAGAGGAGAGCATGAGCCCCGTAAGGGCCACGGCAAGTAGCCACTGGCTCACGAGGGAGCGTGGGCGAAGGTGCATCCTGGGTCCCGCAGGGGACGCTTCGGAATTTCAGCGTCTAAAGGCTTCGACCCCATTATCGACGGTGATTCACGCCCGAAGGGGCCGAACGGCCAGTCTCAAGCCCGATAACCGAACGCGAAGGGATATTCGACCTGACGAAAGAGCCGCGGAGCGTGACGGACCTCCTCGTGACGACCGTGGAGATCCTGCGGATCGCCCTCGGGACGATGATCCTCGGCTCCTTCCTCTGGCTCTTTTGGAAGACCCTGCGCCTCGGCCCGGATTTCATCATGACCCGGGCGATGCTCCAGCCCAAGCGGAGCCTCCGGATCGCCGTCCTCCTGACCCTGGGCATTCTCTTCCAGCTGACGTCCACGGGCATCGAGCTCTATGTCAGTGTGTCCGCCGGCGCACCGGAGAGCGTGGAGTTCGTCAATGGGGTCATCGAGGCCCTGACCCTGCTCCTGTTCCTCGCCGCATTGGCCTTCTTCATCCCGATCGTTCGGGTCCCTTCGTCCGCGATTCGCTCGTCGAAGCAGGGTTGACCGGCGACGGCTCACTACCGGTCACGGGCGGCCGCGATGCCGACGGTTTCCGCGGGCGCGGCGCCCTCGCTACGGCGGAACGCGAAGAGGACGTACACCGTCGGGAGGGACGCGGTGAAGGCGAGGGCCGCGAGGCCCACGCCCAGGTCGTACTCGGTGGCGAGGAGACCCACGACGGGTTCCGCGATCGCGATGATGAGGGTGCTGAAGAAGGAGGAGATGGCGAGGACCGTGGCCCGCTCCCCGGATTCGATGCGTCGGTTCAGGATCGACGTGATCACGGGCGTCTCGATTCCCCACACGAGATAGAACGAGACCTGCGTGACCACGCCAAGGACGAGGGCCAGGGTCGCCGTGAAGAGGCTTGCGCTGATCGCATAGACGACCGCGAAGGGCGGGAAGACGAGGAGGAACATCAGCGCCAGCATCCCCGATTCGCCGAACCGCTTCAGGAGCGGATCCACGAGGCGTCCCGCGGCCGCGGCGGCGACGAAGAAGCCCGCGTACACGAAGCCCATGAGGACGTAGTTCCCTTGGACGACCTCGTTAATGAACGCGGGCCGGAAGAAGGCCATGACGTATGTGACGAGGCCGACGAGCACCTGGAACACGATCACCAGGACGATCTGGCGATTGCCGCGGGTCGTGCGGAGCCCGCTCGCGATCTGCGCGATCAGGCTCGGTGCTTGCTCCCTCGGGACGACCGGTTCCTGGAAGGTCCACGCGAGCGCGAAGGAGGCCGCCGCCGGGATCGCGTACAGGATCAGGGTGAGCTCGAAGCGCTGGGTGAGCCAGACGATCACGCCCCCGGTGGCCGCGGCGAGGGCGGTCCCCAGGAAGGAGAACATGGCGACGCGACTGGACACCGCAGGATAGCGGGCCTCGAGGCGGACCTCCATGAGAGTGTCGTACAGGTAGGCGGAGCCTGTGCCCCACATGAACCCCGCGCCGAACGCCCATACGGCGTTCGCCAGGGCGAAGACCCCGAACGTCGTCGCGAGGCCGAAGATCACGATCCCCGCGGTCCACAGCACGACCCCGATCAGGAGGGCCCGTTTCCGCCCGTAGCGATCCGCGATCGCCCCGGCGGGGATCGCCACGACGAGGCTCACGACCCAGAAGACCACATCGACCAGGGTGGCCTGGAAGAAGTCCCCCCTCAGGTTCGTGAAGAGCCAGAGGGTCCAGAACGGGCTCCAGAGCTGGAAGGCCTCCAGCATCTGGAAGAGGTAGAAGCGGCGCACACGAGCGTCCACGCCCGCGCGATGGGATTCCACGTCCGCGGGAACGGTCGCCCCGAGATAATGATTCCGACGATACCGTTCAGGAGATGAGCCACCCGCGGTGGTCTGCGAGCAGGATCGCGAGGGCCACGATCGTAGACTCGAACTCCCCCCGGCGCGCGAGGTCGAGGGCTCGAAGCGGCGTGACCTTCTCCAGGGACTCCACCTCGTCCGGGTCGGGGGTCCTTCCGGTCCACGTGCATCCATCCGCGAAGAACAGATGGAGTGTCCCCTCGAGATAGCCGGTGAGGCTGTTGCCCGAGTACAGGTGGAGGATCCGACCGGGTTTGAGCCCGGTCTCCTCGAGGAGCTCCCGTTCCGCGCACGCTTCCGGGGATTCTCCGTCCTCGCAGATCCCCCCCGGAAGCGCGATCGCGACGCGACCGAGGCCATGGCGGTACTCGCGCGTGAGGACGACCTCGCGGTCCTTCGTCACCGCGAGGACCGCTGCCGAGTTCCCGAAGTGCAGGCGGATCCACTTCTTGCGGTGGCCCGTGCCCAGAAGCACCTCATCTTCGGAGATCGGCGGCCACTCCTCCCGCAGCCGGCGGGACGCGAGGACTTTCGGAAGGTCGCTCACGGGGTCTTCGTCCGGGCCCATGGATGCGGCCGGAGTACTTAGGGCGAACGGTCGCGCCTCGATGCCCCGGCTCCATGGGCGCGCGATGTGGCACGCCGGAGGATGCGCCGCGGCATCGTTCTCGTACCGCTCACACTAGACCAAACTCTTAATATCATCATCTTGGGTATGCGCGGACGATGCCCTTCAAGTTCTGGAAGCGGGACAAGTCCGAGAAGGAGAAGGGTCAGGCGGAGAAGGAGCCGAAAAAGGGCCCCAAGGCCGAGGAGGAGGGCTCCGGCGAGGCATCCGAGGGGACGCCCGCCGCCGAGACCGGATTGGCTCCGCCGAAGGAAGTGCCCCGCGAGCCCGCGAGGCCCCCCGCCGAACCCGCCGCGGTCGACGCGGCGGTCGCCGAGGTCCACGGAGGCCTGGTGGACTTGGGCCTCACGATCCCCGCGACGAAGGGCGTGTTCACGAAGAAGCTGGCCGCGTATCCCGGCGGCACGGGCGCGTTCCTCGACGCGTACAAGACGGCCCGGTATCGGGCGACCACGAAACTCCTCGCGGACTGGCTCGGGTTCCGGGCCCCCGCGGACTTCACCCCGGAGGAGTTCCTCGAGGAGGTCAACCCGCGCCTGAGCTCCTTCAAGCTCGCGGTCAAGCTCAGCGACCTTACGTGGCTCGACGAGGAGCTGGGCCTGCGCAAGGCCCGCCTCAACCTGGACGGCCAGGACAAGGTCGTGCGCTTCAAGGACGCGCGGGACTTCATCCGCGGGATCAACGAGCTCGTCGCGGCGCGGAAGATCGCCTTCCTCGAGCTGGAGACCTGGTCCGACGAGTTTGCGTTCATGCTCGTCCGCGACCCGAAGTGGGAGAAGCTGGCGGCCACGGACCTGGTCGTCATCAAGGCGCCGCAGACCGCCGTGGGCGGAGAGTGCGGGGAATGCGGGGCGCCCGTAGGGCAGAACTGGCACGACTGCCTGTCCTGCGGCGCGGTCTTCGGCTCGGACTAGGCGCCGCCCTTCTTCTCGTCCTTCGGCTCCGACTGCCCGGGCTTGGCTCGCAGGATCGGCATGGGGTCGTACATCTTGTCCGCGGAGGGCCAGTCGCGGCGGGAGACCTTCATCCCGCAGTGGGGGCAGTTCTTGTCGTCGAGGTGCTCCTCGTTCCGGGTGAAGACGACCTTCCCGTCGCAGTAGGGGCAGTGCAGGGTCCGCGGCTTCCGCATGATCCGCTTCGCGAACACGGACACCTGTCCCTCGCGCAGCTCCGGGGCCATCGGGCCGAAATGAAGGGACCGGTCCATATGAAGCTTGTGTCGCCGTCCCGCGGACGCGCGGGCGGGTTGCAGGACCGCGCAAAGGTCAAATGGAGCCTGCGCATCCCACGGGCCGGACGATGCCCGAGCTGCTCCTCCGATCCTACCATGAGGTCCGCGGCGCCCTCTTCCGCCCCGAGGCGGGATGGGACGTGCCCGTGAACTACGGGGCCTTTGATGCGGAGGTCCTCGCGGTCCGCCGGAACGCGGGCATGATTGACCTCAGCGACCGCGCGAAGATCCGGGTCACGGGCGCGGACCGCGTTACCTTCGTGGACGGGCTGCTCACCGCGGATGTGAAGCTCCTCACCCCGGGCACGTCTGCGTACGCGCTCGTGCTGGACGACAAAAGCCACGTCCTCGGGGACCTGCGGGTGTTCGCCCTGGACGATGCGTTCGTCCTGGATATGGAGGCGGCCCAGAAGGATGCCCTCCTGGCCCGCTTCCGGAAGATGCTCGTGAGCGACGACGTGACCCTCGAGGACTTGGGGCCCTGCGGCCACCTCGAAGTCCACGGGCCCCACGCGCCCCGGCTCGTCTCAGCGGCGATCGGCGCGGACGTGCGGTTGCTCTCCGTCGACGCCGTCGAGTCCTTCCGCGTGGACCGACGCCGCACGGGATACGCGGCGCGCATCCGGGCAACGGGGGAGGCCGGCTATGCGATCTGGGCCCCCGGCGCGGCGCTCGAAGACGTCTGGGCGTACCTCGACCGCGCAAACGTGCCGCCGATCGGGCGGGATGCGTTCGAGGCCCTGCGAATCGAGGCGGGCGTGCCGCGGTTCGGCGTGGACATGACCGAGGACACCCTCGCCCTGGAGGTGGCCCCCGACGGGGCGATCAGCTTCACGAAGGGCTGCTACACGGGACAGGAGGTCGTGGCCCGCGGCACCTACGTCGGTCACATGAACCGCAAGTTGCTTGGCCTCCGCATCGACGGGGACGTGCCGCCCGCGCGAGGGGACCGCGTCACCCTGGACGTCCAGGACGTCGGCTTCGTTACGAGCGGCACCTGGTCGCCCGCGAAGGGCTGGGTGATCGCCCTCGCGCTCCTCCGCGTGGACGCGGTCCGCAACTCGCGGGTGATGTTCATCGACCACGCCGGCTGGGATCTCCGGGCTCGCCTGTATCCGCTTCCCTTCGTCCGGGGCAGCGGCTGATCCGTCGGGCACGCGAGGCTTATCTACCGCCCCCACGTTCGTCCGCGGCATGTGCCGGATGATGGGCGTCGTGAGCCAGGGACCCGTGTACTACGACCTCTTCGAGGAGTTCGCGGACCTGGCCACCCAGGGCATGTGCCCGATCGGCGCGCCGGACGAGCGCGGGCACAAGGATGGCTGGGGCCTCGCCTGCTATCAGAACGGCGAGCTCAAGATCCAGATGAAGGACATCGGGTGCGCCTCGGACGCCTCCAAGTACTATGGCACCGCGTGGAAGATTGCGAAGCTCAACATCGAGCGCGCGCCGGGACAGAGCCTCGTCGTCCTGGGCCACCTCCGGCGGGCCTCGGACAAGAGCCGGGTGGCCCAGAAGTGGTCCCACCCTTTCGTGGAGGAGCGGGACGGGGCCGTGTGGGCCTTCGTGCACAACGGATCCCTGAACAAGGAGTTCCACGACCCCGACACGATCGACTCCCAGATCCTGTTCCACGCGATCCTGGACCGCCTCGACGGGCGGGACCACGAGGACGTCGGCGCGGCCATCCGGGCCATGCGGGAGAAGGCCTTGGCCGAGTATGGCGGCTTCACGGGGTTGAACGTCATGCTCACGGACGGGAAGGCGCTCCACGCGTACCGCGACTTCCAGACGAACGGCCAGTACTACACCTTGTATCAGGACCACTTAGGGGAGATGGTCATCACCACGTCGGAACCGATTCTCGCGATGAAGGCGGACCCGCTGCCCCGCGGCATCCTCCACACCGTGACCCCCGACCTGGAGATCCAGAAGACGGACTTGGGCTAGACCGGGCACAATTCCGGTAAAGCGTTAAGGCGGACGGGAGCGGGTGGTCCTCGGATGCGGCGTTATGCCCTCGAAGTCCTCGCCTGCCCGAGGTGCCACGGTTCGCTGGCGTGCGCGGACCCGGCCCAGGAGGTCACGGACGGCGTCCTCGAGTGCCTCCCCGAGGGCGTCTCGTTCGCCATCGAGGCCGGCGTCCCACACCTCGTGCGGCCGGAGCGGGCAGAAGCGGTCGCCTCCCTGGGCCAGCGATACAGCCGTGTCTGGCGCCAAGACGGCTGGGGAGCAGCAGGGCCCGCGTATCTGCTAGCCCTGCCGTACCAAGACCTCAGCGGGAGGGCGGTTTCCCGATGGAGGATCAAGGCACGGAGCTTGGATGCCTTGCTCTCGCTCTTGGGTGAGCTCGGACCGAAGAGGGTGCTGGACCTGGGGAGCGGCGTGGGATGGCTCGCCTACCATCTCTCCGGGCGAGGCTACGATGCCTACGCCGTCGACGCCGTCCTCGATGATGTGCTGGGGCTCGCCGCTTCGGCGACCTACATCCAGACCGGGGCGCACTTTGAGCGCATCTGGGGTGAACTCGAGAACCCCCCCTTTCAGGACGCGACCTTCGATGCCGTGGTCTGCAACGCCTCCCTGCACTATGGGGCGTGGCACGACACCCTTTCGTCCATCGCACGGGTCCTCCGGCCGGGCGGCAGCCTAATCGTCCTGAACTCGCCGGTCCACCGGGATTCCCGCAGTGCGATCCGTGCCGCATCGGACTTTCAATCGCGTCTCCGCGGCCTCGGTGCGGACGAAGATCTCGCTGGAGCCTACCACCACTTCACGCGCCAAGAACTCGAGGCTGCGGTTTCTGCCCATTTCGGCCCGGTGAGGGAATGGCCCTTCAATCCCGGACTCGGCTTCCGGTGGTCCCGCCGCCTCAAAGGATTGTTGCTGCATATGGAATTCGCATCCTTCCCCATCCTCTACGCTCAGAAGAGAGTCGAGGGACGCGCCCCGTAGGGCAAACCTTCTAGATGGCCGGCGCGTGTCCCAATCAGGAGGTCACCCCATCGGTGCTTCGTCCACCCGAAGAACCTCGTCCGCCCCGTCCATGCCGAAGATGCATATGCGTCGGGGCGGGCCCGAACTCGGCGAGGACTTCTATGCCCACACGAAGGAGAGCTACGACCTGCTGGCTCCTTCCTACGACGCGGACATTGGGTCCAACGTGGTCGGGCAACGGATGCGGGAGGCGTTTCGGCGCGTCTTGGCGAGAACGTTCCGTCCGGGGAGTCGCGTATTCGAGATTGGCTGCGGCACCGGCATCGACGCCCTGTGGCTTGCGCGTCAAGGGATCGACGTCGTCGCGACCGACATCTCCTACGAGATGGTGGAGGCTACGGCGAGCAAGGCCCGCGCCGAGGGGCTATCCGAGCGAGTCCAGTGCCGCCGGCTCGCGGCCAAGGACATCGGCATGCTGGAGAAGGAGTTCGGGCACGGCACGTTCGATGGAGGGTTTTGTCACGCAGGGGCTCTCAACATGGAGCCAGGGCTTGCCTCTATTCCCGTAGCCGTGAGGGGGCTCGTGCCGCCCGGAGGCGCTTTCGTCTGTAGCGTCATCAACAAGACGAGCCTCTTCGAGGTCGTGTTCTACTCTGCCATTTTGCGACCGCGGAAGGCCTATCGGCGATTGGGCAATGTGGTGCCCATCCCCATTTCGCGGAAGCCCCCCCTCAACACCTGGGTGGTCTCCAGCCGTTTCTTCAGCCCGAAGGACATCGTCCGTCTCTTCGGCGACGGGTTCCGCGTAGAATCGATCCAGGGGCTCCAGATCCTGTTGCCTCCCTCGAACCTCGCGGACTGGTACTCTCTCGCGCACCCCGTTCTCGTGCCGCTCGAACGCCTTGAGGACTGGGTCTCGATCCGTCGTCCCCTCAACGGATGGGGCCATCACACCCTCCTCACGTTCAGGAGAATTTGATGTCGTTGCCTCCGTCGAGACGAATCCTCGCCATCGGGCTTGCGAGGGTGGCCGCGGTCCTCGGAGGTCTGGCGGCGGTGGGGATCTTCCTTGACTATGCCTTGCACCTCCGAGCGCTCGTCGAGAGTACTTGGCGTTGGGTGGGCCTCGTACCGTTCGCGGTGGGGATCATGCTCGAGGCCGAGGCGACGAGGGTTCTCTGGCGACTTGGCGGGGGGACGCCTCATCCCGTCTCGCCTCCACCGCGCCTGGTGGACCAGGGACCCTATGCGTTCTCCCGCAACCCCCTCTATCTCGCTCGGATCCTGATCCTCCTCGGGGTAGCCTGGATCTTCGGTTCCGTGGCGATCCTGGTCCTCGATGCCCTCCTGCTCCTCCTCGTTCACTTCGTTCTGATTCCGCGGGAGGAGGAGCGCCTTGAGTCGCGCTTGGGCGACACCTACCGAGATTACCGGGGCCGAGTCGGACGGTGGGTCACATGGCGTCGCCCCCATCCGGAGAAGGAGCACGGCGTCTAGCCGACTTCAGGATCGAACGATGACGCCTCGCTTCGGCCCCGTGGACCGGGACCGGTGGCAGGCATGGGCGGCGTCGAGGAAAGGCTCCGGCGCAACAGGAGCCGGACTCGAGTGCGCGCCTTGTGGTTCGTTCGTCGTATCCTAGGGTCGCGGCGTGTACACGTAGACGGCCTTGGCGCCGTACTCCTCTTCCCACGCGTTCGCGTTGTACACGAGGACGAAGTCCGTGGAGCTGGTCCCGTTGGCGAGCTCGGGAAACAGCTGGTGCAGTGGGTAGTAGGACACGTTCACGAAGACGATGTACTCGTACTGTGCGCGGAGGATCATGAGAGCGTCCGTGCGGTTGGAGGGAAGCCACCAACTGGACCAGGCGAGGGCCGGGTCCACGCGGGAATAGTACGTGGCGATGGGAGAGTCCGACAGGAGGCGCTTGCCCTCGTCCCAGGGTTGCTGGCTGATCCAGACCCCAGCTCGCTCAAGAGGCGCGTTCAGGAGGCCGACGCTGTCGAGCTTGGGCGTAATCCATGCGGTGTTCGCGGCGGACGCAACGACGAGCGCTATGAGGAGGCCCGCCACCGCAACCCGTGCGAGGCTGGGGCGGGAGAGTCGGAGGAGGATGTGCGCGATTCCCTGCACAGCCCGTCCCGCGGCCACGGCCACGAAGGGGACGGCGATCGCCACGTAGCGGTAGCTGCCCGTCCCGAGTCCTCCCACGACGAGGGCCGTGACTCCCGCGAAGAGGCCCAGGGACAGCCACGTGGGGTATTCCCGGCGGAGCCGGCAGACCATGTACGCGGGCCCGAGGACGAAGAGCGGCAGGAGCCCTGCGGCGTAGTTCCCGAACCAGAACCACCCGAAGCGTTCCCAGGGGTTCGCCGGGATGCTGCCCAGGAGGAGTTGGTTCTGGGCCTCTCGCGCCGTTTGCCCCACCACGATCGCGGGCAGCAGCCCGCCGGGCAGGAGGGCCACGGCCCACAGGGCCATGAAGACGAAGGACGGCAGGGCGGTCAGTGCGAACACGCGGAAGCGGGGGCGGTCGAGGAACCACGCGTGGATTGGCAGGAGAGAGACGGCCAGCCAGGCCTCATACCGCAAGATGGCGGCCGCAAGGAAGAGGGCGGCCGCGAGCGCGTACCGGATTTCCTCGCGGCTCCAGCGCGAAAACCAAAGGAGGTAGACCCCGCCCGTCATCGCGAGCACGACCAGGGGTTCGGGAACTGCCATGCTGCCGATGAGCGAAGTCTGGATTGCCACCCCGAAAAACAGGGCCGCGAACAGTCCCGCTGCGAGGCCGTGCCGGCGCGCCATGCCATAGACCAGGAGCAGTGTGATCAGGGATGCGGCGAGCCCGATCCAGCGCAGCAGATCGAGGGCTCCCCAGCCCGCAAGGCTGTAGAGGCCTGCGACGAGCGGATAGTATCCGGGGAGCCAGCTCCCGTTCGTCATGAGGGACATGGGATCCACATACGTGCCGCTCTCCGCCCAGTGCGCCCCGATCCACCAGTGGTGGTAGCCGTCCTCGAAGATGTCCGGGAGGGACATCCGTCGCCAGATGAGAAACCCGGAAACGGTTAGGAGGGTCGCCAAGGCCGCGAACTCGAGCCACCGCTTCGCGCGGGGCGGGGGCTCATGGGGAGGCCGCATCGGGGACGCCATCCTTCCCGGGATCCACCGCGGCGATGGAGTGGAGCACGGACAGGGCGGCCACGGTCAAGAATCCCGCGGCGAACAGGGCCGTCCAGGGGAGGGCCCACCAGTTGTCCGAGGCCACCGCCAGAGCGGCGCCCGCAATCCCGTAGCCGGCGAAGGCGATCTCCGCGACGGTCTCCCCGGTCCCGCGGAGGGCGTATCGCGAGCCGCGCCACGTCCCGCGCCGGCCCTCGAGGCCGAACTTCGGAGTCCGGAGGAACTCGCTCCTGCGCTTCAAAACCGCTTCGACCACCGCGCGCGAGTTGTTCAGGCTGAGTCCCGCCCCGACGACGGTGAGGAACGGCAGGGACAGAAGTCTGCGCTTCCAGTCCGTCGGGTGGAACTCCCACTGGGAGGCGATGTACATGGACGCGGGCCCGAGCGACGCCGTTGCGAAGAGGGCGGGAACGAAGGGGTGTATGCCACCGAGGAGCAGGAGGGGCGGAACCAGGAGGAAGGAGATCAGCATGAGAGGGTGCACCACGTAGAGGCTCAGGTGGAGATACGCTTCTGCCCTCTGGCCCCGGGTGAGCGCGCTGTCCCGGATCCGTTCGCGCAGCTTCAGGAAGACCTGGATCGACCCCTTGGCCCACCGGAATTGCTGCCGCTTGAACGCGGTGATCTGCGCGGGCAGCTCCGCGGGACAGACGACGTCCTTCCGATACACACTCCGCCAGCCTCGCAGCTGGGCGCGGTAGCTTAGGTCCAAGTCCTCGGCGAGCGTGTCGCTTCCCCAACCGCCCGCGGCCTCGATGCATGCGCGGCGCCAGACCCCTGCGGTCCCGTTGAAGTTCATGAGGTACCCCAGGCGGTACCGGACCTCCTGCTCGACCGCGAAGTGCCCGTCCACCCCGATGGCCTCGGCGCGGGTCAGGGGGGAATACTCCGCGTTCAAATGCCCCCAGCGTGTCTGGACGAGCCCCACCTGCGGATCCTCGAACTCGGGCATCACCCTCTTCAGGAACTCCGGAGGCGGGAAGAAGTCGCAATCGAAGATGGCCATGAAGTTGCCCGATGCGCGCGTCAACCCATAGGCCAAGGCACCCGCCTTGAACCCGCTGCGGCTGCCGCGTCGGAGGTGGTGGACGTCGAATCCTCGGGACTGGAGATGCGATACGCTCCTCGCGAGGAGGTCCGTCGTGTCGTCATCCGAATCATCGAGGACTTGGATTTCGAGGAGATCATGCGGCCAGTCGAACGCGGCGACCGCCGCAAGGAGGCGGGCCGCGACATACCGTTCGTTGTACACGGGGAGCTGTACCGTGACCTTGGGCTGGGAGTGGAGGGCCCTCGGGACCGGAGCGCGGCTCTTGCGCAGCCGCCTCCACCTCGCCGTCAGGTAGTACCAGTTGACCCCGTAGACGAAGAGACCCAGGGAAACCGCGATGTACACGGCGCTGAGAGACCACAGCAGGAGATCGGAAATGGGGGACCACCTCGCCCGTCACGGCGAATCTTGGAAGACCTCGTAGGGGAACTTCACGCGGCGGAGGAATTCGAGCCGAGCCGCGGCCCTCGCATCGCTCGCCCTCATCCGATGCACCACCGTGTAGATGACGAAGGAGACCCTCCTGCTCCAGCGCTCGGCGACTGCGAGCCCCCGCGGGTGACGCTCGAGCCATCGGAGGAACCGCCCGAGCACGCTCGGCGGATGCAGGGGGACGTCGATGTCCACGCGCCGCTCGACCTGCGGAAAGAACCCGCAGATCCAGGGGTTGTCGTGAAGGACGCGCTGGTAGTACGCTCCGCCTACTAGGGGCTGGCAGTTCAGGAGCTCGAAGGCGAGTCCGTCGTCGTTGCGCACGAAGGGACGGACCTGATTCGGTGTCCAAATCACGTTCACGCAGATCAGCTTCCGCAATCCGTGCGTCCGGCGGTAGCGGATGCTGAAGGTGGCCCCCAGGAGGAGCGCCGCCAGGTACGTGACGTATTTCGTGCCGTCGCGAGAAAAGATGTCGAAGTCGATGTCATCCCCGGTGCGGAACCCGCCCGTGGCCAAGGAACCGGAGAGGGCGATGCAGTCCACGAGGGCCACGTGGCGTGCGAACACCTCGGCGAACTCCCGCGCGACGGCCCGCGCTTCGGCCGCGGACCGGTGGTGGCTCGTCACCCGTTCCCGCGACTTGGGGATGAGGTCCTCCGAACCCCGCAACGCCGCGAACCTGCCCTGGACGGTGAACCGCGAGGCGTCCTCCAACTGGTGGAGGAGGGCGTCCTCGCGGACCGCGCCCCCGAGGAGCTGCGCCGCCAGGGCCTCGATCGTGGGGGCGTATCCCCATCGATGCATGATGCCGAGCGTGCGGGAGGCCCGATCTTGGAGGCTAGCTGGGGTGTTCCTGGACAGGAAGGTCGTTTCGAGTGCCGTCTTCGTCCCTCGGCTCGTATTACTATCGGGATAGTATTAAGCTTTCCCAGATTCGACCTGCCCGGCCGCCTCCGCGTCAGGTCGCCTCCCTTGGGACATGGCGAAGCGCCATTCCGGTCGTCCGGTTCGACCTCGGCTCGGGTCCACCCTCCGTGACGGATGAGTACATGGCCGTGCCCGCGCCCGTTCCGGCGGGCGCCGACGGCGCCTCACGCCTGGGGCGTGCTCCGGAGGAGGTCCGAGAGCAGCAGGAGACGCCGCACCCGCTCCCGGAGCGGCGGGTAGCGGCTGAACAGGCCCCGTCCGGATCCGTGGATGCTGAGCCCCCACACGGCCTTCGGGGGCGTGCCGTGGTTCGCGATCTTTAGGAGGGCCGAGGCCAGGGCTGCGGGTCTACCCGTCGACCGCCCGCTCATCTCGTCCGCGAGGTACTCCCGCTCCCGGTGCACCGCGGGATCGAAGAACTTGCTGAAGGGGTCGAAGAAGAGGATCCGCGAGAACACGGTGGAGAAGACCTTGAACTCCGCGTCGTGGTGTTTGATGTGCATGAGTTCATGGGCGACGGCGGTCTCGACCTCCTCCCGCTCGAGGAGCGACAGGAGGCCCCGCGACACGAGGACGCGCGGCGTGCGCCCGCCCACAGCCATCGCGAGCGGGTGGTCCGATTCCACGAGCAGGACGGGCACCTTCGGGAGGCCCTCGAACTCTCCGACTAGGTTCGCGTAGTCCTGGACCCACGTCTCTTCGGCTCGGAGCTCTCGGGGCGCGAAGCGCCGGAGTACGGAGGCCGCCCCCCGTCGCCACACGACGTACGACAGGACGGAGGAGACGGCTAGGGCAACGATGACCGCGCCGGCGGCGGCCGTCTGTACCCCGGTCCGCTGGTAGGCGACCATCCTCGACTGCAGGATGCAGAGGAACAGGCTCGCGGCCACGAAGAGCCAGAAGAAGATCGTGAGAGCGTAGAAGCCCGTGAGCAGACTCACCCGCAGCTTCGCGTTGCGCGCGTTCGTCAGGAACACGTAGAGCAAGGTGGCCATGGAGGCCCCGCAGACCGCAACGATGCTCAGGGTGAGCGGGGAGGACCAGTACGCCAGGAGGGCTTCGGCCACCACCTCGAGGGGGTCAGCCATCCCGCCTCTCCTTCTTCCGGCGGGAGGCGACCTGGTCCTTCAGGGCTTCCATCTGGCCCTCCGAGAGTCGACTCGGATTGTCGAGGAGATAGGAGACGGCGGCCCCGCCGAACGTGCCGATCACGGAGTCCATCATCGCGGCCATCGCCTTCCGGTAGGCGCGTCCCTCCTTGATCCGATAGAAGATCCGCTTCTCGCTCTGCTTCCGAATCGCGATCAGGTCCTTGTCCACGAGGCGGTACAGGGTCGTGGTCACGGACGTGTAAGCCACGTCCCGCGTCTTGCGGACCTCCTCGAAGATGTCGCCGGAGGTCGCCTCGCCCCGGCTGCGCACGGCGCGCAACACGGCCAGTTCGAGCTCGCCGAGTTCCACGGATGACTATAGAGATAGTAATCTTAATAAGCTTTGCCCAAGGGCGGCGCGCACTTCTGAGGCCCGATGCCTATCCTTTGAGCGCATCCGCCTGCGCCGCGACGTCCGCGAAGCGCTGCCCCAGGAGGTCGAGCGCCTTGACGAGCGCGTCCCTCGCGGACATGGAGCCGTCCGTCTCGAACTGGAGGACGATCCGCGTGGGGTCGTTCGACACCTTGACGGAATCGACCTTGTACGCGTCGATGAACTTCTTGCACAGGGTGCAGTCCGACGGTAGCCCAACGGTCTCCTCCTCGAGGGAGGTCGTCACCATGTGGCTCGTGCAGAAGGGCACCTCCGGGTCCAGGGGATCGAGGGTCTTGCTCCCCGCCTTCAGGATCGGGTAGTACTCGTGCCCCACGCCGTGGGTCGCCTGCCACTTCGCATGGTCCTTGCCGGTGCCGAGCTGCGCGGTCGCGTAGATCAGGATCGCCTGGCCGTCGCTCAGCTGTACGATCGGGATGCCTTGGTCCTTCGGGCGCAGCTTCGGGTCGCCGATGGGCTCGAGGTCCGCGGACGTGACGAGGCCGGGTCCGCGCTTGTTGATCGAGTAGATGATCGTGCAGCTCGGGCAGCCTTCCCCGTGGCAGGATGGGCAGTTCTCCCGCGGGTTGTACAGGGCGAGGTCCGTCGGGATCGGCACGAGGCCGAGGCGGTGGGCGATGATCTCGTCGAAGAGCGGGCTAACGCTCTCGTACTCCTTGCCGTCCTCCGCGCGGATCGGCCCGAGGTGGAACTCCACGTCCTCGATCGCCATCTTCGGCACGTCGGCGATGAGCACGCGCCGGAGCGCGTTCGCGTACGATGGGTCCGTCTCGGAGAGGAGCAGGCGGACAGTGTCGTCCTTCTGCTGCAGGAGCTTGATCTTCATCTACACCCTCCGTCCGCGGCGCCCGCCCTTCGGCTTCGTGCCGTCGTGCGGCACAGGGGTGACCTCCTCGATCCGGCCGATCCGCAGGCCCGCGCGGGACAGCGCGCGGATCGCGGCCTGGGCCCCGGGACCGGGGGACTTGGACCTGTTCCCGCCGGGCGCGCGCACGCGCACATGGATCGAGTCGATACCCTTCTCCTTCGCCGCGTCGGCCACGCGCTCCGCGGCCTTCATCGCGGCGTAGGGCGAGGCCTCGTCCTTCGCGGCCTTCACGACCATGCCGCCCGTGGCCTTCGTGATCGTCTCGGACCCGGTGATGTCTGTGAGCGTGATGATGATGTTGTTGTACGACGCGTAGACGTGCGCGATCCCCCACTTCGCCATGTTCAGGCCTCCTTCGATTCCGGCGTGGGCGGGGCCGGCGCTTCCGGCTCCTCCTGGGCGCCCTCGGCCTCAGGGCCTCCCTCCGGGGGAGCGGCGGGCGGACCGGCGGCCTGCCGTACGGGGTGGAGGTCGTTCGCGATCGGCGAGCGCTCGTCGTACACGATCACGTTCTCGTCCTGGCGGGAGACGAGGTAGCCGGGGATCGTCACGCGCCGCCCGCTCACGGAGACGTGTCCGTGGACGATGAACTGCCGCGCCTGGCGCGGAGTGAAGGCGAGCCCCTTCAGGAACGCGAGCGTCTGCAAGCGCCGGGAGAGGAGCGCCTCGACGTCGAGCGCGAGGACGTCGTCGAGAGTCGTGCCCTCGAGGGGCAGGAGGCCGAGGCGGCCCAGGCGTCGCAGGAGCTGCTCCCGCTCCTTCTCCGCCTGCTGGTCGCCCGTGCGGACGCGCGCCTGGAGCTCCCGAGCCCGCTGCCGGAACCGCCGGAGGGTGAACTGCGATCGCCAGAGCTCCTTCTTGTTCTTGAGGCCGTACTTTTTGAGGAGCTCGTTCTCCGTCTTGATCCGCTCCGCCTCCCACGGATGGGACGGACGCTCGAACTTGGCCCGGGAGAACTTGGGATCGCCCAACGACTCACTCCTTCTTCTCCGGGACCGCGGCGGCGGGCTTCTTCTCTTCCTTCTTCGCTTCCTTGGCGCCGCCCTCTTCCGCCTTCTTCGCGGCCTGGGCGGCGAGCGCGGCCTTCTTCGTCACGCCGACCGTGAGGCCGGTGCGGCCGTTGCTGCGCGTGCGCTGCCCTCGGACCTTCTGGCCCGTCTCGTGCCGCACGCCCTTGTAGGATCGGATCATCTTCATCCGGTTGATGTCGTCCCTCACGCGGATGTCCACGTCGGACCCGAAGACGTGCATGTCCAGCCCCGTCTCCCAGTCCTTCGGGCGGTTCACCATCCAGTGCGGGAACGACTCGCCGAGGGTGCCCAGGAGGCCCTCGATTTTGTCCGTCTGCTCCTCGGAGAGGTTGCCCAGGCGCTCCACGCGCGAGACGCCCGCGAGGTCGGCCACGGCCTCCGAGACGCGGATCCCGACGCCGCCGATCGACGTGAGGGCGTAGGCCACGGACCGGGTGCCGTCGAGGTCCGTGTTCGCCATGCGGACGATGTAGCGGAAGTCCTCCTTCACACCCTCGAGCTTCTTCGGGGCCTTCGGAGCCTTCGGCTCCTCTTCCTTCTCTTCCTTCTTCTTCCGCTCGGGCTTCTTGCCCTCCGCGGGCGAAGGCGCAGCCTCCGGTTCAGGAGTCTCCTTTTCCTCAGGCATTCAACAATCCCCGGTTGGGACGGCAGTCCAAACTCCAGGAGCTATTTAAGGGTTAAGGAGCGCGGGCCCAGAATCCCGGATAGTCGATCACGAGCCCGTGCTCGTCGACCGTGATCTCCGCGGTGAAGCCGCTCCCGAGAGATTCGTAGCGGTAGCGGTCCTGCGCGAGGCGCGTGTAGCGCTGGCGGAGGGGCGCGACGACGAGTTCGGGCGCCCGGACCCAGGCCGCGAGGACCTCCGCGGAAGCGCCGACCTCGAGGCCCAGGCGCCGGATGGGGGCCGTGTTCGTCGCGGGCGTCGGGAACAGGTCGACATCCGTGCAGCCCGCAAGATCGGGCCGCTCCTTTCCCCGAAGGAACCAACGGCGTTCGGCGTCGATCACCAGCCCGAGCCGCCGGCGCGAATCTCCGCTCCGTACGGAGACGCGGAAGGCCCGCGTGGACCAGTCGGCGCCGCAGCCGACGTGGTACGCGATCCGGACTGGCATTCCTTCCGCGACGCTCTCGAGGTTCCCCTGGATGTGCCAGGTCCGTTTGAGCTGGTAGAGCTTCGCGGCGTCCGACCCCGGGGCGTCGAGGCGTTCCCATCGGACGCGCACGGCGGGCATCGTTCACCCGACCGCGAGCGGCTTCGTGGAGACGAGCACCTTGTACCCGCTCCCCCTCCGGACAATCTCCGCGTTCCCGAAGGCTTCCGCCATCCGTGCCCGGATCGAATCCGCCCCCTGTTTCGTCCTCGCGACGAGCCAGAGCTTGCCGCCCTCCAGGAGATGGGCGGGCGCCTCGGAGACGATGCGGTCCACGAGACGGCGTCCGGCGCGGATCGGCGGGTTGCACAGGATATGGTTGAAGCCGAGGCCCGCAACGGGCTCGTACAGGTCCCCGCGACGGACCTCCGCGTTCGTGACCCCGTTCCGGCGCAGGTTCGCCTTCGCGAGGCCTACGGCCCTCTCGTTCACGTCCGTGAGGATCACGTGCCCGCCCTCCGAGAGGCGTGCCGCGACGAGGCCAATCGCCCCCGTGCCGCAACCCAAGTCCAGGAGGAGCTCGCACGGGCCGACCTCGACCGCCTCGATCAGGAGCTCGGTCCCGCGGTCGAGCGCGCGGGGGGAGAAGACGCCCGCGTCCGTCTCCAGTCGCAGGGAGACGCCGCGGACGTCGACCCGCAGCTCCGCGGGCCGCGGCCGGGATGTGGGCTTCCTAGAGAAGTAATGCTCCCCCATCGACGCGAGGGAAGGGCTGTCGGGCCTTAAGTCCGCCGCTCACGGATTGGCGGCAGCGGGTTTCGAGGTCTGCGTGAGGAGGACCGTCGCGATCTGCAGGTCCTCGCTCGAACCCGAGTAGTTCCCCTGTCGGAACTCCCGCTCCGCGCGGCCCAGGACCTCCTGGACGTCGGGGAGGAACGGGAAATCCGCACCGCTCAGGGTCTGGATGTGTGTCCGGGTCTCCTCGATCGCCCGGGCCAGGGCCTCCCGCGCGTTCCGCCTTCGGGCGAAGGCCGCGTGGGCGCGGTCGAGGTGTTCCAGGGTCCGCGTGTAGGCGCCCTCCTTCAGCGCGTGACGGGCCTCCTTGATCGCGGCCTCCGCCTCGTAGGAGTGAAAGCCTTCCCGGACCATGCGGGAGTAGAGGACCTCCGCGTCCGCGAGGCCCGTGGCGGCTCGGCGGTGGACGTCGCCCAGGGCGACGGCGTCGTCCCGAAGCCGCTTGGACATGGAGATCGCGGGTTCGATCATGCCGCGACCGAGCATGTCCCGCGCGAAGGCGATCTGCCGCTCGATCCGCTCCGTGACGATCCCCTCGCCGCGCAGTTCCGCGAGCTGCGCCTCCGTGCGCCCCAGGATGACGTTCGTCTCCGCGAAGTCCGCCCGCAGCGTCTCCGCGCGGGCCTCGATCCCGATCGCGATCCGCATCGCCGCGTCCACGTGCCCCAGGGCGAGTTCACGCGTCGCGTCCTCTAAGGAGCGCTCCAGGGCGAGGGTCGCGCCCTCCGCGAAAACCTTCGGGTTCCTCGGACCCGGGGTGTCGGCGAGGGCCTCGATCGCGAGCTCCGCGAGGAAGATGCGGTTGGAGGCGGCGTTCGCGTTCATCAGGAGCGTGCGGCCTTGTTCCGCGGCCTGGTCGAGGAAGGCCATCGCTTCCAGGTAGTTCGGGACGAAGGCGCCGTTCTCCCAGGTGCCGGCGAGGACCTTCTCCTCCGCACGACCGAGGACGGCCTGGAGGTCCTCCGTGTGCAGGCCGAGGCGCTGGAGGTCAGCGACCCGGATCTCGAGCGCCTTCACCGCCTTCTGATAGCCCGAGAAGCGCTCCTCGAGGGTGATTGCGATGGACTCCGCGTGGCGCGCGGCGTTGAGCGCCTTGGAGAACTGCCGGGAGTCGAAGAGCTTCTTCGCGACGAGGAGGGCATCCTCCGCCGCCCGCATGTCCGCCTGGGAGAGGCGCATCACGGTGACGAGGCCCTCCGAGTGCGCGATGGCCTCCTCCGCGTGGCGGGCGCGGAACGATCGGATGATGCCACGACCGCCGCCCTTCGTCGCCGCCGGCTCCATGTTGACCCCCTCGGACCGCCCAGTGACGCCGTGCAGACATGGGGATGTCTGCGTCAGGCCGATGGGCTCGGAATAGATGGGGCGGTCGCGGTAAAAGCGTTGTGATTGTTCGCCTGTGATAATCAGGAATGAGAACGTCAGGAGCCTGTGGCCGCCTGATTGCGACCTAGGATGCTCCCGTCTTAGAACGCTTTCTTGGCGCAGGATCGTCCCGGGACCGCAACCGGGGCTGCCGTCTCGCCCAACCCCTTCGGTCCTCGCTGAGCCCCGCAACCCTGCTCGTGAGGGGGCGTTCCGTGGAGAATGCACGTGCACGACCGACGACCGCGTTCCACCTGCCGACGCCCAACTTGACGGATTGGCCGCGGACCTGGCGGCCTTGTTGCGCGAGACCATGCAGACCGTGCATGAACCGCGCCCTGCAGCCCTTTAAGTGACCATTCGAGAGCCGCCCGACGTCCGGGGCAGATAATGCCCACAGCCCGTGGCAATGTAAGCATTATTATCAGCCCGGACCTACGCCGCAGCAAGATGGGCGGTCTCCTCCAGCTCGCGCGTCCGGTCAACTGCGCGATGTCCGCGGTGGGCGTGCTCATCGGAGGCGTTGTCGCCGTCGGTTCTGGCGCGTGGGGCGAACACGCGCGGTCGCTCGCGTTCGCGGGCTTCGCGGCCTTGGCCTTCACCGCGGGGGGAAACGCCCTCAACGACCTGTATGACCGCGACACGGACCGGGTGAATCATCCGGAGCGGCCTCTGCCTTCGGGCAGGCTCTCCGTGGGATCGGCCCGCGCCTTCGCCGCAGCCGCGTTCGCGATCGCCGTGGGGCTCGCGGCTTTCGTGAACGTATATTGTATCGTGATCGTCGTGCTCAACGCCGCGTTCATGCTCGCGTATGAGGCCCGACTCAAGGCCGCCGGCCTGCCGGGCAACCTGATCATCTCCTATCTCGTGGGTTCCCTCTTCCTGTTCGCCGGAGCGGCGGTCATCTCCACCGATCCGGACCCGCTGTTCCGCGCGACGATTCTCGCGGTCCTCGCGTCGTGCACGACTCTCGGGCGTGAGATCACGAAGGACATCGAGGACATGGCGGGGGACGTCGATCGCAAGACGCTCCCGCAGCGGGTGGGCGCGAAGGCGGCCGGCGGCGTCGCCGCGGCCGCTCTCGTCGCGGGCGTGGTCCTGAGTGTCGTCCCCTGGCTGTACGGAATTCTGCCGCTCGCCTACCTCGCCGTCGTCCTCCCTGCGGACATAATGTTTATCTACGCTGCACTGGTCTCCGCGGCGAACCCGGCGCGCTCCCAGCGCCTGACGAAGTACGCCATGGTCGTGGCCCTGGTCGCCTTCCTCGCGGGTGGGTTGCTGTGAAGGTCTACGAGTCCCTCCTCGAACGACGCAGGCGTTCGCGGCTCCACATGACCCTCCTCGACCCGGACAAGCAGACCGCGGAGGAGGCCGGGCGCCTCGCGAGCGCCGCCGCGACGAGCGGCACGGACGCGGTCATGATCGGCGGGTCGACCGGGGTGACGCAGGATACGATCGACGCGACCGTCCTCGCGATCAAGGCCGCGGCGAAGGTTCCGACGATCCTGTTCCCCGCGAGCGCCGCGACCCTGTCCCGCCACGCGGACGCGCTCTATTTCATGAGCCTCCTCAACAGCCGCGACCCCCGCCTGATCGTCGGCGAACAGCGTCGGGCCGCGCCCCTGGTAAAGGCGTGGGGCCTCGAAACGATCCCCATGGCCTACCTGGTCGTGGAACCGGGCATGCGCGCGGGCGAGGTCGGCCGCGCAGACCCGATCCCCCGCAAAGAGCCCGAGACCGCGGTCGGGTACGCCCTCGCGGCCGAGATGCTCGGGATGAAGCTCGTCTACCTGGAGGCGGGCAGCGGCGCGCCCGAGCCGGTCCCCTCGGAGATGATTCGCGCGGTGCGCCGCGCGATCGGCATCCCGCTCCTTGTGGGCGGCGGCATCCGCACCCCGGAGGCCGCGTCGGCCGTCGCGCGGGCCGGGGCGGACATCGTGGTGACGGGCACCGTGGTTGAGCGTGCGAAGGACGGCGAGGCTCTTCGGAGGATCATCGAGGCGGTGAAGGCAGCCTGATGCGCGCGTTCCGTCCGAAGACCGTGGCGGAGAGCCACGCGGAGACGACGCGGATGGCGAGACGCCTCTTCGTCAGCCCGTCCCCCCGCCGCATGGTGCTCCCGATCCTTGCCTTCTCCGTCATGGAGGCGTACCTCCTCGTGTATCCCGCGCTGGACGGGATGCGGGTGCTCCTGGGCACGGCCGCAATCGTTCTCCCCGCCTTCGGGGCGGCGCTCCTGACGAAGCCCGTGGCCGCGGTCCTCGGCGGACGGATGTACTTCCGTCGTTCGTTCCTCATGGCCTTCGTCGGCCTCATCCTCCTGGGAGCGTTCGAGGTCGTCGCGGTGTCCGCGTTCTCGATCCTCGCGATCGTGACGAACACGGCCTTCTATCCGCGGATCGACAAGTTCGCGGTCCTCGGGTACGGGACCGTCCTGTGGGTGCGCGAGGTGATCCTCACCGCCACCTCGAACTCGAGGCACCTCCGCTCGCTGCCGGCGGCGAGCCTCCATCCGCTCCTCGGCCTCGCGGGACTCGCGCTCTTCGTCCCGCTCACTCCCTGGGAGATCCTTGTGGACGTGGCGGTCCTCGCGATCTTCTTCCTGTCCGCGGTCGCGTACGCGGAGATCGCGAAGCGGCCGCTCCTGCGATCCTTCGGCGTGGACGGGCTCAAGCTCCTGAGGTCCACCCTCGACGTGTATGGAGAGGCGGGGGAGACCGGCGTCGCGGAGCTCGAGGGGTTCTTCGAGTCGATCAGCGTGTCCGCCCGCGTGCGCGTCGCGGGCCTCGCCTTCCGCACAGCGAAGGGGATCAAGGCCCTGTTCGTCGCGCCGACCGTCCATCCGGGCCCCATGGGCTACGTGAGCGGGAGCGATCTCCCGACGAAACTGGCGCGGCACTTGGAGGACCTCACCCCGAACATCCTCGTGGCCCACGGTCCCACGACCCACGACGAGAACCCGGCGACGAGCTCCGAGGTGAAGAAGGTCTCCGATGCGGTGCGCCGCCTCCTGGCCGCCTCGGCGTACCGCGAGCAGGCGGGGCAGTCGAGGCGAAGCACCTTCGGACGCGCGTCCGCCCTGGCCCAAGCCTTCGACGAGACGCTCGCCGTGGTCGCGACGTTCGCCCCGAACCCTTCGGACGACATCGACAGCGCGACGGGCCATGCCGCGGTCCAGGAAGCCCGGCTCGCAGGCGCCCGGGACGCGTTCTTGGTGGACGCGCACAACTGTCTCGAGCCC
>Ga0209751_10000933_pt1 | contig 30848 bp, 32 predicted proteins | sample RifCSP13_1_FD_184019 | JGI IMG/M metagenome (GOLD analysis project Ga0209751, IMG submission 184019) | Soil microbial communities from Rifle, Colorado - Rifle CSP2_sed 13_1 (SPAdes) (version 2) | ecosystem: Environmental > Terrestrial > Deep subsurface > Rock core/Sediment | place: Rifle...
TCGACCATTTCGCCGTATGTTCTTTGTATGTCCTGCTCGTCATCATTGAAGTTTTCTTTCTCACAGTGCGCAAATCTTCATCGCGCGAACCCTCTTGTATAAAGCATCAATAGCGCTCGTGTCAAGATCTTTCTGGGAAAAATCTTTCTGGGAAAAACAATCAGCGAACACGTGTTCGCGATGGCTTTGATAACTCCGTCGATAGGATAGTCGCCTAAATTCTCAGTTCACGAATTGCAAACAACGCGACTTAATTATGTGCGCACCGCCGGGGAGGAAGGTCCCCTACAAGGGCGTTGCTCCCAATTTGGGATCGTGCCATAATGAGTTGGAGGATGAGAATAATTTCCCGCAAGACACTGCAGTTGTTTTGGGAAAAGCCTGAATATGCCGATGCGGAGCAACCACTTAAAGCTTGGTTTAGAGAAGCATCCAACGCGGACTGGGCCAGTCCCGCGGCAATTAAGGCCGCATTCGGCAATGCCAGCATCGTCGGGAACAACCGTGTGGTGTTCAATATCGGCGGGAACAAGTATCGACTCGTGGTCAGGGTGAATTATCCCTACCGGGTGATGCACGTTCGTTTTGTTGGGACTCATACGCAATATGACCGAATTAACGTGGAAGAGATTTGAGCATGAAAATTAGACCGATCAAGAACAATCGCGACTACCGTGAAGCGCTGAAGGAAATCGACAGACTTATGGATGCCCGGCCAAACACCCCAGAGGGCGATCGTCTTGACGTATTGGTGACCTTGGTAGAGGCATGGGAAGAAAAGCACTGGCCCATTGATTCGCCTGATCCGGTCGAGGCTATTCTGTTTGCGATGGAACATCGTGGTCTTTCCCGACGTGACCTTGAGCCACTTATCGGGAGCAGAGCACGAGTGGCGGAAGTACTCAATCGCAAGAGGTCACTTACGTTGCCGATGATTCGTCGTCTACACGAAGGGTTAGGTATTCCTGCCGAAGTGCTAATCGGCGAGAGCGTAGCCGCATGACGTAAGAACTTATGGAGATCCAGTGATGTCTTGAGGGATAGCAGCGCTGCGTGTAAGTTACCAAGACTACATCGAGCAGGTGTCCCCTCCAGAGCACGTTCAGCCAGGAGTTCTCAACTGACTGCTTTGGCTCCTTGCCCGGTCCGTCCCAGTCGGTTTTGATGTGATTGAAGATCGAGCCCTCGTGCACAACAGAGCATCTTTCAGCGCGCACAAATTCCTCCAGGTCAAAGTACCCGGTCTCTCCTTCAATGATTGCCATTCCCGGATGCAGCTCCGCCAACTCGCGCCCGATGTGGTACGCGATGTAGTCGTTCGCTTTGTAGAGAGCATCCTTTATGAAATTCTCTATGCCCATAAACGTAACGGCGAAACTGCGACGACAAGGTTTGATGAAACCCGTGCTCTGCCAATTGAGCTATGGCATTTCGCTTACCATGTACTCCACACCAGCATTCGCCATAGTTTCTAGAGGCCGACAAGGAATCGTCGAGACGTTGTCATTTTCGAGTGATGTAGTCCCGGCATCATTCGGCCCAATCAGAATTTCGAATTGCGAAATGCGGACTGCGAATTTCAAGAACTAGATTACTCTAATTCCGCAATCCGAAACCGAAATTCGGAATCGTCAAAGCACCACCGACTCGATCACAGCGATCCAGTGGTCAGCGTTAAGTTCGCCCCGCGCGAATTCCGAGATCACTTCAAAGACTTGATCGGAGAATCCGCCGACATTGAGAATGTCCTCACGCTCTAGGGCCTGCACCGTGCGATAAGGCTGCACGTCGATACAAGCCAGGCGAGCGTTCGGATGGCGTTGCTTGAACGCATTCCACTCTCTCATAGTTGCGGTGCCACGGCCTCCGCTGGCGTCAACCCAGGACTCGTAATCCGAAACAAAGATCACGAGATCTCCCTTTGCCTTGCGCCGGTTGAGCAGTTCCAGCGGAGCGCTGCAGTTCGTGCCGCCGCCACCCACCGCAGCCAGCCGCGCTGCATTAGTCATGACGCTGTCGCGCGAGTTCAGATCAACCTTTACGACGCTTTGCTCGAAGGGCAGCACTTCGGCGCGTGGATTCTTGCGCAACACCGCCGCCGCCACCAGCGCAGCGACGTCGATGCATCGCACCGCTGTGGTTGCACCCTTGCGGAAGCCCGTTACGGGCGACGACATCGAACCCGAGACATCCGGGCAAACGTAGACACGGCCTTCGATTGCCGGAACATTGGCGATCGCAACCTCCATAGCATCTTGAAGCGCATCGCAAACTTCCTTCGAAATGTCGGCATTCGCATTAGCCATCGTGTAAGCGACCATTAGCTGGTACGGAAATACGCGGGCCTTGGCGATCGCCCTCGGGTCACGCAGACGATCCGCAATCAGTTCAGCCATCCCTGGCTGACCGAACACGCCGTGACGCGCGAACGTGTTCAGATTCATGCCGGTCATCTGCCACGGGGCGCGACGCGCGATGGCAGTCCACTCTGCTGTACCAAGCCCCAGAGCAGTCAGCATCTGGAACGGAACATCGGGCACGTAACGCGACGCGCCCTTCTTATACGCTTCAAAGTTGCGAGCAACTTCCGGCAGAGCATCGTGCCGATATTCGCGGCCGATGAAGTAGCCGAACAGCTGCTTCGCGCGCTTCGTCCTTTGGCTTTGGGTGGACCATCTTCACGATATCAGTCAGCGAAGGGTCCTGGCCCACATTCGCCTTGAAAAGTGTTGCCGGATCGCGAGCGTCAAGCCACTCACGGACCAGACGCTTCGGCGCCGAGCCCAGCGACTTGCGGCCCACCGCTCCCGAACGCATGATCTGCACGAAGTTGCGCAGCATCTTCGCGTTGTTGATCACACGTGGAAATACAACATCCAGCAATGCCCGGTCCTTGACCGACAGCACGGCGCAAAGCAGTGCTGGCATGTCCTTCATGAAACCGCGCTCGCGGCAGAACACCGCCGTCTTCGCGATGAACTCAGCGTCGATGTCCGCGCACAGTTGGAGCACGTTTGCCAGTTGCTCGCCGGCGCTGGCGTAGAAGGTTGTGTTCAGACAGCCACTAGCGGCGTACTGCGCCAGTTGATGCTTGGGCGATAGAGCGTACGCTGGAACACGCTCTTCGTTAATTGCATCAGCTGCCGGAATCAGCTTACCGATTAGCGACTTGAATAGAGTCTTGTTTGCCATCGTCGTTTACCTCCTATATGTGCCGTTTCAAATCCATGAAGGGCACAGCCACCACCTGAAATTCATCTTCATAGACCATGTAACCGGGAGTCTTTGTCTTAACCATCCAGATAGGCATGCAATTTCCGTCCAGAATTCAGGCCATCTGCCAGATGCGCTTAAGATGTTCCTTCGCCGAAGATCGAAACCAACATATCCCCGGCCACTGTCGTGTTCCCTTCAACGAACGGCTAAATCGACTTGGACGTTTCAGATTCACATCAAACCAATTGAGCACATCCAAGAGTCAAGTCTCTTCGTACGCAGAAAGGTGACCAGAGTCGAGCAGATCATAGGCAGTCTGAAAGATACCGACTCTGCATTCCGAATCTTCATCGAACTCCATTGACATGAATCGTAGAAACATTGCCACACTCCTGACCCCCTATGTTCGAAGAATCGAAGTACCTTTTAGAGAGTGAGCTTGAAAACTGGCTGCGGGAGAAGGAATCGAACCTTCATCTTCGAGTTCAAAGCCCGACGTGCTGCCAGTTACACCATCCCGCAAACGACGGACACGGAGACGGGGAGAAAAAGCAAAGACTTCTCCGCGTCTCCCCGTCTCCCCGTCGCCCGGTCCCCATTTCTGTTGCTTGGAGGCGATGAAGGGACTCGAACCCTTATCGTCCGGTTTACAAGACCGACACTCTGTTATCCAATTTGAGTTACATCGCCGAACAGTTGGTGGAGCTAAGAGGAGTCGAACCTCTACGTCCTGCTTGCAGGGCAGGCATCATCCCTTTAGATCATAGCCCCGGAAAAATTTGGTCGCGGAGGCGGGATTCGAACCCACACCCTTTCGTTTATGAGACGAACGCTCTTTCCAGCTTGAGCTACTCCGCTAGTAACTGGTGGGCCTGGCAGGACTTGAACCTGCGACATTCTGTTTAGAAGACAGACGCTCTGATTCCGCTGAGCTACAGGCCCGAAAAGCAAGGATGAGGGCGGAAGGATGAAGGATGAAAAGGGGATTTTGGTTTTTAATTTTTGGACGGAATTTGACTCAAGTAGATCAGCTGAATCGGTTTGGCCTCCGCATCTTCCGCCTTCATCCTTGCTGGGTCGGGGCGTGAGGCCGACGCGCCTCTTCGGCATCATCGAAAGCGTCCTCGCGACAATAGTCGGAGTGGCCCTCTTTGCATATCTGGGCCCGCACAGTCTGATTAGATTGAAGCGGCGTCTCTCTTCTCGCCTCTACGTGTTAATGGGCCGCCCGCTCGCCTCGGTTGAAGGCCACCCAACTCTTGAACCTTCCAGCGAGAGTGGATACAGCGGCATTCAGGTCGGAGCCTTTATTTCGATTTCGATGTTTGCTGGCTGGGTATGGAAGACGGAGCATTAGAAAAGTTGGAGCGGGCGGGAGGACTGATACGCGTCTGGTATATCCCGACAGAAATGCGTAGTTGGAATCATCCGAGAACCGGCAAAGTGGTTAAGTACAACTAAGTACAACTGTATTCCCGTGCGGGCCGAGTGGCGAGCAGCGAACTGAGGGTATCGCTGCTCAGCCGCATGTATCAAACAGCAATTGGAACGATGGTAATTATCTATCTGGCCAGGTGCTTTTCGAAGAAGTCCCAAATAGTTTGACTGCCTTCCAAGTCTCTGCTCGTTCTGCCGATCAGTCGCTCCGGCAAATACTGACGACCGCCCGGTAACGTGTGCCCACCTCCCTCAATCGTGTACAGCACCACTTCTGTGAAAATGAGCGCCACCAGGACTGCACTCTGTCGAGACAAGTGTTCGAGTCGGGGTCAGTGGGAATAGTCAGTAGCAGAAACTATTTTCAACTGTCCATTAATCATTGGCTCTCCAATTCAATCGCCTCGTTCGAAGGTGAAAGAAGCGTTCTCTCATTGAATAACTGGCAGGCGGGTGTAAAGAGCTTATCGATCATGCTTCCAGGATCGACGGCGAGCCATTTGGCAGGCGGATTCCCCTCCTCTGTGCGGATTAGCTTCCCTGCGGCATCAACGAATGAAATTTCATATGGCCGATAACGCTTATCAATGCAATTAAACTCAAATACCTCGTTCCGGCTCTTGTACCTTTGTTGGGGTTGACCACTCAATATCTCAGGTTGATCAAAGGTCCAGCGAAAAGTCGCGCGTGCAATGTTACCGCCAATTACCAAGTCGGAGGTGTTCATTTCAATCATGCTGTCGTCGAAGGTGTAAACGCGGTCCCAAACAGGTGATTGTTGGGCCAGGAGAGAAGGTCCGGAAAGAACGAATATATAAGTCAGAATTACTATTCTCATTCGGGTCCTCACTGGTCGGCTATTGTATATCCAACTAAATTTCAAAGGCAGAGGATCCGCTCTCGAGATCCAATAGCAAGCCTGGGTCATTACGCATGACTCGACGTAGCCACAGTGGCTCGTCGAACATTCTCTCCAGTCCGCGCACGACTGCATATCTGGGTTCTTCCGCGATCCGTACCGGAAGTTTGGTCAAGTCACGCAGATGGTCTGCCAGAGTGCCAAACTGTGCGCCGCCGCCTGTCAGGATGATTCCTCGATCGTATACATCGCCAGCTACTTCAGGAGGCAACTCCGTGAGCGTCGTAGCCACGCCCTGCGCTATCTTGCGTACCACTTCGTGAGCGACGGGATAAATTTCACCTACAGTAAGGTCGATCGCCTCAGGCCCGGCCGTCAGTACGTCGCGACCCTTTACCGGAATCTCCTGCGCGAGCTCCGCGGGCATGTTGGCTGCAGCCAGCTGAAGCTTAAGACGCTCTGCTGAGCGAGCCCCGATGACTAATCCGCGGTGACGCCGGACGTGATCAATAATCGCCGCATTAATATCCGAACCCCCAATCCGCGTCGCCCTTGCATGAACGATCGCACCATGCGCCACTATTGCAACGCTTGTTTTGCCGCTGCCCACGTCAACGATAGCGGAAGCATGAGGGTCATCCACGCTGATACCGGCGCCGAAAGCCGCGGCCAGGCCTTCCTCTATCATGCACACGCGGCCGATGCCGGTATGCTCCGCCGCAGTCAGCAGCGCGCGCCGCTCAACCTGTGTGATATCAGATAAGACACTCATCAGTGCGCGACGGCTAAAATATGACAGGCCGCCCCGCGCCTTTCGCACAAAAAACGCGAGCATCTCCCTGGTTCTTTCAAAATCCGCCACAACCCCACTGAGCAAAGGGGCGATCACCGTCACTTCGCGTGCTTCGCGCCCATAAAGCTGGTGTGCCTCCGTCCCGATCGCTATCACGTCTCCGGTGGTGGTGCTGACGGCAACAAGAGATGGTTCGTCCACCACCACGCCGCGCCCGCGCACATAGATGACGGTAGTTGCCGAGCCCATGTCTATGGCAATCGAATCAGAGACAAGGTTGCGAAGAGCATGCATGCCCAGGAAGGCAGTTGTCTTGCTTATGAAGGACATGTATTACCTGGCCATCAGGTGAAAGTGTAAGTACGTGGCGCTCTGGTAAGCTGGCCCGTTTGTAACGACTCTGTATTGTTCCAGATGTTGTTCTTTTACAATCTTACTTACCACTGCGAATACATCAAGCAGATACGCCTTATCTTCTTCTGATGCCTCACCGATATTCTTGATGTCCTTTTTCGGAATAATGACATAGTGAATGCGAGCTTCGGGTGATGGGTGCTTAATCACAATGGTTTTGTCCGTCTCCATTACAACTGAGGGAATGAAATAGGAGAACTTTTGAATGCCCACAGAGGCTACGACTCCAGCTAGCTCGTTGGGTTTGAGGCAACGGTTTTCACATTTGTTCAGTGCCAGTATTGAGCGGGGTCGTGTGTCGGCAAAGAGGTATCCTCCAAATACGATACCGGCCGTAAAAAAGATCGCCGGTATTATGATGCCTCTTACTTTACTTGCCATTAACTCGTAGATGATTGAAGATGTGAACCATTTGAAATCTAACTCTGCTGGTTGCGTTTGGCGAGTCTTGTAATGGCGGTTGTTAGCTCGAAGGGATCTATAGGCTTGGCAATATGCATTTGATAACCAGACGCGAGAGCACGGGCTCGATCTTCAGAACGAGCATATCCAGTCAGCGCCACAGCCGGAGTCTGCTCAGTTCGGTTTGCTTCTGCCAAACGTACCCGACGAATTAGGGAATAACCATCCTCCTCAGGCATTCCAATGTCGCAGACCATCACTTCAGGGTGCCACAGTTCAAACAACTCTAACGCTTCGCGGGCTGTCGAAGTCGCACGTACTTCAGAGCCACAGCGCTCGAAAAGCATTGTGACCATCCTGCGAGTGTCCTCATCGTCGTCTACAACCAAGACCTTCAGACCATCCAGCGCTGGATAAACGTCATTTTGCTGGGACATTTTGCTGGCTTCACCACGCGCAGCGCCTCCAGCCGAGGCGATGGCAGCCTCTTCTCTCGCAGCGAATGGCAGCGTTACAACGAAGGTAGCGCCGAGACCCTCGCCCGCACTCATAACTGCCACGGTACCACCGTGCAGCTCGATTAAATGACGCACTATTGCTAAGCCTAATCCCAACCCGCCGAATGAGCGCGTCACTGAACTATCCGCCTGACTAAAACGATCAAACACGTAAGGCAGAAACTCAGGAGCAATTCCCGCGCCACTATCCTTTACTTCGAAATAAAGTCGATGATTCCTTTGTTCCAGCCGAACTTCGATGCTTCCGCGTTCGGGAGTGAACTTTACGGCGTTGGACAAGAGGTTCCAGGCAATCTGTTGTAAGCGGTCAAAGTCGGCCATTACAGTCGGCGTAGAGGGTTGCAGGTCGCAACTCAGGGAAATCCCCTTGGCTTCAACCGCCGGACGCACAGCGTCGATCGCTGCCTCGATGGCCGTTGCCGGATTAATTTGCCGCAAGTTGAGGCGCAGCTTGCCGGTGATGATCCGTGAAACCTCGAGGATGTCATCAATGATTTGCGCCTGGGTTTTGGTATTTCGCTCAATTGCCTCAAGTGCACGCGTGGAATCGGCCGTATCCAGCATGCCCGCACGCAGTAGCTTGGCATATCCGAGCATACTGGTTAGAGGCGTGCGCAGCTCATGGGACACGGTAGCTAAAAACTCGTCTTTGAGCCGGTTGGCGTTTTCTGCATCGCGCCGGGCCGTTTGCTCCCGGGCGAGGAGTCGTTCTCGTTCTTCCTCTGACCGCTTCCGTTCCGTAATATCCACAATCGAGCTTAACACCAGGTTTCCAGTCTCGGTCTGAATCGGGTTGAGCCCAATTTCGATAGGTACTTCAGTGCCATCTTTTCGCAAACCGTGCAGGTCTCGTCCCGCACCCATCGCTCTGACCTTTGGATGGTTGGAGAAGTCTTCCCTAAACTGCGGGTGTTCGCCACGGAACCGGTGAGGCACTAATAACTCCACCGATTTTCCGATGAGCTCCTCTCTTTCATAGCCGAACAACCGCTCCGTTTGAGAGTTAATTAATATTATTTTTCCTTCTTCATTAGCCATCACCATGGCGTTTGGAGCAGACTCCACCGCGAGCCGAAATCGCTCCTCGGCACGCTTCCGCCCGGTGATGTCGCGAAGAATTACGGTGAAGAGCTTGCGCCCTCTCACTTCGGTTTGAGAGATTGAAGCTTCAATTTGAAACTCCTCCCCATTAGCACGGATTCCTGAAATAGCTCCCAGAGAGCCCATTGATCGGCTCGTGACATTGGTTTGGCTGAAGGCGGGTATGTGGTCAGAATGCGCTACCCGAAAGCGTCCCGGAATGAAGCGATCCACTGGTTGACCGATGACCTCGTTCCTAGAGCACCGAAACATTTTCTCCGCCGCCGCGTTGAAGAGAACAATGTGCTGTTCTTCGTCAACCGTAATGATGGCGTCCATAGCCGAGCCGAGCAGATTCTCTAATTGCGCCCTACTTTCGCGTAGGTATTGCTCAGTCCGCTTTAGCTCGGTTACATCATTATTAACCTCAAGAATATAGGGGTTGTTATGTTCATCTTTATGCAGCACCCAATGACTGGCGACTACAATCCTCTGGCCGTCTTTCTTTGTATGCACAAGTTCGCCCTGCCACTCACCCTCGCCGGCCAACTTCGCTCTGATTTGCTCGAGCGGTTCGGGAAATTCCGTCTGCAAAAGGTCTCTTGCCACCTTTCCGACTGCCTCGAGAGAACTCCAGCCGTACATCTGCTGAGTACCCTTTGTCCAGAAAACAATTATCCCTTGAAGATCCAGGACGACCATGTGGGCGAGGTCCAACAAATGCGTGGGGAAACGATCAAGCATGTTCCATTCTTTCAGATGCAAATTGCGGAGACTAATGCTCAAAGTCTGTCAATTGTTATTCAAGTCAAGACGCACGAGTGACGAGTTTGGGCAGTTCCTTTGGCTATCGCTAGCAGCACGGCGCGAGTTTATCTCAAATCCGCCAAGCAACCGACTGCTTGAGAGGGGGTACCAGCAAGAAACCGACGAAGGGAAGCTTAGAATAGGCGGAGCATATTAGCAACAAAATAGTAGTTAGTTGTGATCCATACCTAAATGCACACTGCTCCACTTTCACCCAACCCTGAACGTCAAAACATCACACTGTGTTTATTAGTGCAGCGGTGGTGGCTGAAGTGTGGAGGGAACGTGGGCTCACCCTGCGTTTGGTTCAGACTTCTTTGACGGTCGCGTGCACTGGTTTATATAGTTAGTTTTTGCGTGTGGAGTGTAATGTGTTTTTAAGTCAAACATTCATCAAACTCTTACTGAGCCTGGCTCTGGCGTGGCAAGACACGTCTGGAGTCGTCAGACGCGTTTGGGAATACATTAACCACAAATTTAGCTTCGGCAATATTCAGATTTCGCTTTCCAGTCTAGTCATCGGCGTGATCGTCCTGATTCTTACGTTGACGGTAGGCCGCAGCGCCAGCACGCTTCTAGACCGTCGGCTTGCCAAACGCAGCCACATTGATCCTGGGTTGCGCTACACCATTGCCAGACTCGTCAACTATATCGTCGTCACAGTTGGGATCCTCATTGCCCTGAAGCAGGCGTTTAGTATTGATCTCACCTCGATTGCGGTGGTGTTCACTGCGCTTTCCGTTGGCATTGGCTTTGGTCTGCAATACATCGCGGCCGACATAGCAGCCGGCTTCATACTGCTTTTCGAGCGACCAGTAAGAGTCGGTGACCGCATCACGATCGGGGAAGATGAAGGCGATGTCCAGAGTATTAACCTGCGCACAACTATCGTAAGCACCAATGATCGCATTGCTATTATCGTTCCCAATTCCAAGTTGGTTAGCCAGCGGGTTATAAACTGGTCATATGGCGATCCGCGCGCACGAATCTCGATTCCTATCGGCGTGGCCACCAACTCTGATGTGAAACTTGTTACCGAGACTCTGCTGGCAGCGGCGCAGGGGATTGAAAATGTCCTTAGCGAACCGCAGCCAAAAGTACAGTTCCTACGCTTTGGCGATTATTCGCTCGATTTTCGTTTGCTTATATGGACGCGCCAACCAAACCGCCATGCCCAGATCAAGAGCGACATTAACTACCGCATCGAAACGTTGTTTCGCGAACGCGGTATTGAGATTCCCTATCCGACACAGCAGTTCCTATTTAAAGGCACCGAACCACCACCACCAACCGAACTGAGTCCAGCGCAAGTCCTCGATGGGCCTGGCGAATCCCGCCGCAAACCGGCGGACACGGAAACCCCTCCTACAAACTGACTTTCTGTTGCACGAAACCACAATCAGAGGTTAGGCTAAACTGACTGAGTGGCTGTTCATTCAGTAACATTGCCGATCTAAATCATGCGTTCCGCTCGCTCACTAAATCCTGTTCGTCCCGCAGTCGCCGATAAGCGCGAAGCAATACTCCGCGCTGCAATTCGGGTCTTTGCCCACAATGGCTATTTTAATTCCAAAGTTGCTGATATCGCGCGTGAGGCACGTGTGGCTGATGGCACCGTCTATCTCTACTTCAAAGGCAAGGAGGACATACTCCACTCTGTCTTTGATCGAAATATGGAAGAGGCGATTGTCGAGGGGCGTAGACGTCTCGAAGGGGTTGCTGATCCGAGAGAGAGATTGCGTCAGATTGCGTTGTTGCACCTTGAACGTTTGGGCGCTGACCGGGATCTCGCGGTAGTGTTTCAGGTTGAATTGCGGGGTTCCACCAAGTTCATGCAGGAGTTTTCGGCCGCCGGTTTTGCCGAGTACCTGGCCTTGATTCGTACTACTTTTGAAGAAGGCCAGCAGGCGGGCGCTTTTCGAGCCAGGCTGAATCCTAATGTCGTAGCGAAGGTGCTCTTTGGCGCGCTCGACGAGATGGCGACCAATTGGATTCTCTCGAAGCGACGTTACAAATTGGCTCCCATGGCGGATGAGGTGCTCGATATTTTTCTCAATGGAGTCGCCGCCAGATGAATCTGGTAACGGAAACAACCACGGCGCCGCCGGTTGCGGCGCCGAAAAGAACCCCGTTTACCGTTGACGAGCCCGTCACGCTGGTCGAGCTCTTTGAACGCCTGACCCGGGTCCATAACCGACCGGATACACTCAACTACAAGCGCGATGGGCACTGGCATTCGATTTCTTCGGAGCAGCTGTTGGCGCGGGTACAACTGCTTGCCGCCGGACTCTATTCCCTTGGCGTGAGACACGGCGACCGGGTCGCCATACTCTCAGAGAGCCGGGTTGAGTGGACCTTAACTGATGCGGGCTGCCTCTTTGCAGGAGCCATCGATGTACCCATCTATCCAACCTTAACACCTCCACAGGTCCACTACATTCTTAAAGATTCCGGTTCGCGTCTCCTAGTGCTGGCAGATCGCGGCAAGTTTCTCCAGCTTCGTGAGATGCTCAAGACAACCGCTGTCGAGAATGTAGTTTTTTTGGATAGTTCTGGCGTGCGAGCGGATGAAGGTCTAACACTGGAGCAACTGGAAGAACGAGGTCGTGCCGCGCTCTTGGACAGTCCGAACGTGATCCAGCAGTTGGCCCATGAAACCAAACCCGATGAACTGGCCACAATAATTTACACTTCAGGGACGACCGGCGAGCCAAAAGGTGTAATGCTGACGCATGCCAACCTGGTATCAAACGTTATCGATTGTGCCGGTCACCTATCCTTCGGCGAAGCTGACATTGTGCTTTCTGTATTGCCACTTTCACATATCTTCGAACGCACGGCGATGTACATGTATCTGCATAATGGCATGGCGGTCTATTACGGCGAGTCGCTGGATAAGATTGGACCGAACCTGCGGGAAGTAAAGCCGACAATCTTTGTAGCCGTGCCTCGCATCTTCGAAAAGATTCTGGCACGGGTCAAAGAGAAGACGGCGGAAAAGGGCAAGCTCAATTTGGCACTGCTCAACTGGGCAACAGCTGTAGGCGCGCAGTACGCGCGTTTGGTCGCGGCTGGATGGCCGGTGTCGCTGCCCATGAGGCTGAAGCACAAAATCGCGGACAAACTGATCTTCGCAAAACTGAGAAATGCCCTGGGGGGGCGCATCCGGTTGCTGGTTTCAGGGGGGGCCGCGCTTTCTGAGGAGTTGGGTTACGTTTTTCTTGGTGCCGGGTTGCCGATCGTTCAGGGTTATGGACTGACTGAAACGTCGCCGGTTATCACTGCCGGTAGATTGGAAGACAATCGCATCGGGACAGTAGGCAAGGCCATTAGAAATGTGGAGGTGCGACTAGCTCCTGATGGCGAGATCGAAACCCGCGGTCCACATGTGATGAAAGGCTACTATAACAAACCTGCTGAAACCCGGGCAGTGTTCACTAATGATGGTTGGTTCAAGACAGGCGACATCGGCACGCTTGACTCAGATGGTTATTTACGCATCACAGATCGCAAGAAGGAGCTCTTCAAAACTTCCGGCGGCAAATATATTGCGCCACAACCTATAGAGCAGTTGATCAAGGGTTCACGTTTTGTTAACCAGGTCGTTCTAATCGGCAACGGTCGCAAGTTTCCTGCGGCACTGATCGTCCCAGATTGGGAACAGATTGAATCCTACGTTCAATTGAAAGGAATCGACGAGCATGACCGCGCAAAATTGTCCAAACACCCGCGCATCATCAATCTGTTTGAACGCCAGATCGCTCTCGTGACTCCCGATCTTGCTCAGTATGAACGAGTGAAGAGGATTGCACTTCTGGAGAATGAGCTGACAATAGAAGGGGGCGAGTTGACGCCAACTTTGAAAGTGAAGCGACGTGTGGTCGATGAGAAATATCGCGACGTCATCGACAGCATTTATAGTGAGGCGGAGAATTAGTCTGGGGGCTAGACTCCAGACTCTAGACTTTTTGGAGGCGGGTTTGTACGAACTCCCAAGCCGGCCAGGATTCTTTCGGCGGCATCGCGAGCGGCCTCTTTCAACAAATAATCACCATAGATGCCCCTCCTGGGGTTAACGATTACCCCTCTACGGCGATAAGCCTGGGGGTATGTTCGACCCGAGGTTCTTACGTCAGCAGTTATAGGACTGAAGACCCAGTATTCGAGGACGAGATCACTAAGATCCACCGCTTGACTGTCGCTGCGCAAGCTGTCAGAACTCAGCTGCAACCACACTACATAGACATCCTTTTCGCCTTTGGCCCGGCGTATGGCCTCGCCGCGCCCCATGTCGCGTTGGACAACTTCCACAGCAACTGATTCCGGATCCCGGAGGCGGTCCGCGCAAGAATGTAAGATCGTTTCAGTGACATAAAGCGACGTGTTGACCCGGCTAAAACGGTCCATGCCTACAATGAGGTTCAGCCGCTTGCTCTCTTTTTCAGGCTTCTTCGTTTGCGGAGTGGGTGTAGGTTCCGGCGTAGGGACTGACGTGGAGCGAGGCAAGCGTCGTCCCGACTGAGCGGAAGAGCGTGGCGCGACAGCTAATAGAATTGCTATCGAGAGAATAGCGAGACAAAAGATACAAGTTACCTTTTGGGTCATGCCGGTTTGATAGCCTTCATTGTAGCACCTCGCTTCGGCGAATCCGAATTACCTTTGCTAGACTAAATCCATGCAGCTGGTCATCAGACGCGTACATGAGCAAGCACGCTTCATTCGTTCCTTCGATCTAATGCCAGTCGGGGCGGGTGGAACCCACGGCGTGCAGTTCATACCTGGCCAGGTGGCTGAGCTGCAGGTTGCCGGAGAAGAGCCAGCTTACTTTGCCTTTGCCAGCGCGCCGGAGGATCCGGAACTGCAGGTTCTGGTAAAGCAGCGCGTCGGGGCGAGCATGCGGATATTCGAGATGCAACCGGGCGAGAGAGTGCAACTGTTGCACGTGGCGGGGCACGGTTTTGCTCTCAACCAGCAAAAGGGAAGAGATCTGGTTTTCGTGGCGATGGGTACTGGTGTGGCTCCGCTACGTTCGGCGCTGCGTCATGTCTTGAAACGCAAGAATGATTTCGGCGAGTTGGTTGTGCTTTACGGCGCCCGCATTCCCGGCGACTTCTGTTATCAGGAGGAGACCGAAACGTGGGAAGAAGCAGGGATAGAGTTGCGGCAGGTGATTTCACGACCTGACGGGCACGACTGGTCCGGCCCTACGGGTTACGTCCAATCTTTGCTGGACCATGTGTTGCCGATTTTATCTTCGCCCGTGGCGCTGATCTGCGGCTCTCCGGAAATGATCGAGCAGACGCGGGATCGCTTGGAGCAGATGGGATTCGCGGCCCATGACATCCTGACAAATTATTGATAATGGTAAGTGGTCAGTAGTCCGTGGTCCGTGGCCAGTTGGCAGGTAGTCACGGTAGGTGTCTGTCTTATCTCGTTCTGGGGGTTGCAGCCGGACAAAAGGAGGAGCGAAAAAACCACGTAAAACCGCGGGCCAAGTTAGGATTTGCTTGCTGAATGAGCCCTCATTCAGTATGATGACCGGAGATGCAACAATACTAAATAACAGAATACTGACAACTGACCACCGACCATTATGCGTATTGAAAGAGCTGCTGTATTAGGTGCCGGAACCATGGGAGCGCAGATTGCCGCGCACCTGGCCAATGCGGGAATTCCCACACTTCTGCTCGATATCGCGCCGCGGGAACTCACTCCCGCGGAGCAGGCAAAGGGGTTGACCACCAGTGCCAGAGAGGTGCGCCACAGGATTGCTAGAGCCGGATTGGAGAGCGCCCGAAAAGTGAAGCCGGCTGCTTTCTTCATACCTGAACTCGCTTCCCTGATCGAGATTGGAAATTTCGAAGACGATCTCCCAAAACTCAAGAATTGCGATCTGATAATCGAAGCCGTCGTCGAAAATCTTGACATCAAACGAAAACTTTATGAGCGAGTAGAACAGCACCGGCGGCCGGGAACCATTGTCGCTTCTAATACGAGTGGCATCCCCATTCATCTGCTGGCTGAAGGGCGCTCAGAAGATTTCCAGAGCCACTTTCTGGGCATTCACTTTTTCAATCCACCCCGTTACCTGCACCTGGTGGAGATCATTCGTACCGAAAAAACGCTGGGGGAAATCTCTTGCTTCATGTTTGGTTTTCTCGACCAGCGGCTTGGCAAGGGCGTTGTGGCGGCTAAAGACCGGCCCAATTTCATCGCCAACCGGATCGGGACGTTTGGCGCTCTACAGACAATCAGGACCATGCTCGACGACGGTTATTCGATTGAGGAGATCGACAAGATTACTGGCCCGGCAATTGGCCGGCCAAAGACAGCGACCTTCAGGACCTTCGACCTGGTCGGATTGGACGTGTTTTCACACGTAATCAAAAACCTCCATGATGCCCTGCCCGAGGTAGAGCGTCAGGCTTTTGTGGCGCCGGAGTTTTTGACCAGCATGGTTGCCAAAGGGCTCCTTGGCAACAAAACCAAAGGTGGCTTCTACCGCAAGCAGAAGGGAGCAGAAGACAAACAGGAGATATGGACCCTCGACACCGCATCGCTCGAATACCGACCCTCGCAGAAAGTCAAACTCCCGGTGCTCGAAATGAGCAAGAACATCGAAGATACGGCGGAGAGAATAAGAATGCTTGTCTGGGGCAAGGATCGAGTCGGCGCGTTTCTCTGGAAGACACTCTCTCAAACTCTGTGTTATGCAGCGGAGCGTATCCCGGAAATCGCAGACACAATCGTCGAAGTGGATCGTGCGATGCGATGGGGCTTTAACTGGGAGTTGGGCCCATTCGAAGTATGGGACGCGATCGGAGTGGAAAAATCCGTTGCCCGCATGAAGGACGAGGGCCAAAAGGTGCCATCTCACGTCCTGAAGATGATGGCTGCCGGCGCCAAGGCTTTTTACGTAAAGGACGCGGTACAGCAGTCTTACTTCGATTTTAGTGCTCAGAAGTACCTGCCACTGGCGGATCAGCCTGGCATCATTGTTCTGAAATCGGTCAAAGAACGCACCGGCGTTATTAAGAAGAATGCGGGCGCCTCGCTCATCGATATCGGCGACGGCGTGGCGTGTCTGGAGTTTCACTCCAAGATGAATGCTATAGGCGGTGACACGCTTGAGATGCTTAAGCAATCCCTCGCTGAAGTTGAACGGAATTTTGTGGGACTGGTGGTTGGCAATCAGGGCCCAAACTTCTGCGTTGGGGCCAACTTGATGCTGATGTTGATGGAAGCCCAGGACGAGAACTGGGAAGATCTGGACATGATGGTGCGTGTGTTTCAGAACTCGACGATGAGTCTGCGCTATTCACCCAAACCTGTCGTGGTGGCGCCATTTCAGATGGTATTTGGTGGTGGCTGCGAGATGGTTTTGCACGCCGATCGGGTGCGTGCGGCTGCGGAGACCTATATTGGCTTAGTCGAAGTCGGCGTTGGAATCATTCCGGCAGGCGGCGGTACGAAAGAGATGCTTGTGCGCGCACTGGATGCCATCCCCAATAAACTGGCTGACGCCGATCCATTTCCTTTCGTCAAGAGAGCGTTCGAGACCATCGCCCTGGCTAAAGTAGCCAGTTCAGCGGCAGAAGCACAACAGCTCGGTTTTCTTTCCGAAGAAGATACCGTCTCAATGAATGGTCAACGGCTGATCGCCGACGCGAAGAAGGAGGTGCTGGCATTGGCAGCAAGTGGTTACGTCCAGCCGCAACAGCGTAAAGATATTCTCGCGATGGGTCTTCCGGCTCTGGCAACCTTAAAGCTGGGGATTCACCAGATGAAGCGGGGTGGCTATATCTCTGATCACGATGCCGAGATTGGTGAGCAACTTGCGCGTATTCTAACTGGCGGTGATCTAAATCATGCTACGCGAGTTTCTGAGCAGTATCTTTTGGACCTGGAACGTGAGGCGTTCTTGTCGCTCATCGGCAAGCGCAAGACCCAGGAGCGCATGGCCCATATGCTGAAGACCGGGAAGCCGCTTCGAAACTAGAAGAAGAGAAAACAGAAGACAGAAGACAGAAAACAGGAGGAAAAATCATGGATCGATCACCGGCTCGAACTTTTCAGGACTTGATTGTATGGCAGAAAGCACATCAGTTCGTTCTGGGCGTTTATCGTATTAGCAAAGGTTTTCCGCGCGAAGAGATTTACGGGCTTTCTTCACAGTTTCGGAGAGCTGCGATTTCAATTCCTGCAAACATCGCCGAGGGTTTCAAGAAGAGAGGCCGACTGGACAAAGCGCGTTTTATGAATGTAGCACAGGGTTCTTTGGAAGAATGTCGATATTATTTGATTCTAACCAGGGATCTTGGCTACGGCGATACGAAAGAGCTTATGGTCGCAATTGACGAAGTTGGCAGACTTCTCTCCAAGTACGCGGGAGCGATCTCTGCGCGTGTTTCCTGATCCCAGGTGTGGAGAGAGGGAGCCGAGATGTCTTCGTAATGGCGAAGACATTCTGTCTCCTGACTTCTGTCTTCTGTATTCTTTCGGGGGGGTAGTTAATGAGAGACGCATTTGTTGTTTCCGCCGTACGTACGGCTGTTGGTAAGGCCCCAAAGGGCACTTTGCGAAACACGCGGCCGGATGAGATGGGCGCCGCAGTGATAAAAGAGGCGCTGTCGCGAGTGCCCCGCCTCGACGTCGCACAGATAGAAGACGTCATAATGGGTTGTGCCATGCCGGAAGCGGAGCAAGGGATGAACGTCGCCCGGGCGGCAGCTATTCGAGCCGGCCTGCCTGTCGAATCGAGCGCGATGACTATCAACCGGTTCTGCTCATCTGGCTTGCAATCGATTGCCATTGCCGCCGACCGCATCCGGATCGGTGGCGCGGAGGCAGTCGTTGCCGGTGGACTGGAAACAATGTCAATGATGCCGATGGGTGGCCATATCATTCGGCCTAACCCATATCTGGTTGAGCATTACCCCGACTTCTATATCAACATGGGATTGGCGACAGAAAATGTTGCCCGCAAGTATGAAGTTTCTCGGGAAGAGCAGGACGAGTTTGCCCTGCGCTCACACGTTCGCGCCGCCGCGGCGCTGGATGCCGGCAAGTTTCAGGAGGAAACCGTTCCTCTAAAGGTTGTTATGGAAGAGCGGGACGAAAAGAATCGCAAGCAGCAACAAGAAGTTGTCTTTGATCGCGATGAGGGCGTACGACGCGACAGCAGTCTCGAAGCTTTGGCCAGTTTGAAACCTGCTTTTCACGCGCAAGGCACAATCACTGCCGGCAATGCTTCCCAGATGTCAGACGGGGCCGCAGCAGCAGTGTTGGTTTCCGACGAGCGGGCCCGGACTCTCGAGCTGAAACCATTGGCGCGCTTCGTGGCCTTTGCGACTGCCGGATGCCCTCCTGAAGAGATGGGGATTGGTCCGGTGTTCGCCATTCCGAAGGCCTTGAAATTGGCGGGACTCACTCTCAACGATATCGAAGTGATCGAACTGAACGAAGCGTTTGCTGCCCAGTCTCTGGCGGTTATCAAGACGCTGGGGCTTGATCCCGAAAAGGTGAACGTCAATGGCGGCGCCATTGCTTTGGGTCATCCACTCGGTTGCACGGGAGCAAAGTTGACCGCCAGCATTCTGAGAGAGTTGGAGAGGCGCGGCGGTCGCTATGGAATGGTGACCATGTGTGTTGGCGGAGGCATGGGCGCCGCCGGTATTTTTGAACGGCTTTAATTATGAGGTTTGAAAATGACTGCATCAGAGATATTCGAATCGGTGACTGGCAGCGGCAGCAGTGATTTTGGCGCACTGGTCTCAATACTAAATCGCCATGGCCCATGGTGTTTGATCGGAGGTCTTGCGGTAAATTGCTTCGTGGAGCCCGTATACACGCTGGATGCCGACATAGTTGTGATTTCTCCACAGTTACCTGCGATTAGCGACGAGTTAAGGCAAGTAGGATTTTCAGTTCGCGAGTTTGCTCATTCACTCAATGTGAACAGGCCTGGAAGCGATCTGCGGATCCAGCTCAGCCTGGATCCTCGTTATCAGGAATTCTTGAAAGATACCAATTCGCGGGAGGTCCTGGGATGTGAAGTCCCCGTGGCGACACTTAGAAATGTAATTCGCGGCAAGATCTGGGCCTGGAGCGATCCCCAACGCCGTCCTACAAAACGCAAGAAGGATGAGTTGGATCTCATGCGCATCCTGGAAACTTATGCTGAAACTCGGGAATGGATGCCTGAGGAGATAAAACGGCAAATACCTCTCGGTTAGTTGGGACCCTTCGCTTGATATTCAAGTACGTGATCGGACTATTGTTCTGGCTGGAGAAAGGAATAAGGATATGGCGGCCATAATAGAGCAGAAGCCATTGGTCAAAGGTGGGGCGTTTTTAGTTGAAGAGCGATTACCAGGAGAAATATTCACGCCGGAAGATTTTACCGAAGAACACCGCATGATTGCCGAGACCACTCGGCAATTCGTCGATAACGAAGTGATTCCGCGTATCGACGAGTTGGAGCAACATGACTGGAAACTTGCTCGGGAACTGGTAAAGAGCGCCGCGGACCTGGGTCTCATTGGCGCGAACATTCCGGAGGAGTACGGTGGTCTTGGGTTGGATCAGACAAGCGGCGCGCTGGTGGGCGAAAACATTGGCCGCTCTGCCTCGTTTGCCACGACGTTGGGTGCCGAGAGCGGCATTGGCCTCTTGCCAATCATTTACTTTGGTACTGAAGCAGCGAAGCAGAAGTACCTTCCCAGGATCGCTTCGGGTGAGTTGATCACTGCTTACGCGTTGACTGAGGCGGCTGCGGGTTCGGATGCAATGGCTGGTAAAGCTACCGCACGATTGAGCGATGACGGTAGTCATTACATCCTCAATGGCGAAAAGATGTGGATTACTAACGGAGGGTTTGCCGACATTTTTGTGGTGTTCGCAAAAATCGACGGCGACAAGTTTAGCGCTTTCATTGTTGAGCGGCAGCCGGGCCTTACCTCAGGCGCTGAGGAGCACAAGTTGGGGATTAAAGGCTCAAGCACCACGGCGCTCGTGCTTTCCGATGTCAAGACGCCTGCTGAGAACCTCCTTGGTGAAGTGGGGAAGGGGCACAAGATCGCTTTTAACATTTTGAACATCGGACGATTCAAGCTAGGCGCAATGTGTTGCGGTGGCATGAAGCTGATGGTCAACGAATCTGTGCGTTACGCTAACGAGCGGCAGCAGTTTGGTAAGTCGATCTCCTCTTTTGGCGCTATTAAGGCAAAGCTTGGAGAGATGGCGATTCGCACCTGGGTCGGCGAAGCGATGATCTATCGCACGTTGGGCATGATTGAGGCGGGTATCGGCGCAGTCGCAGACAACAAGGACATGGATGCCCGGCTCCGCGCGATTGAGGAGTATGCAGCTGAATGTTCAATTATCAAGGTGGCGCTGTCTGAATATTGTGGCTACGTGGCTGACGAGATGGTCCAGATTTACGGTGGCTACGGTTACTCCGCGGATTACCCTGCCGAGCGTGCCTACCGCGACTCGCGTATCAACCGGATCTTCGAGGGAACAAACGAGATCAATCGCATGTTGATCCCAGGGCGCCTGATGAAGAGTGCCATGAGCGGACGTCTTGCACTTCTGCCCGCGGCCCAGGCCCTAATGGATGAGGTGCTTTCGCCGGCGCTCGGGGGGTTCGAGGATGATGGAGGCGTTCTGGCAGCGGAACAGAAGGTGGCTAAGAATGCCAAGAAGGTAGCGCTAATGACCCTTGGCACGGCGGCGCAGAAATACATGATGGCCCTTGGGGATCAGCAGGAGGTCCTGTTGGGAATAGCCGACATCATAACGGACACTTACGCCATGGAGTCGGCTATTTTGCGAACGTGCAAGTTGAGCGAAGCCGGTGGGGAAGAAGCAGCTGCGCGTTTCATCGATATGACCAAGGTGTTTTGTAATGATGCTATGGAGCGCATTGAGATCAACGCCAGGAATACACTGGCGGCCATGGCGGAAGGCGATGAACTGCGGACGCTTTTGGCGGCACTGCGGCGTTTTACTAAGCTCACTCCGATGAACACCGTTGCAGCGCGCCAGCGCATTGCTAACGTGCTGATTGAAGCCAATAAGTGGGTCTATTAAATTGCGGAGTCTTGTAGGGCAAAGAGCAAAGAGCAAAGGGCAAAGAGCAAAGGGCAAAGAGCACCCTTAGCTCTTTGTTCTTAGCGAATAGGCAGTTAGCAGTCCGCAATTTGACCATGCGCATCATTCCCATCTCACTGCCGACACCCTTCTATATCGGTCCGGTAAATGTATATCTGATTGCCGATGACCCTCTGACCCTCATTGATACGGGTCCCAAGACTAAAGAAGCCTTGGAAACGTTGCGGGACGGTCTGAGGCGAGCAGGCGTGCGCCTCTCGGACATTCGCCGCATAGTGCTCACGCATGCTCATGAAGATCATTGCGGGTTGGTTCGTTCGCTACTGGATGAAGCCAAAGACGCTGAAGTGCTGGTTCATGGCTGGGAAACCGGGCATCGCGCCGGCCGCCTGGAATATGAAGCCCATCGTTTACTTCTTGCGCGTGCGGGTGTCCCCGACGATGAAATCCAAACAATGCGCCAGCTCTATGAAAATATGCGGCTATATTCGGATTCTTTTGGGGATGACGACTTCAATCCCCTTGTGGATGACGCCCAACTGGAATTCGAAACCGGTTCGCTGGTAATCGTTCACACGCCCGGTCATACACCTGGCTCATGTTCCTTCATTCGTGAAGCTGACCGCACTATTGTTGCCGGTGATTGTGTGCTCAAGCGCATCACGCCGAACCCCATTCTGTCACCCGATCCGATTGACCCTGCCAAACGGTTCCCGTCCCTGGCGGAATATCTTGTCAGCTTGGCCCGGCTGCGCGCGTTTGCGCCAACCCTGGTCCATGGAGGGCACGGTGAACCTGTGCGGGATTATGAAGAGCTGTTTAACCGTTACCTGCGGGCAATCCGAGACCGCCAAGCTCAGGTGATGAGGCTTTTGCCTAAGTCTGGAGCTACTCCCTGGGAAGTCTCACGGGAGATGTTTCCCAACGCTGATGATGTGCACCGTTTTCTCGCAGTCTCGGAGGCCGTGGCTCATCTTGACCTGGCGCATTCGGAGGGCAAGATTCAACTGGAGTTAAGTGGCGCGAAAGAAGTATATTTTTTTGGGAACCTACCTGACATCTCAGACGTGTAAACCTAAAATCTATCCGGAGGACTCTCCTATTATGAACTTTAGACGTGCATCATATTTTCTTGTCTCCCTGCTCTTAACTAGCGGAATAGCACTGGCGCAGCAAGCGACTTCCGGGCCAGGACAGGGTCCGCCACGCCCTCCGGAAGGGCCGGACGAACCACCAGAGGCTTTTTCATTGTTTGTCGGCGGCGGAAGTTTTCTGGGCGTTTACGCTGAAGACATCGGCAAGGAAAACATGAGTCGGTATGGTTTGCGAGAGCCCAAGGGCGTAGCCATCACTGGCGTGGTAAAGGATAGCCCGGCTGAGAAGGCAGGCCTAAAAAAGGACGATGTGATCCTGCGCTTTGATAATGAGAACGTTACAAGTGTGCGGAAACTGAACCGCCTGGTATCCGAGGTTGCTCCAGACCAGACAGCACGTGTCGCAATAAGTAGAGGGGGCTCTGAGCGAGAGGTTACAGTTACGGTTGGTAAACGCGAAGGTCAGGAAAACATGATGCAAGGGCTTCGGGCGCTTCGACGCGTAATGCCGGAGGGCCCGAATATGTGGAAATGGGAAGAAGCAGCGCCCGACCACGAAGGATTTGTATTTGCGTTTGGAAACAATCGACGCATAGGTATCAGTACGATGCAGCTCACCAAACAACTCGCCGATTATTTTGGTGTGACTGATGGTCGCGGAGTGCTGGTTACTTCGGTCGCGGATGACAGTCCAGCGGCGAAAGCCGGTATAAAGGCCGGGGATGTGATCACTGCCGCCGACGGTGAAAAAGTGGAAGGCGCAGGCGACCTGTCTCGAACCATAAACAAGAAAAAGGAGGGAGACGTTAACCTGACGATCATTCGAAACAAAAGCCAGCAATCGGTCACGGTCACTCCAAAGGAAGGAGACAGTTTTCCAGGCGTGGCGCCGAGGGCTGGACGGCAGATCGGGCGGCGAGTAATTGTGCCGCGAATTGAATTGCCAGTTATCCCCGAGATGGACATCCGAACACCGCGCATCGAGCTTCCGGTCATTCCGGAAATCGAAGTTTACCTTCCTCGGATTGCGCCCGTTAGGGTGCGAAGATCGCCTCGAGTAATTTGACAGTCTTCGGATGCCAACCTTATTTGTAGGGGCGCCAGTCCGTGGCGTCCCTTTTTCATTCGGGGCGTGCCGTTGCTCTTCCCTGCTTCGGTCATCTATCGCTGTCGAAAAATGGAAAATTCGCGAATGTCAAATGTGATATGGAAAATGTTGTCCCGTGATCTCCAGTTTGGATAACGGCGCCGACGGCCAGGGCGGGGCGCCCACGGAGTGGCTCCCCCACCACTTAGGGTTGGGCCAACTTGCGTTTTCCTTCAAGGGCTTCCTTATAAGCACCACCCCGCACGTCCCCAATCTTGATTGCTTCCTCAAACTCCTTTGCCGCAGCAGCGGGGTCCTCCAAGAACGCATGAATGCGTCCCATGGCCTCGTGTGCGCGAGAGATTAAGGCGCGATCGGTCTCAGGCGAAGAAGCTTCCAACGCGAAGCGGTAGTTTGCCAGTGCCCGACCCAATCTGTCACTCTGCACGGCTTCATCAGTGGCATCCGCGGCGGCAAGACTCGCAGTTTGGGCCAAGGCAAAGAAGATTCGCGGCTCGTGAGGATACTCTTTGAGCAGCTCTTGCAATCGGCTTTCGGCGGTAGGATAGTCACCTAAACGGAGCGTATCTTCTACTTCCGCTAACTTCTTCACCATGATCGCCGCCTTTGCGGCGTCGGCTTCAGAATAGGTCGCAGCTTCGCTCTCAGCTTGCCGGGCGCTCAGCCGGGCCAACCTCGCGGCCTGGGCCCGCTGACGCGGTTCCTTATAGTCTACTGGCCGGCGGATCTCACGAGCCGGATCGAAGCTGGAGATCATGTCCACAAAGAAGTTCGCTATATCAAAACCCGACGTTTCAATTCCTTTCAATTGGTCGGCAAAAAAGAAGGCCAGCACCGAGCCCCGTTCATAGTCGTCTGCCAAACGCGCAACCATTTCGTCCTCTATCGCAGCTTTGGCAACCTGGGTGTCACGCGTGATTGCGAGCCGGGCTGTATCATCTTTCGCAGTCGACAGTCGAGCCTGAGCGTCTTGGAAGAGACTCTGGAGTCGGCGCATCTCCTCAAATCGAGCATCAGCCGCCGCTACGAGGGAGCGAGAAACAGCAAGAAAAACGTCTGGTGTAACCGAAGCACCCGCCTTCTCTCGTTCGTTCAATATCTGTTTAATCTGTTCGCGGCGGGCAGCAATCTCTTGATTGAACCGCAAGACCAGCGCATCAATCACGTATTGCAGGTAGGCGCGCCGCAGCTCCGAAGACTTGGGATCGATTCCCACTGGTACGATTGCGTAATAATCATCACCAATGACCCGAAAATTTATTACGCCGGGGGGTGCCAGCAGGTCGGGTATGATAATGAAACGGCGCTCCTTTTCACGAGTTGTGAAGGTAGCAGATTTGCTCTGTTTCTTACCGGCTGCCGGAGACTTAACCGCCACTCTTTCACTGGACATCGTCACTGGTCGCGTGTGCAGGTAGGAGAGTAGCGCACGCACCATCTCAGCCGCGGGTGCTCGCAGCCGATCGCCCTCGGCCTGATACGCCCGAACATAAGCCAGAAGCCGATTATCGAAGTTGGAACGCTGATAAAACTCACGGACCAGTGGCGCAAAATCAAGTACCTCAAGCAGGCCGGCGGGCAGATCGTCTGAGCGCTCCGGCGCTTCAAGTGTTGGTGGCTGACTTAGAACCAACGCCAGCGAGACGTAGCGCGCAGCTTGATCCGCGGTAGTGGCGGGTGCGGGAAGCAGGTTGCGTGCATAAAACTGGCGCAGCCGCAGCCGCAGATCAGGGTCAAGGCTCGCGACGGCCTTGCGTATTTCAGTGCGGAACACGGAGGGTTCGCGGCCTGGCGGCGCTGGATCAAATCCCGCAGCCTCCAGGGCAGCGCCGACTATTATTAGCCTCGGGTCTGCGTGGAACGAAACTCCATATTCCGCAATGTCAAAACTAGAGGCCTGCCCCTGCAGAACCGTTCCGGCTTGCCGAGAATTGGAAGGGGAAGGTATCGGCGTTGTCTGCGCCTGTGCCCCACCCGAACTGAATAGAAGCAGTGGGATGAATAGTAAGTGTTTCGTCATGAATCCTGGATTACTACGGCAGGTAAAATTGGAGATGCATTCCGCAAATTAATGGATGCCCGCGGCGCCGACATTCTCCTACACGGCCTTAATGAGATCTCCCGCGCCGCGTCCCGTACTCGCGTAAGGCCCACAATGTTAGCGGATAAGCAGCAAGCGAACAAACTATAGATAGCACGCTTCCGCCGATGGCAAAAGCCTCGACCAGGTGCCAGCTCTCAACAAACAAGCGGTGGTAATAAGAGCCCGTAAGGAGGTGTGGGTCGCGCAGCAGTTCGATTCCCTCCGCCGGTATGCGTAATGGCCTGCCGAGCATGAAGGCGCCAATACTGTAGGACGCAACAATAATTGGAACCAGCGTCAGAAAAGGATTATTGATGAAGGTGCCGGAATAGATGGCAATTTTGTTGAAGCGAAACAGAAACGCGAACAGCGTCGCTAACAGAGTATGGAGCCCGAGGAAAGGCGAGAAAGCTATGAAAACGCCAATCGAAAAAGCGAAGGCCGTCCGCTCGGGTGGGTCGTCCAACGAGAGCAGACGGCGAAGCGTGGCACGAAGCATCTGAAAACCGGTGACAAGAGATAAGTGTTATGTGATCGAAAATCTTACCACTTATCATTCGCTGAGTATCACCGTTACTTGAAACTCGTGAGGGCTTCCGACTCAGACTCGTAGGCATCGAAGACGGTCAATAGTTTTGTGATAACCAGAAGGTTCTGAATTCGATCGGTGAGATTCAGCAGCTTAAGCTGGCCACCTTCGCGGCTGAGCGTGGTGTAATTGGCAATCAATTCGCCCACGCCGCTGGAATCCATGTAATTTACCCCGCCTAAATTCAACAGCACCTTCTTCTTGCCATTACTCACCAGACCGCGAACGGCGTCGCGCAACGCGATGGCGCCCTCGCCAATCCTGATGGCGCCATTCATATCCAGAATAGTTACGTCTCCCGCCTGTCGTTCCTTTACTTCAAGTTCCGCCATAGTTTCAATCTCCATTTCCGATGCAAATCACGTCTCGGACGATATGGCTCATAAGGCAAAAAGATCACTTGAAGCTGCCTAAAGCATCCGACTCGTTTTCATAAACGTCGAAAACAGTTAAGAGCTTTGTAATGGTCAACAAGTCCTGAAGCTTCTGTGTGAGGTTGAGCAACTTCAGTTGTCCGCCGTCCTTGTTGATTGCCGTATAGCTGGAAACCAGCTCGCCGATACCACTGGAATCGATATAACCAACTCCCGCCAGATTCAAGAGAATCTTTTTCTTACCCTCTTCGAGCAGGCGACGAATGGCGGTACGGAGAGCGACGCTGCCTTCGCCGATCGTGATCTTGCCACTCATGTCCAGAACGGTTACGTCTCCAGCCTGGCGCTCCGAAATGTTTAACTCTGCCATTATCAGGAATCTCCTTCTTGATTTTCGATTTCAAATTTTTGATTTTGAGTTCAGGCTAACCTGTCAGCACGCCAGAGATTCGAAAATCAAAGATCCAAAATCGAAATGATTGCTAGAGTTGCTTGATCATCCTGACTGTCGTCCCACCGCCGGAATGGATCGACCAATCAACTATGTCCATGAAGTTACGCATGAAGAAGATGCCACGTCCGGAAGTTTTTAGGATGTTCTCTTCTTCTGTCGGATCAGGAACCTCGTCAGGATTGAATCCTGTTCCCTGGTCATGAACCAGGATCTCCAGCGTTTCGGGTGAGGTTTTCAGAATTACTTCGACGAATTTTTTCTCATCTAATCTGTTGCCGTGAACAATTGCGTTTGTCACCGCTTCGCGCACGGCCATGTCGATCCCAAAGGCGACTTCCTCGGTGATCGCCAGACGATTGATAATTCCTGCAACTGTAGCAGCGGCCTCCGAAACAGCCTCGATATGACTCGGCAGTCTGAGTTCAGTCGTCTCTACAGTCACAATAAAAAGGCATGGCCTTTTCCGGAGCCATTGCGGGTGGAGCCTGGCTGCTATTAGGGAACCTCCAAAAGCTACCGAAGGATCGAGGGTGTAACACGCTATCTACCCGCATGTCAAGAAACTGGCAGGGCGGCAGGGCTTCCTAACGGACGCACCGGCAACCGAGCTGAATGTGACAGAATTGACACGAATCTATATTGGCCGCTGTTCGTGCAGATTCTGGGTTTATGGGGCTTCAATCTTCGTACGAAACTGTTCCCAAGGTATGATGGGCGAGAGTGAAGATAACGCCATTACGAGCCTGTAAGGGTCGAGCCGGCCTGCCTGGTGACAAGTCGATCTCCCACAGAGCTGCCATTCTCGCCGCGCTGGCAGCTGGAACCACCAAAATCTCAAATTTTTCGACGAGCGTTGATTGTACTTCCACGCTCGATTGTCTTAGACAACTCGGCGTCAGGTTTACGCGGCAGAACTTTGAAGTCATAGTAGAGGGCCGGGGCCGACTTGGTTTTGACGCTTCGAGTGGGCCGCTCAATTGCGGTAACAGCGGATCCACTATGCGGATGTTGGCGGGTCTGCTTGCCGGTTGCCAAAGTAGAGCAGTCCTGACGGGGGATGCTTCGCTGCGCTCGCGCCCAATGACGCGCATCATTGAGCCGTTGGAACTCATGGGCGCCCGTATCGAATCCACCGGCGGCTTGCCGCCGCTTACCATCACGGGCACAAACGCGCTGCGGGCGCTCTGTTACGAATTACCAGTTGCCAGCGCGCAGGTAAAATCAGCTGTTCTCATCGCCGGCTTGCAAGCTACCGGTCAAACCAGGGTGATAGAGAGCCTCGGAGATACCCGCGACCACACCGAGCGAATGTTGCAGTGGCTGGGAGTGCCTCTGGAGATAACGTCCGTAAACGGCAAGAAAGAGATCGCCGTCGACGGACCGGCAGCTGTCGAGGCCAAAGACATCAGAGTTCCTGGCGACATTTCCTCTGCTTCGTTTTTGATTGCCGCCGCAGCCCTGCTTGCCGACTCGTCGCTAGAGGTTGAAAATGTCGGGCTAAACCCGACACGGACGCAGTTTCTTACCACGCTTGAGGCATTAGGTTTTGCCGTGACAATCTCGGACTTCGACGTCCGGTGCAATGAGCCGGTTGGAAAAGTCGTGGTTGGCGGCACTTGCCCCGCGGAGAGAAAACCTCAGGCCGGTGCCAATGTACTTGGTGGTGCGTTGATACCGCAATTGATCGACGAACTCCCACTGCTGGCTGTCGTAGGCTCTCAAACTTTCGGCGGGATCAAGATTTGCGACGCTAAAGAACTACGTCTTAAAGAGAGTGATCGCATTCGAGCAACAGTAACGAACTTGCGCGCGATGGGAGCGGAGGTTGAAGAGTTTGAGTCGGGATTGGCGGTGTCCGGACCGACTCAGCTTCACGGTGCGCGCCTCGATTCGGCCGGGGACCATCGTATCGCCATGGCTTTCACAGTCGCCGCTCTCGTTGCCGACTCGGAGTCAGAACTTGTGGGAGCTGAATGTGTGAAGATCTCTTTTCCAAACTTCTTGGAGCTATTGGAGTCGCTCGCGGTACGATAACTCGTAACGCTGACCGCTAGTTTGAGCAAGCAAGCTAACTGAACGCGTTACAAAGGAGGGCTTGTCAATGCCTAAACGACCGATAGTCATAACGGGCTTCATGGGGGCAGGCAAAACTGCCGTTGCGCGGGAGTTGGCGCGGGCATTAGAGCGAGAGTCAATCGATTTGGATCAGATGATCAAGATGCAGACCGACCTTACACCGCAACAGATAATTGAGCAAAAGGGCGAAGCAGTATTTCGCGAGGTGGAGAAGGCTGTGCTGCGGCAGGTCCTCGAAAACAGAGGGACGGCGGTAATTGCACTGGGTGGAGGAGCCTTTAGCGTCGAGCAGAATCGGAAGTTAATAACCCAACATGACGCGACAACAATATGGCTTGATGCGACTTTTGAGACTTGTTGGCGGAGGATTCTGGCGGCGGGCAATGAGCGTCCGATGGCCCGTAATGAAGAACAAGCCCGCTTCCTTTACGACCAGCGACGACCACAGTACGCTCTGGCTCAGCTGCACATTCCCATTGCCGGCGAAGAAGCAGCGGCGGATGTGGCTGCCGAAATCCTTTCAATGCTAAATGCAGCCCTCTAGAAAACGGAGAGCACCGGGTTGAGGAATCTCCGTACGAATGATTTGGCAAGGTCTGTTTAGGGTGTTAGAATTCGGCGACTTTTGGGTCAATTAGGAAGGCCGGTAGGGTGCTGGCGTGAAAACCGGTACCTCCGGTTCGTTCTTATCTAGATCTCTGGAAACTCGTATAAGCAGGAGCTTCCCTTGGCTTCACCATTAATCGTGCTCACGGCTTCTTCCACGGAAGCGAGCGAGTGGAACCACAGCATCTGGCAACAGATGATGTCGGCTACAGTTCCTTATAAATTCAGCAAGACCTTCTTCAACAAAGTTACTTTTGCCAATGAGTCCTGGCCCGACGGCCGTGCAAAGTATGTTCCCAATGGGTTGCGCATGGTCGAGACGCTGTTGCTGCGGGAGTATGCCGAGGTTGAAGTAGTAACCTGTTATCTCGACAAGCTGGATCAGTTTGTTGGCCCGGAAACAAAGGTACTGGCGATTCATGCGCACAATCCGCTCGGCATCTCATATGCCACCGATGTCTACGCCAAGATTTTTGGCGAAAACGTCATGCCGCTAAACGCGCATGAGTTCATCAAGATAGTTACTCATCCCGTGATTAAAGAGTACCGGCCCAAAATCGTGGTTGGAGGACCTGGAGCCTGGCAACTCGAGAGGGCGGGCAGGCTGGATGAGTTCCGGATTGACTATCTGATCGACGGTGAAATTGAACACGTCTTCAGCGATCTCTTCAAGCGCATCATGCGGGCAGATCCGAGTCTGTCAAGAGTGATCAAGATTCCGAAGGAGATGCAGGCGCCGGTCGAAGAAATTCCGGTTGTGCGTCATCGCTCCACCTTTGGAGTGGTGGAGATCACGCGCGGTTGTGGTCGTGGATGCCAGTTCT
>Ga0209751_10000935_pt1 | contig 30751 bp, 29 predicted proteins | sample RifCSP13_1_FD_184019 | JGI IMG/M metagenome (GOLD analysis project Ga0209751, IMG submission 184019) | Soil microbial communities from Rifle, Colorado - Rifle CSP2_sed 13_1 (SPAdes) (version 2) | ecosystem: Environmental > Terrestrial > Deep subsurface > Rock core/Sediment | place: Rifle...
TTTTATTTAGCCCTGGACGACGATATAATGCGGATTTTTGGCGGCGAGCAGGTCGCCAAAATCATGGGTTTTTTGAAAATTCCTGAAAACGAGCCCATCGAACACTCCATGGTCAGCCATGCGATCGAGCAGGCCCAAGTCAAAGTCGAAGGCTTCAACTTCGATGCCCGAAAACACGTGGTCGAATATGATGACGTTATGAACAAACAGCGGGAAATCATCTACGGCTTACGCCATCGGGTGCTAAACAGTGAAGTCACTGAAGCAGAAATAATTTCCAACATTCAAAATCAACTCTCCAATGTAGTCAACTCTTACGCCCCCCACGGAATAGTCGAATCCGAGGTCGCTCCTATAGTTAATGCTCTGGTGGACGTTGTCCCCTTCGATGACGCCTCCCAAAAAAATCTCACCGCGCAATTTACAAGTCTCGGTACAGCCAGTGAAATAATTACTCTCATTAAAAATATTATCACCGACACGGTTTCTCAGCGAAAACTCCAATTAGGAGAGGACAAATGGAAAGACGTCATCAAGTTTGCCTATCTCTCCAGTATTGACAACCTCTGGGTGGACCACCTGGATGCCGTGGACGACTTGCGCTCCGGCATAGGGCTTCGCGGTTATGGTCAGCGTGACCCGTTGGTAGAATACAAGTCCGAGGCTTTCTCCATGTTCGAGCGTCTGGTTACTCAAATCGACTCCGAATTTTCCAAACGTCTCTTCCGAATTCAAATCGGCATACAACCAGTCGCTCCTGCGCCTCAAATGATAGAAATCAAACCAAGTTTGGATATGCCTGCTCCCGCATCCACAGCCACATCCCAGCTTCCTCGCGTCAGCGGCCAAGACGCTGGAAATTTTATGTCTGCTTTGGCAGGCCTTACCAAAACCGCCGTCAAAAACACTCACAAAAGCCTCGGCCGCAACGACCCCTGCTGGTGCGGGTCAGGAAAAAAATACAAACGTTGCCATTTCCCTAATTAGAGCTATATATAGCCACTAACTAGACAATAAGCTTATAATAACTTACCCAATTTTTGATTTTGATAGACAGAACAGAAAAGCTAGTACACATAATAAGTAGAATTGGCCATAGGTGTTACATTTGGCCCCCTGTTTGCTGGAACTTCAAGAAGTGTCATTATCCAAACTAACACCAGCAAATTATGGCCGCGATAGATGATTTTAATAACCTAGATATCCGTGTCGGCAAAATCATCGAAGTCGAGGATTTTCCGCAAGCTCGCAAACCCTCATATAAATTAACCATCGATTTCGGTCCCCAAATCGGCATAAAACACTCCAGTGCTCAGCTCGTTAAGCATTATTCCAAAGAAGAACTTAAGGGAAAGTTAGTCCTGGGTGTAGTCAACTTTCCCCCGCGCCAAATCGGCCCCTTCGTCTCTGAAACTCTCACTCTGGGAGTGCCGGACGAAAATCATGAATGTATCCTAATAGTTCCGGACAAACTCCTCGCCCAGATTGGTGGAAAATTGTACTAGTATGCGATTGCTTTTTCTATCCAATACTCACTGCAACACCAACAAACAGGTAATTGATCAATTAAAATCCTGGGTAATTCCAGACAGGAGAGTCGTCTACTTTTCCTCTTCCCCTGACCCGTCCCGGAAATACTTCGCAGACGTTGCCGGTTGGTTCAAAGATGCCATTGGAATTTCAAACATGGCTTATCTGGATGCCAATTCCTCTGCCCTGGAAATCGCTGACCTTCAAAACGCGGGCGCAATTTATTTAAGTGGTGGCAACACTTACCATCTTTTACAAGCCTTAAAGGGTACCGGAGCGGCAAAAATAATCCGTCAATTGGCAATGGAAAGTGAAATCCCCATAATCGGAGTAAGTGCGGGAGGATTATGTCTGACCAAAGATATTCGGGCCGCCACAGCCGAAAATGATGCCGGGATCACCGATTTCTCCGGACTCGGCTTGGTAGATTTTGGTTTTTACCCTCACTACAAACCAGATGCAGCCAGTCAAGATGAAATTAATGCGTTTGTCAGTTTAACTGGAATAGAAGAAGTGTTTGCCTTACCGGAGTATTCCGGCCTGGCGGTAACCAAAGACGGTTTGACTCCATTGGGAGAAGTAACCCGGTTTGTAAAAGGGTCAAACAGCCCGGAAATACTGCCTGGAAGCGATCCCGCTCTCGTGTCCTGAAACGAGTATGATACAATATAATTCTCGATGGACGAAGTTTCTGTCTCACCCCAGCCTCTTCCCCCACCACCTGCTCCGGACATACCTCCGCAGGTTACTCCTCCCAAACGAAATATTCTTCCCTACGTAGTTTTGGGTCTCATTCTAGTAACCCTTGTCGGACTTGGCGCTGTCTTGTGGATCAGGAAGTCTGCCCAACCCCCTGCCACATCCCAATTGGCTCAAGTTGTCTCACCCACTCCCGCCCCCCTACCTTTATTTTTGGAGTTAACCAGCCCCAAAAGCGATGAACTCGCCGTAGGTGAAGAGATTATTGTCAGCGGCCGGACTCTCCCCAACATTACCGTCCTCATCTACACCGACACAGACCAAACCTCGCTAGAAAGTGACGCCAATGGCCAGTTTGAATCTACAGTCAGCCTGGATGAGGGCAGCAACACCCTCACAGTGACAGCCTTCGCCGACAATGGAGACGAATTTAGCGAAAGCATCGACGTCGTTTACGATCCGCAAAGTCAATAATGAAATATTTCTTAGTCATAGCAGTCTTTCTTTTACTAACCCTCGCTTCGGCATCCTTTACCACGGCTGTCAAACCGGATCAGATTCCCGGACGGATGATAAGTTTAGAAAAACGCCCTCTCAAAATAGGCCCGGCCAAAGTTAAAGAAATTCTTAGTCAAATACGTTCAAACCAACCGGCTACCAAAAGCGCCAAACTCAACGCTCACAAAGTCTTCGTCAGGGCAGCTTCCGCCTCCGCCCTGCTCAAACGCCGGGCAGTTATGGGAATTATTCAGGCCATCGATGGAGACACTCTTACCCTCTCTCACCAAATTAAAACCGAGTCCAAATATACGGTATTTCTCACCCCCGATACTATCATCAAGTCCAAATCCGCCACCTCCTCTGCCAGTCTAACCGTGGGCTTGAGAATTGCCGTAGTCGGTGTCCCCGGTGCCGGAGGGATCACAGCCAGATTAATCCATATCATTCCCGGACGAGCGGTTGGCGTCTTTAGCCGGCCAACTTCGACAATACCCACCCCCACTCTAGTCTCTACCCCTTCGGCCACCATTTCTCCTACCTCCGCTCCCACCCCCACTTCCACCCCGTCACCCTCACCTTCTCCCAGTCCTAGCCCGTCTCCCACCCCTTGACCCCTATTTTTTCCAAGCTAAGTACCACAGTTTCACTGACTCGGTAGTCGTCAGGTAAACGCCCACAATCGCCAAAATCATTATCATTTGCGGCCAAGCTAAGCTGGTGAATCTAAACACCTCGCGCCCAATATCGGTAAATGGCAAAACTAAAGCGACCAGCCCAGCTACCCCTGTTAAAATCAAAATTGCCTTCGACGGGGCTAAGCCTTTCAGAAAGAAGCGTCTGGACCGGATCGAATACAAAAATACCAATTCGGTCAGTACGCTTCCCACAAACCAGCTGGTTTGCAGAACCTCAGGATTGAATCTATAAAAAACTCCGAAAAATACGAAGTCAAACAGCGTACTCACTATTCCCAAAACCGTTGCCGTTGCTAGCAAATTTTTCAGGTCAAAAGGCATCGGTCTTGATACCTCTCCCCGACTCACGTTATCCGTGGCAATAGATATCATCGGCAAGTCAGACAGCAGGTTCAAAAGCAAAATTTGTAGCGGCAGCATCGGTAAATAATTGACAAACAATGACGCAATAGACACCGCATAAAAATTTCCAAAATTGGACGACAATGTTGCCAAAATGTATTTCGACGTATTTATCGCCGCCTTTCTCCCTTCCTCAATTCCGTCAACGATCACTTTCAGGTCCTTTTTCAAAAGAATAATATCAGCCGCTTCTCTGGCTACGTCCGCCGCATGGTCCACCACCAGTCCCACATCGGCGGATTTTAAAGCCGGCCCGTCATTTATACCTTCGCCCAAAAAACCTACCCGGAAATTTTCCTGAAGTAAATCGACAATCTTATTTTTTTGTGCCGGCGTCACTCTCGCAAACACTCGATAACTGCGAACCACCTCATGTTGCTTGGCCACCTCTAGTTTATCCATCTCCGCACCAGTGATCACTTGACTTTCTAATTTAATCAAACCGATTTTTTTTGCCACTGCTCCCGCCACAGCCGGGCTGTCACCGGTCAATATCTTTATTTCCACTCCCAAGTTTTCAGCATCCTCAACAGCCGCCACCGATGTTTGCTTAATCGGATCTACAAGTGAGATTAAACCCGCGGGCCTTCCGTCTGCCGAAACAGCAATTATTCTCTTGCCCGTCTTGTCCATCTGTCCAACCCACACCTTTTCCTCCCGGCTTGCCGGTTTACCTCCAATCACTGTCTCATAAGCGCCCCGTTCAACACTGACGAGTTTATTGTTCCACTTCACCTTGACCTCAATTTTCCTGCCTTCTGGGTCGAATGGAACAAAATTTACAATTTTTGCCTCCCGTGTCAGTTTGTCTCGATCACCCACTGTCAACCTCTGCCAGATCGCCAGGTCGATCGGGTCCTTATTTGTGGTTGTGGTCATTGCCGGCAGGCACGTCAAGCCAGCCAAAGCCATCACTTCTTCCTCAGTCATCTCATACCCAAACACTTCATCTGCGGTCAGCTTATTTTCAGTTAGAGTCCCGGTTTTGTCCGTGCACAATATTTCAATATTTCCCAGATCTTCAACTGCCGCCAATCGTTTAACCACCACCCTTTTTTTGGCCAGTCTCAATGCTCCCCGGGATAGACCGAAAGTAATTACCACCGGCAGAGCCTCAGGAATCACCGACACTGCCAGGGCGATTGAAAACAGTGCCAATTCCACCCAACTTACGCTTCCACCCTTGGTTACCACGTTGATGCCCATAATTAGGACGATGGTCACCCCGATAATTTTCAGGATAAATTTGCTGAATTTTGCGATATCTTTTTCATAACTGCTCACCTGATCAATCTCCACCGTATCCCGCACCACCTGTCCCCACACAGTGGTGCCGCCGGTTGCCACCACCACCCCCCAACCTTGACCATGAGTTACTGTGGTCCCGGCAAATCCCAGATTTTCAGCTTTAAATATTTCGGCCACCTTATTTTTGGCAGTTCTTTCTGTCTTTATTTTCTCTATAGATTCTCCCGAAAGCACCGACTCATCCACACTCAACCCTTCGGTTTTTAGCCATCTTACATCCGCGGCAATAATATCTCCCGGTTCAACAATCACAATATCTCCCGGCACGATTTTTCCACTTTCTGCCAGCTCCGTTTTCCCATCTCTGACCACATGCGACTTTGCAGAAGTATATTTTTTCAGCATCTGTGATGTTTGCTCGGACCTGTATTCTTGAAAAAACCCCAACAGAGAATTAATTGCCACTATCGCCAAAATAACCCCCCCATCCACGATTTCGCCCAAAAGCATCACGACTACCGCCGCCGCCACCAGCAAATATATCAGCGGCGATCCCAGTTGACGAAAAAAAATATGCCACCACATCACTCTTCTGGCTCTGACTTCATTTGGGCCGTATTTAAGCCATCGTTTTCTTGATTCATCCTCACCTAAGCCTTCTAAAGATGTCCCCAGATTCAACAAAACTTGATCCGTCTCCAAATTGGCAAAGTCAAAAGTTCTCGGCTCCATCATGATATGATTTTAAATATAGTATAGCTAAATTATGCCCTTTCTCTACTGGCACTACACGATAGGCTTGCGCATCTATTTCAAACGCTGGTACCACACCCTGGCCCAAGTCAATCATTATTTCTCCCTCCCCGATTTACTTACGACTCTCTTTTCCCCCTGGAAAAGACTCGAAGACGACAGTGAACTAGTTGGATTCAACCCCATAAAAATATTTGAGAAAGTTACCTTCAATCTAATCTCTCGGGGTATTGGCGCCGTGGTTCGTTTCTTTGTTTTTATCTTTGGATCGATTGTCTTAGGTCTGGTGATCGTTGGTGGCATAGTTGGGTTTTTTCTTTGGATAATCCTTCCCCCCATCAGCTATCCGTATTTTGTCCAAAGTTACCACTGGCGGGAAAGAACAATTCGCCATCTCGTTAAAGATCTGAAAAGCTCTTCACACCCCTTGCGCTCCTTTGTTGTCAGCTCTCCCGGCAGATTTCTTCTCAGCCATACCGGCCTATCCCCGGATCAATTGGCCTCAGTTTTATCCGGCACGATCCCGTCCGATTTCACTGCCACTGATTTTTTTTCAGTTCTGAAAGAATTAATCGACACCAAAGAGATTTCGGAAGAGAAACTTCGTCACTTTGGCGTCACTTTCGCCGACATTTTGCTAACCGCTTCCTGGTGGGACAGCCTGGCTTTTCAAACCGACCCCCTCAGTCAACCTCTCGTCTTCGACTCCCCTGGTATCGGCCAGGAACTGGTCTTTGGTTACACCCCTGAGCTCAACAAATATGTATACGACTACTCTCGACCCCAATCTTTTGCCAGTCATTTGGTAGGTCGCGAAGAACTAGTAAGCCGTGTTGAAAGAGCCTTATCCACGAGCCGTAACGTGATAATTATTGGTCAGCCGGGAGTCGGCAAACGAACCGTCGCTTTTGAATTTGCACACCGGGCTTCAGGCGGACAATTTGGCACCGCCTTGTCATACAAGCGAGTCTTGGAACTGGACTACAATTTTCTCCTTTCCGACTCATTCGACATCAACTCCAAAAAAAACCATCTTCAAAAGCTTCTTTCCGAAGCCGCCCATGCCGGGAATATTATTCTAGTTATCCGCGACATTCATCGCTTAACCAATCCCCAAATAGAGGGCCTAGATTTTTCAGACATATTCGAAAAATACCTAACCCAGTTTCATTTGCCGATTATTGCTCTTTCCACTCAGTCCGATTACGAACAGTTTGTCGCCCCCCTGACCAGACTGCGCAAATATTTTGAGCCCATCGAAGTTCTTCCCCCGTCAACTGAAGATGCCACCCAGATCCTCCTCGGATCGGCCCGCACTTGGGAAGTTAAAACTGGCATCATCACCACTACTCCGGCCGTCAGGGCTATTATTTCTGGAAGCGAACGGTTTATTACTGAAATTCCCTTTCCGGAAAAAGCCCTGGAACTTTTGGACCACGTAATCACCTTTGCCCAACGGCAAAACATAAAATCAATTTCTGTCGATCACGTCAACCAAGTTCTGTCTGAAAAAACTGGCGTCTCGCTAGCTCGTCTAACCTCCAAAGAAAAAGAACTGCTCACCAAGTTGGAAGAAGTCTTTCACCGCCAGCTTGTTAATCAGCAAACAGCAGTCAATCTCATCGCAAAAAGCTTAAGGGCCAGATCATTGGGGATCAAAGACGATAAACGACCGATTGGATCGTTTCTTTTCTTAGGTCCTACCGGGGTGGGTAAAACCGAGTCAGCCAAAGTCCTCTCCCAAATCTACTACGGCGACACCAAATCCGTCCTCCGCTTCGATATGGCGGAGTACTCTGGCTCGGAGGGTCTCACTCGCTTGATCGGCTCCAGCGTCTCCGGCCGCCCAGGCGTATTGACTACAGCCATCAAAAACTCACCCGCCAGCCTTTTACTACTAGACGAAATCGAGAAATCTCCACCCGAAATTTACAACCTCTTTTTGGCTCTTTTGGACGAGGGTGAAATTACCGACGGCCTCAATCGAAAAGTCCTCTGCCGCAATTTGTTCGTCATCGCCACCAGCAATGCCGGCGCGGAGTATATTCGCCAGCTTGTCAACCAAAACGTTCACGGCGACCAACTTCAAAATTCCCTGGTCGACTATGTCCAAAAGCAACGCATATTCTCCCCCGAGTTTCTCAATCGTTTCGACGGCGTGGTCGTTTTCGAACCCCTAAGCCCCATTCACCTCACCGAAATCGCCCGTCTGATGTTGGAAAACCTCAAAACCAATTTGGAGCAAAAAAACCTTCATTTGCAAATCACCCCGGACTTATGTTCCCGACTGGCCCAAGACGGTTACGAGCCGGCCTTTGGCGCTCGCCCTATGAGGAGGCTAGTAGATTTAACATTGGGGGATTTGATTGCCACAGCCATTTTGAAAGGGGGCTTAGCTGAAGGTGACTCGTTTAGAATTGTTTCTTCCGCTAAAATGCAATATTATATACAAAAAGATGGACCCCAAAGTACTTGATTACTTGTCCCAAGAACGCATGAGCGTTCTGGCCACAGCCTTTGCCGATGGTTCTCCTCACACCGCCGCCATGCATTTTGTCTATAAGGACAAAGCTCTCTATTTCTCTACCCACTTTGGCAACCGTAAGCTCGATGGGTTAAACGCCGGTCACACCCAAGCCTCTGTCTGCATTGGTTTTAGCGAAACCGACTGGACAACGTTACAAATGGATGGCCACATCGAAAAGTCCGATCCGGTTTCGACCAAAAGCCTGATTTTATCCAAGTATCCCGAATCAGAAAAATACATGGACCCATCCACCGTCTTCCTCAAATTTACACCCCGCTGGTACCGCTACACTGACTTTAAAGTTACCCCCCCGGCTATAATTGAATCAGATGTTCACTCTACCTGATCTGCCATATCCATTGGACGCTCTTGAGCCGTATATCGACCGGGCCACCATGGAGATTCATCACGGAAAGCACCACAGAGCTTACGTCGACAATCTCAACAAGGCTTTGGCCGGTCAAGACGCCCTGCTCAAAATGCCCATCGAGGAGTTACTAAAAAATATCGCTCAGGTTCCCGATGGGTCTCGGCAAGCAGTTATCAATCACGGCGGCGGCCACGCCAATCACAGTTTTTTTTGGCAGGTGATGGCCCCGCCGCAAAATTCATCCCCCGCCGGCAAGCTTTTAACCGCTCTCAATTCCGCCTTCGGCAGTGTGGATAAGTTCAAAGAAGCATTCACAGCCCGTGCCATGTCCGTATTCGGCAGCGGCTGGGCTTTCCTGATTAAAAAACCGGACGGCTCACTAGCCTTAAAACGCCATTCATTTCAAAACAGTCCCTTAATGCACGGCAACACCCCAATTCTGGGCGTCGACGTCTGGGAACATGCCTATTACTTGAAGTATCAAAACCGCCGCGCCGACTACATTCAAGCCTGGTGGCACGTGGTAAATTGGCAAACAGTCGGGGATCTATTTAATTCCCGCTAACCATGTCCGGTGAAAGCACCCCCCCCACCAGAAACTATCCCTGGGCCAGGTTTTATCAGTTTTTATGAAAAGTTAGGTGTAAGTAGGCAAGCGACTCCTGAAGAAATTAATAAGGCTTTCCGGAATAAAAGCCAATACTACCATCCCGACAAACATCCGTCAGCCGAAAAAGAAATTTGGAGAGAGGCTTTCCTTGAGTTAACCGAAACGAAAGACATCCTGTTAAACCCGGAAAAAAGAGAAGTCTACGATTCCCGCCTGCCAAGGCTCGAGGCTAGCTATTATAAACGTCAACAGGAAGCCATCGAAAAGGAGACAAAAAAACCCAAACGCAAATATAGAATGGAAACAGGCGGTACAATCCCTTGTTTAGTCCCATCAACAGGTGAAGTACACTTCGGAACCGTCAAAGACGTTGTTTTTGATGAAAATCGAGTTCCACAAAGAGTACCGACTATTATCGATGCCATGTCCGGGGGAGAGGTCTTTGCCCAGAAAATTAATCAGCGTGGGTATATTGCCAATACCTTGTGTGCCATCTTCAACTATCTGGCGGAGCATCCAGTCATTGAAGGTTCACTCGAAGACTATCCAGCCGGTCTAATAGAAGAAGTAATCAGGTCTTATTTTCGCACTGGCAGTCCAGACGATTATCGTGGAATCCCTCGTACAGACAATCTTCGTAAAATGAGTAGAGTAATTAGGATATATATGGAAGAAAGAAAGCCTACCCGCCCCTCCTCGCTCTAATTCTATCCAGCTTGGTCAAAAACCTCTTTCGCAATCTCAAGGATTTAGGAGTAATTTCCAAAAGTTCATCATCCTGTATAAAATCCAGCGCTTGTTCCAGCGACAATTTCAAGGCCGGTGTGAGCACGGTTTTGATATCTGCTGAGGCCGCCCGGGTATTAGTCAGATGTTTGCCCTTACACACATTGAGTTCTATATCATTTTCCCGCGTTCCCAGTCCCACTATCATCCCTTCATACACTTCTTCCCCGGGTTCAATAAAAGTCAAACCCCTCTCCTGAGCATTTTCCAAAGAATATGCCAGCGCTTTCCCCGAGTCCAAAGCTACCAGAACTCCCGGCCGTACGTTATCGCTTGCCGGTTCCACGTCTTTATATCCGCTAAAAGAACTATTGATAACTACAGTTCCCTTGGTAGCGGTCAGAAGAATATTTCGCACCCCCATCATATTTCGCTGGGACATAAGATAGCTGACCTGTGTACCTCCGCGTCCATCGGCGGCCATGTCAGTCATTTTCCCTCGGCGCTTACCCATTTCCATCGTCACCGTCCCCACATACTCGTTCGGTACGTCGATAATTATTTCCTCAAACGGCTCCGTGTTTCCCCTCATGATCACCTGTGGTCTGGATACCTGCATTTCATACCCTTCCCGGCGCATGGTTTCCAATAGTATTGCCAAATGCAGCTCGCCTCGTCCAACCGCTTCAAACTCCCCCCCACCCAGATCGGCAAATCTCATTCCCAGATTTGTTTCCTTCTCCTTAAGTAACCTCTCTCCTATTTGACGCGACGTCACAAATTTGCCTTCCCGTCCCGCAAACGGCGACGTGTTCGCTCCAATAGTCAATTTCAGCGTCGGTTCCCCGACGGAAATTTTGGGTAGCGCTTCCGGATTAGCCGGATCGGCAATAGTTTGCCCGATTTCAATATCTCCCACTCCGGCAATGGCTACGATATCTCCGGCTCCGGCCTCTTCAATCTCAACCCGTTTAATTCCCTGGCTGGTATACAATTTCTCGACAGTGAAGTTTCCCACCCCGACCAAAGCCACCCGCTGACCCTTTTTGAGCATCCCCCTTCTTATTCGCCCGATACCCAACTTTCCCAAGTATGGGTCAAAATCCAGAGTCGAGATGAGCATTTGCACCGGCTCATCTGCTCGCATGACCGCATTCGGAACTTCTTTCAGAATCATTTCAAATAGCGGTTCCAAATCCGGGGCCAATTTATCTGGAGCCGCTCCCGCTCTTCCCTCTCGTCCTATCGCGTAAATTACCGGAAAATCCAAGTGACCAGTATGAGTTGCCAGTTTCAAAAACAGCTCTTCCGTTTCTGTCAGCACTTCCTCCGGTCGGGCATCTTTCTTATCAATTTTATTTATAACCAAAATGATTTTTAACCCCGCTTGTAGGGCTTTTGTCAACACAAACTTTGTCTGGGGTAGGGGGCCCTCCGCCGCATCTACTACCAAAAGAGCCGCGTCAGCCATATTCAAGACCCGTTCCACCTCGCCTCCAAAATCCGCGTGCCCAGGTGTATCGATGATATTAATCTTTACCCCCTTATAGAATACTGCCGTGTTTTTGGCCAAAATCGTAATGCCCTTTTCCCTTTCCAGTTCACTGCTGTCGAGAATCGTCGTTTGCGTCATTTCCGCCTGGTTGTCCCGAAACGTATGAGTCTGTTTCAACATCCCGTCCACCAGGGTGGTTTTTCCATGATCCACATGGGCAATAATAGCGATGTTTCGAATGTCTTCCATAAAAGAAGCGCTGTCACAAGCGCTCACCTATTTTACCAAATTTCTACCCGATTATCTTCCCAAACTCCTCAACACCGCCTCCAGAAACAGTCCAAATCTATAATCAACCCACTTTTCCAGGTACCACTCAGTAGGTGAACTCCCAGGATACTCCCAAAGCGAAATCTGCCTAGGTGCAATCAGCTCAGCTAGCATATATAATTCATTAGACGTCTATGCCCCCCAAAACCCACGCTCTTCTAACACGTCTCTATAACCAATTCGGCCAGAGAATCCTCAAAGTTATCCTCAAAAGAAACGGCGGCGATTTGCAAACCGCCGAACAAGTTCTTCAGGACACCTACGTTGCCGCATACAAATCTTTTCACACTTTTCATCATAAGAGTACATATTTTACCTGGTTATGCCGAATCGCTCTCAATAAATTGGCCGATTACTATCGTCATCAAGTTAACTCCAACTTTCAACTCAAAGTCGATTTGCCCTCACATGAATTATCTCCCGAGGAAAAGCTTGCTTTAGACGAACTTCGGGCCAAAGTCAACGCCTGTTTGAATCTTCTTCCCCCGGAGTATCGCCGCCTTCTGCACCTAAAATATTATGAAGACCTTTCCAACAAACAAATTAGTCTGAAGTTAAACCTCTCGGCCAGGTCGCTCGAAGGCCGTCTCTACCGCGCCAAAAAACTCCTCGCCAATTTGTATGCAAAGTCACCGTAAGGCCCTGCTTCATCTCAAGCGAGATCCGGTTCTGTCCCAGCTAATTTCAAAATACGGAGTCATTCACTACTCCAAAAGCCGGGATTATTTCAAAAGTTTAGTCTATTCGATCATCGAACAGCAATTATCAAACAAAGCCGCCGAAACAATTTATAAGCGCTTTCTTAAATTATTTCTCCATCGCAAATTCACTCCCGAATTAATTTTGGCCACACCGCAAGAACTGTTACGTGGCATAGGCACTTCTTGGGCCAAAGCCCGCGCGCTTCATGACCTTTCCCAAAAAGTACTCGACAAATCGGTTCAACTCGAAAACCTGGAATCTATGACCGATGAAGAAATAATTAACCACCTCACCCAAGTTAAAGGCATCGGCCGCTGGTCGGCCGAAATGCGGCTTATGTTTTCCCTCCACCGTCCGGACATTTTGCCCCTCGACGATGTGGGTATCCAAAACGCCTTTGTCAAACATTACAGTCTCAACCGTAAACGCAGAAACTTTTCCAAAAAGATGCAAAAAATCGCCCAAAACTGGCGCCCCTATCGCACCCTCGCCTGCTGGTACTTGTGGAAAAGCCTAGACAACGCCTAAAATTATTCTATGTCCGATCAAGTCGCAAAACTTGCCCCAGTTATTTGGTCCGAAATCCAAAAAGCAAAACATATTCTTCTCCACTGTCATCCTAATCCAGATCTAGATTCCGTTGGATCAGTATTAGCGTTAAAACACATTCTCAAAAAAATCGGCACGTCTGCTCAAGTTATTTCAGGAGACGATCCCATTCCCGCCAATACCCGTTTTTTACCGGGGGTAGACCAGATCATGAAGTCCGGTTTTACTGAAATTGATCCTAAAGATTACGACTTATTCATTATCTGCGATAGCTCTGATCCAAAACAGATTACGCAAAAGACCGACCTAAAGTTACCTTTGCAGATAAGATCGATAGTTATAGACCACCACAACACAAATGTTGGATACGGTGATATAAATTTGGTGATTCCAGACCAATCATCTACCTGCGAAATAATTTACAATCTAGTTTGCCGAAAAGACAAACAGCTTGTCGATTTAGACGCTGCTCAATGTCTTTATGCGGGTATCTGGAGTGATACGGGTGGGTTTAGTTTCGCAAAAAGCGGGGATACATTTAGAACAATTGCTGACCTTATTGATAAAGGAGTAGACAACCAACTCGCGATAAACGAACTTTCTTCAAGCTCAACTAAGTACTTAAAATTCGTCGGTTATGGTCTTTATGAGTCAGCGGAGCACTTCGGTGGTCAAGTCCTAATCTCAAAATTAAGCCTGAAAAAGCAGCAGGAAATTGGCCTCTCTCCAGAAAAATACTTTCTGTTTACAAAACGGTAAGTTTTCATTTGAGTAGTTCTAAAGACCCCAAAATTACGGCGGTCCTTTATGAAAAAGAGCCCGGAAAGATAGGAATGAGTTTGAGATCGAACAATAGAAAGCAGCCAACGGATGTGTCTATACTGGCGGCTAGGTTTGGAGGCGGAGGTCACAAAGCGGCGGCGGGAGGAAAGTTTGCTGGAACTTTGGAAGAAGCAGAAATAGAGCTTTTATCAGTAGTTCAAAAACTCTACCCCGGCCTCGGACAACCGTAGTTGCTCGTTTGGGCTATACTTATATCCATGCTCGGTTTTTTGGCCAAGATAATTATCGTCGCGGCAGTGGTCAGTGTAATTGGATACGTCGTATTCATTCGCCGCGGCAGCTTACCCGATTTTCCCCTCTTCGCCCCGGATTATCTGCTGTCCAATGCTATCTCATCGGTAAAAAAAGTCGACCCTAAGGTTCTTTCCCAAAACGTCAGCGATTCGCTGGACAAGCTTATAACCCATCCGGATAAAAATTCCCCTGTGGTCTTAGGAGTCAAAATCACCAATGAGAGCTTAAATAAGCTCGTGGATGTCATTCAGACCCTCCCCCCGGACCAAGTCAGTCAGATAAAGCAGGCCATATGCGCCACAGCCTCGGGCAACTGACGTATAATCTTCTTCATGTCAGATCTCAATGTCCAGCTAGCGGACTTAAAATCTCGCCTTGACCAAATCAAAACCAAACTAGACCCCGAATTGCGCGCCAAACAAATTCGGGAGCTGGAAGCCAAGTCCTCTCATTCGGATTTCTGGTCCGACCCTCCCGCCGCCCAGGCCGACATGAAACGGCTGGCGGCATTACAGTCCGAAAGTAAGCAAATTTCTGATTTGGAAACCGAAGTCCATGACGCCGTATCCATGACCGAAGTTTTGGAAGACAAAGATGTTCAGAAAATTGCCAAAAAAATAGGTCAGCTGGAAATTAGGACTTTTCTCAATAGTCCTTACGACTCGGGCAATGCCATGGTGTCTATCCACGCCGGCCAAGGCGGCGTGGAAGCTATGGATTGGGTCGCCATGCTCCTTCGCATGTACTTGCGTTTCTGCGAAAGCCGCAGCTGGCAAACTCAAGTTATCGACGAAACTCCTGGCGAAGAAGCCGGTTATAAAACCGTCACCTTCACTGTCAATGGCCCATACGCCTACGGTTATTTGGTTCGCGAGAAAGGGACTCACCGGTTGGTCCGCCAGTCGCCTTTCAACGCCGACAACCTTCGCCAGACGTCATTTGCCCTAGTCGAAGTCTTGCCCGAACTACCCGAGTCTGATTCACAAATAACCGTTTCCGAAGACGAAATTCAGTTCGAAGCTTTCAGAGCCACCGGCCATGGCGGTCAAAACGTCAACAAAGTCTCTACAGCCGTCCGTCTCACTCACAAACCCACCGGAATCTCAGTTCAATGTCAAACCCAGCGTTTTCAGGAACAAAATAGAAAAATCGCTCTCAATTTGCTCAAAGCCAAGTTATGGGAGTTAAAGCAGCAGGAACGGGCGGGACTCGAGAAAAATCTCAAAGGCAAACACATCGCCGCCTCGTGGGGAACACAAATTCGCTCTTACGTCCTGCATCCTTACAAATTAGTCAAAGACCTGCGTACCGGTGTAGAAACTTCCCAAGCCGAGTCAGTTCTTGATGGCGACCTAGATATGTTTGTCGATGCCGAATTGCGGCAGTTATAGAGTATGTATGTTTCTCGAGCTGGGGATAAATTGGCTTTTGCCCTCGATCATTGGCACATTGATGTCATGGGGTTGATTTGTGCCGATCTGGGCTGCAGCACCGGTGGATTTACCGATTGTTTATTACAGCACGGTGCCGCCAAGATTTATGCTGTCGATACTGGCTACGGTGTCCTAGACTGGAAACTTCGTAATGATAAGAGAGTTATTGTCATGGAAAGAACAAATGCTTTACATGTTAAGTTGCCGGAGTTGGTTGATCTAGTCACGATTGATGTGGGTTGGACCCCCCAAAAATTAATTTTTCCTCAAGCCTTGTCCTTGTTAAAACCCGGCGGCCAGGTTATTTCTTTGTTAAAATCTCATTACGAAGCTAAAAAGGCCCATTTGACCCCCGAAAAGTCAAAGGTCACAGCAAAAAGTATAAAAAAAGATCTGACAGATCTGGGGTTTGGGACTTGCAGCTTGATCAAATCTCCCCTTGTCGGCGAGAAAGCGGGCAATGTCGAGTATCTGTTATACTACCCTCATGCCCGAATCGTTGCTCCACTCTCTCCTCCCTAATCAGCCGTCACCCCCACCCTTCTCACCCCCCTCAAAAACAATGCTCATCATGGGCGCTTTGGGCGTAATCGTTGCCGGAGTCATCGTCGGCTTTCTCTTGACCAAAACTCCACTCTCCAAAAAAATTGCCGGTATCTCTTCTACCCCGGCCATGATCAATACCGAAAATGAAGTCGGGTCAACTGACACGCAGACTTTTCGGGACACCGCCACCGGCACAGTCGAGAGCGGCGGGCTGAATGGGGAAGGCACGCACAAATTACTTCGGGAAGGCGGCTCCAGTCAAACCGTGTACTTGGTATCTTCCATCGTCGATTTAGAGCAATTCACCGGCAAAAAAGTTCAAGTCTGGGGAGAGACCGTCAAAGGTCAAAAAGCCGCTTGGCTCATGGACGTGGGCCGCATCAAAATATTGGAATAATGGTTACTGCCAAAAATCTCACCAAGAAATTCGGGGATATTCACGCCATCTCCGATGTAAGTTTTGCCGTCGAGCCGGGAGAGTTCTTATTTTTGACCGGCCCTTCTGGCTCTGGAAAAACTACCCTTCTCAGACTGATCCTTCGGGAATTGTTGCCGGATTCTGGATCGTTGGTGGTCAATAGCCATGATTTAGTCAAGTTGAAAAAGAAAGAATTACCCCAAATCCGTCGTGAGATTGGCATCGTCTTTCAAGATTTCAAATTACTACCCGATAGAAATATTTGGGAAAACATCGCCGTTCCCCTGGAAGTTCGCCATTTACCCAAGAGTCAGGTCGACCAAGCGGTAAAAATCGCCCTGGAACTGGTAGAACTGTCGGACAAACCTACTCTATTTCCCGCCCAGCTTTCCGGCGGAGAGCTTCAAAGAATAGCTTTAGCCAGGGCTATAGCCGGCAAACCCAAACTCCTTCTGGCAGACGAACCTACCGGCAACCTGGATCCCAAAACCGCCAAGTTGATTTTTAAACTGCTCAAAGACGTGCACTCAGAGCTCAAAACCACCGTCATAGTCGCCACCCACAACGCCGAACTGGTAAACCTGTATTCCCAACGGGTAATATCCTTAAATAAGGGTAAGCTAATCAAAGATTCACCGGCCGGCAAATATGAGTAGTCATTTTGAAATCGCCCTCAATCGAGTTCGCCGCTCACCTTACCAAGCGGCCGCCGCCATCTCGATAATGACCATGAGCTTATTTTTAGGCTGTATTTTTTTTCTCATCGCCGCCGGCTCCCAGGTAATTCTCAAATTTTTTGAGACTCGACCGCAAATAAACGCCTTTTTCAAATCCGATTACGTCCCTTCTTCTTCCCAAGTTGAATCTCTAAAATCTCGCCTGGAGGCGACAGGTAAAGTAGGAACTGTCATTTATGTCTCCAAAGAAGACGCCCTCGTGGTTTACAAAGAATTAAATCGCAGCGATCCGCTACTGATGGAGGCCGTTACTGCCCAAATGCTCCCCTCTTCGGTCGAAGTATCTGCCAAAGACCCAAATAATCTCAAAGAATTGGCCGCCCTTTTGCGCACCGAAGAAGGCGTGGACGACGTCCGCTTTGCCGAAGATATAATAGCTTCCCTGACCAAATGGACTTCCTCTGTGAGAGTTGTGGGCGGGTTTTTGGTCGGGTCTCACATCCTCATCACCTTTTTTATTATCGTCCTTATCATCGGTATCAAAGTCGCCAATCGTCGGGACGAAATAACTCTCATGCAGCTGGTCGGAGCCACGCCCGGCTATATAGCCGCCCCTTTTGTCTGGGAGGGCATCTTTTATGGCCTGTCCGGCGCAGTTATGGCCTGGGGGATCACTTATCTGATCCTTCTCTATTCCATGGGATTTTTAGTTAGCTTTTTAGCTGGTATTCCCATACTTCCCCCGCCGATTGTCTTTATGTTGGAACTTCTCTTGGGTGAGATTGCTTTGGGGTCGCTGGTCGGAGGGCTGGGAGGATTATTGGCCGTCCGCCGCTATCTCAAAGCATGAGAAAATTCCTGCTCGTTCTGGCCTCTACTCTTCTACTCTTCCACTCTTCCACTCTCGTATTCGCCGACACCATCTCCGATAAACAGAAACAAATAGAGGAACTAGAAAAAAAAGTTGTCTCACTCCAAACCCAAGCCAAGACTTTGGCTAGCCAAATTGTCTATTACGACAGCCGAATCACCCTCACCACCCTCAAAATATCCCAAAGTGAAGACCTAATAGTTACCATAGCCGGGAAAATCAACCTCCTGGAAGACAAATTGCAAAAAAGAAGTCGGATTCTCGAACGCCAGATCATCCAGACATATAAACAAGGACGTCAGGATTTCCTATCCCTATTTCTTGCTTCCCAAAGCTTTTCCGACACCCTAAACCGCTTCAAATATCTCCAGGTCCTTCAAGACAATAATCGTAAGTTTCTCCACGACACTCAGGTTGTCCAAACCAACTATTCCAATCAAAAAATCCTCCTCGAAGAATCCAGAAAACGCCTCGAGACCGAGAAAAAAAATCTGGCCGAAATCCGGGCCGAGCGGGATAATCTCCTCAAGCAGACCAAAAACGATGAGGTAGTTTATCAAAAGCAATTGGAGCAGGCCAAATTGGAGCTTCAAGCCATCGAACAGGCCTTGGCCTCTGCCAAAAAGGAGGGCCCTGTCAAGGTCGGTGACCCCATTGCTCTCGTCGGCAATTCCGGTTATCCCAGTTGCTCCACCGGCGCCCACCTTCATTTCGAAGTTCGGTTAAATGACTCTTGGGCCAATGCCGAAAGTTATCTCAAACCCATTACCGACAAATGGGGTCTAAAAATCGGCTCCGGTTCTTGGGATTGGCCCCTAAGGGGCGATATCGAGATTACTCAACGTTATGGCAAAACCCCCTATTCCTATCGTTATGTCTACAGTGACGGCATTCATACCGGCATAGACATGGTCTCCAGCGAATCAGTCATCCGGGCTCCCGCCGACGGCACCCTCTACTCGTACACGGGCAAGTGTGGTTCTTCAGAACTCAAAATCAAATACATCGACCACGGTTCTGGCCTCAAAACCCTCTATCTTCATGTTCAGTAATGATTTCCACAAATCCTCGATCGTAACTTTGTTGCAAAAATTCTTGGCAATCCTCCCCTTCATCTACTTTTTCCCCACCACCTCCGCTTCAGCCATCACTATTAACGAGTTTGTCCCAGACTCCGATACGGAATGGGTCGAGTTTTATAATGCTAGTGACAGCGCCGACTACATAAAATCTTTCTTTCTTGATGACGATACTTCCTTTACCGAAGATTCAGGCAGTACCAATAAAAAGAATCTTTCTTCCCTAAATACAACCAACACAACCTTCCCTTTTATCGAAGTTTCTACGATTTTCAACAACTCTGGCGATTTTGTAGTCCTTTTTGACGATTTAGGAAATATTTTGGACCAGTATCAGTATACTAGCAACCCCGGGGACGGAATTTCTATTGGTCGTAATCCTGATGGGAGCGGAAGCTTTGCCGTTTTGTCCTCGACTACCAAGGGAGGCCCTAACTCGCCACCACCTACTCCCACCCCCACCCCAACCCCCATTCCCCCCACTCACACCCCCAACCCCACCTCCCCACCCGCTCCTACCTCAACTCCCAAGCCAACCTCCACGTCCAAACCCGCATCCACCTCCACCCCCAGACCCACGCCTTCCAGCTCGCCCCGACCGACCGTGAAAATACTCACTCCCACTCCTTTTTCGGAATCTACCCTTCCAGTTCTGGGCGAAGCCACCGAATTCTTTATTACCCCTACTCCCATACCCACCGTCAGCCTCAGCGAAAACGGTAATTCGTCCAAAACTTCACCCAACTGGCCGGCCTTCATTCTTATCGGCCTCGGCGTCCTCGGTTTAGGCGTCTCCGCCTTCCTCTTCTTCAAATCTCACCCCTAGCCTTTCTTACTATCTTATAGTACAATATCTAATCTGCCCCTATCTGGGGGACTTTTTTATATGCCTGATCTGGAAATCATCCTCCCCGTCAAGAACTACACCGGCAACCTAGAGGAATTGATCCGTCGGATCGATAAATCCCTTAAGCAGGCCCACATTAGCTATGGGATCATCGCCGTAGACGATCACTTCACCGATACCTCCTTCAAAATCCTCAAAAAACTCTCCCGTCACTACCCGTTGAACATCTATGCCCAGCTCGGGACTCCTGGCAAAGCCTACTCCATTTTAGAAGCTTCAAGGCTGGCTATCTCTCCGTGGCTAGCCACGATCGACGCCGATTTACAGTACCCCCCGGAGGCTATTCCCGAGATGTTCCAACTTGCCAATCAGTCGAATACGGGTATTGTGATTGCCAATCGCAGTCACCGTCGGACTTACCATCGGCTTCTCAGTCGTCTTCTTTTGGGGCTCGATTGCGACGTTCAATCTGGTTTAAAAATTTTCCGCCGGGAAATCATTAATCATTTATCCCCCCGCGACATCGCTCCCCAGTCCTTAGACGTACCCCTTGTGCATACTGCCCGGGAACTGGGATACCACTTGTCTTGTGTAGACGTCGATTTTTCTCCTCAGGTTTCACCAACATCCAAAACTGCTTTCCTGAGAAGCATTAGTGAATTTGGCGCCGCTACTGTCAAAACCCGGCTGACCCCCTCCAAAATTTACCCCATCCGTCCACGAAACGATTCGTCAGTCGGTTCCGGCCTGGCCCATCGCCGTCACCGCTTTATTACCCATTCCCTCCTCCCCCACCACCTCTCCGCTTTCACTACTTTTACCCGTCATCAAAAGCTTTTTCTATTCACTCTTTTGGGCATAATCTTCATCGGATTTACCCTCAACCCTCTGTTAACCGCCCAAATCTTGATTGGCCTTTTGTCTTTTGTGTACTTTTGCGACGTGCTGTTTAGTTTCTCCCTCACCTTCAAGAGCCTCCGCTTCCCCCCCGAAATCTCCATTTCAACTGACCAACTGCGCCGCTGTGCAACTGAAAAACTTCCCATTTACTCGATTCTTTGTCCCCTCTATCGCGAAGCCCGGGTCCTGCCTCACTTCGTCGACTCCATTTCCCGACTCGACTGGCCCAAAGATAAGCTGGATGTAATTCTCCTGCTCGAAGAGGACGACGCCGATACTATTTCTGCCGCCAACTCTCTCAACCTGCCCGGCTATTTTCGCACCCTTATCGTTCCCCATTCCCAGCCCAAAACCAAGCCCAAAGCCTGCAATTACGGCCTGGCCCATGCTAAAGGGGAATATGTCGTCATATATGACGCCGAGGATCGCCCCGACCCCCTTCAATTAAAAACCGCTTACTTGGCTTTTCGCTCTCAGCCCGAAAATGTAGTTTGTCTCCAGGCCAAACTCAATTACTACAACCCCCACCAGAACCTTCTTACCCGTCTCTTTTCCGTCGAATATGCTCTGTGGTTTGATGTCGCTCTTCCCGCCCTCCAATCTATTCGTACCTCGATTCCCCTGGGCGGCACCAGCAATCACTTCAAAACCGAAGTTCTCAAGGCCCTTCATGGTTGGGACGCCTTCAATGTCACCGAAGATTGCGATCTGGGTACTCGGCTTTTTCAGGCCGGATATCAAACTGCTATCATCAATTCCCTCACCCTGGAAGAGGCAAATAGTCACCTGGGCAATTGGCTGCGTCAGCGTTCTCGGTGGATCAAAGGTTACCTGCAGACCTTTTTGGTCCACAACCGCAATTTTTTCAAAATGTTTCGCGATCACGGCTTGCATGGCCTGGTCTTCCAGCTCAATATCGGCGGCAAGATCGCCTTCATGGTCATCAACCCCTTCCTGTGGGCCTCCACTATCGGTTACTTTGCCTTTTACCAGCAAGTAGGCCCCACTATCGAAGCTCTCTACCCGCCCGTGGTCTTCTACCTGGCTGGATTTTCGTTTATTTTCGGCAATTTTCTCTACCTCTATTACTACATGATCGGCGCCGCCAAACGGGGCACCTGGAACTTGATTAAATTTGTCTATCTAGTCCCGGTCTACTGGCTTCTAATCAGTATCGCCGCTTTCAAAGCCGTCTTCCAGCTGTTTGTCAGGCCTCACTACTGGGAAAAGACCCACCACGGCCTCCACTTGAATGAAGTCTCTTCACTCGCCCGTCAGTCTTGGCTTTCCAGTTTACGAAATTTTGTTTCCCATCAATTCGGACGGCTGGGCGTACTGCCCCAGCATCTTCTCAAAGGCGGCACACTTCTGGTGGCCTCCACAATGCTCAGTAATGTTTTCAATTTTCTCTACAACGTATATTTGGGCCGAGCCGTCTCAATAGAAGAATTCAGTCTCATAGGTCTCCTTGGCAGTTTTGCCTACTTGGTGCAAATTCCCGCCACTGCTTTATCCAAAACCCTCTCCCACCGCGTGGCCTTTCTTCTTGGTCAAAAAAGCCTTCATGTCTTTTATTTTTGGAACTTGATCAAAAAGAGGGTTTTATCTATCTCCCTGGCTGCAACAGCCGTCTGGCTCATAGCCATTCCTTGGATGTCTCAAATTTTCCAAGCAAACGGCAATATTATCCCATTTTTGCTAATTACTCCATTATGGTTAATCACGACCGTTGTAGCCATGAACCGGGGATTCTTAGCTGGGCATCACCAGTTTGCGACTCTGGCAGCCATGTTAACTGCCGAATCCGCGTCCAAGTTCATATTCGCCGTCCTTTTTGTTAATTTGGGTTGGGCCCAATACGTATACGCCTCCCACCCCCTCTCCCTCATGGCAGCATTTATTATCGGCTGGCTGGCCATTAGATCAATCAAACCCCAAACTTCTGCCGTTCCAGTCAATCAAAGCACAACTCGATTCCCGATTCGTTTTTTTGGTACTTCAATTCTTATCAAACTTTCTTCTTTGGCTTTCCTCAGCTTGGACGTAATTCTGGCCAAAATCTATTTACCTCCAGCCATCGCCGGTCAATATGTCTTATTGTCATTGGCCGGGAAAATCGTCTATTTCTTGGGGTCTCTATTCGATCCCTTTATTATCCCCGTCGTCAGCCGGGCGGAAGGCGAAGGCACCAATCCCAAGCTTCTATTTTATCGACTGTTGTTGGGCAATGGTCTCACCAGTGTTGCCGGCTTTGTTGCTCTGGGGCCGCTCGGATCAATTTTTGCCCCCCTTCTCTTTGGCCCCAAAATCGTCCCCGTTATACCTTACTTAACCTTGTACGGCCTGGCGATGATCAACTTCACCCTCTCAGGCAGCATCGTCAATTATCATCAAGCTCGTCGCCAATACACCTTTCCCATACTAGGCTTTATTTTGGCCTCTCTCCAGCCGGTTTTGGTCTACTTCTTTCACGCCGGATTGGCAGACTTAGTCACCGTCATGCTGATTTTGAGTCTGGTCTATCTGGGAACTTTCCTCCTCCTCCACTTTTACTATCAATTTTTCTACTCCGTAAACAATAACATCCGGGACCTGTGGGATCTGTTAACCCGCTTTTTTCCCCGCCCCTCTCCACCCCTTCCAGGCTCTCTTCGAATTCTCATTTTCAACTGGCGGGACACCAAACACGTTTGGGCGGGAGGAGCAGAAGTCTATATTCACGAATTATCCAGACGTTGGGTGGCCCAAGGCCATTCTGTTACCGTTTTTTGCGGCAACGACGGCAAATGTTCCCGCAAAGAAACCATCGATGGAGTTCAAATAATTCGCCGTGGCGGTTTCTACACAGTTTATTTCTGGGCTGTAATATATTATTTACTGCGTTTGCGCGGCCGATTCGATATCATAATCGACTCCGAAAACGGCATTCCCTTTTTCACTCCGCTCTTTGTTGACAGGCCCAAAGTTCTCCTCATTCACCACATCCACCAGGATAATATTATTTTTCAAGGTCGACTACCGCTTCCTATAGCCCAATTCGCCATGTTTTTGGAGTCCCGTCTCATGCCTCTTGTATATCATAATCAAAAGATCATTACCGTCTCTGAATCTTCCAAAAAAGACATTGCCAGTATCGGTTTCAGCCGGCCGGAGGATATCACTATAATCAATCCGGGAATTACCCCTGAGCAATATGTCCGCCGTGCACCCAAAACGAAATATCCATCATTTGTTTATCTAGGCCGTATCCGACCTTACAAGAACATTGACGTGGCAATCCGGGCATTTGTGCATGTAGTACGTGGTTACCCCAATGCCAAACTCAATATCGTCGGGGAAGGGGAGGGAATCAAAGAATTACGCCGCCTTATCGAAGACTTAAACCTAGCTCAAAACGTCTTTTTTCTCGGTCGAATTTCGGAATCACACAAAGTCCAGTTGTTAGGTCAATCTTGGGCTATGCTCCAGCCGAGCTCGTTCGAGGGTTGGGGCATCACCGTCATCGAAGCCAATGCCTGTGGCACTCCCGCTATAGCCTCGGATGTTATTGGCCTTCGCGACTCCGTTCGTCACGACCAAACTGGTATCTTAGTTCCTCCCCTCGACCCAGATCCTCTGGCGAATGCAATCAAGCTTCTCATCAGCAATCCTGCCAGGCTTCGCATGCTATCCCAGAACAGTCTCGCCTGGTCCACAAACTTCAACTGGAAAGACCAGTCCCAAAAGTTTTTGGAAGTTGTTCGCGCCCATCTTGATGGGAAAAATATTTATTCTCCAACTCGTCAGCCCGCTCTGGCAGAGCAACCCGTATGACCAACACCCTCCTAAAAATCCGCGCCCGTTTAACCCGCTGGCTTGTACCCGCCAGCCTCAAACCCTTAAGCTCTAAATTCGGCTTCGATCGGGGCACCCCCATCGATCGCTACTGGATAGAAAAGTTTCTCAACCAAAATAGCTCGCTGATCCGTGGGCGGACTTTAGAAATAACCGACGCCAAATATACCAAGAAATTTGGTGGGGAAAGAGTTACTCGAAGCGACGTCTTGGATATAAACCCCAAAAACAAAAAAGCCAACATCCATGGCGATTTGCGTTCACTAAGCCAGATCAAGAGCGGAACTTACGACTGCATTATTCTAACTCACGTTTTGGGTCTCATCGACGATTTTTCCGCCGCGGCAGCCGAATGTTTTCGCATTCTCAAACCGGGAGGTGCACTACTCTTCACCTCATCCTGTCTGGGACCAATTTTAAACGAGAAGGTCTATTGGCGATTTACTCCCCATTCGGTCAAATATATTTTTGGCAAGTATTTCAAATCTAAAAACATGGTCATTGAAACTTTCGGTAATGTTCTGGCTGGACAAGCATTTTGGCTAGGAATGGCACAGGAGGATCTCAACCCTTCTCAGCTTTCACACAACGACCCCCGTTTTCCGGTCATTGTCACAATGAGAGCCGTCAAGTAACTATGTCTCAAAAATTTACTATCAGTATCGGCATTCCTGCCCTCAACGAAGAAGCCAATATAGGCTATCTCTTGCAAGATCTTCTCAAACAAAAGGTCGGAAATAGTCTCCTTCTCAAAGAAATAACCGTTTATTCAGATACTAGCACTGATCAGACCGAAAATATAGTCAAAAGATTTCATAAAAATCACTCATTTATCAAACTAATAGTTGGCAAAGCCCGTGTGGGAAAAGGAGGGGGCATGAATAGTATTATTTCCACGACCTCCTCTGATGTATTGATTATTCTGGACGCAGACATCCAAGTCCGGGACAAATTTTTTATCGAAAGAATTGCGGCCTCGATAGTATCCGGAAAGGCCGACCTTACGTCGGTTTTACAAAAAGAATTACCCCCCCGTACATTTTTGGAAAAAATAGTGTTCGCCGGAATGAAAATTAAAAACGACATTTACTGGTCTTACAATCAAGGTCAAAACCTATATACCTGCCACGGTCACGCCAGAGCTTTTTCCAAGAGGTTATATCAAAATCTCAGATTTCCCGAAATTCCCGGGGAAGACGCTTTCAGTTACCTTTATTGTGTGTACAACGGATATAGTTACAAATTCAACTCCCCACCCCAGACTTGGTACAAACTCCCCAACTCTTACGCAGATCATGACAAGCAAAGCCAAAGATTCCTCAATTCCATCAAACAACAAGAAAAATTTTTTCCACCTGAGTTTGTCAGACAACAATATCACCTGCCCGTCCCAATGTCCCTGGCAATTGTATTGAAACATTTGATAAATAATCCGATTTATTCCTCACTCTATCTTTTAGTACTCACAGTTTCTCAGGTCAAATCACTCTTTTATCGAAACTACAATTTTGCCATATGGGATTTGGTCACATCCTCCAAAACTATTAGAAATTAAATCGATGAAAAAAATTCACGTCATAGTCAAATATTTTTACCCGGTCACAGCCGGTATAGAAACTAATATCTTAGAAACATATTCTGTCCTGGCAAAAAAAGGCTGGGATGTGACGGTGCATACTAGTAAAGATGAATATTTATCCAAAAATTCCCTTCCCGATACAGAGACTATTCGCGGAATAAAAGTCATCCGCTACTCCTTCATTTCAGACAACATTGGCTTTTTCCCCAATCTCGATTGGACGCAAGCTGATTTGGTCTGTTTGCATAATTTCAATGTCTTTTTTTGGCGAGTATTCTTCTACGTCTTCTGGCTTAAAATCACTGGCCTGAAAAAGTTTGCATTAGTGTTAACTCCCCATGGAGGCTTTATTCCGGAATGGTTCCAGGCCAGTCTGTGGGTTAAAACAGCTAAATATTTATACGACCGTTTACTCGGCGTTTCTTTGATAAATTTAACGGTAGATAAAATTCGAGCTGTCTCTGAATGGGAAAGGCAGGAAATTATCAAAAAAGGCATCAATCCCAGCAAAGTCGTGACTATCACTAATGGCGTAGAAAATGAAGCTTACTTGGATATCGACAAACTCGCGTCTTCCCAGTTTAAACGTGATGTCAAACAACTGGGTAGATACATAATTCAAGTTGGCCGGATATATAAAATCAAAAACTATGAAACCACAATCAAAGCCCTCCCAAACATCCCAGGCGACATAAAATATGTCATCGTTGGTCCCTCTGAAAAAAATCTGGATTACAAAAACAGTTTAGTCAAGCTGGCCGATAATCTAGGAGTTATCCATCGGGTCGTTTTTCTCGGTGTAGTCCGAGGGATTGATAAATATTATCTGATTAAGCACGCCCAAATGATGGTTCACATGGCCCTTTGGGAAAGTTTTTGCAATGTAGTTCACGAAGGCTTAAGTCAGGGCCTAGTTTGTATCGTTGCCAACGCTTACGCTTTACCATACTTAATCAAAGACGGAGTTAATGGATACCTGGTAGACACGTTCGATTCAAATGAATTAGCGGCTAAAATCAATTATGTTCTGCAAAACGCCGATTCCCAAAAAATACTTTCCATGAAAAAACTGAATCAGCAGCTTGGTCTCAAAGATTCCTGGAACAATGTCGCCGAAAAAATGAATCAACTTTACCTTAGCCTATGAAAAAAACTCTCTACTCATTGTTACCGGTATACCAATTTATCTTCCACATCGTGCACTCAGTTAGGATAAATATGTATATGTGGCAGTTAAAGCTAAAACTTCGTAAATTAGGAAAATACACTCGAATTTACTTTGCCAGCATGACAGAGCCTTACAACATCTCCATAGGGCACCATGTTTATATTAACAAAAATTGTGAATTTATAACCACGGGCAGCTCAGTGGAAATCGGCAACTATGTTATGATCGGTCCCGGAGTTACGTTTATCGCCCAGAACCACGATTTCTCGGATTGGTCAAAACCCATGGTTTTAAGCGGCAAGTATCTTCTAGGAAATATAAAAGTCTCCGACGACGTCTGGATAGGGGCCAACGCCACAATCCTTTCAGGCGTGACCATCGGCCGAGGGGCTGTCATTGCCGCTGGGGCAGTCGTGACAAAAAACGTTCAATCGTATTCCATCGTCGGAGGTGTCCCGGCCAAAAAGATAAAAACTAGGTTCCCAACAGAAACTGCCATCAAAGCTTCGCAGATGGATTTGGATCGATTCGCTAATCACAAAATTAGCTGGCGAACCTGGGGGGTAGGTAAAATTGTCTAGATATCAGCTTAAAAAACTTTCTCACGAGGGTCAAAGCCCATCCCAAAAGGGAGTTTACCTGGACTCCAAGACTGGCAAACTTGTTTTCATCAAGACTGCGTCTCGTTCAGAGTACGCCAGTCAATGGACTCTTTTTCATCTCTCTCAAGTTCCGAATAATAGCAAAGTTGTGATCCCACAACCATTTACCTTCACACAAATCGATGGTCATCCCTCCATTGTCATGGAATATTTTCCCCAGTCAAAAAAAATCACCAGCTCCACTGCAAGCATCAAAGTAAAAGTTTATCTAGAAATAATGAGTTTTCTTCAGAATCTTCCATCCCAGACATTCACAAACAAACTCCCAGCTTACTTCCAGCTCTTATCACTTCCCTATGTTTTTATTAAAAACATCATCCAGTATCCAGCGCACGGTTTTTTATTTTTTAGAGCCTCGATGAGTATCCTCCGGAATGGATTGGATTGGATCTTCCTCAAGTCAGACCATGTTTGTCATGGCGACATTAATATAACCAATATTCTCATCCAAAGAGAAAAAGTAATTCTTTTGGACTTTGCCAAGAGCTTCATAAGTCACAAATACTACAATTTATCCCAAGTTCTCAACTCTGCCTGGTTCCACACAAGCTTTCATGAAAAGTTAAATCAAGCGATAATTAAAACATTCTCGCTCAGTGAACATGAGCAAAAAGTTTTAAACACATTTGTCATTTATAATCTTTTGCAGCGCTTAAGTGCAAGATATTCCATTCCCAGCCAAGAGCAATTTTACCTTCACCGACTGGAATTGGTTTTAAACGCCCCATGAACTTGTTAACCTCCGTTCTTTCCCAACACGGTCTAACAATAGTCCAACCGACTATTCGGGATCATTTTGATCGCTTCCACGCGGTTGTCTCAGACGCCAAAAGCGACAAATACTTCATCAAGGCCGTTATAGGGAAATACAGCTACAGTTACAAATCTCTAATCGCCGAAAGCTACATTACCAGCTATCTTTCAAAATTGACGCACCAAAACAATATCGAATATAAAAAGTATAGATTGCTGATTCCCCAAGTGAAGGAAATTATTATTCAAAACCAGTTAGTTTGTTTGGTTTCTCGTTTTATCGAAGGCAAAAAGTTACTGGACCAACCACCCACCACGCAAGCCCAGTTATTATCAGTTGTTTTGGAACTTGTATTGCGTCTTGGCAAGTTTACACATAAGGAGACTATTTCACCCTACATTAAAAATTATTCACCTCTCTCTTTTATCATTCATTCCCCATTTCAACTAGCCAAGGCAATATCGGTTACACCCAACCAGATGATCAACTTGCTTCAAATATTCTTAAAGGTTTTCCCTCTACCTTTAAGCTCAAAACATACCAGCCTTGTTCATGCAGATATCAACGCCAGCAATGTTTGGTTTCAAGGCAAATCCCTTTACTTAACCGACTGGGAACAAGCGGGGTGGGGGACAGCCGATTACAATACAGTCGGCCCTTTGAGTGTGCATTGGAATGTTCCCGAAATCAGAAACAAACTTTTCTCAAGGTTCTTGATCCCTCTCCTGGCCTTCAGAATACTGGTTCTCTTCAGTCAGCGGTTTGAGTCTTCCGACAACCGCAGGAAACGGGATTACTCCTTGCTTAGAGAAGTAATACTCGGGAACCTTGGGGATGTTGCCGTCAGGAAAAAGTAATCTCACTTGAGTCTTTAACATCTTGATTAATTCGACCTTTCGATCCAAATTCTCTCCCCACCCTAAAATTTGATAGCCCCTGTCTGCTAAATCGGAAAAAAATTGGTTACCCCGCACATTGTAGGGAAAATCGGACCAGAAAATAGTTTCAGGAAAATATTTCTCGCACACCCGACGAATCAATAAATGGTCCATATGTCTACCTATTCCAGTCGGTGCCAGGATCACGGTTTTCTCTTTCACCAACCTTCTTATTTCATGAGCGATTTGTTCTTCTAATGGTTTATCCAAATCGCTTACACGCCCTCTTTTCAATTGCCAGGAAAAAAGTGGATAAATAAAATTTAAATCACCGATCTTTCGCCCCCACCAATCTCTTCCGGGCCTTAATCTGTATAAAGCGTCTGTAAAACCCAAATGCACGGAGTTTGCGCCCAGACTGGAAATTAACCCCGCGTCTTCTTTTCTTCTCTTTTGAAACAATATCAAGGAATCTCTTTCGCTAGATAGTTTCAAGAATCGGCGAATAGATAAATTTGACTGTTGATTATGAGCTTCTGTAAACACTGTCGCCACGGTAACTGTGTTTTTTTTTGCCAAATAAGAGAGCAGCCCTCCGCAAGATAAAAGTGCGTCATCCAGATGTGGGGACACAAATAAGTAAGATAGCTTTTTAGGCATAAGTTAGGTAAAATTTAACACATTCTATGACCAAATTTAAGTTTTCTCACATTTTAGTCCTTGCGTCAGCTTTGGTTTTACTCTCGTTAATAATTCGGGGCCGACCGGTAGATTTTAAAGATGGCCAGACCATTTATAACACCTCCCCCACTGGCCCATACGAACTTTCCAACAGTATTGCCAGGTACATATTTACTAAAACAATCGTTACCAGACAGGATATCTTTAGTA
>Ga0209751_10000937_pt1 | contig 30719 bp, 22 predicted proteins | sample RifCSP13_1_FD_184019 | JGI IMG/M metagenome (GOLD analysis project Ga0209751, IMG submission 184019) | Soil microbial communities from Rifle, Colorado - Rifle CSP2_sed 13_1 (SPAdes) (version 2) | ecosystem: Environmental > Terrestrial > Deep subsurface > Rock core/Sediment | place: Rifle...
AGCCTTCCTTGTCAGCGTCCAATATGGCTACGAGCGACACCTCTGGTATGTCAAGCCCTTCCCTCAGGAGGTTTATGCCTATGAGCACGTCGAAGCCGCCCATGCGGAGATCCCTTATTATCTCCACCCTCTCCAAAGTCTCTATGTCAGAGTGCAGGTACTTGACCTTTATTCCAAGCTCGGCGTAGTACTGCGTCAGGTCCTCTGACATCCTCTTTGTCAGGGTCGTTACAAGCACCCTCTCGCCGCACTTGAGCCTCTTCCTTATCTCTCCAAGCAGGTCGTCCACCTGGCTTGTGGCAGGCCTTACCTCTATTTCCGGGTCCATGAGTCCGGTCGGCCTGATTATCTGCTCCGCTATATTGCCGTCCGCCATCCTGTACTCGTACTCGCCCGGCGTGGCCGAGACATAGACGACCTGGTTTATCCTCCTTGAGAACTCATCGAACTTCAATGGCCTGTTGTCTACCGCAGAGGGCAGCCTGAAGCCGTACTCGACGAGGGTCTTCTTCCTGGACATGTCGCCGTGGTACATGCCGTTCAACTGGGGCACGGTTATGTGGCTCTCATCGAGAAAGAGGAGGTAATCTTTTGGAAAATAATCTATGAGCGTATAGGGCGGCTCGCCCGGCAGCCTGCCTGAGATGTGCCTTGAGTAGTTCTCTATTCCAGGGCAGTACCCCATCTCCTGGAGCATCTCTATATCGAAGAGCGTCCTCTGCTCGATCCTCTGGGCCTCAAGGAGCCTGTTCTGGCCCTTGAGCTCCTGCAATCTCTCCCGAAGCTCGACCCTTATGGTCTCTATGGCCCTTGTAAGATTGTCCCTTGTCGTAACATAATGGCTGGCAGGGTGTATTAGCGCCTTCTCCACCTTTCTCAGAGGCTTGCCGCGGAGCGGGTCTATCTCCGAGATCGATTCGATGATGTCGCCGAAGAACTCGAACCTCAAGGCGGTCTCAGCCTCGTAGACCGGGAAGACATCGACGACGTCGCCCCTCACCCTGAATGTGCCGCGGTGGAAGTCGATATCGTTCCTTGCGTACTGCATCTCGACGAGCTTTTTCAGTATGACCGCCCTGTCCGTCTCCATGCCTCGCTCGGCATAGACATGCATCGACCCGTAGTCATCGGGCGAGCCGATTCCATAGATGCACGAGACAGAGGCCACGATGATGACGTCTGTCCGCGTAAGGAGAGAATGGGTGGCCGAGTGCCTGAGCTTGTCTATCTCGTCGTTTATGGCCGCGTCCTTCTCTATGAAGGTGTCTGTAGTGGGTACGTATGCCTCTGGCTGGTAATAATCGTAGTACGATACGAAATACTCGACCGCGTTCTCGGGGAAGAGGTCCCTGAACTCGGCGAAGAGCTGGGCAGCGAGGGTCTTGTTCGGCGCGATGACCAGGGCAGGCCTGCCGAGTTCCTCTATGACCTTTGCCGCGGTAAAGGTCTTGCCGGAGCCTGTAACGCCCAGGAGCACCTGGTGCTTCTCGCCATTTCTCGCCCCTTTGATAAGGCGCTCTATGGCAGCCGGCTGATCGCCCTTGGGCGACATTTCCGTGTTTATCTTGAACGGCGCGCTTCTCTTATCCATATAATCCCTTGTTATTACTGCATAATTCCTTAAACGCAGTACCTTAGAAGATAGCACGAAACGGGGGTACTGTAAATATACGGCCTGAAAGCTGTTTTATTAGAAAATAATTCAAATTCCCGCGGCCTTGTGCTATTTTTAATGTTTATGGCTGCCTCTAAAAATTAGGAATTTTTTCTGAGGTCAAGGAAGGACGGAAATAAAAAGCGCAGCATATGTAGTAGTATATGTGAGCATTTTTATTTTCGCCCTGACACAGAGATCAGGAAAAATAACAATTTTTAGAGCCAGCCTTGCGCCAAACCGGCGCCAAGGAGCCATAGTTGATGGATTACAAGGAGACCCTTAACCTTCCCAAGACCGATTTTCAGATGCGGGCAGAGCTCCCCAAAAAGGAGCCTGAGACGCTAAAGGCATGGGAGGACTCCGGGCTTTACGGGAAGATAATGGAGACCGGCAAGGCCAGGCCCAAATACACCCTGCATGACGGCCCCCCTTACGCCAACGGCAACATACATATCGGCCACGCGCTCAATAAGATCCTGAAGGACATCATCGTAAAGAGCCGCTTCATGTCAGGCTTCTCGACAGACTATGTGCCTGGCTGGGACTGCCACGGCCTTCCAATAGAACTGCAGGTAGAAAAGGAACTGGGCAAGGAAAAGGCCGGGCTTTCAAAGGTGGAGATAAGAAATCGCTGCAGGGCATACGCGGCGAAATTCGTCGATATCCAGCGCGAAGATTTCAAGCGTCTCGGCGTATTCGGCCAGTGGGACAAGCCGTACCTCACAATGGACTTCGGTTACCAGGCGTCCATACTGCGCGAGCTTGGCAAATTCGCGTCAGCCGGACTCGTCTACAAGGGCAAGAAGCCGGTGCACTGGTGCTCTTCGTGCCGGACCGCGCTCGCCGAGGCAGAGGTCGAGTACTATGACAAGACCTCGCCTTCGATATATGTCAGGTTCGAGATGGACAAGGCCGAGCTTGAAAACAGGCTCGGAGTCAGCATCCCCGACCAAAAGGCCTATATCGTCATCTGGACAACGACCCCCTGGACAATACCGGCAAACCTTGCGGTCGCGCTTCACCCGGAGCTCGATTATGTTCTCGTATCCGTAAACGGCTCGGCTTACATCCTTGCAGAAGGCCTTCTTGAGGATGTCTCGAAGAAGCTCGGCTGGGAAGGCCCGACCGTACTTAAAAAATTCCGCCAGGATGGGCTCAAGGGGCTCAAGGCGCTCCATCCGTTTATCGACAGGCCCTCGCCCCTGCTTCCGGGCGAGCATGTCACGCTGGAGGCGGGCACCGGTGTCGTCCACATAGCCCCTGGCCACGGCCAGGAGGACTACGAGCTCGGGCTCAAGTTCGGCCTCGAGATCTACAACCCCGTGGACAACGCCGGAAAGTTCATGCAGGTCGTACCTGAATTCGCCGGACAGCATGTCTTCAAGGCAAACGACGCCATTGTGGAGCTTCTGAAATCGAACGGCTCGCTGCTCCTCAAAGAGGATATAAAGCACTCATACCCGCACTGCTGGAGGTGCAAGTCTCCCATTATATTCAGGGCGACAGAGCAGTGGTTCGCCTCGATGGAGGCCGGGGAGCTCAGAAATAAGGCGCTGGACGCCATCTCGAACAAGGTCAACTGGATACCCTCGTGGGGCAGGGACCGCATATACAACATGGTATTGAACAGGCCTGACTGGTGCCTCTCCAGGCAGAGGGCCTGGGGCGTGCCAATACCCGCCCTCAAATGCAAGGGGTGCGGAGAATCGCTCCTTGACGCGGGCCTCATCGAAAACCTCGCCAGGGAAGTCGAGAAGAACGGCGCAGACATCTGGTTCGAAAAAGACGCCTCTGAATTTGCGCCCGCGGGTACGGCCTGCAAGAAGTGCAAGGGCGCCGAGTTCGAGAAGGAAGAGGACATCCTCGATGTCTGGTTCGACTCTGGCGTGAGCTTTGCCGCCGTCGTTGAGAAACGCGAGAACCTCAAGTTCCCGGCAGACCTCTACCTCGAAGGCAGCGACCAGCACAGGGGCTGGTTCCATTCATCACTGCTGACATCGATCGGCACCCGCTCGGTCCCTCCGTACAACTCCGTGCTCACGCACGGCTTTGTCGTGGACGGCTCGGGCAGGAAGATGAGCAAGTCCCTCGGCAACGTCGTGGCCCCGCAGGAAGTAATCAACAGGTACGGGGCAGAGGTCCTGCGGCTCTGGGTCTCAGGCGAGGACTACAGGGAGGACATCCGCATCTCTGAAGAGATATTGAAGAGGCTCTCGGAGGCGTACAGGAGGATAAGGAACACCTTCAGGTTCATCCTCGGCAACCTCTACGACTTCGAACCTGAAAGGGACGCGCTGCGGTTCGAGGAGCTCGACGAACTCGACAGGCTCACCCTGCACAAGCTCACGAAGCTTACAGAGCGCATCAGGGCCGCATACGAAGAATTCGAGTTTCACGTCGTATATCACTCGGTCCACAACTTCTGCACGGTTGACCTGTCGGCCTTCTACCTCGACGTGGTCAAGGACAGGCTCTATACCAACAGGGCAGGCTCAAGGGGCAGGCGCGCGGCCCAGACGACCATCTACCATGTGCTCGACCATCTGCTGAGGCTTACGGCCCCGGTGCTGGTCTTCACAACTGAAGAAGCGTGGTCCTTCATGCCGGGCAAGAAAGCCGGGAGCGTGCATCTCGCCTCTCTTCCTGAGCCGCAAAAGGAATGGCTCGAACCTGCGCTCGAAGAGAAGTGGGACAGGCTCATGGAGTACAAGGCTGAAATATCGAAGGCGCTCGAAGGCGCGAGGCAGGCAAAGACAATCGGCCACCCGCTCGACGCCCAGGTAATGGTATATCCGCCTGAGAAGGACAGGGATCTCTTAATGAGCGAGGAGAAAGCCTTGGAAGAGGCGCTCATCATCTCGAGGCTCGTCTCATCCGACGAACCCTTTGTGGACACCTCAGTGGCAACCGGTTCTCATTATTTCAAATCGGAGGACATGGAGGGCCTTGTTATTGTTGTGGGCAAGGCAGAGGGCGGCAAGTGCGAGCGGTGCTGGCATTACAGCACCTATGTCGGCAAGGACCATGAGCACCCGGCAATATGCGACAGGTGCGTGGAGGCCTTAAAATAACCTCTTCCTCTTATCCCCTCCCTTGACGGGAGGGGCCGGGGGAGGGTGAAATGTCGCCTAAGAAGCATTTCAATATGGAACAAACGAAGTGGAGTCGAAAATAAGAAACAACTTCAAGATACTCGCGGCTACCGCGGTAATAATCGTCGTACTGGACCAGCTCACAAAGGCAATCGTGATGCAGAGCATGGCCCCCTATGAGTCCATCGAGGTCATCCCCGGCTTTTTCAACCTCGTCTTCTACATGAACCAGGGCGCGGCTTTCGGCATACTCAACGAAGGCGGGCTCGCGAGGAAGCTCTTTCTAATAGGCACTTCCCTTGCCGCGCTCGCCATCGTCGCCGTACTGGTATGGCAATCCAGGAGCGCGCTCGCGACCGTCGCTCTTTCCCTCATTGCCGGCGGAGCGATAGGCAATCTCATCGACAGGGCAAGGTTCGGCTTTGTCATCGACTTCCTGGACTTCTACTTCTCGACACATCACTGGCCCGCCTTCAACGTGGCTGATTCAGCCATAACGGTCGGCGTGGGCCTCACCCTCGTTATCTACCTTTTCTCAAACGAAAAACCCGGCCAGAAGGCCGGGTAAACAAATTACAACCATATAAACAATCTTTAAGGAACCTCTGATTAATTTTATGCGTCGTCATTGCGAGCGAAGCGAAGCAATCTCATCTTTTGGAAAATCAAGCGCTTTGAGATTGCTTCGTCGTTTCACTCCTCGCAATGGCAGCAAAAACGAGAATTAATCAGAGCTTCCTTAAGGCTGCTCAAGAAGCTCCATATGCGAGGCCCCGGTTAAATCGGGGAGCGAGGAACGAGTCGTACTCTTTTCGTACGTCGCTTCTGCCGCTTTGAGGCCGACAAAGCAGATGGACTTATTGAGCAGCCGCTTAAAGCTTATCCAGCCCCAGCCTCCTGACCTCCGCTTCTATAAATGTCCTCATGAGGGATATATCCTCGTCGGATGCAGAGGTGAACATGAGGCCGTAGCCGCCGAACAGGGTCTTTGTGGCTACCTCTACGGTCGACCATTTCACCGTTGCCTTCACATCCAGCAGCCTTGCCGCGCCCGGCAGCTGGAACATGAGCCTGACCATGGCCCCTGTGAGAAGCTCCGCCTTTGTATTGAGGAAGGCCCCTGTCTCGCTCAGGTTGAGCAGGAATCCGGTCCTCGTTATGTCTCCGAGCGTGAAGTCGACCGGAAGGGAGACTGGCACCCTCATCCTGGGCTGGCCCTGGGCGACCTTCTCGGGGAAGAGCAGCCTGTTGACCCTGAATATTATCTGCTCCGGCGTAAGCCCCTTTGTCATGAGGCCGCTCGCGCCGAGACTGCGGAGCCTCTCCATTATGTCGCCGGGCTCGTAGACGCCTGTTATTACAAGCACCGGGAACCTGCCCTTGAGCCCATTCTCGGACAACCAGTTGAGCACGCCGAAGCCGTCTATGTCCGGCATCTGGAGGTCCAGCATCAGCAGGTCTACCCCTCCGGCGTCGATGCTTATCTCCTTTATGAGCTCCCTTCCGTCTTTCGCGAACTTCACCTTGTGGCCCGCCTCGACGAGTATGTCGCTGAGCTTGGTCCTGAAAAAGATGGAGTCGTCGGCTACGAGGATGCGTTTGGAGTCCTTTGTGATCATCTGCGCTTCCTTCCTTTTTAGATGAGCATATATAAGGACCGGGGTGCGTTCAGGCTTGAGGGTCGAAGATGAGCGGCTCTGGAGAGCGGAACGGGAAACGGGTCAGTCGAGATATCGCGCCCGGCATGCCCGGGCCTTGAAGACGGCCCCGGGACTTAAAGGATTATACCTGAAATCAGGGGCCGAGGTCAATCAGCCTTGGGAGGCTCATCTGCCTTGGGAAGCTGCCATGTGGCGTAGGTGCAGTTGGGGTACTTCGAGCAGCTGAAGAAGGTCCTGCCCCTCTTTGTCCGCCTCTCGACCAGCATGCCGCCGTCGTCGTTCGGGCAGGGTATGCCGATAGAGAGCGGGCGCGTGGTCTTGCAGTTCGGGTAATCAGGGCACGCGAGGAACCTGCCGAAGCGCCCGCTTTTCACTATCATGTTCTTGCCGCAGGTCGGGCACGGCGTATCGGTCGCCTCGGCGACCTTCTCAAGGGCGATTATCTTGCCGTCCTCGCCCGTGGTGAAGTCCTTGGTGTTCTTGCACTCCGGGTAAGCCGAGCAGGCCAGGAACTTGCCTTTCCTGCCCCATTTTATCACCATCATGCTCCCGCACTTCTCGCAGGCGATGTCCGTCGGGACCTCTTCGGCCTTTACGTTCTTCATCTCCTTCTTCGCGCGCTCGAGGCTCTCGCTGAAAGGACCGTAGAACTCCTTCATGGTCTCGCGCCACTCCATCTGGCCTTCCTCTATCATGTCGAGCTCCTCCTCCATGTGGGCGGTGAATTCGACATCGAGTATGCCGGGGAAGCTCTGTATGAGGAGGTCGGTTACCATGAAGCCCAGCTCGGTCGGCTTCAATTGCTTGTTGTCCTTTACCACGTACTCCCTGTCCTGTATGGTCGAGAGTATGGCCGCGTATGTCGAGGGACGGCCGATGCCCTTTTCTTCCAGCTCCTTTACAAGGGACGCCTCCGTAAACCTCGGGGGCGGCTGGGTGAAGTGCTGCGCCGGGTCAAGCCCCAGGAGACCCAAGGCCTCGCCTGCCTTCAATGCAGGAAGCCTCTCCTCTTTCTCCTCCTCCACGTCCTGTCCCTCTATGTACACGGCCATGAAGCCGGGGAACTTTATGGTCGAGCCTGACGCGGTAAAGAGATACTCCCTGGCCTCTATGAGCGCCCTTGTCTGGTCCATTATCGCGGGCGTCATCTGGCATGCTATGAACCTGTTCCAGATAAGCTGGTAGAGCCTGAACTGGTCCTTCGAGAGGTGTTTTTTTACGTCTTCCGGCGTGTACTGGAAATATGTCGGCCTTATTGCCTCATGAGCGTCCTGACTCTTCTTCTTAGTCTTATAGACGTTCGGGCTCTTCGGAAGGTAGTCCGCGCCGAACTTCTGCTCGATATGCACCCTTGCCGCGGCTATGGCCTCATTGGATATCCTGGTCGAGTCTGTTCTCATGTAGGAGATGAGGCCAACGGAGCCCTCGTCGCCAAGCTCCACGCCTTCGTAGAGCTGCTGGGCGAGCATCATGGTCTTCTTGGCGGTATAGCCGAGCTTCCTTGCGGCCTCCTGCTGCAGCTTGCTCGTAGTAAACGGCGCGGCAGGATTTCTCCTGGTTTCCTTTGCCTCGACGTCGCCTACCTTGAACGTCGCGCCTTCGAGGGCGGCGAGCACCGCCTTTGTCTCTTCCTCGTTGTTGAGCTCTAATTTCTTTCCGTTCTTTTTCGCGAGCTTCGCGGCAAACGCGTCCTTGCCGGGGGTCTCGAGCCTCGCGGTAAGGGACCAGTATTCCCTGGGCACGAAGGCCTGTATCTCTCTCTCGCGGTCGCAGATTATGCGCACCGCGACAGACTGCACCCTGCCGGCTGAAAGCCCCCTTCTCACCTTGTCCCATAATATGGGGCTTACCTGGTAGCCCACCAGCCTGTCGAGGACTCTCCTTGCCTGCTGCGCCTCGTACTTGTGCTGGTCGAGAGTGGTCGGGTTTGTAATGGCCTCTTTTACGGCCTTCTCGGTTATTTCGTTGAAGAGGACCCTGAAGGTCTTCTCCTTCTTCTTGTCTATCTCCTCGGCTATATGCCAGGCAATGGCCTCGCCCTCCCTGTCAGGGTCGGGCGCGAGGAATATGCGATCAGCTGTCTTGCCGGCCTTCTTGAGCTCGCGCATCGTCGCGGCCTTGCCCTTGATGAGCTCGTAATGCGGCTCAAAGCCGTTATCTATCTCGATGCCCAATTTGCTCTTGGGCAGGTCCTTTATATGCCCTACCGAGGCCAGCACCAAAAAGTCCTTGCCCAGGAATTTGTTAATAGTCTTGGCCTTTGCCGGCGATTCCACTATGACAAGCGATTTTCCCATATACCTGTTCGTTCCTTATTTTTGTTCTGTAAAACGATGAAACTATCTCTCAGGCCGAAGCCCTTGTCAAGTACGTTGAAGATTATCTGGTTTTTTTGAGACGGTCTGCCCTGGTCATCCGGTGCGGTTCCAAAGAAAAATATTATATCACAGCCCGCTTCCGATGCAGGACGGATTTCGTTCATTAACCCCAGGCTTCAAATAAGCTCCATATGCAAGGCCCCGGTTAAATCGGGGAGCGAGGAACGAGTCGTACTCTTTCTGTACGTCGCAGTGACTCGCTTTGAGGCCAACGCAGCAGATAGACTTTTTCAGCAGCCTTAAAACCTCCTGACGAACTGCTTGCCCGGCTTCTGTTCTACATACCCCTTCAGCTCCATATCGAGGAGTACCGTTGCCGCCCTTGCCGCGCTGACGCCGGTCCTCTCAAGCAGTCCCTCTATGTGCATTGGCCCGTCTTCCAGGGCATCGAGGAAAAGCGCCTCGTCGCCTTCCACCACGGGCCGCTCTCGATTTCCGGCCTGCCTGTACGGTATTATCGATAGCGCGGCGGCAACATCCGCGGCGTTCTCTACAAGAGCCGCGCCTTCCTTTATGAGCTTGTTGGTCCCGCTGCTCTTAACAGACGTCGCCTGCCCGGGCACGGCGAAGACATCCCTGCCGTACTCCAGCGAGAGCCTTGCCGTCATAAGAGACCCGCTCCTCTGCGGGGCCTCGACTACGACGACTCCGAGGGAGAGCCCGCTTATTATCCTGTTCCTCCGCGGGAAGTTGTACGGCAGCGGAGGGGTGGACATCGGGTACTCTGAGATGAGCACGCCCTTTTCGGCTATCTCCTCGTAGAGCTTCTTCGATTCGCCGGGATAGATCTTATCGACTCCGGTGCCGAGCACGGCGGCAGTGAAGCCGCCAGCGGATAGAGCGCCCTTGTGGGCCGCGGTATCGCAGCCCCTTGCCATTCCGCTCACTATCAAGGCGCCTGAACAGGCGAGCTCGCTTCCGAGCGTCTCGGCCATTCTAAGCCCGTAATGGCTTGGGTGCCTTGTCCCTACTATCGCCACAGCCGGAAGCTCTTCCCTGTACTCGTTGCCCTTCATGTAAAGAAGGCACGGCGGGTCAAAGGTCTTCCTGAGGAGCGCCGGAAAGCCCGGGTCGTCGAAGGGCACTATCCTGACATTGTGCTTGCCCGCTGACTCTATTTCCTTCTCGACTCTGTCCCATGCGTCGAATTCCTTCATCGACCGCGCGAACGCGGCGGAGCTGCCAGCGAAGGCCTTTGCGCCGGCAGCGAATATCTCCTCAGGAGATCCGAAGGTCTCGAGGAGGGTCCCTGCGTTCATGCGTTCGATGCCCTTCAACATGCTCAGGGCAAGCCAGTATTCAAGCCTTTTCCTACCCAAACCATCTCCCCTTAAGGCTCAAGTCCGATTCGATTGTGGACGGGAAGTTGAAAGAAATGGGGAACGGCCTGAGCCGTTCCCCGATGAAATCGATGGACTCTATTCGGTACGGAGCGTGGAGACCTTATCGCCCCAGACAATGGAGTTGAAGCTCTTGACGACCAGGCCGGTTGAGGTGCCCTCATCAGTCTCGAGCACAACGAAGGTGCCGAGCTCTACAGGGGGCATCTCCACTTTTTTCTTCGCGCTCATCGGGTCAGCCGCTTTCTTCACGGGCCTGAATATGCGCATGATATTGCCTGACCTGAGGCCGTCATTAGAGCCCTTGTCTATGTAGACGATGTCGCCTGCCGAGATGTTCTCCTTTGATTCAAGCGCCGTAACGATTACGCCCGTAATCTCCGACTCGGCATTCGAGAGCTCAATTTCTGAAACAGGTTCGCTCCAGCCCTTAAGCCTCGCGCCTGCGGGGATCTCCTTGAACGACCTGTCGATTGTGCCCTCCGCGGTGCCGTCGGCCTTTGTGACCTTGACTGACCCGAGTACGTCCACCTCGTAGCCCAGCTTCTGGTCTGTCTCAGGATGCCTTATGATCTTCCTGGTCGTATATACGAGATAGCGGTCTCCGACAGCGGCGGCAGAGCCTTCCTTGAATGAGATGACGACCTGATCGCCCTCGCTCATGAAGAGCCTCTCGTCCTTCGGGGCGACTATCGCGCCGCTGCCCTCGAACTCCTTCATTGAGACAAAGCCGCTCCTCATTATGGCCTGGTCCTTTACGACAGGCCCCTTGGGAGGCGCGGGAACAACTGCGGGCAGAGCCTCTTCCGCTTCGGGCTCCAGCACGACAGTGCTCTCGCCCGTGTCTTCGACAGGCACCTTCTCAAGGGCATCGGCCTTCGCGTCCCCGGGCTCCAGTATCTCTATGCCGTCAGGGGTTATCTTGACGATGTTCCCCGGGTATATGAGATGCGGGTTCCTGATATACGGATTGAGCTTCCAGACGCCGGGCCATTTGAACGGGTCATTGAGGTATTTCCCGGTGATATCCCAGAGCGTGTCCCTTGGGACGATCTTGTGATAGATCGTCTCTTCGCCTTTCGGGGCGGCTGCCAAGGCAGCCGTCTCTTCCGCGAGCGCCGTAGACGAGCTTAAGAGTGTCGCGGCTGCAAGCGCAATCAAATACCTTTTCTGGGTCATCTTGGCCTACCTTTCGCCTTTGAGGCCATCGAGGGCCTTCCTTGCCTTTGAGGCGGCATCAGAGGAGGGATACATTGAAAGGAGCCTTTCGAAGTACTCCCTGGCCTTTCCCGGCCTCTTCATCTCTACATTGGAAAACCCCGCCTTCAGGAGCGCGTCCGGGGTCTTGTTCTCTTCGGGATATTTATCGGCTGTCTCTGCGAACTTCTCAAGGGCTTTTTCAAAGTCCTTCTCGGTGTAATACGACTCGCCTGTCCAATAGAGCGCGTTGTCCGAGAGGCTGTGCCTCGGATAGGCCTTCAGGAAGGCCGTAAACGCTTCCCTGGACTCCCCGTACCTTCCGGCCATGAACAGGTCCTGCCCCCTGTTGTACATATCCTGGGCAGCGAGCATGGTCTCCTTCACGGTGTGGGACCGCTGCATGGGGCCGGGATTATACTTCAAAGGCTCTTCAACGAGCGGCACGACCTTGAGCCCCTCCGGCGGGGCTGCAGGCACAGCCTGGGCAGAGAGCTTCTCGATCTCCAACCTCGAGCTTTCAGCCTTCTCATTCAGGAGCGTAATCCTGTTTCCGAGGTCGTCTATCCTCGAATTGGCGTCGCTGAAAGAAGCCTTCAGTTCCGATACCTGGGCAGAGAGCTGGTCGATCGCCTTCTGCTGCTCCTTCATACCGGCGCAGCCCGTGAGCGCCGCAGCCGTACAGAGTAACACAAGAGTTTTCAGCTTCATTTTCGGAAATTAATCCCCTTCCCCGGTTTTTGTCAAGCTAAATCATTGCGGCGGGGCCGGTTTACGCCTTATACCCGAATTTACCGCCGCTTCAAATATTAGTCAGTGACCCGAATCACTCTTCCCTTTCGAGCATCTCATTAATACGCTTCCCGAGCGCTATCTTGCCCTCGCCCGTTTCCGCGGAGAAGAGGACCGGGCTCTCAAAGGGTATGGTCTTTTTAATCTTCGACATCCGTGACGACAGCTGGTTCTTTGAGAGCTTGTCTATCTTCGTGAATACGACTGTCCGGGCGATGCCCTGTACGTCAAGCCATTCAAGCACCCCGGCCACCTCCTCGCCGACGTCCCTCCTCGGGTCAAGTATCAGGAGCGCGCCCCTGATGCTCTCCCTTTTCCTGAAGAACTCCTCCGTCATGCTCTCCCAGGACCTTCTCTCCTCTTTAGAGACCTTCGCGTACCCGATGCCGGGCAGGTCTACGATGTAGAAGCTGCCGTTTATCCGGTAGAAGTTCATGGTGCGAGTCTTGCCCGGCTGGGAACTGGTCTTGGCGAGCCCCTTCCTGTTGACGAGCGCGTTTATCAGGGACGACTTGCCGACGTTGCTCCTGCCTATGAGCACGACCTCCGGGAGGCTCGCTGCAGGGCACTGCGCGATCTTTACCGCGCTCGCTATGTATTCCGCACTGGTCACTTTCATCAGGTTACCGATACTATCTCCTCGTAGGTGGTCACGCCCTGGAGCATCTTTCTTATGGCCGACTCGCGGAGCGTGGACATCCCGTCCTCCCTCGCAGCCTTGAATATGGCGCCTGTGTCGCTTGTCCTGGAGACTATCGACTTCATCTTCTCCGTGAAATCCAGTATCTCAAAGACTCCTGCCCTGCCCCTGTAGCCCGTTCCCCTGCACTCTGCGCAGCCCTCGCCGTACGAGACCTTGTACTCGCGCTCCTTCAACCTGAGGTTCTGCATCTCCTCGGCCGTAAGAGTACGCTCCTTCCTGCAGTGTACGCAGATCTTCCTGACAAGCCTCTGGGCTATTATGCCCGTCACAGTCGAATTTATCAAGAAAGGAGGCACGCCCAGGTCAGAGAGCCTCGTGATGGTCGAAGGCGCGTCATTGGTATGCAGGGTGGAGAAGACAAGGTGTCCCGTAAGGGCTGCCTGGACGGCGTTCTCGGCCGTATCCCTGTCCCTTATCTCTCCCACCATTATAATGTCCGGGTCCTGCCTCAGTATTGTACGGAGGCTCCCGGCAAAGTCCACGCCTATCTGCGGCAGAACGCCGACCTGGTTGAACTCCTCGACTATCATCTCTATCGGGTCTTCTATCGTGACTATGTTCACCTCTGGCGAGGATAGCGACTTCAAGGCCGAATATAATGTCGTGGTCTTGCCGCTGCCCGTAGGGCCTGTAACGAGCACTATGCCGTTGGTCTTCTTTAAAAACGAACCGAAGACCTCCAGCTCCTTCGGGGTGAACCCCAGTGCCGATATGTCCTGGAAAAGAAGCTCGGGGTCGAAGATCCTGATGACGACTTTCTCGCCGAAGGCGGTCGGCAGCGTGGAGACGCGAAGCTCTATCTCCTTGTCCCTGAACGCGGTCTTTATCCTGCCGTCCTGGGGCTTTCTCTTCTCCGCTATGTCCATCCTCGATAACATCTTTATCCTCGACACAACTGAGGGGTGCACGGCCTTTGGCACGGTGTGTATGTAATGAAGCACGCCATCGATACGCAGCCTCACGAGCGACCTGTCGCGCTTGGGCTCTATGTGTATGTCGCTCGCCCTCTGGTCGTATGCGTAATGCAGCAGGTACTCGACCGCGTTGACTATGTGCTGGTCCGTCGCATCAAGCTCTACGGCACCCTTGAGCCTCACGTACTGTTCGAGGTTCCCCAGGTCGCCTATCGTCTGCGATTCCTTCTCCGCCGCCCCTACGGAGTACCTGAAGCCGTAGAACTCCCTTACTATCTTCAATATATCTGTCTTGGAGCTCAAGACCAGCTCGAGCTTCATCTTGAGCGTGGACTTGAGGTTCTCCACAGCCTCGAGGTTGAAGGGGTCTGCCACGGCAAGGGTTATTACCCCGCCCTTTTCCTCTATCGGGACGATAAGGTGCTTTTGCGCGAACGGCCGTGGTATGTGCGAGGTGACCGTATCGAGGTTGAGCTTTAGCGGGTCTATCTTCCTGTACGGCAGGCCTACCTCAGAGGCCATCGCCTCTGTGATGGCGTCCTCTGTAAGGTACTTCTCCGTGCCGGGTATCTTGAGCTCGAATGACGATATGACCTCTGCCGGGGATACGGCCTCGGCAATGGTCTGAAGGCGCCTCGATGAATAGAACGAGTCCTGAGACTTCCTTATCCTCGCCCTCTGGGACTCGCCCTTGATAGTTATCTCCTTTTCCCCTGAATCGGAAAGGAGCTTCTTTTTCTTCAACACCCCTGCCACGAACTCGAGCGTAAGGGTCTTCTTTTCAGTCATCCTCTTCTCTTTCATCTCCCTGCCTTACAAAAAAGAAGGCAGCAAAGAAAAAACCAACGAACCACCCCCTCCCTTGACGGGAGGGGACTAAGGGGAGGGTGAAGTATTTTCACCCCCACCCTCCCCTCCCCCGTCAAAGGGGGAGGGTACATAAAGCAGCCCCATATCAAAGTTATGGGGATTGAACGATTAAAAACGACTTGAAGGCTTTCGGCTATTCTGCCCCTTCTCCATTACTCTTTTCGGCGGGAGGGGTTTTTTCTTTAAGTTTAAGGGTTTCGACGAGGTCGCTCAGGAGCCTGTTGGTCTTCTCCTGCTCTTCTATGGACTTTCTGAGGAGCCCCTTTACGCCGAAGACCGAAAAGGGCATGGCTATCCAGAGCACGAGGATGATGCCTATCGAGATGAGTATGAAAAGGAGGAATGCGATCGCTACGGCAAGGATTGAATCTATTGGGTAGTCCATCATTCTCCTTTAACGGCTGCTGAAAAAGTCCATCTGCTGCGTTGGCCTCAAAGCTCGTCACTGCGGCGTACATGAAGAGTACGCCTCGTTCCTCGCTCCCCGATTTAACCGGGGCCTTGCATATGGAACTTTTTGAGCAGCCTTAGCCCGCTGTTATGATTCCCGTCACTTTGTCCCACGGCAAGGTCATCTGCTCGACCTTGCGCATATCCTTGATGCTTACCGCGCCGGCCTTGAGCTCGTTCTCTCCGAGTATCACGACATAGTCGGCCTTGAGCCTGTCAGCCTTCTTCATCCTGCTCTTCAATGCGCCGGTCGAAAAATCGAAGACCACCCTTGCCCCGGCCTCTCTCCAGGAATTGACGAGTTCCACGCCTTTTCTCTCAGCCTCATCGCCCATCGCGATAAAGACCGTGAGCGGCTCCCTGGGCGCGCTGCCCTTTATAATGAGCGCGAGCCTTTCCATTCCTATAGCAAAGCCGAAGCATGGCGTCGCAGGGCCGCCAAGCTCGGTTACGAGGTTGTCGTACCTGCCGCCTGCGGCTACCGCGTTCTGGGAACCCAGGCCCGTATCAGCGGTTATCTCGAAGGTGGTCCTGGTGTAGTAATCGAGCCCCCTTACCATGCGCGGGTTGATGAGGGGCTCAATACCTGAGAGGAACAGGTAATATTTTACCCTATCGAAGTGATCTCTGCACGGGTCGCAGAGAGAATCGAGTATCGACGGCGCGTTCCTCGTCGCCTCGATACAGCCCGGAGACTTGCAATCGAGCGCGCGCAGCGGGTTAGTATCTATCCTCCTAAGGCAGTTCTCGCAGAGATCCCCCGCCTTTTCTTTCAGGTAATTATAGAGCTTTTCCTTGTACCCCGGCCTGCATACCGGGTCGCCAAGGGAGTTTATCTGAAGCGTTGCGCCTTCGACCTTAAGACCGCCGAAGAGCTTCATGAGCATGGCGAGCGTCTCGGCGTCCGCCCCGGGCGTGTCGTCTCCCAAAACTTCTGCCCCTATCTGATAGAACTGGCGGTACCTGCCCTTCTGAGGGCGCTCGTAGCGGAACATGGGGCCTGTGTAGTATAGCCTCGTAACCGGCGCGGTATAGAGCTTGTGCTCTATGTACGCCCGGACAGCGGGTGCGGTGCCTTCCGGCCTCATGGTGATAGAGTCGCCGTGGCGGTCGGCAAAGGTGTACATCTCCTTCTCGACTATGTCGGTCGTCTCGCCTATCGAGCGCAGAAAGAGCTCTGTCTTCTCCGCTACCGGGAGCTTTATCTCGGAGAAGCCGTAGGTCCTGAAGGTCCGGTAGGCGGTCTCCTCTATGAGCCTCCAGAGCTCCGTATCCCCGGGCAGTACGTCGTTGAAACCCCTAATCGCCGTTATCATGAAAAAGCGCCTTTCAATATCCCTTTATCAGCAGTATCAAAATTTTTAACATATCCTCTTTGTTTATGCAAGGTTAGCAAACCCGGCCTCCTTGACACCCGGCTCTTGTTAAGTTATCTTCTTTAGGGGCGGAACAGGCCCCAACCCCTCCCGGAGGTGCTCCCCATGCGGCAAGAAAAGACCCTTGAATCCATAGACGTCCTCTTGCATGAGAGAAGGCTCTTCCCGCCGCCAGCCTCTTTCGCGGCAGCCCACATAAAAGGACAGCAAGAGTACGAGAGGCTCTACGCAGAGTCCTTGAGCGACCCGGACGGTTTCTGGGGGCGCATGGCCGACATACTGGACTGGACCATGAAGTGGGACAAGGTCTCAGAGTGGGACTTCCGCAAGCCCTCCATAAAGTGGTATCTGAACGCCAGGCTCAACGCATCATACAACTGCATAGACAGGCACCTTTTGACCTGGCGAAGGAACAAGGCCGCCATCATCTGGGAGGGCGACGACGGATCGTACCGGACGCTCACCTATCAGCAGCTCTCAAATGAGGTCAACCGCTTCGCCAACGTGCTCAAGAGCAAGGGCATCAAAAAAGGCGACAGGGTCACCATATATCTTCCGATGATACCGGAGCTTGCCGTCTCCGTGCTCGCGTGCGCGAGGATAGGCGCGATACACAGCGTCGTATTCGGGGGCTTCAGCCCTTCGTCGCTCCGCGACAGGATACTTGATTCTGACTCGAGCCTGGTAATAACGTCTGACGAGGGCGTAAGGGGCGGCAGGGCCATACCCATGAAGGCCAACTCTGACGCGGCCCTTGCCGAGTGCCCGGCAGTCGGGAATGTCATTGTGGTGAGGAGGACCGGCGCGGCGATCCCCATGAAAGAGGGGCGCGACTCGTGGTGGCACGGGGAAATGTCTCAGCCCGGCATTACGAACAACTGCCCTCCCGAGGATATGGACTCCGAGGACCCGCTATTTATCCTCTACACCAGCGGTTCGACCGGCAAGCCCAAGGGCGTTCTCCACACCACGGGCGGATATCTTGTTTTCGCTGCCCTCACATTCAAATGGATATTCGATTATAAGGAAGAGGACACCCACTTCTGCACCGCCGACATCGGCTGGGTAACGGGTCACAGTTATATCCTCTACGGCCCGCTCGCCTGCGGCGCGACATCCCTCATGTTCGAAGGCATCCCGACCTGGCCTGACCCGGGCAGGTTCTGGGAGATTATCGAGAAGCACAGGGTCAACATATTCTACACGGCCCCTACCGCCATAAGGGCGCTCATGAGGAGCGGGACCGGCTGGATAGACAGGCACGACTTATCGAGCCTGCGCGTCCTTGGCTCTGTCGGAGAGCCCATAAACCCCGAGGCGTGGATGTGGTATCACACGAATATCGGCAAGGGCCGGCTCCCCATTGTGGACACCTGGTGGCAGACCGAGACAGGCGGCATACTGATCTCTCCGCTGCCCGGCGCGACGACTTTAAAACCCGGCTCCGCTACAAAGCCCTTCTTCGGCATATGCCCCAGGGTGCTCAGGGAGGACGGCATCCCGGCCGCGGTGAACGAAGGCGGTTATCTTGTCATAGAGAGACCCTGGCCGGGGATACTGCGCGGGACATACGGAGACCCTGAGAACACGAGGATAAAAGAGGTCTACTTCAGCCGCTTCCCCGGTTACTACATGAGCGGGGACGGCGCAAGGGTTGACGAGGACGGGGACTTCTGGCTGATGGGCAGGATAGACGATGTCCTGAACGTATCAGGCCACAGGCTCGGCACAGCGGAAATAGAGAGCGCCCTGGTTTCCGACGAGGCCGTGGCCGAGGCCGCGGTCGTGGGCTATCCTCACTCGGTCAAGGGCGAGGGCATATACGCCTTTGTTGTCCTGAAAGAGGGCGTCAACCCGACTCCTGAGCTGACGCGGCATGTCGAAGAGCATGTAAAGAACGAGATCAGCCCGATAGCGAAGCCGGACAAGATACATTTCGCCGCGGCCCTCCCCAAGACGAGAAGCGGCAAGATCATGCGGAGGATCCTCCGGAAGATAGCCCAGGGCTCGACAGAGGATCTGGGCGACACTTCTACGCTCGCGGACCCTACGGTGGTGGAGACGCTGGTAAAGGAGAAACTCTGATCCAGGCATGAAATAAGCCCATCTGCTTTGTTGGCCTCAAAGCGGCAAAAGCGGCGTACGGCAAAGAGTACGCCTCATTCCTCGCTCCCCGATTTAACCGGGGCCTCGCATATGGAGCTTTTTGAGCAGCCTTTACGGCGGGTTCAATTTTGCAAATTGAACCCGGAATTTTCGCAACTCTTTTTCGAATTGGCAGGCTCAGGTTACAAACCTGAACCCGCCAAGAGGAAGCGGTCGAGCTTTCATCCTTCCCCCTTTCTAAAGGGGGACTGAGGGGGATTACCGATAGGCATTAAAAAAGATAATCTCCCCTTCCCCTCTTTATAAAAGAGGGGCAAATAGAGGTCATTCTGAGGGATCAGAGGGGTATAAATTTGAAATGCGTTTTTTCTCCTTCTCCCTAAGGGGAGAAGGTTGGGATGAGGGGGGATACGGTTTTGGAAGCCCCCTCACCTCAGTCCTCTCCCCCAAGGGGAGAGGATATGAACATCTGAAAATAAGACGTTGGGTATAAGATAATAAAAAAGGCCCCGGAATTCCGGGGCCTTTTTTCATTCCTAAGAAGGCTCCCTTACTCCTGGACCCTTCTGGCGCTCTTCTTTGAAGCCTTGGCGCGGCGCTTTGCCGCCTCCTGGCGTTTTCTCTTCTTCTTGACGCTCGGCTTCTCGTAGAACCTTCTCTTCTTTATTTCCTTGAAGGTCCCATCCTGCGCGAGTTTGCGCTTGAGAATCTTGAGCGCCTTCTCAAGCTGGTCGTCATATACCTTAACCTCTGACAAAAATAACACCCCCTCTATGTCAAAAATTTCAATCAGGAATACGGGTTGACTACAAGCAGAAATCCGCTTGTAAAGATATGAGATTATACCAAAACGCGGCCATTAGTCAAACAATTTAACCTTTTGAGGCCTGATCGCACTTTCATAATTATAGCAGACAGGGTCCGGGGAAAGTTCTTTTTATTTCAAAAAACGTGCTTTTCTGATAGAATTTATTAATCTTCGCGTTAAAGGCCTGAAAAAATGTACTTCGGACGATACCGGACTACCCTTCTGATATGCGCCCTCCTGATGCCGGCTTTTATCCTGGGCTGCGGCGTCTCAAGGCGCGACTACGAGACCAACATGGCCATGGTCCTCGATGAGCTCAGCCAGGAGAGATCTGCCCGTTACACGTCTACAAGGGCGCTCGAGGTAAAGGTCCACGAGCGCGGCAGGACCCTGAGCGAGCTCACGGACAGGTATATGGCCGTGAAGGAGCAGAATGACTTCAATCAGGCCAAGCTCGGCAGGCTCAAGGGCGACCTCGAAGGCCTGCTCCGCGACTTCTCGGAAATGAAGCTCGTCATCTTCGCGAACTTCAAGGGCTCTCAGGCCAACGAGATGCTCCTGAAGCTCAACGAGATGCAGCGCACGGTCCAGGATCTCTTGAAAAAGAGCAACGAGCAGCTGCCCGCGCCTCCACCGGCAGTTAGCGTGCCCGCGGAGCAGAGTAAGCCCGTCGAGAGCCCGCAAGTCCAGGATAAGCTCTAACAGGATGTTGAAAAAGTCCATCCATGGCTTTTTCAACAACGGCTTGTCCGAAGTGAATTCGGCCAAGCCTCACAAATTGCTCGACTTTCAAGTCTCGCAATTTGGCAATCCATCCCTGGATTGCTTATCAGGTTGTTTTTCAACAACCTGCTAAAGAACAGCCGCTCCCCTTATATAGTCTGATCCCGATCAAAAGAATAAGCTGAATTACCGCTGCAAGCAGCCGTGTTTAAATCGCAACCTGCTTTTCTCGGGATGAGGGGGCTGTATTTAAATCCCCCCTCACCTTAGTCCTCTCCCCGTAGGGAATGGATATAAATACATCTCGCGGCGGCAAGCCGCGAGCTATCGGACATAAATGGAATAAAAAAAGCCGGCGGGGTTTCCCCGCCGGCTTTTTTGCTTTTATCGAATTTACTTGTTGTGGCAGGTCCTGCACACCCCACTGCCCGTATTGCCGCCGACCCTTCTCAAGAACATGCCGTCAGAGCACTGCTCGCCGTTGTTGCTGCACCAGTCGGTGCTGCCTGTGCCGTCTACCCAGGTCGGCTCAGCCTCGTCCCAGCTCAGGTTATCGAAGTGCGGGTCGTGGCACGACGAGCACTCGACCTTGCCGTCGCGCAGCAGGTCTGATATCGAAGCGGTATTGGATATGAAGCCGTTCACTGCCCAGCGGTTCTGGGTAAGGTTGCCGCCGAATGCAGTACCAGCCGCCGCGTCCAGGTCGCCTGAGAGGTCTATTGTGCCTATGACAGTGGAAGTCGGCCTCAGGCCCGCTACTGTAGAGGTATATGGTATCGAGACCGGGTGGTCATTGGAGAGGTCCGGGCCTATTACGTGCCTCTGGACCTGGTTCGCAAGGTCATCTCCGGAATGGCATTCGCTGCAGGAATCTTCTGTACCCCAGAAGAAGTGGTCGATAAGGGGGCTGTTGAATCCAAAAATGGATGCCGGCATCCGGAATGACCAGTCATAGTCCGTGCCGCCTGCAGTTACGCCGCCCTTGCCCGGAGCGTTTACTATGTTATCCCATGTCGTTATTCCGTCATGGCAGCTCATGCAGGCAAGCGAGGTGGAGCCTATCGATCCAACGGTGGTGCCTGCCATCGTGGTACCGTAAGCGGTGTAATTTGTCGGGATGTTGCCCTTGTTCCACAGGGGTCTCAGGCCGTTCTCTGTATTCGAGTGGTGGGGCGTATGGCAGAAGACGCAGATCTCAGTCGTGCCGCTGTAGAGCCTTACCACCTTGCCCTTGAAGCCCAGGTTGTGCCTTGTGCCGCCTATTCCTCTTGCCGCGGCTCCTGCGGGGTAATCGGCTATGGTTGATGCGGCGTCCGCCAGTCCTGCCGCAGCCAGCACGGCGCCTATCGTAAGGAGGCCTTTCAGCGCTTTCTTCATCGGTCTTACCCCCTGCAAGATTTCAAAAAAAATGCCACCGTTCAACCTTCCGAGGTTGGAACGTGGCATCCATAGCCAGAGCGCGAAGGACCCGCCGTGAGCCCGAAGCGAGTGAAACTTGGGAGAATTATATCACTAACTGATTATTTGTCAAATTAAAACTTTAACTAATTTTTAATATTTGTAAAAAAACGAGAGCTTAACGATTTCGGCCCGTTAAAGTTCAAGACGAGAATGATTCCAATCTATCTTTCAGAAAATGTCTTGAGCTTTCTGCATCTTTTCGGGTGGCGGAGCTTTCTTAAGGCCTTTGCCTCAATCTGGCGTATCCTCTCGCGCGTGACGTTGAAGAACGCGCCCACCTCTTCGAGCGTATGGTCCTTTATCTCGCCTATGCCGAACCTCATCCTTAATACCTTCTCCTCCCTCGGCGAAAGGGTTGAGAGCACATCATTCATATGGCCCGTAAGATCGCTCGTTATCGCCTCGTCGTGCGGCACCGCGGCGTCCTTGTCCTCGATGAAATCTCCCAGCAGGCTCTCTCCGTCATCCCCCACAGGCATCTCGAGAGAGACCGGCTCCTTCGCGATCTTGAGCGTCTTTCTTATCTTCTCTACCGGAAGGTCCAGGGCATCCGCAAGCTCCTCGGGACTCGGCTCCTTTCCAGTCTCCTGCACAAGGTAATGGGAGGCGCGCACTACCTTGTTGAGCGTCTCCACCATGTGCACCGGCACCCTTATCGTGCGGGCCTGGTCCGCGATGGACCTTGATATGGCCTGCCTTATCCACCACGTGGCGTATGTCGAGAACTTGTATCCCCTCCTGTACTCAAACTTCTCTACCGCCCTCATGAGGCCGATGTTGCCTTCCTGTATGAGATCCAGGAACTGCAACCCCCTGTTAAGGTATCTCCTCGCGATGCTCACGACGAGCCTGAGGTTGGCCTTTATGAGCTTTTCCTTCGCCGAATCTATCCTCGATATGCAATCATCGAGGCGGGCGACGAGCGTTGACAGCTCGGCAGGCCCGAGCCCGGCCTTGCTTTCAAGCGCCTCGATAGAGGCCTCTATCTCCCTTACCTGGTCCATCGAGCCTTTACCTGCAGCCTCGATGGCCGCCTTCTTTCTATCCAGTTCCCTAAACTCTTCTTCAGTCCTCTTGAGGTCCTCTATTATCTTCTCGTATATGTCAGCCTTCTGCTCTATTTCAAGGAGGAGCGCGACAAGCTTTGCGCCCGGCTTCTCGATGCCCTTGAGGCTGTTTGCCTTTGAGAGCGCCGCGAGAGCAAGCTCGATATTGGCGAGGGTCTTTCTCCTGTCCTCTTCATCTTCGGAGATGATGCCCTCGTCGTCGTCATACTCGATTACCTCTTCCCCGCCGTGCTTCTCCGAGAGCCGCTCTTTAAGGCTCTCAAGCTCGTAAATGGCATAACTCGTCCTGAGTATCTCTCTGGTTATCTCCTGCCTGCCTCTTTCTATCTCCTTGGCGAGCTCCACCTCCTCGTCCCTGGAAAGTAGGTAGACCGTTCCCATCTCTTTGAGATAGGTCCTTACAGGGTCGGTAATGGCGGCAGCGCCCGGCGCCTGGACGGCCTCGCCGGGGGTCTCCCCGTCCTCGAGGCAGGGCCCGTCCTCTTCGATCCCGGCTGCGCTCTCCTCGTCCCGATCGAGGTCAGCGGCCTCATCTCCCTCGAATATGGGCTTAAGCTCTTCCGTATTGTCTTTCATATTTTCAGTGCCTTTTGCCCTGCGGTCCAATCTCAAGCCTCTTCCTTATTTCAAGGGCCACTTCCGATTTGCCCATCTGCTCGAGAAGCTTTATGCTCTCGCGCGTGAACTCCTGGGTAGACTGTTTTACCCTTCCCCTGTTGAGCACGCTCTTGATGCTGTCCCTCAACATCCTCTCAGGCTCTTCCACGTACCCGTCGTCCTCGCGGAAGAGGAGGTTGGCAAGCCGTCCCCTTGACTCGGCGTCTTCCGCGCCTTCGAGCAGGTCCGCGGCTGAAATGGCCTTTCCGTCCCTGAGAAAACCGCATATTGCCGTTCCGGCTTTTTTCAGGGCCGCGTCGCCGAAGGCCTCTATCGCCGTATCGGCATCAGGGGTATAGAGGTCCGGGTGCCTTATGAGCACCTTGAGGAGCATTGCCTCAGGCCTTGACGCCACCGGCTCTTTTGCTATGTTGACCTTGAGATTCTTGTCGGCCCCTGGCCTCTTGAGCGCGTCATATACCGCGTCTATGCCTATCCCCAGGGTCGAGGCCACGATCGACACGTAGTGGCCGCGCTCGGCTATGTCCTTTATGCGGGACAGATACGACAGAGCGTCCCCGAAGTATTTCTTCTTCCCTTCCGGGGCAGATATATTGAGCTTATCGCGCAGATTGCGCAAATAGAATTCCATGAGCGTCGGCGCTTCCGCGACGGCCTCCATGAGCGCCTCGGGGCCTGAGAGCTTCAGGAACTCGTCAGGGTCCTTGCCCTTGTCCAGCAGTACGGCCCTGCAGGAGACGTCTTCGTTCAGGAATAGACTGAGCCCCCGTATCGCGGCGCTCTTCCCGGCCTCGTCCGAATCGAAGAGCGCGTAGATGGTGCTCGCGTAACCCTTAAGCACCTTTATATGCTCTGGCGTAAGGGCCGTGCCCATTGTGGCCACACTGTTCCTGAAGCCGTGCTTATGAAGGGCTACCAGGTCAAAATAGCCTTCGACGACTATGACCGAACCTTCCTTCTGTATCTGCTCCTTTGACTGAGAAAGGCCGAAAAGGGTCTCGCCCTTTTTAAATACCGGGGATTCCGGCGAGTTCAGGTACTTGGGCTGGATCTTATCGTCCAGCGTCCTTCCGCCGAAGCCTATTATCCTGCCCCTCATGTCCGTTATGGGGAAGATCACCCTGCCCCTGAACCTGTCATAATATCCGGGTGAGTTGTCCCTCTTGACTATTAGCCCGGCCCTGTGGGCTGCCTCCGTGCTCACGCCCCTTTTCTTGAGATGGTTCGTAAGCCCGTCCCATTTGTTGGGCGCGAATCCCATGCTGAACTGTTTGGCAAGCTCGCCTGTCACGCCCCTGCCCTTGAGGTATTCCCTGGACTGAGCGCCGTTCGGAGTCCTCAGCTCAAGCATGAAGTACTCGGCAGCGGCTTTTAAAGCGCCGTAGATGGCCTCCCTCTCGTCGGGGACCTCTTTCTTGAACTCGTTTATGGTAATCCCGTACCTGCGGGCAAGGGTCCTTACGGCCTCGGGGAACTCGAGCCCTTCTTTTTTCATTATAAATGTTATGACATTGCCCGTCGCGTTGCAGCCGAAGCAATAGAATATCTTCTTCTCCTCGCTTACGGTAAAGGAGGGGGTCTTCTCGGAATGGAAAGGGCACAGGCCCACGTGGTTGTGCCCGCGCTTGGTGAGGGGCAGATATTCAGAGACCACCTGGACGATGCTGGCCCGTTCCCTGACTTCTTCTATTTTATCCTTTGGTATGCTCAATGCGTTTATACCTTACTTGAGGTCGACTATCGTTACGCCGCCGCCCCTTTCTCCTTTATGGAATCTCGCTACCGCCGGATTTCCTCTCAAGAACTCCTCTACGGCCTTCGCGAGCGCGCCGGTGCCCACTCCGTGAATTATCTCGACGCTTCCCATGCCGCTCGCGTGGGCGTTATCAATAAAGCGCGTCACCTTAGGCATCGCCTCGTCCACCCTGAGCCCTATTATATTGAGCGCGCTGGCTATTTCCATATCGGCATTTACGCTCATTCCTTGAGCAGGCCTGCCTTCTACCCCGCCCCTCTTTTTCAGCTTGTCCCACGGCGCCCAGACCTTGAGGCTGCCGAACCTCACTTCCGCCTTTTTTTCCTCTTTATCTACCGCTATTACTTCGCCTTTTGAGCTGGACCCGGCAATAGTTACCTTATCCCCTGCTGCCGGGATGAACTCCTGCTCCTTGTGCCCGAGCCTGGCCTTCATACTTGCCCTGGCCTTGTCCACCTGGGTAAAGGCCTTTTTGCCGGCAGCGGCCTTGCCCTCTGCCCTGAACCGCTCTACCGTCTCCCGTATCTCACGGTCGGCATCCCCGACCAGGGCGTCTATCTTCTTCCTCGCCTTATCAAGTATCTCAGCCCTGTTCTGCCTGAGCTTCGCTACCGCCTCGCTCTTTCTTGCCTCAAGTACTCTCAAATTCTCACGCAGGGCGCTCACTTCCTCTTTTTCCTGTTCGAGTATCCTGATGGACTCGATAAAGGCCCCTTCCTTCTCCTTTATATAGCCGCGGGCCCTTGTTATTACGTCCTCGGGTATGCCTAAGCTCTGAGCTATTGAAAGGCCGAGCGATGGCCCCGGCACCCCGTAGCGCATTGCGTACAACGGCCTCAATGTCCTCTCGTCGAACTCGACCGAGGCGTTCAAGTAATTGGGGTCTGCCTGGGCAAAGGCCTTGAGGAGATTCAAGTGGGTCGTTACGACGGTGCGCGCCCCGCGCCCCCTCAATGTTTCTATGGCGGCGAGGGCGAAGGCGCCGCCTTCCGACGGGTCTGTGCCTGCGCCCGCCTCGTCGATGAGGACGAGCATGCCGATTGATGCCGTCTCAAGGAACTCCCGCATCCTCTTCACATGGGCTGAAAAGGTCGACAGGGACGCCACTATATCCTGCCTGTCGCCTATGTCGGCAAGTATCTCCCTGAATGCCACGATGGCGCTCCCCTCATCGGCAGGGACCGGGATGGCTGAAAGGGCCATTATAGTAAGGAGGCCAAGGGTCTTCAATGCGACGGTCTTGCCGCCCGTATTCGCTCCTGATATGACGAGCACAGCCTTGTCCTCCGGCAATTTCAGGTCGATTGGTATGGCCTTCCCCTCGCCCCGTTTCTCCTTGAAGACAAGGATGGGGTGCCTGGCGGATATGAGCCTCACCTCGCCCGTTTCACTGACAGCCGGCACGACGGAGGCAGTAACGCTGGCGAAGAGCGCCTTTGACTGGATGAGGTCGAGGGTAGAGAGCTCTTCGAGGTCAGAGAGGAGGAAATCCCTCTGGAGCGAGACCTTGGCAGTGGCCTCTTTGAGTATCTCTATCTCCTCTGCCTTCTCCTCCTTCTTCAGGATGGCCACCCTGTTGTTCATCTGCACGAGTTCCATGGGCTCGATGAAGAAGGTGGAGCCGCTGCCAGACCTGCCGTGGACGACGCCCTCAAAGGACGTATGCATGCCCGCCTTTATCGCGAGCACGTACCTGTCGTCCCTTATGCTTATGATGTCTTCCTGCAGATACTCTTTCGTGGCCTTGTCAGTCGTAATCGATTCGAGTATCTTCCTCGCCCGCTCCTTGTTGGCCCTTATCTCGCGCCTTATCCTGAACAGCTCGGTCGAGGCTGTGTCCTTTATCTCGCCCTTCTCGTCGATGATGCCGTTAAGGGCGCGCCGCAGGTCCTCCTGCTCGGAAATGCGCTCTATCCGGGCGTATGTCATCGGGTAAGAGCGGCTGAACAGTTGATTGGCAAGGGACTTGACCAGTGATGACGCGGTGATGTTCGAAAGTATCAGGAGGAGGTCAGATGGCAGGAGGTACGCGCCTTCGACCTCTATCCTTGAGAGAACGGGGCGGATGTCGTTAACGCCTCCAAGCGGAAAGGTCCCGGATACCTTTATTGATTCCGATACCTCGCGGAATTGCGCAAATGCCTCTTCTATGGAATGGATATCGGCGCCGGGCCTCAAGTCGCCTATTTTTTCCATGCCCACGGGCGTCATGGAAAATGAGGCAAGCTCTGCCAGGACAGAAGGGAATTCGAGGGTCAGAAGTGTAGTTTCATCCACGGCAATTCATCGCTATTAAAGGACGCTTACTTCAGGTTACTCGTTTTTTGTTGCAAGCAGCTCAACTGAATATTCAGGCTGCTCAAAAAGGCCCAGATGCAAGGCGTCGAGGAGCGAGGAAGGAGGCGTACTCTTTGCCGTACGCCGCACTGACGAGCGACGATGACAACACAGCAGATGGGCCTTTTTCAGCAGCCGCACATCAGGTCCTTGCTACGCGCCTATAGCCGGAGGTCTCGATTACTTCTACGCCGTCAAGGATATTGTCGAGGAGGAGGTTCAACCCAAGGCTGTCGCTGGCTATATGGCCGGCGATGACGACATTTACATGGTGTTTCGCGGCTTCTTTCCTGTGGTCCTCGCTTATGTGCATACCGACGATGGTGCCCACGCCGGAGATCGCGAGCCTCTCAAAGGCGAGTTTCGACCCGCCGGTCCCCCCGGTCATGTCGACAAAGATCTTGCCCGCGCTCCTCTTTTCAGACCCGACTACCGCCTTGGGGTGCATGAAGACCTCTCCCATTGACGAGATGTACTCGGGTATGTCCTTCAATATCTTCACCACGTCAGAGACCATGCGCGGCTTCGATTCGTCGAAGAGCCTCTGAAGGTAGTCCGTAACGGCGTTGTCAGCCGGCGTGTGCAGGCACATGAGCGGAATATCGAGGAGGCGGGCGGCGTCCACGGCCCTTGTATGATTGGCGGGCATGAGCCGCCTTTCGACCTCCCGTATGCGCTCGTCCATTATGCTCTCCGCGATGTTGATGGGCACCCCGTACTTGAGGAGTATCCCGGACTGCATGTCCATGACATCGTAGAGGTTTGCCATCGCGCTTCCTTCAGGATGGTGCGCGATGACGAGGTCGACTCCCTTGCCCCTGTCCCTGAGCCTGTCCGCGAGGACTATCTCCCCTACTTCCATATCTATGCCGACGAGCGCCCTCTTTATCTCTTTTCCAGGGTCGCCGGACAGTATCCTTGAGTCCGAGTACGGGTTCCTTAGCCTCTCAGTGTCGAACCACTTGCGGTCCTTCTCCTTGAGGTCGTCGTACTCATTCTTTGCCCTTTCAAGCTCCCTTCCAGCCTCTTCCAAGCCCCTGGGGTCGAGCTCCATGCCCCTCTTTATAGCCTTCTCGTAGATCTCGCTCAGTTTCATCCCCGGTCCCTTGCTGGAATTTTGTCCGTATTATAACCCGATTATATCGTAAGTTCCATATTTATGGCATCCAAGTAAAAAACCCCCATACCGCTAAACGGTATGGGGGTAACAGGCTCTATGCGGGTTCAATTTTGTAAATTGAACCCGAAAATTCGTAATGCCGCTTACGTACTTCAGGGTTCAGGGTGCAACCCTGAACCCGCACTGAAACAAAACTATGCCCCGAGCACCTCTTTTACAATCTCGTTTACGAGCTTGCCGTCTGCCTTGCCCTTGACCTGCGGCATCACGACCTTCATGAGCTTGCCCATGTCCTTCTGTCCCGCCGCGCCGGTCTCGGCGGCCGCCTTCTTTATTATATCCCTGACCTCCGCCTCAGAGAGCTGCGGCGGCAAATATACCCTCAGGAACTCTATCTCCTTCGATTCCTTTTCCACGAGGTCTTCCCTGCCGCCCAACTTGAACTGCTCGACGGAGTCCTGCCTCTGCTTCAGCAGGGTCGATATTACGGCTATGACCTCCTCGTCGGAGAGCTGGCGCTTGGCGTCGACCTCCTTGTACTTGACCGCGCTCAGGAGCATGCGCACCGTCGAGAGCTTATCCTTCTCCCCCGCCTTCAAAGCCGTAGCCATGTCCTTCGTTATCTGCTCTCTTAAGCTCACGGGTAAACTCCCTTTGGACAGTATTTAGGCTGCCTCTATTTATTAAGCGGTCTTCTTGAGCTCTATCAGCACGAGCTTCACGACTGCCTTGAGCGTCTCGAATACCCCTGTGCCGTCGCTTGCCACCGCCTCGAAGTCCGGCACGCCTTCGGTGTTGAGCATATCCTTGAGCTCTGCAACGGGCACCGTGTTCGGCAGGTCCCTCTTGTTGTACTGCACTACGTACGGCACCTCGGAGAGGTTGTAGCCCTGCTCCTCGAGGTTTATCTTCATGTTCTCGAAGCTCTCGATGTTGGCGTCCATCCTCTCGGCCTGAGAGTCGGCGACGAATACTATGCCGTCGACGCCCTTCAGGATGAGCTTTCTCGATGCGTCGTAGAATATCTGTCCGGGGACCGTGTAGAGGTGGAACCTGGTCTTGAAGCCCTTGATGTCTCCGAGGGCAAGGGGCAGGAAGTCGAAAAACAGAGTCCTTTCGGTCTCTGTGGCAAGGGTTATCATCCTGCCCTTTGCCTCAGGCCGGGTTTTTCGATAGATAAACTGCAGGTTCGTGGTCTTGCCGCAAAGGCCAGGCCCGTAGTAGACGATCTTGCAGTTGATCTCCCTGGAGGAGTAGTTTATGAATGACATCTTACCTTCGGGTCAGCCGGAAAAAGCCGCCCAGGTCCCCTGGGCGGCTTTTTCCGCTTGCTGAAATGCCTTATGAGCTTGCGCTTTAATGGAAAAGCCTCTCTATGTCGTCATCAGATATCTCTTCCAGGAGGCTCTCTTTCTCGCTTCCCTCCGACATCCTTGCCATAAGCCTCTGGATGCTCTTTCCAAGCTCCTCGCTCGCCTTGCGCACACGGAGGCGCACGAGTCCCAGCGAGGACTGCTTGTCGAATATCACAACGAGAATGACCCTCTGCTCAACGACCGAGATGTGGAGGTTGTCCTTCTCGCCCTCGTGGAAGAGTATCGAGAACTCCTTCTCTCCTATGAGCTTCGCAAGCCCCCCGGTCGCCGCTATGTTGCCGGCAGTGAGGGACGCCAGCGAGGTCGCGTCAATATCCTTGGTATCCCCGCTGGAGGCGATGAGCTGCCCGTCCTTGTCGACGAGGTATACGCATTTCGCGTTTGCTTCCCTGAGGAGCTTCTCGATTACCGCCGTAATCTCTTTGTATTCCTCCTCGAACATCACGAATGAGCTTTGAGGCATTTACTTACCTTCCGCATGCGCCATTTGATTAGAGGCGCTTGCCTTCGAGCGCGAGTAGCCTTTCCCATTCCTCATCGACCCTCTTCTGGAACTCTTCGATAAGACCAGCGTTCTCAGGCTTGAACAGGTGTTTGAACCTGCCCTGGGGCTTGAGCCAGTCCACAAGGGGCTTTTTCTCCTTGGGCTTGTAGCTTATCTTCAGCACCCCGTTCTCGACCTCGTAAAGGGGCCAGTAACATGTATCGACGGAAAGCTTCGCCAACTTTATGGAATCTTCAGGCTTCGAGTACCAGCCGAGCGGGCAGGGGGACATGACGTTCATGAAAGTTGCGCCCCTGGTGCCGAGAGCCTTCTCGGCCTTCTTCGAGAGGTCCGACCAGTTATGCGGGCTTGCCTGCGCCGCGTAGGGTATGTTGTGCGCTACCACTATCCTGGTGAGGTCCTTCCTCCACTG
>Ga0209751_10000940_pt1 | contig 30641 bp, 27 predicted proteins | sample RifCSP13_1_FD_184019 | JGI IMG/M metagenome (GOLD analysis project Ga0209751, IMG submission 184019) | Soil microbial communities from Rifle, Colorado - Rifle CSP2_sed 13_1 (SPAdes) (version 2) | ecosystem: Environmental > Terrestrial > Deep subsurface > Rock core/Sediment | place: Rifle...
CGAGCGGGTGCTCCCGTCCTTGCCGGAGCTGGTCGTCACGTGCCCCGACTCCTCCGCCGAGGAGGGGCAGGCGGCGGCCGACCAGCTCCTGAGTATGCCGGAGCCCCCGACCGCCATCTTTGCCGCCGGCGGTGACCTGGCGATCGGGGCGCTCCGGGCGATCAAGAGCCGGGGACTGCGAGTACCCGATACAATCGCCTTGGTCGGCCTCGAGGATCCACCCGCGGCGGCGCTGGTCGATCCCCCTCTCACGGTGGTTGGGCTGCCTATGGACGAGATGGGCCGGCAAGCGATCTCGATGCTGCGCACGCTCATCCACGGCGGGACCGTCCGCCCGAGCAGCGTGATCCTGCCGACCCGCCTCGTTGTCCGTCGTTCGTGCGGCTGCGGGGAATGAACTCACTTACGCTCCCCGCCGGTCCCACACCGGAGGATGTGTCCCAGTTGGGTTGGCATGAATCCACCAAGGGTATCGGGACGGACCCCGCCGAGACCAGGCCGGCATGCGGATCGATCCTGATGGTGATGGATCCAGAGTATTCCCTTGCGGCTCCCACCGGTGACAGCCCTCCTTAAGCTTGGATTACGCGGGAAGATCTCGAATGTGCCAGGGCAGGGGGCTTGTGATGGAGAACTCGCTCTCGCAGTGGCGCGAGGACCATGTGATTTCGTCACAGGCCGGGCGTGATGCCGCGAGTGGGATGTCGCGATATCCAGGATGAGGAGCGTGAGCGCCACCGAGCGCCACGTCCTTAGATGGCCCTCGCGGGCATGCGTGGAGGTCAGGATGGAAACCCCCTTTGGTCGGCTGAGGTTCCTCTACGTCGGCGCGCGCGACATGGACCAGGATCTGGCCTACTACCGGTCGGTACTCGGGGCGGAGCGAGTCTGGCACTTCGAGGCCTTCGGCGCGCGCGTGGCCGCGGTCCGCCTCGGCGAAGGTCCCCTGTTTCTCCTGGCCGACCACCGGCCCGCGCCGAGTTGTCTGCCCATTTATGAGGTGGCCAATCTCGAGGTCACGCTGAAGTCCCTCACCGGGCGCGGCTGGTCAGCCGAGGGTGAACCGTTCGAGATCCCGAACGGCCCGTGCTGCCTCTTTCATGACCCGAGCGGGAATGAGCTCGCCATATTTCAAGACGTTCGGCCCGGGGCCATGGAAGGCGCTTTCGACGACTCGGAGAACGAAAACGCAGTGCGCGATAGCCAGAGCTGACTTGGACGAGAACGACTGCCCACGGTACAGGGTGGACCTGGCTTTGGCGATTTGGGGTGTCGTGGCTCATGCTGGGTGATCTCACTGAATGGACGACAACCGGCGATGACGGCTTCCTCGACGGTCTAGGGAAAGGGCGTGTGAGATGCTGACAGGTTTGAGTTCGGATCCGAAGATCTGTATCGTCACCGGCGCCAACCGCGGGCTGGGACTGGCGACCGGATTGGGCCTGGCCGCGCAGGGTGCGACCGTGCTGATGCTTTGCCGGGATCGGGCACGCGGGGAAGCGGCCCGCGACGATGTTGCTTCGCGTAGCGGCCAGTCCGAAGTGCAGCTATTCATCGGAGACCTCGCCTCACAGGCCTCGATTCGCAATGTCGCGACCAGAATCCTGGAGAGCCATCCGAGAGTCGACGTGCTCGTGAACAGCGCCGCCGTGTATGCGTCCAAGAGACGGGTCACGGCCGACGGCCTGGAGCTCATGTTCGCCGTCAACCATGCCGGGCCCTTTCTTCTGACGAACTTGCTCCTCGATGGATTGAGGAGAAGCGATCAGGCCCGGATCGTGAACGTCACCGCGCCTTCGACGGTGCAGGTTGACTTCGAAGACTTGCAGGGAGAGGCGCGGTTCAGCTCATTGAACGCCTTTGGGGCCACGAAAACGGCCAACCTGCTGTTCACCTTCGAGCTCGCCCGACGCCTTGAGGGCACAACCGTCACCGCAACCGCAGTTCATCCCGGGCTGTTACGATCCGACCTGATGCGCGAGTCGCCCGGCCTGATGCGCTTCGTAATCGGACTTTTCTCTAAGCCGGCGGAACAGGCCGCACAAGGCCTAGTCAGGCTGGCGGTCGCGCCGGAGTTCCGCGACGAGACCGGAAAGTTCTACCGAGACGGTCGAGAGATCCAGGCCTTCGACTACGCCTACGATCCAGAGCCAGGCGGGAAACTCTGGGATCTCACCGCCCGCTTGACCGGGCTGTCGCAATGGGACGGTTTGCCTCAAGACACGGACCGCCCCAGCCCTCGGCCTTGACGCTTCGCTTGGAATGCTCGGCCAGCGTCTCATGATCTCGAAGGGTGCTCTCGGCCCTCAGCGTGGTCTTCTCTGCCGGCCGACGTGCTCGGAAGATGGCTTGCCCACTTGAGCTACCTCATCGGCGCTCGAACACATGCGTCGATTGCGTTCGATCGGACCCGATTGCGCCTCGCATCAACCGTGTGCCCAGTCCCTTGTAGAACCTGCTAGAATCGCTCGGGGTGGTTACCCGATACTGATCGACTCAGGTAAGGAGAGTGCGGCCATGGGCGAAGCGGTGAGTCGAAACAATGACTTCGATGAGATCTGGTACTGGTATCTGACCGGGGAATTCAGACAGGGTCTCAGCCCGAAGCAGCTGTCCCAGTTGAAGTTCGAGCAGAGGCTATACAGCGTCCTCCCCGGGTCGCCCCGCTGCATGGAGTGCCATGTCCCATTTGCCGGTATCGGTGGGTTCATCGTCAGCCTGATGGGCGTCGGCCCCTCGAGCCTGACGCCCCGCCTGTGCAACATGTGCGAGAAGGGTGCCCTCAAGGAAGAAAGCGGGGCCGAGGTCGAGCTGTCGTTGCTATTCGCCGATGTGCGCGGCTCGACGATGCTGGCCGAGTCGACATCGACCCAGGCGTTCAAGGAGCTCATCAACCGCTTCTACAAGACCGCCGCCGATGTCCTGGTCCGCCACGACGGCATGGTCGGCCGGCTGATCGGGGACCAGGTCATCGGGTTGTTCGCGCCGAGGTTCGCCGGGGATCATCATGCCGAGGTGGCCCTGGAGGCCGCTTCGGATCTTCTTCTAGCGACGGGTCACGAGCCGGGCTCCGTGCCCTGGATAAAGATCGGAGTCGGAGTACACACGGGGGATGTCTACGTCGGAGCGGTCGGCTCAAAAGACGGCGTCAACGAGATCGCTGTACTCGGAACTGGGGCCAACCTCGCCGCCCGGCTTTCGTCGGAGGCGGCTGATGGCGAAGTCCTGGTGAGTCCGGCAGCGGTCCAGGCCGCCGGGCTCCCCAAAGGCGCGGGCCGGCCGCGCTCGGTGAAACTGAAGGGGATCAAAGGGGCGGTCACCGTCCGGGTCTTCCGGTCGGCCTCCCCCTTAGAGAAAGTGCGCCAGCCAACCCGGCCTCGGGTGAAATAACGATCGGCGCGCGTACCACCGGCAGGCCGGACGACAGTCATCTTGCGACTGACCCGGCCTGCCGTATAGTTGTGCCGGACCGCAGTCCCACAGGCCGTCCTCCATGATCCCCCGACCAACCACTCTGGCCGGAACCTGCGGCAGAACCCGAGAACCAGGCCAGGCGTGGCGTGGCATGAGGCCCAGCTTGTCCGCGCTGGGCCACCCGCTCACCCTGGCGTGCATCGGGCTCCTCCTGGTCAACGACCACTTTCTCAAGCGCCTGTACCCGTCCACGCTGACCGGCAAGTTGAGTGACTTCGCCGGGCTGTTCTTCTTCCCATTCCTGTTGACGGCGCTGCTTGGCCTGGCAGGGTTCGCTCTCTCCCGATTGCTGACCCCTTCACCCAGACTTGCCTCCGCTGCCCGAATCACCCCTCGGATTCCAGCGATTTCCGCGTACCTGCTGACGGCTGTCCTGTTCTCTGCCATCAAGGTCCACCCTCCGTTGAATGTCGCCGTGAACGGCTTGCTTCGCCTTGCCTCAGGCCTCCCCATCTGGATCGCTCTCGATCCGACCGACCTAACCACCCTCGTCGCGCTGGCTCCTTCGTTTGCGTTGTTGACCTCGCTCGACTCGCTCAGGACGCCTCCGCCCATGCGGCGATCGCTCCTGGCACTGGGTCTGGCATCCTTGGCGGCATTGGCCACTGCCCCATGCCCCCCCGAGCAGCCGATCACCCACCTGGTGTCGACCGACAGAGGGCTATATGCACTGGCCACGGCCTGGGAGCCGGTGAGCAACGCCTTCCTGAGCACGAGTGATGGCCAGGCGTGGGATTACCAGGATCCCGAGACGTTGCCCTCCGACATCCTGGAATCCGCGGCTGTCCCGGTTCAGCTACCCAAGATCGTTTGCGTCCCCGCGCAGGATCAGGTCTGTTATCGGGTCGCAGGCGAGGAAAAGGTGGAGGCCTCCACGGACGGGGGCCGGACGTGGCAGGTCGCCTGGTCGGTGCCCGCCTCGCGGCGAGCCTACATGGAGCGGGTTGCTTCCGGTTATGGGATGCTGCTTGTGTGTGGCAAAGATCTCGACTTGAGAGCTAACGATGTCGTCGTCATCAGGCAGGGGGAGGATCATGTTGCAATTGTGGCCCTGGGGAATGAAGGCGTGCTGCGCGGCCGCTATGACCTGGCTGAATGGAGCCGGGTAGGCGTCGGATGGGCCGAACCCAGCCTCGAAAACGGCGGGCTGAGTGAGCTGTTCCCGCCGATGATCATTTACGCCGAGACCGCCTGGGCCCTCATCGCCGGCGCGGCCGCTTTGATCTTCCTATCCATCGTGGCCTGGGGCAGGCTGAACCCCGGTGGCGATCCGCTCCCACAAGAGACCAGGGGTAGGCTGCCGTGGGTTGTCGGAGTGGTTGTGGACCTCACCCTCCTCGGCCTGATGGCGCTGGGGAATGTGGAGGAACTGATTCCCATGGTCGCACCACCGCTTTTCATCCTGACCGTGGTGATCCTCTTCCTGTACACCGGGTGGTCCAAGGCGTTCCGGCGCTCAGGTCAACTGGCGCAGGCGCGCCGGTCGCTGAGGATCTCGGCTTACGCAGGGCTCATCGTCGCGGTCGTGGCCTGGCTGCCTTTCGCCCTGTGGGTACTGGGTACGATCCCCGGCTACAGCGCGGCCCTGATCCTCGCCATCATCGCCGTCGTCGCCACGATGACCTGGGCGATGGGGCGGCTCCCCAAGCCGAGCCGCCCTTCGCCTCAAGCCGCCTAGCCGCTCATTTGGAAGGTGATGCTGACTCGCGCCGTCACCGAGATCTGGCCCGGCGCGAACGTGCTGTCAGGGTCTATCGGTACGTCCTCTACGCTCACGACTACGTTCTGGGTCATCTGCTGTCCGCGAGCTCCCCACCAACCATAGCCGTACCACGACCACCAACCCATATGATCCTCGGCGATCGACGTCGGCGGTCCGACATTCAGGTCCAGGACGCCGGCCATATCTCTGGCTTTCTCCAGCGCCGCCTTGGTCGCCAGTGCCCGGGCTTGATCCCGATACTTGCGCAACTCCGTCGTCCGAAACTGCACGCCGTGCACATTGGTGATTCCGGCCTCGCTCAGCGCGGTCAGCAGCTTCTCGAACTTGCTAGTGTCTCTCAACGTAATAACAACGGACTTGCGCACCACATAGCCCGTGATGATTGGCGGATCAGCGTAGTAATCCTCATAGCTGGGCTCGATACTGATGTAGTCCGTCTGGATGTCCTTGGACTGGATCCCGTGGGCGCTCGCCATTCGGATGACCTCAGCGGTCCGTTGGTCGTTTCGCCTCACGGCGACGGTCAACTCCCTGTGCGAGGTTTCAACGCCCAGGGTGATCAGCACCTCATCCGGCACCACTCGAACCTCCGCTTCGCCGGTCACGGAGATCGAGCCGGGCGAGCTTGTCGCGGGTTGGATGGGCCCGAGGTTGCTCCACAGTAATGCGCCGGCGATCGCCGCGGAAAGAAATCCTGGAAGACTGTTCATGGCCTGTGTCTCCTTTCTATGCCTCTATCACGTTCTACCTGAGGGTCATGGCAAGAATGTGGCGGCTGCGCGTCAGTTGTGAATCAACTTGGAGACACCCTCCCAGCGGGGACGGAGCGGGTCCGTACCGCCCGTGAGGCGCCTCATGCCGAGAACGGCCAGGCTTCAAACGACGGGGAGGATGAAGCTTGCTTGGGTGCCGGGAGGGTTCGCGCCTTCCCAGTCCGGGGTAGGGCTCTCGATCCAGATACGACCGCCATGCTGTTCGATGAGCGCTTTGGCGATCGAGAGCCCTAGGCCGCTCCCGCCGCGGTCGCGGTCCCGGGATGGGTCGGCGCGGAAGAAGCGATCGAAGACCCGCTCTTGGAGAGCAGGTGAGATTCCTGGACCCCAATCAACAACCCGGACCACGGCCCAGCGTCGGGCCGGGCCCTCAAGATTGCCGGACCAGGAGAACCTCGGCTGTGCCGCTCGGAGAGAGGCCAGTTCACGCGCTGAAATCGTGCTGATCCCCACCTTCACGGAACCCCCCTGAGGCGAGTTCTTCAGAGCATTGTCCAGCAGGTTCAGCATGACTTGCTCGAGGCGATCCGGATCGCCCTGCACGCTCACCTCCATCTCGAGCGCGGAGACTTCGAGCTGGACGTTGTGTTTCTCAGCCTCCGGCCGCAGGCGGTCAACCGTACCACGGACCAGCTTCGCAAGGTCCAGCCGGTCAACGCGAAGCTCGAGAGCGTGCTCATCGGCCCGAGTGAGAGTGAGCAGATCCTGCGTCAGACGAATCAGTCGATCGGTCTCCTGGCCGATGGAGGCGACGAAGCTATCGCGGACCTGAGGATCATCCAAGGCGCCGTCCTGGAGCGTCTCGACCAGCCCCTTGATGCCAGTCAGCGGGGTGCGCAACTCGTGCGAGACGTCGCTAATGAACTGGGCTCGCGTGCGCTCCGTGTGCAGGAGCGCCTCGCGCATGGATTCGAACGCCGCGCTCAAAGAGGCGATTTCGTCATGGGTTTCAACGGGTACGGGATATTCGTAATCCCCTTCGCCCAGCCTACGCGCGGCCGCCGTGAGTTGTGAGAGGGGGCGCACGAGCCGCCGGGCGAGGATCAGGCCGAGAGCGCCGGAGAGCAACGCCGCCAGCCCGGCAGCCTGGAGCAATCGGGAGAGAGTGTCATTGAGGACCGAGTTCACGTCGCTGAGCGGATGAGCCAGGACCAGCGCTCCGACCAGCTCCTGCTCGCGGCGAAGAGGGAGGGCCAGGGCCATCCAGTCACCGTTCTCGCCTCGAAGAAGCGTCCGGCCGGTACCTCCGGCGAGCGCGGCCTTGGCGGCGGCGCTGTGGCGCAGGCCCGGCGGTCCCGGAAGCCCGCTTTCGTAGACCGGATCACCCAGGCTGTTGAGCACAACGACGTAGGTCGGCAGATCGGATGTCAGGCGGATGGACTCCGGGCCGAGCAGCGCCGGATCGTCGGCTCCAGTCGTGAACGATTGGCTCTGGATCTGTACGGCGAGGTTGGCGATTTGTTGCTGCTGAAGCGTGTTGTAGGCCGGATCGGGCGCCGGCGGCTGGACCTGGACGCCCGCGTCCGAGAGAAGAGCTGCGGCGACCAGTTGAGCTTGCGATTCCAGGCTGTCCTGGAGTGCATTGAGCAGGTAGGCGCGGACCAGAGTGAGCAGCCCGGCGCCGGTCAGGGTCATGGCGACGATGATGACCGCCAGGTGACTGAGCACCAGTTTGCCTCGCAGCCCACTCGGTCGCGCCGGTCGTGACGTCTTCCCCTCGCCCGGGGAGTCAGTCGTCCCGGAGTTTGTATCCGATTCCATGCACCGTCTCCAGGCGGTCGGCGGCCTCTGAAGAGGCCTGACGCATTCGGGCGCGCAGGCGCTTGACGGCGGTGTCAACCGCGCGCGAGTCGCCATGGTAGTCGTAGCCCCAGACACTGTCGAGCAGTTGGTCGCGGGTGAGCACCTGGCCGGGGTGGGTGATCAAGGCCTCCAGCAACTCGAACTCGAGAGGCGACAGCCGGATGGGGGTTGAATCCCAGCTCGCCTCGAAACGGGACGGATCGACCTGCAAAGCCCCGAGCAGCATGGCTTTGCCCATGGGTTTCGGCGGGGACTGCGATCGGCGCAGAACCGCTTTCACCCGCGCCATGAGCTCACGCATGCTGAAGGGCTTGACCACGTAGTCGTCGGCGCCAAGCTCCAGACCGACAACGCGATCCACCTCTTCGTCCTTCGCCGTGAGCATGATGATCGGGGTCTGTCCCGATCCCCGCAGCCTGCGGCAGACTTCGAGGCCGTCCATTCCGGGCAGCATGATGTCGAGCACGACCAAGTCGGGCGCGGCCTGGAGGGCCAGCTCGAGCGCCCGCTCACCGTCGCGCGCGACGAGAACCCGGTAGCGGGCTTTCTCCAGGTTGTAGCGAAGCGCGTCGACGATCGCCGGTTCGTCGTCGACAACCAGAATCGTGGGTTGCTCGGGCATGCTCCTCGCCGATCAGGCGATCTGCCCCAACTATAGCGCGATCTTGTGGCGAGATTGTGTCAGGAGGCGGCGCTTGGTGTGGCTCTTACTGGCATGGCTCGGGCAGGCCTCTGCGGCGTCAGCCAGAGAACCTCCAACGGCGACTGGGGGCAGCGGCCGGGTGGACCGGACATATAAGATGCGGGACCCGGCGAGCTCTCGTCACATTCAGCCCTGCCGACGTCCCGACCAGGCCGGTGCAGATCAGGCCGCGGCCGTGCCCTCTCCACCGCCGGTCTTGGCTCGGCTACCGTTGGAGACATACCGCTGGCGCAGCTTCACCGGCGTCTCGGGCTTCTCCCTCAATCGCAAGTTGATCATCTCTACGAAGACGGAGAAGCCCATAGCGAAGTAGATGTAGCCCTTGGGGATGTGGACTTCCAGTCCCTCGGCCACGAGGGAGACTCCGATCAGGAGGAGGAAGCTGAGCGCCAGAATCTTGAGTGTCGGTCGCTGAGTGACGAAATCACTGATCGGGCCCGAGGCGAAGAGCATGATCGCCACGGCGATCACGATCGCCGAAACCATCACCGGCAGCGCCCGGGCCATTCCGACCGCGGTCAGCACCGAGTCGAGCGAGAAGACGATGTCCAGCAGCATGATCTGCACCAACACACCGTAGAAGTTGGCCCGCAAACGTGCGGAGGCGTGGCCTTCCGCCCCCTCCAGCTTGTCGTGGATCTCGAATGTGGCTTTGGCCAGGAGGAACAGACCGCCGGCGATCAGGATGATGTCCCGCCCGGAGATCTCCTCCCCAAAGATCTCGATGAGCGGGCGGGTCAGACCGATCAGCCAGGCGAGTGAGAGCAGCAGGGCAATCCGCGTCAGCATCGCCCCCAGCAGCCCGACCCTTCGGGCGCGCGGCTGCTCCTGCTGTGGGAGCTTTCCCGCCAGGATCGAGATGAAGACGATGTTGTCTATACCCAGCACGACTTCGAGTGAAGTCAGCGTAAGAAGTGCAACCCACGATTCGGGATCTGTGATCCATTCCATGGTGACCGTCCTCGAGTTGGGATATGCCGTTCCGTGCTCGATCGGCGGGCGGTGGAGAAAACCGGCAGCGATGTTCACCCGGCGTTTCATCCCGCCGGAGTACGTATCGATTCGATCTCGCTGTCGCTCGGCCAGATCAACGTATTCAATCACTTCGTCTACGCGCTGCATCAGCTCCTTACAACCCAAGCCGTACATCTTGCCAAAGAACTCGAGGTTTTGCCGCGCGCTGAGACGAGGGTAGAGCGCTACTTCCTGAGGCACCACTCCCAGGAGGGCCTTGGCCTACAGGGGCTGCCGGGTGATCGAGAATCCCCCGATGTGAGCATCGCCGCGGCTCGGCTCGAGCAGGCAGCTGATCATGGAGATCGTGGTCGTCTTGCCGGCGCCGTTGGGACCCAGCAGGCTGAAGATCTCCCCGCAGCTGATCTGAAGGTCGATGCCTTTCACGGCCTCGACGTCGGCGCCGTTCCGGCCTGTGTAGGTTTTGGCCAGGTCCTGGGTTTCAACCATGAACTCCATCGGGATCACCTCGATTGGCGGCGCGGACGGAGGTCTTCGAAGGGGGAAAGGACGGGAGGCGGCCGGGATGCGACTGCGCCTCGTCGCTGGAGATTCTATCACGCCGCGCGAAGAGGCCGGTTCGTGGCCAAGTCGATCGAGGCTCGACTGTTGTAGAAGAGAGACGTCACGCCTTAGAGCGAAACCAGGCAAGGATCACTCGAGAACGCCACCCACGAAGGGGACGCGCCCCCAAGCTGGGATACACCCTCCGGAAAACGCCCTTGAGCAAGGGGCAACGCCAGACTCCTGGTAAAGTAGGCTGACCCCATCCTGTGAGCGGTTTCCCGAGCCTGTCCAAACCCCGCCGGGTTGCCGCCACATCTGGGATCGATTCTGCCAGTGCAGCCGGCTCGTCCCTTCGATCGGAGGCCATCCCGCGTGCAAGTGCGATCCCTGGGCTATCGCACCGATCTGATCTTCAGCTCCTTCAACGGGGAGGTCTTGGATCGCGGCGATTATCTGGTAATCCGGACCCCGTCCAATCCGACCTTCTACTGGGGCAACTTTCTCTTGTTCAGCCACCCCCCAGGAAGTCGCGACTACGAACGCTGGCCGGCTTTGTTCGCCGAGGAGATCGGCGCGGGCCCGCAGACAAGACACATGACCTTCGGCTGGGACACACCGCAGAAAGAGGCGGGCGTCGTGGAGCCCTTCCTGGAGGCCGGGTTCGAGTTGGTGCACCAAACGGTCCTGACGGCCCAGCAGCTCGTGGCCCCGCCCCCAGCTGCCGTTTCGATCCGCCGCCTGCGGTCAGACGAGGATTGGCTCCAGGCGGTTGACAACCAGGTCCGGTGCCGCGAAAGTGGCCACGCGGAGGCCGACTATCGTGTCTTCAAGCGACGTCAAATGGTCTCCTATCGGGAGATGGTCGAGGCCGGTTTGGGGGAGTGGTTTGGCGCGTTCTTGGGAGAGATGCTGGTGGCCGACCTGGGTCTGTTTCATACGCGGGAGCTCGGTCGGTTCCAGTCGGTCGGGACCCATCCCGACTTCCGCCGGCGAGGCATCGCCGCCAATCTGGTCTTCCAGGCGGGGCGACACGCTCTGTCCGATTTCGGGATCGACAGGCTGGTCATCGTCGCCGACCACGAGTCAGCCGCCTCACGGCTGTATCACTCGCTCGGTTTCAACCCCGAAGAGCATCAGATGGGTCTCGAATGGTGGTGGTAGGCCGAGGGGCGGCCACCGGGATGAATCCCTGTGGCTCGATCGATTCGCATGATCGCCGGAGTCACCGCGGGAAATCCGGCCTATACTGAGTGTGACTCATCGAATCGATCGTGCCCCGATCGAATAAGGCGAGATCCTCCGCTGACAACCCTCGCCTGGCCGGTCTTCCTCATTGGCTATCTCCTGGGATCGATCCCTTCGGCCTACCTCGCCTCGCGCTTGCTCGTGGGCAAGGACATTCGACAACTCGGCGACGGAAACATGGGGGCCAAGAACACGTTTCACTCGGTCGGATGGCTTGCCGGCGGTGTCGTAGCGCTCGCCGACTTCGCCAAAGGCGCGCTCGCTGTTTTGGTGGCGCGCGGGCTGCACCTGCCCGAACTGGTCATCCTGATCGTCGGGGGATGTGTAGTTCTGGGGCATGACTTCCCGATTTTCGTCGGGCTGCGTGGAGGGCAGGGGATGGCGACGATGCTGGGTGTGTTCGCCGTGCTGTTCCCGATACCGACTGTCGCCGCGCTCGTCGTCCTCCCGCTCGCGTTGATCCTCACGCACAATTGGGACCTGAGTTGTGCGGTGGCATTCATCACGCTGCTCGGCATGATGCTCCTGGCCGGGAATCCCCCTCGCCGGCTTGCGTACCCATTCATCATGCTACCCTCGATCGCCTTGCGCAAGCTGATGCAGACGGGCGACGTCCGGCATGCGACAAGCTGATCTCAGCCAGACAGCCGGCCGAGCGCCTCGACTAACGCCCCGGCGAGGCCGCCGATCTCGCCCCGCAAGATCCGCGTTCTGGAGGGCCTAGCTGCCACATCGGGTTGGCATTGTGCGCCGACGCGGACGGTGGCTGCCCTGACGATTCCAAAGCGGGTTTCATCTTCGGTATGTGTGGGATAATCTCGCCGGCCTGCCAGGTTCTGCCGGACAAACGGCCGACTGGCGCTTCGGCCGAACAGGCCTGTAGGACCCTGGGGAAGATGCATCGGCGATACAACCCTCGACATAACTTATCAACCGAAGGAGACGTACGAATGGCAATACGTGAAGGCTCGGCGGGGGTCACGGCATCGATCCCAGCGCGGGGTATTCTGCCGAGGTATCCACTCTTTCTATTCTTCGGGATGGCGTACGTGTTCACCTGGGTGGCGGTGTCCCCGATGATCTTGAACCGAGTCGGCGTAATCCGCCTCGATCTGCCGGTGGAACTCATCCAGATCGTGGGAGCGTTGGCCGGGCCGGCGTTGGCGGGCGTGATCGTCACCGCCGGAACTGAGGGGTGGGCGGGTGTCGGACGCCTGCTTCGGCGCGTGATTCAATGGAAGGTCGGCATCGTATGGTATCTGGTCCTGCTTCTCGGCCCGCTGGTTGTCCTGACGTTAACCGCCAGCGCATTCCTCGGAATGAGCTTCCTGCGGGACTTCCTCGATGGGCTCCCCCTTCTGCTGGCACAGTACCTGCCTTTCGTCCTCGTCGGGGTCATCTTCGGCCCGCTGTGGGAGGAGATCGGCTGGCGCGGAGTGGCGCTGCCTCGTCTTCAACGAACGCTCGGCCCTGTGATGGGGACGCTTGTCCTGGGCTCGCTCTGGGCCGCGTGGCACCTCCCAGGCTACGTCGGCGGTTGGCTCGGGTCGTTCACGCTCTCGTCGTTTCTGGCTTTGATCGTGGGCGGCATCGGTTTCTCTGTCTTGATGACCTGGATCTTCAACAACACGTCGGGCAGCCTGCTCATCATGATCCTGCTGCATTCCGCCTCGAATGCCTCGATCGCCTTCGGCGGTCAGTTCCTACCGTCGACGATGACAGCCGCAGTCCGACCGGTCATTGAAGGCGGGTGGATCCCTGCCGTCACGTACACGATCTGTGCCATCGTCGTGCTCCTGCTGACGCGGGGGCGGCTCTCTTACGCCGGCGAGTGATCGAAAAGGTGTCTCTGGGACGCAAGGCCGGCATGGGTCGCGTGAGGCCGTGGGCCGGTTTGAGGGAAACACCATCGTGAATTCGCCGCTCAGCAGCCAGGACCGCGATCGCCTCGAGCGCGCCATCGAGCTCGCAGTGCAGGCGGAGAAGGACGGGAACCTGCCGATCGGATGTGTGATCAGCCGGGGGGGAGTGATCGTGGCCGAAGGTAGCAACAGGATCTTGGCTCCGGTGAGCGCACCGCATCGGCATGCGGAGATGGAGGCCCTGGCTGTCATCCCCGTGGGAGATAGAGAGGTCGGGGGCAGCCTCACCCTGTACACGACTCTTGAGCCATGCCTGATGTGTGCCGGCGCGATCTCGCTGTACGGGATCGGCCGCGTGGTTTTCGGTTCCAAGGATCCGGTGGGCGGGGCGCTGACCGCTTTCGGCCATCTGCCTCCGTATTTCGAGCGCTATCAGTCGGCCGCGGAGTGGATCGGGCCGGCCCTGCCCGAGACCTGCGACCCGCTGTTCGAACGGGCGATCGCATTGATCGAGGCGCGCGACCCCGACTTGGGGCAGCTCCTCCCGCCAGGCTCCGGAGGCCCCTAAGGCTCCCGGGGCCTTGATAGGCCCCATCACGTCGCCGGGCTGGGCCTTACCGCGATATCGTCATCCAGGGTACGCCGGGTTCATCGCATTCTCGGTCGCCGGACCGCTGGCGCTTGGCTCCCTCTGGGCGCTCATCCCGGCCGCAATCACCGTTGTCCTGTTCGTCATCCGGACGGCGCTCGAGGACGAGACCCTGCAGGCGGAGTTGGAAGGTTATCGTGGATATGCCGGCCGTGTTCGTTACCGCTTGATTCCGGGCCTGTGGTGATCGCCGGCCGGTTCCTTTCGACCGCAGATCTCGTGGGCCGCGCCGCTGAGTGAGCGGAGGCAGAGACGCGCGCCGTCACGAGGACTCGACGGGGGATCGTCTAGTCCGCGTGACGTGTAAGACGTGACGCCCGGAACCGGCGCCACTTCGTCAATCGATCCGGATCCTAGGCTCGGTCAAACCACCGGGCATCCCCGATGCTGTCTAGGTCGGGATGGGCCCGGGCCGAGGGACGGGGTCCGCCGGCAGGCGAAGCGGGATGTGGCTATCGCAGATAGAACCTGAAGCGACATGGCTTCCCGGGAACAGGTGAACGCATTATCCTGGGGTCGGCTCTGCCGGTCCGGCTTCTCCAGGCGTCGGGGTTGCGGACGGCACGGAGGTTAGGAACGGAGGGGGCGGCGGTATCGTCGGCAGAGGTGGATTGTGAAAGCGCACGATCCGCTTGTTGCTGTCCCAGGTCGATTCGTAGCTCACGACCTCGAAGAATGTCGTTCCCGGTTTGAAGGCGATGACCTTGCCGGCGTCATCCGTGAAAGTCAACTTCGATCTCGGTGAAGCCCAGTGGATGTCGTACACCTTCCCATCCCGGAACAGGATCCCATACCGCTTCGGAACGTAGGCCAGTTCGATCCCGACGATCGTCGCCCCTCTGTTCTCGAAAGTATGCTGAGCGAACATCACGACCACGTTCTCGGCCGAGAGGCGTGAACCCGTCAGACGGTCAATGGAGGGCTGGAGCGCGCCGGTGCCATCGGCCTTGTCTTGCGATCGCAGGTAAAAGCCCTGCGCAGGATCGTAGGTCCACTCAATCTGGTCGAAGAGATTGTAGATGATCGACACAGACGGCGCCGGCTTGCCTCTTGTAGGCGGCCGCCTGTTGAAGACCAGCCCGGCATAGGCAGACGGAACTGCGTCAGGGACGTCCAGGCCGCGCAGCTCACTCAGGCTCAGAGCGGCGCTGTTCACGTCCTGGGTGTCGTCGGCGTAAACGATGATCATATCGGTCAGCTCCTGGGCCACCTCCGGCGAGGCCGACCGAATGAACAGCAGAGCCCCGGGGTAGAAATCCTTGATCTGCTCGTAGCCGAGCCTCCCGGACCGCACCGGGCCGATCACGGTTGAGTCCTGATCAAGGTCGGAGTCGCCCGCGACAAGGCGGGAGAAGTGATCCATGTAGTCGCCGTAGTACACGGCCAGAAACCGGCTCATCCCCTGTCCGATGGATGTCTCCCACACCTGGTCGGCGAAGGAAAGGCCGGACTGTGGACGGGCGGACGGTGGAAATTCGGTGATCGAGATCAGGAGAGGCACGCGCAACAAGCTGCCTCGATTCTGGACAGGCAATCCCGTGAGCGGGTTGTAGCCGACGATGTAACCAGGGCCGATCACGGATGGCGTCGGGTCGGGCGTACGGGATGGAGAAGGGGACGGACTGGGTGTCGCTGTGGCGGTAGGTGGGAGGGGCGTAGAGGTCGCCCTGACGACGGTGGAATCCGGTGTCTCCGAACCAACTCTGCCCGTCGAAACGTCGCCAGACATTGAAGTACATGAGGCGACGATCGAGCCGCAGACAAGTAACAGCAGCAAAGACAGGCTGTCGCGGCGCCTGCGCCACATTCGAGGGTCAGAGCCTCTCGTCTTTACCTGTGACGGGCGGATGTCGATCTAAGGACCTCCAAGGGAGATATCCGCGAATTCTATCCGGCCGCTCAAAGGCGGTCAATCATCAATCCCCGGCGGCCCGCCCCGAATGAAGAATGCCTCGCGTGGATCCTGGTTCTCCATGAGAAACGAACCAGCCGGAGCATTCCCGGCCCGTTGGTCAAACGGAACCAGATTAGACCACGAATTCAAGCCAACGGCGTTCTACGGGGCGACCTGGTAAATCACCGAATCGTGGTCCCGGTAGATTTCTCGTAGGCCAGGATCGCCCTCTGCCTGTCGGGCGAAGTCCGTATGACCAAGGTCCGAGAAGACATACTCTGCCTCAAACACCTCGGCTATCACCTTGGAGGGGTTCTCGACAGTTCCATCGGTGATTCTCGCCCAGAGATCGTACAACACGCTGTCGTAGAGCAGCAGGTATGTGGGATCGAGCCCGACCAGATAAGTGTTGTGCGTGTTGTGATAGAACAAACGGGTGAAGTCATCCCAATCGGTTTGGAACACCCTCGACCCTTCGGGGGAGTTCTGAGCGAGCCAAGTCGCACTCGCGGCGTAGCGATCATACGGCTGGGAGTTACTCACACTCTCCATGGCGGCGGGTACGGTCCGCCACGCGCCAACGACCAGAATGATCCCCAATGCCACACCTTCAAGCCAGCCGACCTGCCTGTTCGAGAGGGCCAGCGGTCGACTCGGAGAGCTAGATTGTGAGAGGGACGCCCCAATAGCGGCCGGCTTCCCGGGGAGTAGATCGCTCCAGGAAAAGGCGGCGAACATGAGTGAAAAGGGCGGGAAGTACTCGATAAAGCGCCGGGATTGGAACAACATCCATCCAAACATCACACTGGCCAGAAAGGATGTTGCCGTCGCGACGCTCATGCGGCGCCGGTTCAATCCCAGGGCCAGGGCGCCCCCGATGAAGGCCACCAGGGCGAGCTGCGAGTTGTCAAGCAGAGTCTTGGTTTGATAAGGGTACCATTCGTTCCCCACGCGAATCGAGGTGACGCCGGCGAGCTTCGGCAGGATGTGGCGGAAGATGAACAGGATGTCGTCCGGGAAATAGGGATTGATTAGTAATCCCAATCCGATTCCCAAGGCGCTGTACAGTACGGGCTGGAATACTAACTCCCCCTCGGTGAGCCACTTCCCCACGAGAAAAAGACTAGCCAAAATGAGTAGAAGCGGGAAAGCGTCATAGAGCCAGACGTAGAGGAAGCCAAGCAACATGAGCCGCCGATATCTTCCGCTGAACATCCAATGCAGGCCAACGACGAGCACAAGTAGGGAGAGCGACTGCGCCCGCACCATGCTCATGCGGAACAAGAAGGCGTCTGAGACGACAAGCAATCCCATTGACCACAACGTGGGATGTCGGATCCTGCGCTGACGCAAGACCCACCAGAATCCCAGAAAGGCTGAGCTGGCGAAGATGACACTCGCCCATTTGGCACCTGCCAGAAGGTCGAACCCTGTGAACGGGATAAGGGCGACATGAAAAAGGAAATGATGGTCGTAAAACGCCCTCTCGTTCAAGATAGTCAAGGGGAGCCAGGGGAAATCCAGCACTAGCCCTTCGGTCGCCATGATTCTGGCGATCTTGACGTGGTAATACCCATCCGTGCCCACCAGGGCGGGTGTGGAGAACTGCACGGATGCCAAACACACAATGAAGAGGGCCGGCAAGAACAGAGCGGTTAACAGATCTACGTAGCTGATCCCGCTTGGCCGCGACCTAGCTGAGTCCTCGGCCCACCCCGGACTGCGGGGAAGCGTTGTGTTGAGCTTCTCTGAGGCCATGTGATCTGGATCGATCTCCCCTATGGGTCAGGCGGACTGCAGGCCCGCGATTTGCGGTTTGCAGTCCGCCTGATCCTTCTCCGTTTCGGGGGCTTCAATGAGTATCAGTCGTCGGTGGCGTTGTCGTTCTCGTTCGTGTCGTCATCGTTGTCGCCAACGTTGTCGTTGACGTCGTCGTCATCGTTGGCGTTGTCGTCATCGTCATCGTTGGCGTTGTCGTCATCGTCATCGTTGGCGTTGTCGTCATCGTCATCGTTGGCGTTGTCGTCATCGTCGTCGTTGGCGTTGACGTCATCGTCGTCGTTAGCGTTGTCGTCATCGTCGTCGTTATCGTTGGCATTCACGTTGTCGTTGACGTCATCGTTAGTGTTGCCGTTATCGTTCGCTTCGCTGTCGCCGACCATGCCGATGGCGATCTCCACGGCAACGAGTGAGCCATCCGGGGAGCCGACCGCATGGATCTTCACGAAGTCACCGACGGCGAACTGCCCCTCGATCTCTGTCTCTTGCGTGATGGTGATCGGCTGCCCATCCACCACCCACACACCCGGGGAGAGCGACTCGATGGTCCCGGAGAATTCGATCTCTCCTCCCTGGCTCATGCCGCTTCCGGATTGAGAGAGGGAGAGAGCCCGCTCGACCTGCGGCTTTACGGCATCCGGGACTTGCCCAAGCGTGCTGCTCAAGGTCGTGGCATAGCGACTTAGCGCATGAGCGATGCGGGTCGCCAGGGCGGCCGCGCGCTTTGGATCGGGCCCGGCCGCAGTCTGGAACGCGCCGATCGCCTGCCGGATTTGCAGCTCAAACTCATCCGTGGCCAGAGCGATGTCGTCGTAACGCTTGTCCTCCACTAGCCTGGAGATCTCGTCCAGGCGTTTCTCGGCGAGCGCCAGATGCAGTTCGGCCTGCGTCGCCGCATCGGCTGAGAGGCGAATACGGGTCTCTTCCCGACCTGTCTTGACGGGGAAGAGTACGTCCCCGGGCAGGGCGTTCTGAGCCGCATAAGCCGTGGCTCCCGCCCCGCCGAACAACAGCACCAGTACCAAGCTCAGCCCAAGTACGCTTGAGGTCACGAGTCTTCTACTAGACATGCGCTGCTTCTCCTTCGGCTCGGAAACGGTTCGCAGCCAGCCGACCAGCCGCGAACCAAGGGTTGGATTCTCGGGCAGATCCAGTGTGCCCAGCTCTACCAGGTACCTTGCCTTGGCGCTTTCGACGGTGCGGGGATCGCGCTGCGGCGTCCGGCGCATGGCATCCAGCAACTCATCCAACTTGCGGTCGATCTTCTCTTCATTCTTGGGGGTGTCAGCCATAGGGTTCCTCCGTCTCGACCAAAACACTGCGTAGGGCGGTCAGAGCGCGGTGTTGCAGCGCCCGCGTCGCTTCGGCCGTCTTGCCTAGAATCTCGGCGACCTCTCTGTGCGACATCTTCTCCAACACTCGCAGCACAATCACCTTGTGTTGATCGTCAGGGAGCTCGAGCAAGGCTTTGCGCAACCGTTCGCGCTCGAGGCCTTGTCCCACAAGGCCATCCGGGTTTTGGGAGTCATCCGCGATCCATTCGTGTTCGAGCGGGACGGTGAGCGGAGGGCGGCGGTAGTGATCCGTGATCAAGTTGTGTGCGACCCGAAAGAGGTACCCTTGCGTGTTCTCAAGCGGGCCCTTGCCGTTCTTCGCGGCTTGGAGGAAGCGGCTAAAAGTCTCGGAAACGCAGTCTTCAGCCAGGTTCGGATCTCCGAGCATCCGGTAGGCATAGCGGAAGATTCTCGGGCTGAGTTCCTCGTAGATTTCGACCAAGGCTTGCTTGGTAAAGGCTCGTGTATGGCTCTGCAGGTTTCCATCTGAGTCCATCCGCATGGTTGCTCACCTCTTAAGACGCAGAATCTCGACTTATGTGACGGTAGGGAATGATCATTCCCGATATCTCTCACGCAACTCCTATCCAATGACTAGCCGCCCACTTGCCCTGCGGGGGTCTACGCTGGACTGACTGTAGATAGATCTGTTCCGGCAAGAGTCGCCGCAAGAACGGCACAAGGGGTGTCATTAGGGGCAATACTGGGAGCAGGGGCGGAGGCCCTGGGCCAGTCTCTCCCGGCAGCCGGCAAACCCTGGGTGTCAGCCCCGTTGGTGACAGGATCCCGGGAAGGGGGTTCCTAACCGTCCGGTCTTGCAGGATTCATCGATCGTTGCGAACTTCATCGACCACCCTGGGGTAGACGTTGGGATGCCGGCGGGTCCGCGTTGAAGGTCGAGGAGGATCCCCCCCGATTAATCCGAGCCGGGCGGAGAGCGCCCGGGATCAACCCGAAGTCGGATCGTCAGGTTGGGGAAAGGGGATTGACAACCAGAGAAATCCGATCTAGGATATTCGAGATCATACCACCATACCACTACACCAATTCGCCCCTTTCGGCTCGGCTTCTGGTCGTAGGTGTACACCCACATCCAATCCCCTCGGCTCTACGAGCAGATCGTAGATCAGATCGAGACCCGGGTCCTTAACGGTGACCTCCGGCCCGGGGATCAACTGCCGGCCGAACGTGAACTGGCCGAGCAGTTCGGCGTCAGCCGCACCGCCGTCCGCGAGGCCATCAAGACCCTGCGTGAGAAGGGCTTGGTCGACGTCCTGGCTGGGCGGGGGACGTTCATCACCGAGCACACTTCCCAAGCCATTCGCCACTCCATCGGTCGAATCCTTCGTCTGAGCCAAGGCGAAGGGTCCGGCGATCTGGTGGCTGTGCGCGAACTCCTCGAGCCCGAGATCGCCTCGCTGGCAGCCACGCGCGCCGGTGAAGACCACCTCCAGGCCATGCACAACGCCGTCGAGGCCATGGACGCCGCCATGGAATCCCCGGAGCAGTTCATCGAAGCCGATCTGGATTTCCACCTTGCCCTGGCCGAGGGGACCGGCAATGCCCTTATTCCCTTCTTGATCGATCCGATCGTCGGTCTGATGCGCGAGCAGCGCACCCGAATCTTCAACGTCCCGGGCGGACCCGCCCGCGGCCAGATGCATCACAAGCGGATCCTGGAGGCGGTCACCCGGGGAGACCCCGAGGCGGCCAGGCAGGCCATGCGGGATCACCTCAAACAGGTTCGAGAAGACAGCGCGGCCTCGAAGGCCGGCAGCTGAGGAGAGGCGGACCGAATGGCGGACCTCGGTTATGTGGGCCTGGGTACGATGGGTGGAAGGATGGCCAAGCGTCTGATCGACGCCGGGCACTCGCTCGTCGGCTACAACCGAACCAGGTCGAAGGCCGAGTGGTTGATCAAGGCCGGGATGGCCTGGGCGGATTCGCCGTGTGAGGTCGCCGAGCGCTCCGAAATTGTGCTGAGCATGGTGACCAACACAGCCGCCGTGATCTCGATCACCGATGGACCGGACGGAATCATCGCCGGCCTGGGACCGGGGAAGATCTACATCGACATGAGTACGGCCAGCCCATCCAAAAGCCGGGCCCTCGCCCAAATGGTCCACGCGCGCGGGGCGGCGATGCTCGATGCACCGGTCTCGGGAAGCGTTTCCACCCTCGAAGAAGGCAAGCTGTCGATCATGGTCGGAGGCGACCGGGCCACCTATGAGAAAGCCCTTCCCGTCCTGCTCGACATCGGCCCCAAAGTGACGCACGTCGGCGCCAACGGGTTGGCAGTGGCGATGAAGATCGCCAGCAACCTGAGTCTGGCGGTTCAGATGCTGGCCTTCAGCGAAGGGGTTCTGTTGGCGGAGAAGAGCGGCATCCGGCGCGAGACGGCCGTTGAGGTCTTGCTCAATAGCGTCGCCGGCTCTCCCATGCTCAAGTATCGCGGGCCGTTTGTCCTCGGAATGCCGGAAGAGGCATGGTTCAACGTCAACATGATGCAGAAAGACATGCTCCTGGCCCTTGAGATGGGGCGCGAGCTCAGAGTCCCACTGCCGACGACGGCCGTCACCAATGAGTTCTTGACCGCCGCCCGGGGCATGGGTCTCGACCGCGAGGACTTCGCCATCCTGTTCCGGGTGCTGGCCGAGATGTCGGGCGTCGAAGGATGAGGAGAAGCGATGGCTGACTCGGAAGTGAAGTTGTCTGTTGCAGATGCGGCTGGGCTGACCGAAGTCGGCCTCGAGCAATGGTTGCACATGTATGAACAGATGGCGCGCATTCGCGCCTTCGAGGAACAGGTCAATCAGCTCTACCTGTCAGCCAAGATGCCTGGGCTGGCGCACCTGTACATCGGGCAGGAAGCCGTTGCCGTCGGCGTATGCGAAGCCCTGACCAGGAACGACTACATCACCAGTACCCACCGCGGCCACGGCCACTGCATTGCCAAAGGGGCCTCCACCGATCGGATGTTCGCCGAGCTCCTGGGCCGGGCTGCGGGATATTGCCGTGGCAAAGGCGGATCGATGCACATCGCCGATCAGGAGACGGGCAACCTGGGCGCCAACGCCATCGTCGGCGGGAGCGCCGGGATCGCCACCGGCGCCGCCTTCACGTCCAAGAGGCTTGGGGAAGGGCGGGTGGCTGTGTGTTTCTTCGGCGAGGGAGCCCTCGGACAAGGGCTGCTCTACGAAGTGATGAACATGGCTTCTCTGTGGAAACTGCCGGTGTTGTACGTGTGCGAGAACAACCTCTACAACGAATACACACGCTATGAGGAGACGACCGCCGGGACCTTGGGCGGCCGGGCGCAGGCCTTCAACATGCATGCCGAGAGGGTCAACGGCCAGGATATCCGGCAGGTCTATACGGCGGCCAATCGTCTAGTCGGGCGCGCCCGCGGCGGGAATGGGCCGGCCTTCCTTCAGTGCGATACCTACCGCTTCATGGGCCATCACGTGGGTGACATCGACCGCACCTATTACAGAACCAAGGACGAGGAGCGGACCTGGCGGGAGGAACGAGACCCTCTCCCGCTACTGAAGACCTGGCTTCTCGGGCAGGGGCAGGCCGATCAGAGCATGATCGACCAGATCGAGCGTGAAATCCGGGATGAGATCGCGGCCGCGGTTCAGTTCGCGTTGGACGCGCCCTATCCCGATGCACACGAGGTCACGCAGCACGTCTATGCCTGAACTTGTGCAAGAGGTTGCGCCGCGCGAGCTCACGATGGCCCAGGCGATCAACGAAGCCCTGGCCGAAGAGATGCGCCGCGATCCGAGCGTCTTCATCATCGGCGAGGACGTGGCCGAAGCCGGCACCCCCTTCAAGGTGCTCAAGGGCCTGGTCGAGGAATTCGGCCCCGAGCGGGTGATCGACTCGCCGATCTCCGAAGCCGGGATCACCGGCCTCGGAGTCGGTGCGGCGATGACCGGGCTGCGACCGGTGGTGGATCTCATGTTCGGCGATTTCGTTACCTTGGCCATGGATCAGATGGTAAACCAGGCGGCGAAAATCCATTACATGTCGGGGGGCAAGCTCAAAGCTCCAATGGTGATCCGGACCACCCTCGGGGCGACGCGCCGTTCTGCCGCCCAGCACAGCCAGAGCCTGCATGCCTGGTTTAGCCATGTCCCCGGTCTCAAAGTCGCCCTCCCGGCCACGCCCTACGACGCCAAGGGGTTGCTCAAGACCGCCATCCGGGATGACAACCCGGTCGTGTTCTTCGAAGACAAGCTGATGTATCAGAAAAAAGGCCCCGTCCCGGCGGAGGAATACACCTTGCCTTTCGGCGTAGCGGACGTCAAGCGCGAAGGTTCCGACATCACGCTCGTGGCGACGAGCAGCATGGTGTATGTCGCCCTGGAGGCAGCCGAATTGCTGGCCAGGGACGGTCTGAGCGCGGAAGTCGTCGACCTGCGCACGACGTTTCCTCTGGACAAAGAGACGCTGATCGAGTCGGCCAAGAAGACGGGCCGGGCCCTGGTGATCGATGAGGGTTACGAACGTTACGGCGTGACGGCCGAGCTGGCCTCGGTCATCGCCGAAGGCGCTTTCTACCATCTGGACGCGCCGGTGAAGCGGATGGGCGCCATGGACGTGCCCATCCCGTTTTCGCCGGTGCTGGAAGACCTGACCGTGGCCACGTCGGCGGGAGTGGCGGCGGCCGCCAAGGCCCTGTGCGGCAGGGCCTGAAAGGAAGTGCGACATGAGTATTAAGACGTTCGGCCTGATGGCTGTCGATTGGGAGGAGAGGGTCAACTTCGACCGACTGAGACAGGAACGCCTGGCCCGCATCAAGAATCTGTTGAGAGAGTCGGATCTCGGCGCCCTGCTGTGCTTCGATATGGTCAACGTCCGCTACATTACCTCGACTCACATCGGAACCTGGGCGATGGACAAGGTGGCCCGTTTCTGTTTGCTCCCCCAAGACGACGAACCCATCAATTGGGATTTCGGTTCGGCGGCGCGGCACCATGCCCTCTACTGCCCCTGGCTGAGCGACGGACGCTCGCGGGCAGGGATCTCGACTTTGCGCGGGGCGATGTCGCCTGAAGCCGGCCGGGCGGAAGCGGTGGCGCGCAAGATCAAGATCGAGCTCGAAGAGCGAGGCCTCGAGCACGAGCCCCTGGGGGTCGACATCGTCGAACCGCCGGTCCTCTTCGCCCTGCAGGCCGAAGGCATCCACGTCGTCGACGGCCAGCAGCTCATGCAGCAAGCCCGGATCATCAAGACCCAGGATGAGATCACGCTGCTCAACACGGCCTGCATGATGGTCGATGCGGCATACGAGGAACTGTACCGGGCGATGCGGCCGGGGATGCGCGAGAACGAGTGCGTCGCATTGGTGAACAAGGTTCTCTACGAATTGGGCTCGGAGCACGTCGAAGGCGTCAACGCCATCTCCGGAGAACGCTGCAACCCTCACCCGCACGTGTACACCGATCGCGCTCTGCGGCCCGGCGATCCGGCCTACTTCGACATCCTGCATAGTTACATGGGGTACCGGACGTGCTACTACCGCACGTTCTTCATCGGAAGCGCTTCACCGGCTCAGGTGGATGCCTACAAACGCTGCCGCGATTACCTGGATGCGGCGATCGAAATGATCCGCCCCGGGGTGACCACGGGCGAGGTTGTCCGGATCTGGCCGAAGGCCGAGGAGTTCGGCTTCCCCGACGAGGAGGCAGCCTTTGCCCTCCAGTACGGTCACGGGGTCGGGCTGTCGATCTGGGAGAAGCCCGTGTTCAGCCGTCTGGTCTCGCTCGATCATCCCGAGGTGATCCGGGAGGGAATGGTCTTTGCCCTCGAGACGTTCTGGCCGGCGGCCGACGGTTGGTCGGCAGCGCGGATCGAAGAGCAACTGGTCGTCACCGCCGGCGGATGCGAGGTGATCACGCGTTTCCCGGCCGAGCAGCCCATGATCGCCGGGACGGCCTACTACACCTCAAGCGGCCCGCTCTCCAGGATCCGCGAGACACAGTCCAACCGGAACAACCCCGGCGCCCTCGACCGGGTGGGCGCCGTCGTCGATAGCGCCCGTGGTGAGGGCGCCCGCCTGGGGATCTAATGCGTCTGGCAGAGATACTCTCGGTAGGGCCACGCGCTGGGGGCTTGTGGGAGGTGCGAGCTGGTAACTGAGGTGATCATGCCCGCTTTGGGCATGGCGCAAGAGACGGGGAAAATCCTGCGTTGGCTGAAGGCGGAGGGTGACGTGCTGCGCGCCGGTGAGCCGGTGATGGAGATCGAAACGGACAAGGCCGTCCTTGAGATCGAGGCCCCCGCCTCAGGCACACTGGCCAACGTCAACGCGCCCGAGGGCGCGGAGGTTCCCGTCGGCCAAGCCGTGGCGCTGATCCTGGCCGAGGGCGAAACCGCGCCGGAGCGTAGGGTCTCGTCGCCCGCCAGAGAGAGCGGTCGGGGTGCTGCCGTCTCTCACGCGGTGCAAGCCATGTCTGCCAGCCCGTTGGCGATCAAGATCGCCGCCGAGAACAAACTCGACCTGACCAAGGTCAAGCCGCGAGGAAGCCGGATCGAGAAGGAAGATGTCTTGAGGTTCCTGCAAACAGGCGGGACGGCCCGGACAGCGGGCCGAATCCTGGCCTCGCCCAAGGCGCGCCGTATGGCGGCCGAACGTGGGCTCGATCTTGCGCCCCTTTCCGGCAGCGGCCCGTCCGGCGCCATCGTGGCCGGAGATCTGGCTGACATTCCCACCGGATCCGAATCGAGCACATTGAGCAACACCTGGCGCTTGATGGCCGAGCGGGTGACTCAGTCCTGGACTCAGGTGCCTCACTTCTACCTGCTGCGCGAGCTGAATGCCGAGGGCCTGATTGCCTGGCTGGAGGCCGTTAGGCGGACGGCACAAACGAAAGTGACGTTTACCGATTTGCTCATCAAGCTTGTCGCGCGTGCCTTGGCGGTCCACCCAAACGTCAACGCTACCTGGCAGAACGGCTCGATCGTGAGGCTGGCCGAAATCAACCTGGGGTTGGCGATGGCCGTCGAAGACGGGTTGGTCGTCCCGGTCATTCATCGAGCCGATGGGCTCGAGCTCGAGGAGATCGCCTCGCGCAGGCATGAGCTTGTCGCGCGCGCCGGGGCCGGCCGCCTCCAGTTGACGGATATTCAGGGAGGGACGTTTACGATCAGCAATCTCGGGATGTACGGCGTGGATGCCTTCAACGCCATTCTGAACGCGCCTCAAGCGGCGATCCTGGCTGTCGGGCGGATAGCAGATCGCGTCGTCGCCCTAGGCGGTCAGGCCCAGGTCCGGCCGACTTTGTTTGTGAGCCTCAGTTGCGATCATCGCGTTGTGGACGGGGCACGCGGGGCCCAATTCCTACAAACCTTGGGGGAGTTGATCGAGAGTCCTCCGCCCTTGGCCGACTGACCCGATGGGAGATATCGAGCATGACTGCTACTGAACGGCTTCGAGACGCTGCAACCCGATCGGCATCATCCGGGGCGGGTTCGTCCTCGACCCTGGGAGAGTACGGGGTATTGGTCGGTGGGAAATGGCTGAAAACCGGCGATGCGATCGAGGTTCACAGCCCGTATGACGACCAACTCGTGGCCGTGATCCACCGCGCCGGCCCGAAAGAAATCGAGACCGCCATCAGCCGGGCGGTCGCGGCCTTCGAAGAGACGCGAAGGATGCCATCGTGGCGACGGGCGGATGTCCTCGATGCGATCAGCCAGGGTATCGCCAAGGAGCGAGAAGCGTTCGCCCGGACGATCGCTCTAGAAGCAGGCAAACCGATTCGAACGGCGCGCACCGAAGTCGACCGGGCGGTCTTCACGTTCAAGGTAGCCGCCGAAGAATCGAAACGCATCGGCGGAGAGTTCGTGAGCCTGGACTGGCTCCCCGGAACCGAGGGGCGGTCCGGGCAGGTCTGGCGCGTCCCTCTTGGCCCCGTGGTCGGCATCGCCCCGTTCAACTTCCCGCTCAATCTCGTCGCGCACAAGGTCGCCCCGGCGCTGGCGGCCGGTGATCCGATCTTGCTCAGGCCGTCGTCGCAAACCCCGGTAAGCGCGCTGAAGCTGGCCGAAGTCGTGCTCGAGGCCGGCTGGCCGGCCGATGCGATCGCCGTGTTGCCCTGCAGCACGAGTGTGGCCACGCCTCTGGTGGAGGACGACCGGACGAAGATACTGACCTTCACCGGCAGCCCGACCGTCGGTTGGGCACTCAAGCGCCGGGCCGGGCGGAAGAGGGTCACACTCGAGTTGGGCGGCAACGCCGGCGTCATCGTCCATCGAGACGCCGAGCTGGCCTACGCCGCGGAAAGGGTGGCTTGGGGAGGTTACTCCTACGCCGGGCAGTCGTGCATTTCCGTCCAACGCGTCTACATCCACTCGGACGTCTATGAGTCCTTCGTCGACGACCTGGTCCCACGCGTCCAGGCGCTCAAGCTGGGAGATCCGCTCGCCGAAGAGACCGATGTCGGCCCGGTGATCGACACGGGAGCGGCTGATCGCGTGCAGACCTGGGTCAGGGAGGCGAACGCCAGCGGAGCCGAGCTCCTGACCGGCGGTGGCCGCGACGGTACCCTGATCCAACCGACGCTGCTGGCCTCGATCCGCCCGGACATGCGCGTTTCATGTCAGGAGATCTTCGGCCCGGTTGTAGGGCTTTACCGATTCGATGATGTGATCCAGGCAATCCGGGACGTCAATAACGGCGATTTCGGATTGCAGGCCGGCCTATTCACGCAGGACTTGCGCGTGGTCCAGGCCGCCTTCGAAGAGATCGAAGTCGGCGGGTTGATGGTCAATGATGTATCGAGCTTTCGGGTGGATCACATGCCGTATGGCGGGGTGAAGATGTCTGGCATGGGCAGGGAGGGGCTGCGCTACGCCATCGAAGAGATGACCGAGATGAAGTTGATGATGATCAACCGGCGCGATCACCAGGCCGGATCGTTGTGATCAACCCAGACTTGCATACCAGGCGCTGCGACCGGGTTGGAAGCTTTCTGTCTGGAGGGAGACGTCCCTGGTCAGCTCCGGCAGACATCCAGCACGGGCGCACCGAATTCCGCCAAGGTCGACCGGGATCAAAAGGAGGACAGCTGACGCACAACCAGCCAATCATTCGCCAAGAGAGTACGTAAGAAAAACCACTTTCACCCAAGGAGGAGATCTGATGAAGCGCGTATTTCCGTTTATGAGCGTGGTGCTGATCGCAGCCATGCTGCTGTCGGCCTGCGCCCAGGCTACCCCGGCGCCGATCGAGGCGCCGCCGCCGACCGAAGCGGCGGCGGCACCGCCTACCGAAGCCCCGGCTGCACCAACCGAGGCCCCTCCCGCAGAGCCGATCAAAATCGGCGCCTCGCTGCCATTGACCGGCGACTTTTCCGAGCCCGGCACGGCTGCCAAGCTGGGTTATGAGCTGTGGGTCGAGCAGGTCAACAACGCCGGCGGTTTGCTGGGCCGGCCGGTCGAGTTAACCTTGTACGACAACGCCTCGGACCCGGACACTGCGGTGGCCGACTACGAACGCCTGATCACCCAAGACAAGGTCGACCTCGTGGTCGGGCCGTTCTCTAGCCGATTGGTGATCCCGACGTCAGAAGTCGCCGCCAAGTATGGCTATGCCTTCCCCGAGCCGGCCGGCGGTGCGCCGGGCGTGTTCGACCGCGGCCTGACGAACATCTTCTTCGCCCAACCGGCTCCCGGAGCTGATCAGGCGATCCCCTTCGCCGACTATATCCTCGGCCTGCCTGAGGACGTACGGCCGAAGACGTTCGCCGTCGTCAGCATGGACGATCCGTTCAACCTGGGTGTCGTCGAAGCGGCTGAGACGCTCCTTACCGCCGGCGGCATGACCTCGGTGCTGAAGGAGATCTACCCGCCCGACACGAAGGACTTCTCGTCGATCGCGGCCAAAGTAGCTGACCTCGATCCCGACCTGATCCTGGGCGGGACGATTTTCGAGGACACCGTGGGGCAGATTCAGGCCTACGTCCAGGCCGGGTATCAGCCGCGCGGCGCCTTCTTCACCACCGGCCCATCCCTGCCCAAGGAATTCCGCGAGGCATTGGGGCCCGCTACCGAGGGCGTCTTCTCGGCCATCTCATGGTTCGAGGCCTCGGCCACCGAGACCAATCCCGAATTCGTAGCGGCCTTCCATGAGAAGTTCGGTGAGGATCCGATCGCGGAGGACTCGGCCAATGCCTACACGGTGGGACAGATCCTTCAGCAGGCGGTCGAAAACACGCAGAGCATCGACAACGCCCAGCTGATCGATGAAATGCACGCGGCCACCTTCAAGACCGTCGTCGGCCCGCTGTCCTTCGACGAGGTCGGCCGGCCGAAGGGTTCGTTCATGATCCTGCAGTGGCGCGGTGACAGCTATCTCATCGTCTACCCGGAGTTCGCCATGCAGGCGGATCCGGTCTGGCCCAAGCCGGAGTGGTAGGCCCGATCCGTCCCTCGGCCTCCTCTCGCATCTGCGGCCGACTGGAACAGGTCCACTAACGGCGACGGGAAGCCTCGTAGCAGACTGCATGCCCTCCCCCGACAGCTTCGACCGTCGGGGGAGGGTCCCGGGACCCTCGATGTCATGACGATCCCATCGACACATCTCTTCGTTCAGACCCTGATCCTGGGGGTGCTGGTCGGCGGGGTGTACGCGCTGATGGCCTCTGGCCTGACCTTGATCTTCGGGGTCATGCGAGTGATCAACGTCGCTCACGGTGCGTTCCTGATCCTGGGGGCGTACTGTACCTACTGGCTGTTCACCCTGACGGGTCTCGATCCTCTGTTGTCGTTGGTGATCACGGTCCCGCTGCTGTTCGCCATCGGCTGGGTCGTCCAGCGCTACCTGCTCACGCGGATCCAGAATCCGGAACAAGCCTCGGTCTTGGTGACGTTCGCCATGGCGATCACTCTGGAAGGCTTGATGGGCACCGTATGGAAGACGACCTTGCGGACGGTCAGGCCTGACTATGCTTCAAAGGTGATCGAGCTCGCCAGCTATCGCCTGCCGGTTACGCGCCTGGCTGGCTTTGCAGCCGCGCTTATCGTCCTTATCCTGCTCTATATCATCCTGCAGCGCACAAACCTTGGGCGGGCGATCCGGGCTACGATCCAGGATCGCAACGCCGCCCGACTCGTGGGGGTGAACGTCGAGATGGTGGCAGCCCTCACTTTCGGGATTGGGATCGCCACCGCCGCCGCCGGCGGCTCACTCTTAAGCATGATCTACAGTTTCAATGCGTCCAGTCAGACCGACTGGATTTCGCGTGTCTTGTCGATCATCGTACTGGGCGGCATGGGCAGCCTGCCGGGCGCACTCCTGGCAGCCCTGGTTCTCGGAGTGATGGAACAACTCACGGCGATCGTGATCACCCTCTACTGGTCGCCCATCGTCTTCTACATCTTCCTGTTCCTCACCCTCATCGTCAGGCCGCAAGGTCTGATGGGTGAGGTCGTTCGGGAAAAGGCCTTGCTGGCATTCCCGATCGTCCAGCGCGGGCAGTACTACCAGCATCTGATGGTGATGACGATGATGGCCGCCGTTCTCGCCAGCAGTTGGAACATTCTCGGCGGTTATACCGGGTACACCTCCCTCGGTCACGCCGCGTTCTTCGGCCTTGGCGGCTATCTGGTGGCGCTGGCCCACAACCAGTTCGGCTGGCATCCGTTCATCAGCACCTGGTTCTTGGGCCTGGTCGTGATGGGGGTGGCGTTGATCCTGGGTTGGATCGCTCTGCGCACGCACGGTTCGGCCTTCGTCGTCGTGACGATCGCCATGGTCTTCATATTTCGGATCGTCGCCCTCAACTTGGGGGAGATCACCAACGGTGCGCGCGGGCTGACCCAGCCACGACCAGGTTGGGGCGGGGTGCAGTGGTCGCCCGAGATCATGAAG
>Ga0209751_10000942_pt1 | contig 30581 bp, 28 predicted proteins | sample RifCSP13_1_FD_184019 | JGI IMG/M metagenome (GOLD analysis project Ga0209751, IMG submission 184019) | Soil microbial communities from Rifle, Colorado - Rifle CSP2_sed 13_1 (SPAdes) (version 2) | ecosystem: Environmental > Terrestrial > Deep subsurface > Rock core/Sediment | place: Rifle...
TGAGACTCGAACTCACAACCTACGGATTAACAGTCCGGTGCTCTGCCAATTGAGCTACCCCGGAAGGGGTTTTGAGCACGGGATGGTACCACCGTGTGCCAGAATCGGATATTCACGAGACAACGGCGAGGAGACGACCATGAGGTTCCGATTCGGCATGATCCTGGGGTTCGTGGCCGGCTACATTCTCGGGACCAGGGCCGGCAAGGAACGGTACGAACAGATCGTTCGCGCCTTCAAGGGGTTCATGGCGACCGAGCCCGTACAGCGGGCCACCGAACGAGGCAAAGCGGTGTTGGGCACCGGCATGACTGCGGCGTCGGAGCGGATCCGCTCAGCAGTCGAGAAGTAGCAAGTTCACAAGGTTTGAAGTCTGAAATACGGGCCGTAACGGTTCTTCATACTCGAACTTCCCACGTCAAACCGCAACGCAGCGCCTCCTACGCTTCTTCGAGGAATCCTTCCAGACGCTTCGACCGGGCCGGGTGACGAAGCTTGGCGAGAGCCTTGGTTTCCAGCTGACGAATCCGCTCCCTGGTCACTTCGAAGTGGTTGCCGACCTCTTCCAGGGTACGAACCTTGCCGTCATCGAGTCCGAATCGCATAATGATGACCTGCCGCTCGCGCTCGTTCAGGTCCTCGAGAGCGCGGGCAACATACTCCTGGAGCAGCTTGAAGGCCGCGGCCTCAACCGGCACAACGGCTTCGGTGTCTTCGACGAAGTCGCCGAGGGTTGAGTCGTCCTCTTCCCCCAGCGGAGTCTCGAGGGAAACAGGATCCTGAGCGATCTGCCGCAACTCGGTCACCTTGCCCGGTGCTACCTCCATCTCGGCTGCGATCTCATCGATGTTTGGTTCCCGGCCGAGATCCTGCATCAGTGCCCGCTGAACTTGAGCCAGCTTGTTGATCGTCTCCACCATATGCACAGGCACCCGGATCGTTCGGGCCTGGTCGGCCAGTGCCCGCGTCACGGACTGTCGGATCCACCATGTGGCATAAGTGGAGAACTTGAAGCCCTTGCGATAGTCGAACTTGTCGACCGCCCGCATCAAGCCGAGGTTGCCCTCCTGGATCAGGTCGAGCAGTGGCATGCCCCGCCCCACATACTTCTTGGCGATCGAAACCACCAGTCGTAGGTTTGCTTCCACCAGGCGACGTTGGGCGGCTTCCCCGTTGCGGACCGTCAGTTCGAGAATGCTCTTGTCCTCGGCGCTCAGGGCCGATGGCGGATCCGCCGACAGCTTGGCCACGGCACGCAATCCGGCCTCATTTTGCATCGCCAGCTCTACCTCCTGCTGCGGAGTCAGGAGAGCCACCCGCCCGATTTCTTGCAGATACATACGGACGGGATCGGACACCGCCACCAGCTCATCAGCCGCCAGAGGAGCAGCGTCGAGAGCGTCGGGCCCGTCCTCCTCGATGCGAACATTCTGGGCCCGTAGGTGCTCGAACGTCTCTTCGAACGAATCGGCAGGTGCTTCTGCCTCGAGGAGCTCCTGTTGGATTTCGGCGACGGTGAGAAAGCCGCGCTGCTGAGCGCGCCGAACGAGAATGTCGATGGTCTTGTGCTGGGGTGACACCTACCGGTCCCCTAGTTGGCGTTTCTTTCGTCCCAAAGTTATCAACTGTTCGAACAATGCGGAATAGGTTTCCGGTTCTTCGGACGGATCGGTGCGATCGAGCACACGACGCAACTCGGCAACATCCCGCTCGATCCGCCAACCACGTAGCCGATCAACCAGGGCAACCGGATCGCTGATCGGCAGTGCATCCAGGGCCAGTGCTCGCAGCAGCGCGGGAGGGCCGGTATCTCCTTGCGCGATCAACGCCGCCAGGTCGGGTGGCTCACCCGAGGGTAGACCGGCGATGGCCGGCGCCAGCAGCAGGTAGGCGTCCCGGAATACACCATCGGTGAAGAGGGCGGCGTCGACCTCGGTGTCACTGAGCCTGGCATCATTGGCGAGCAAGGCACGAAGCAATTCCCGTTCGGCCCGCTCGACCCCACTGCGCCGACGAGGCTCGGGCTCAGTCGGTCGAGGCTCCGACCGGCGAGCCACCGATCCGCGCCTGATCTCCGTCATGACCACCTCGAAGTCGGTTCCCACTCGACGCGCAACGAACCGCGCGTACTCGCGCCGAACCAGATCATCCTGCTGGCGAGCAATCAGTCCGGCCGCCGCTCGAACCGCCCGCGCCCGCCCTTCGGGTTCGGCTAGGTCGAACCGTTCCAACTCCCTTGCCAGCCGGAACTGCAGCAGAGGCATCGAACCCTCAACGGCAGACCGCATCACTTCGATCTCGCCGGTCTGGACGAGGTCGGCCGGGTCCTTACCCTCCGGCATGACGGCCACCCGCAAATCGAGGTCGAGCTTGACCGGAATCGCCAGCTCGTCGCCCCGGATGGCCGCTCCGGCCCCGGCCTGATCGGCATCGAAGGCCAGCACCACGCGCTCGGCAAACCGGCGGAGAAGATCGAAATGGTCCTCTCCGAGGGCGGTCCCACACGTCGCAACTGCCTGCGGCATCCCCGCTAGATGCAGCCCGATCACATCCGTGTACCCCTCCACGACCAAGGAAAACCCGGCCCGGGTGATGTCCGGTTTCGCCCAGTTCAACCCGTAGAGGAGGCGGGCCTTCTGGTAGATGCGGGTCTCCGGCGAATTCAGATATTTGGGTCCCTCGCCCTCCAAGATGCGCGCCCCGAATCCGACCGGATCACCCCGCAAGTCGAAGATCGGGAACATCACCCGCCCCCGGAACCAATCGCGAAGTCGTCCGCGACTGGTCCGGGCGGCCAACCCGGCCCCCAACATCACCTTCTCCGAAACCCCCGCCTCCCGCAGGTGCGTGACGAGGCCGTCCCACACCTCTCCGCCCGGTGCATAGCCGAGCTGGAATCGATCGATCACGTCGACGTCGTAGCCTCGCCCTCGCAGATACGACCGCGCTCCCCCGCCGTCGGGGCCACTCTTGAGGCGATCACGATAGAAGTCGACCGCGGCCCGAGTGGCTTCAATCAGGCCCTCCCGTTCCCCCTTGCGGCGGGCGGCTTGCGGGTCATGCTGCAAGGCGATTCCGGCCCGGGCAGCCAAATGCTCAACGGCCTCGGAGAAGTCGAGACCCTGGGTTTCCTGGACGAACTTGAATACGTCGCCGCCCGCCTGGCAGCCGAAACAATTGCCGGTGAGGATGTTGTCCTCGAGAGTGAAGGCGTGCGTGCCGTCGACGGTAGCGCAGAACACCTCGTCGATCCGGTTGGTCTGTTTGATCTCTCCAACCACCCAACCCTTTCGTTCATGGCCGGTGCGGGTTGTCGGGTAGAAACGAAGCATGTCCCGATCCTTCAGGCCGGCAATCTGAGCGATCGAGCCGTACGAGGTTGAAGTTCCGTCACCGAACACGAACCCTCGAGCGGCCCCAAGAGGAGCAGGCGGAAGGCCACTCGCCCTACCGTTGGTTGGATAGGCGTAGGCGAGCGGCATGCGAGCCTTGAGGTGTTGAGTGGTCACCTCGACCACTCGGCCTCGGCTGAACACCAACCAGCGATGACCGGACGTTGCGTAGATCGTTTTCGAAACGCGGTTCCTCGACAAACGGATCTCCCACAGCCGTTGCTCACCGAATGACGAGACGGGCGCTTCGACCCACACCCCGCCGGTCGTGAGGAGCCGGTGGGTGCCTCCGGCGAGTTTCTCGATGGGTACGACCCCCTCCCACGTCAGTACTCCGGTCTCACCGGCGAGGCAGTGGTAAAGGCCCTGGCCGACATCGATCGACAGGGACGGGGTCTTCTCCTGGTGAAATGGGCAGATGGCGGTGAACGTCCGCCCCCGTTTCCGGACGGTCGTCACTCCCTCGAGGAGCTCGACGATGTTGGTCGCGTGCCGGACCCGCTCGATATCGTCTCTGTGAAAGGCCATTGCAGCGAGTGTAGAGGGGCAGTCCGTCAAGGGTTCCGAGGTGGCCCGCTTTTCATCCGTCACTATGGCGAGCACCGAAAGAAGTCAGTCTTCTTGTTGCTCCCGACGCCGGTTGCCGAACTCGTCCGCGAACGCAATCGCCACAAAAGACAGCACGGCCCCACCAAACAGACCGGCCACCGGTGACACGCTGACAATGATGTAGGTGTAGATGGCCGTCAGAGCAACCGCCCGGACCCGCCTTGCCCGGGATTGCCCCTGTTCGGGTCGGAAGGCCACGATCCCACCGGCACCAAAGCCGGTTACCAGACCGGCGATGAACAAGGCAAGAAGGTCGGAGATCAGACCGAAATACGCAATCGGCACGGCGATCAGCACCCACAATCCGGAGGCTTTGGCGATGGATAGCGCAGCCCGATCGTTTTGAGACATGAACGCGGCAACCACGAACACCAATGGCACGAGCGCCAAGCCGACCCCCAGCGAGGCCCCGAACGCCTCTCCTCCCTCGGGACCGGCCATGATCGGGAGGAGGATGAGGGAGTAGCTCAACAGTAGAAGCACCGTTGCCGTCGCCACAGATAACCACTTACGCGCCGGTGAGGGTTTGGGTGGGGGTCTGGGCACAGCCCGACAGCCTAGTGGCGTTGCTCCCGGCAACTACCACACGGGTTTGAAAGACAGGAGCGGGGCGGGAACCCAGCCTTCCTGGGGTTGCCAACCCGGGATCTTCACGAAGTAGTAGTCGAGTACGGGGTTCTCTTGGAACAGCACCACCTGCACCTCGGCTCCATGCGGGGCCGAGGCCACCACGCTTTGCCGCAAATGGCTGTCGTACAGAAGCACCGTAGGTTGGATGAGTTCTCCTTCGAACTCGCCGTTCAACCATGCCCGGTCATCTTCACCCCACTGCACCGGGATACCGCACCGGTTTGGATCCGGGTTGTCATCGAAGGGGAGGTCGGGTACATGCGGATCACGACTCGACACCAGTTCTCCGGCGGGTTGGCCGGCTCCTGTCGTTGAAGGATCTTCCTCCGCCGGCATCACCAGGAAGGCAACAACAGCAGCGACGATCAGCGCCGGGATCACCAGCAAGCGCTTTTCGATCAGGAAACGGGACACCGAGAGTCTTCTGCAGGAGTTGCAGCGTATAACCGGCACGCCCGGTTGTTATTCCCCGCTCAGCCCTTGACGGCGCCCGCCGTTAGGCCACCGATGATCTTCTTCTGGAAGATCAACACCAGCACGACCAACGGGATCGTCACCAGAACAGCGGCGGCCATGATCTCGCCAAAGGGTTCCTGCCGGGAGATTTCGCCCGTGAACAAGGCGATCGCCACCGGGACCGTCCGGGCGTTGGGCTCAATGGTCGTGAACGTGAGAGCGAACAGGTACTCGTTCCAAGCGGCGATGAAAGCCAACAAGCCGGTGGTTACCAGGGCCGGAAGGGTGAGCGGCAACAGAATCATCCGGAAGACCTGGAACGGAGTGGCGCCGTCGACTTCCGCAGATTGCATGAGGTCGTCGGGGAGCGCCTGGAAGAAGGCGGTGAGCACCCACACCGTAAACGGCAGCGTGAACAACATGTACGAGAGGATCATGCTGGGAATGGCAGGCATGTTGAGTGCCCGGATCACTGCGTACAGGCCGGTCAGCACGGCCACCTGGGGGAACATGGTCATCGACAGGATCACGTACAGCGACGGTGTCTTGCCGCGGAAGCGGAGCTTGCCAAGTGCAAAGGCAGCGAACGACCCGATGACCAACGCAAACGCCGTCACGGTCACCGCCACGATGACGCTGTTGATGAGTCCTCGCAGGAACTTCTCGTTCTGGAATACGGCCTGGTAGTTCTGGAAAGTGATGGCAATGCTGTTGTCAACCGGGCTACGGGGAATGAAGGTTGCCGGGGTCATCTGCAGTTGCGATTCAGCCTTGAGGGATGACACCACCGCCCAGTAAAAAGGGAACAGGAGGTAGACGGCGATAACCACGATGAGGAGCCAGAACCCGATCCGCTTGAGGGTAGTTTTGGAATCCCTGCCCCGGCGCGGCGTGGCGATGACCCGGTCGACATCGAGAGCAACATCAGTCATCAGTCACCCCCAGTAATCGGATGTACATGACCGCAAAGATGGTGATAATCACGAAGATGACCACCGAGGCAGCCGACGAGTAGCCCATCTTCTGGCTGTCGATCAACTGGTAATACGCGAAGCTCGCCATCGAGTATTTCTTTTGCGCCAGAACGATCTGGAAGAGATCAAACACCCGCAATGCGTCGAGGGTCCGGAAGACCAACGCCACAGCGAGAGTCGGCTTCAGCAACGGTAGCGTGATGGACGTGAACTGCTTCCATTTGCTGGCTCCGTCTACGTTGGCGGCCTCATAGAGTTCACCTGGAATCAGCCCCAGGCCGGCCAGCAGCAACAAAGCCATGAACGGCGTGGTCTTCCAGACGTCGATGGCAATCATGGCAGGAAGCTGCCAGCTCTCTTGGGCCAGGAACGGTATCTGGCCGTCGCCCAGTCCGAGCCTCTGGAACACGACATTGAAGAAACCTGTTCGAGTCGAACCGAACATCCATTCCCACATCCGCGAGGACACTGCGGTAGGAATAGCCCAGGGAACCAGCATGACGGCGCGCATGGTGCCCCGCCCCCTGAACTTCGAATTCAAGGTGAGGGCGATGCCCAGACCAATCAGAGTCTCGAGCGCGATCGTGGAGAACGTGAACAGCAAGGTGTCCCAGATGCTCAATACGAAGTCGGGATCCGTCGCCCCGACCACGTACCGGTTTCCGAACAAGCCCAACTGGAAGGCCTCTTTGTAGCGTCGCGGCTCTCGAGGCAGGATGTCGAGTGGCCGGGCGTAGATGGTCTCTCCCGTCTCGGGATCGGTCAACTCCTCACCCGTGGCCGGATCGATCTGTGCCGGCAACTCGCGGATCTTCATGCTCAGCAGCTCTGAATAATTCTGCAATCCCACGAACTGCGGTTCCCGGGCACTGGCAAATGCCCGGTCGGTGAAGCTGGCGTAAAACACCGAACCCAACGGGTAGAAGGCGATGAGAAGCAAGATCAGGAGCGTCGGTAGGAGGAGCCAGTAGGCCAAGCGCTGTTCCTGCTTGAGGAGGTTACCGCCCCGTACCTTCTTGGTCCGGGCCTCCGCATCCGGTTCGGTAGCAACAGCCATCGCGGATTCGATTCAAGCACATCATGGATAGCGATGTCGACCGTCGAAACGAAGAAGAGAGGGGCCCGCAGGCCCCTCTCAATGTATCTCGTCGGTCCGTTGATGCCTTAGCCGGTCGGGAAGCCGAGCAGATCTTCGAGATCCAGCTCCAGTTCCTCGAAGGCCGTGGCGGCGTCACTGTCGCCGGTGAGCACACTGTGCACAGCACCAAAGAACAGCGACGACGCATCACTGTACTGCGGGGCAGTCACCGTCGACGGACGCGCCACTGCACTGGTGAACACGTCGAACAGCGAGCCGAAGAACGGTGCAGCTGCCAACACATCCGGATCGGAGTAGAGGGCCTCGATCGTCGGATTGAAAGAACCATCGATCGCCCGGATCTTCTGCTCGTCGTACGAAGCCAGGAAGAACGCCAGATTGGCGGCTTCTGCAGGGTGCTCCGAGTACTTCGACACTGCCAGCTGCCATCCACCAAGGGTGGCGGCTCCGCTTCCGGACTTGCCGGCCGGCAGAGGTGACACATCGAACAGGTCCTTGATCACCGAGTCGTCGGCCTGACCGAGCGAGTAGGCGTAAGGCCAGTTGCGCATGAAGGCCGCGTTACCGGCCTGCCAAACGCCACGGGCGTCCTCCTCGCCATAATTGGTCACGCCTGCCGGCGAGATCGTGCCAATCCATCCGGCCGCCTGATCGACGATCTCAATGGCATTGGCGTTGTTGATGGTGATGACCCCGTCCGGGCTCACGATCTCACCGCCGTCGTTCGACTTGATCCACTCGAGCGCGTCGCAGGTCAACCCTTCGTACGCGTTGCCCTGCCAGACATACCCGACGAAGTCCTGGTTACCATCGGCTCGCTCGCCATCCTGGATGGTCTGAGCGGCTACTTCCAGCTCTTCCCAGGTAGTGGGCGGGTCGAGACTGTACTTGTCGAGCAAATCCGTCCGGAAGTAGAGCAAACCGGCATCCGTGAACCACGGAATACCGACCAGCTTCCCATCGACGGTATTGTTCTGGACAATCGCCGGGAAGTGCTCAGCAGCAGCCTCGGCGCCGCCGTACTCGTTCAGGTCGACGAAATGCGTCGCGAGGTCGCCCGGCCAGATCACATCGATCTGGAACACGTCGCCCTCAGGCGATTGCGCCTCGAACAGCTGCAGGTACGTACCGAGCCGGTCCTCGACGAAGTCGGGAGTATCGATCACCTCGACGGTGATCCCCGGGTTAGCGTCCATGAACCGTTGCGCTGATGCCTTGGTCAGTTCCAGCTCCTGGCCGACGTTGCCGGCGAACACCCGCAGTGTGATGTCCTCCGTCGGCTCGCCGGACGTCGTGGTCGTTGTCTCTGCACCATCACCAGCGGTGGTCGTCGTTGCGCCGTCTCCCGCGGTGGTTGTTGTACCGGCATCACCGTCCCCACACGCAGCCGCGATCAGGGCCAGCGCCACAAACAAGACGATCAGAAATCTGTTTCTCTTCATATCCCTTCCTCTCTGTGGAATCGCTTCCACTCTTGTGGGTCGACAAGGTCGACCCACACACCAACCTTACTCCAATCTATGCCGAGACGGCACTCCGGTTTGTCGCCTCGAGGGGCGGGGCCGTCGAGTTTCTCACCTTGACCTCGGTCTCGAGTCTCTCCTCGGAGACCTCCATTGATGAACCTGCCAGGAGGTCGAGCAGTCGGCGGGCCGCCAGGCGTCCGGACAATTCCAGGGGTTGATGGACGGTTGTGAGGCCGACGTAGGCGGCCACTTCGATATCGTCGAAACCGATCACCGAGAGGTCGTCGGGAACCTGCATTCCGGCCCGCCGCACCGCCTCCAGGACGCCGAGCGCCTGCACGTCCGAGGCAGCGAAGACGGCGGTCGGACGATCGGGTAGATCGAGCAGGACCCGCGTCATCCGGTGGGCGTTGTCCCGACCGTGCGCGCCTCGCTGGATGTACTCGTCGGGCACCTCGATCTCCGCCTCCTGCAGCGCCAGTTCGAATCCCCGGCGACGGTCGGAGCTGGAGGTGAACCCATGCGGAGAATCCTCCAGGTCGCCGACGAATCCGATTCTCCGGTGACCCAACCCCAGCAGATATCGGGTGGCGAGCCAGCCCCCCCTAACATTGTCGACGAAAAGCGACGGCGCCCCGGCCACTCGCACATCGAGGAACACGACCGGTTGTGCCCATTGGTGTGCGGTGACTCCGGGGTGAAGTGATACGACAATGGCACCATCCGTCTGGTCCCCGGCGGCAATCGACCGGAATGCCCTATTCCGCTGCTCCGAGTTCTCGACGTTGAGCAGCATGAATCGGTACTCGGTGTCTTTGATGACCGCCTCGATCCCGCGCAAGCGCTCAACGACGGAGGCGGTGGTGAAGTACGGAGCGACCACGCCGATCGTGCTGGTTTTCCCCAGGGAGAGTCCACGGGCCAGTGAACTCGGCCGGTATCCCAGCTCGGCGATGACCTCCAGTACCCGTCGGCGGGTCGCATCGGCTACCAACGGGCTGTCGTTGAGCACCCGAGAGACTGTGCCGACTCCAACACCGGCCCGGGTCGCTACGTCGAAGATGGTCGCCACCGAGGACCCACCTCCTCAGGCGTATCAGAGGCACTGGAAAGGCTTCCAAGTGTTGACAGGACGGTACCAGGGCAGTCACCCGGCAGGCAAACAGCCGGGAAGTGGAAGGCGGGATGCGGAAGGCGGGAGGTGGAGCGCGGACGGTTACGGCAGCCGGCAGGGCCTGCCACTAACTACAGGCGCAGACCGCCAACTGCCAACGATGAGCTTCGACCCTCGAACTTCCTACTTCCTACGGCAGCCTGTCCGCCAGGTACGTCACCAGGTTCCCGATTGGAATCCGTTCCTGCTCCATCGTGTCGCGGTCCCGAACGGTCACCGCCCGATCCTCGAGCGAGTCGAAGTCGAACGTGACTGCATACGGTGTTCCGATTTCGTCCTGGCGCCGGTAGCGGCGGCCGATCGACTGGGTGACGTCGAAATCGAGCAGGTAATGGGGACGGAGAAGATCGGCCACATGCTCCGCCTCGCCCACCAGCTCCGGTTTCTTGGACAGCGGCAACACGGCCACCTTGAACGGTGCCAGCTTGGGATGGATCTTGAGAACCACTCGGGTTTCGCCCCGTACCTCTTCCTCGTGGTAGGCGTCCATCAAGAAAGCGAAGGTGGTGCGCGTCGCCCCGGCTGCCGGTTCGACGACATAGGGGAAGAAGCGCTCCTCCGACTCGTCGTCGAAGTACGACAGATCAGTGCCGCTGTGTTCGGTGTGGGCTTTCAAGTCGTAGTCGGTGCGGTTGGCGATACCCTCCAGTTCGTCCCAACCCCACGGATAGCGGTACTCGACATCCGAGCACGCCGCGGCGTAATGGGCCAGTTCATCGTGCCCATGGGGGCGAATCCGCAGGTTATCCTCAGACATTCCGAGGTCGAGGTACCACCGGTAACGCTCGTGAACCCAATAGTCGTACCACTCCTCGGCTTGATCGGGCCGGCAGAAGAACTCCATCTCCATCTGCTCGAACTCGCGCGTCCTGAACACGAACTGCCCCGGAGTGATCTCGTTGCGAAATGATTTGCCCATCTGCGCAATCCCGAACGGCAACTTCTTTCTGGCCACCCGGCGGACATTTTCGTAGTTGATGAAGATCCCCTGGGCGGTCTCCGGCCGTAGGTACACAAGACCCGTCTCGTCGTCGACCGGCCCCATATAGGTCTTGAACATCAGATTGAACGGGCGGGGCTCGCCAAAAGTCTTCCGTTCGCCGCAGTTGGGGCACACGTCCTGATCGTCGAGCTTGTCCAACCGGTACCGGGCATTACAGTTGGAGCACTGCACGAGCGGATCGGTGAAGGATGCCTCGTGCCCGGAAGCAACCCACACGTCGCGGGCCTGGAGGATGGCCGAATCGAGCCCGACGATGTCGCCGCGCAGCTGCACCATCGAACGCCACCACTCACTCTTGACATTACGAAGCATTTCGACACCGAGCGGGCCGTAGTCGTAGGCGGACCGAAGGCCGCCGTAGATCTCCGAGGACGGGAACACGAAGCCACGCCGCTTGGAGAGGTTGACGATGGTGTCGATGGTGATAGTCATGGTGGCGCCCATCTGGTCGAAAGGTGGAGGGGCATGGTAGTTGGAAGTCTGGGGTGGGAGTTACGAAGTACGAAGCACGGCAGCCGTAGGTTGCCTAAGCCTTTCCGAACCGGCGTTTGCGCCGCTGGTACTCGGCGATGCACTCCGCGAGGTGCTCGGGAGTGAAATCGGGGAAGAGCACCTCGGGAAATACGAACTCGGCGTAGGCGGCCTGCCACAGCAGGAAATTGCTCAATCGGTGCTCCCCGGAAGTGCGAATGATGAGGTCGGCATCGGGCATCCCGGCAACGTAGAGATACGAGGAGACGGTCTCCAGGTCGATGCCGTCCGGGTCGAGGCGGCCGGACAGAACGTCGACGGCGATGCGCCTGGCCGCATCGACGAGTTCGAGGCGGCTGCCGTAATTGAAGGCGAACACGAGATGGAGCCGCTCGTTGCCGGCGGTCAGTTCCTCGGCCTCCCGCATCCTGACCTTGTTGAGTTCCGGGATCCTCGGATCCCGGAGGTCTCCCATGAAGTAGATGCGAACCCCGTCGGCGTGCAGGTCATCGCGACGGCGCATCAACAGATCCTGATTGAAATGCATGAGGAAGGCGACCTCCTCCTCGGACCGCGTCCAGTTCTCGGTAGAGAACGTGTACACAGTCAACCATTCGATCCCCAGGTCGAGCGCGCCCTGAACGGCATCGAACAGTGCCTGCTCGCCGGCCGCGTGGCCGGCCGTCCTGGGCAGCCCCCGTCGTTCCGCCCATCGGCCGTTGCCGTCGAGGATGATCCCGACGTGGCGGGGCATCCGGTCCGGATCGAGGTTTCGGGAGAAGTCACTCATCGAGGACCGCCAGGCTCGAAAGCCTTCGCTCGAGGTGATATTCGACGAACCGGCGGGCGATACCCATCGCCTCCCCGGAAAACTCCGGATCCGGTTCAGGGAGATCCCCCAGGTCGGCGCCGGCCAGAACCGCGAGATAGTCCGTCAATCCGGGGCGAAGACGTACTGCGCCTTCCGTCCGACAGTTGTCGCACAACGCCCCCCCGGCGGCGAAACTGAACCTGAGCGACTCGGCATGCCTGCCGCAACTCGCACACGAATCCAGAGCGGGCGCCAAGCCGATCACCTCCGCGAGTTTGAGCAAGAAGGCCGTCACCAGGTCACGTGACGCCACCCCCCGGTTGAGCGCCCGCAAACCACGCTGCAGCAGCAGGAACAAGCGCAGCGAGGGCTCTTCCTCGCTGGCCACCGCATCGACGGCCTCAACCATGGTGCCGGCCGCCATGACCAGGTCGAGATCGTCGCGCACATGCGCAAAAGTCTCGATGACCGACACCTGGGTGATGGTGGAGAGGTTCCGCCCTTCATACAGGACGAGGTCGACGTGTGTGAACGGCTCCAGGCGACCCCCGAAACGGCTCTTCGTCTTCCGGATACCTTTGGCGACCGTTCGCAGCTTGCCGTGGTTGGGACTGAGAATGACGACAACCCGATCTGCCTCACCAAACGGAAAGCTGCGAAGCACGATCCCCTGGTCGCGGCGAATGGCCATGGCGGTGATGGTACCGGGCAGGCAAAGCGTACTTCGCACGTGGTGATGATGAGTCACGAGTTCCGAGTACCGAAAGAGTCTCCCGGGCTGGAGACCGGAGACTCGATACCGGCGACGCCCATGTGCCAGACTTGGGCCATGGGCATCCTCACCGAACTACAAAGAGAAGCCTTCGCAGCCTCCCATCCAGCATGGACAGAACAAGGGGACACCATTTCTCGAACGTTTACGTTTGAGGACTTCGCCGAGGCAATGGGATTCGTCACACGAGTCGGCATTGCCGCAGAGCGAGCTTTCCACCATCCCGACATCGATATTCGCTGGAACAAGGTGACGCTCTCCCTCACCAGCCACGACGTGGGCGGGCTGACCGAACGCGACATCGAGCTGGCCGCCAGGATCGACTCATTCTTCGACTGACTTGGATCAGGACTGCCGGGCCTGGAGCCGGCGCAAGCAGGTAGTCACCCAATCCGGTAGATCGAACGCCGCCCCCCCGCCTTCTGCAGCCCGCCGGTAAGCCTCCGTCAGGTTGCCGAGCATCCGCTCGAGAATGGCTCCCGGCCCCACAGGCTCGAGCCACTCCGGGTTCAACCGAGGCGGACCACCGTAGTTCTCGGCCACCAGGGCAGCCGCCTCGTCCGCTCCGATCGCCTCCCCACCGTGGAACGGATCGACGAGCTGCCCACCGGCGAACACCAGGAAGTGGCCGGGCAGCGCTACCCCTTGCACGTCGATACCCGCTCGCCGGCCGACTTCCATCCACACGACCGCCAGGGTTATCGGGATTCCCTTGCGGCGGTCGATGACCTCGTTCAAGAAGGAGTTGCGGGGGTCGTAATAGTTGTCGATGTCGCCGCCCAGACCCTGTCGGATCGCCACCACCCTGCGGAGATCGAGGTGGCTGGTACCTTCAACCAGTTTTGCCATCGCGTCGAGTCGATCGAGATAGACCTGCACATCAACGTCGGGATAGGCAAAGCAGGCATATTCGAGTGCGGCTTCTGCCAGAAGGCCCTCGGTCGCCAACGCCGCAACTCGCTCTGCTCGCCGCTGGGTATGGCCACCGCCGCTCACTCCGGGAATCCCAGGCGATCAAGCAGTTGAGGGTGACGCTGCCAGTCCTTCTCGACCTTCACCCGCAAATCGAGATAGACCCTGGTACCGAGCAACGCCTCGATCTCGTGACGAGCCTCAGCCCCGGCGGCGGCAATCAGATCCCCCCCTTTGCCGATCACGATGCCCTTTTGAGACTCTCTCTCGACAACCACCACCGCATCGACGTAGAGCACACCGCTCTCCCGCTCCTCCACCTCCCTCACCACCACGGTCAGAGAGTGGGGCAGTTCCTCTCGCAGACGCTCGAGGAACTTCTCTCGCACAATCTCACCGATGACCACCTGCTCGGGTTGATCGGTCGTCACGTCACGAGGGAAATAGAGCGGACCCTCGGGCAGTAGTCGGGTCAGCTCGCCGACCAGCGGATCGAGCCCTTCGGCGTTCAGCGCCGACAAGGGCACATAGGCGTCATAATCCCATTGAGCGGCCTCGGCGAGTTGCTCAGCGATCTGAACGCGGGAGGCGATGTCGACCTTGTTGACCACCAGGATCACAGGGCTTCCCGCCGCGGCCACCCGATCGGCGATCCTGCGATCTCCGGGTCCGATGTCCTGCGTTCCGTCCACCACGAAGACGATGGCATCGGCTTCGGCCAACGTCCCGTATACGAGGTTGTTGAGACGCTCCCCGAGACTGTTCCGGGGTTTGTGTAGACCCGGCGTATCGATGAGCACGATCTGATACTCCGGTTCGCCGGCGGTGGGAAGAGTCACTACACCCCGGATAGCGTTGCGAGTCGTCTGCGGCCGGGACGAGGTGATCGAGACTTTGCTTCCAACCAAGGCGTTGACGAGGGTGGACTTCCCTACGTTGGGTCGCCCTACCACGGCCACAAATCCCGATCTCACGTTGCGGTATCGATCCGGTGGGCGCTGGACGCTTGCACCTGGGCGACTCGCCGGCCCTGGACCCGGACCACGGTCAGGGTGACTCCCTCATGTTCGAAGGATTCATGCTCGCGGGGAACCCGACCGGCCAGTCCGAGCACGAGCCCCCCCACCGTATCCCATTCCTCATGGGGTAGCTCGACTTCGAGAAGCTGGCCCAACTCCTCTACCGAGAGCCGGGCGTCGATGAGATACTCGTGTTCACCGGTCGCTTCGATCAGCGGTGCCTCCGTGTCGTATTCGTCGACGATCTCGCCGACCAACTCCTCGAGCAGATCCTCGATGGTCACCAGTCCGGCCGTGCCACCGAATTCGTCGATCACTACCGCCATGTGGACCTTGCCAGCCTGCATGTCTCGCAAGAGATCCGAAACCCGCTTGGTCTCCGGGACGAAGTAGACGGGCCGCATCAGCTCGGTGACCGGCTGGGGCCCGGCGCCCTGATCCATGATCCTCAGGAGATCCTTGGCGTAGGCAAACCCGACTATGTCATCGGTGCCCTCGCCGGTTACCGGGATCCGCGAATAGCCGTGCTCAATCACCAGATCGAGCGCTTCGTCCGACGAGGCATCCGAACCGATGGCGACCATGTCGGTGCGGGGCACCATCACCTCCCGCACAATCGTCTCTGAAAACTCGAGCACCGACGTGATGAGACGCCGTTCCTCTTTGTCCTGGGCGGCTTCCTCGTCGAGATTCTCCGGCACCTCCGCTACCTCGTCCTCTGTAACCAGATCCGTGGCACGGTCCCCGAGCCGACAGGCGATATCCAGCATGGATGCCAACCGGTAGGCGAGACGGCGAGGGTGATCCCGGCCCCAGGAGCGCGGCAACAGCTCACCGAGCACCACGAGGGCGAGGCCAAACACAAGTAAGAGGAGGATGAGCCGCCACCCGTAGGTGAGCTCCGTTGCCGCCCACGCGGCGGGCAACGCGGCTGCTACCAGCAACGCGGAGTGAACCATTCCGATCGCCGGCTGCAACCGGGCGCGGTCTTCGAGCAGTTCGGCCACCCGGACGGCGCCCTTATCGCCTTCCGCCGCGTCATGGAGGGCATCCGCCCGGGGAGTTCGGATCAACGACGCAAGCGACGCTCTGAGACCCCCCGCCAGGGCCAGCAGCAACATCGAGAACACAAACGCAAGAATCAAGGCCTGAGTCTCCCCGCTCGAGCCAGAAGTTGCCGCTCCCGGTCCTCCATCTCGTCTGCCTCTTTGTCCTCTTGATGGTCGTACCCGAGCAGGTGGAGCAGTCCGTGAACGACCATCAACGACAGCTCTTCGTTGATGGGCACCCCGGCCGCTTCAGCTTGGGCTCGCACAAACGAAGGGGCTATGACAACGTCGCCGATGTTGAGCGGCGGTCCCCCTGGTCTTCGTTCCGGCACCACTCCCGGCTTGAGGTGTTCGATTGGGAAAGCCAGTACGTCGGTGGCACCCTGCCGCTGCATGAACCGGTCGTTGTACGTTGCAATCTGATCTTCGCCCACGAACAGCAGCGTAAGCTCGGTGTCGTCGGGAAACCGCTCCTCGTCGAGAACCATCTCGGCCAGCCGCCTGAGCGGCTCGGCGTCTATGGGGTCATCCTGCTCGTCTGCGAGGAAGACGTTCACGAACGGAACTCCACGTTGGTCATATCCCTCGGAGAGGGTTCTCCTTCGGAGTCGTCGGTCCCGTCGTCGTACCCGTCGCTGATCACGGTCCCGCGGTCCCCGTCAGGGCCGGCCGGAGCCTGCGGGAAATCTGGATAGGGGATCCGTTGGTGATAGTGGCCGATCAACGCATCGACGAATGCCTCTTTGACCTTGGTCAACTCACCGAGCGTCAAGGCGCTCTCCGACAGCTGGCCGTCTGCCACTTTCTCCCCGACCACCCTGTCGACCACCCGGCGAATCTTCTCAGGAGAAGGATCATCGTCGGCGAATACGGCCCGGGAAGCACCTTCGATAGCATCGGCCATCATCAGAATGGCGTTTTCCTTGGTGTGCGGTTTGTGGCCGTGATGCCGGTAGTCGTCGACGTTGACATTCTCCTCGCCGTACCGTTCGATCGCCTTGTGATAGAAGTACCGCATGATGCCGTCGCCATGATGGGCGACCACGCTGTCGGCGACCAGCGCAGGGATCCGATACTTCTGGGCAAGCGCCACACCGTCGATCACGTGTTGTCGGATGGCCTGGGCAGACTCCTCGGGCGGCATGCGATCGTGAGGGTTGGAGATCCCGAACTGGTTCTCGATGAAGAACTGCGGGTTCTCGGTCTTCCCCAGGTCGTGGTAGTAGGCGGAGGCCCGCACCAGCAGGTTGTTGGCGCCGATCGACTTGGCCGCCCGGTCGCCGAGCGTGCCAACCAAGAGCGAGTGGTTGAACGTGCCGCGCGCTTTCTCCTCCAGCATCTGCAACGCCGGGTGGTTTCGATCTGTCAAATCGAGCAGGCGCAGCGTGGTGGTGATATCGAAGATGATCTCAAAAAACGAGACGGCGGTGACTCCCACCAGGCCGGACAGGAACCCGTTCAGGAACCCGTACAACGCCGCCAGGGGCGCCGTCTCCAGACCATCGAAGAACCACGAGATGGCTGCGGCCAACGGGGTGAGCGCCATCGCCGTGTAGACGATGGCTTTACGCAGATCGCCACGGGCCGAGATCGATGACACAAAAGGAATCGGCGACATGGCCGACAGCAGCGCAAAAAGGGAGAGGCCCGGATCTCGAGTCGCAATGCCGGTGAGCGCCCCGACCGCCATCGACATGATCACTCCGATCCGGGCGTCAAAGAGGATCGCGGCCATGAACCCGAAGGTGGCGGCCGGGATCAGATAGCCGACCGTGAGGTTGTCGTTGGGGTTGAGGATGCCGATCAACCGGGCCGCCCCGGCGGCCAGGGCGATGAGGACCCCGAAAAGGACCACCCGCTTGGTGTTGGCCCAGAACTGCTCGCGGAACCGGGCGAGGTAGAACCAGAGCATCCCGACCAGCATGGTGACCACTGCCAGCATCGCCAGGACCTGGAGCCCGGTTTGTTTGAGAAGGCCGAGTTCATCGATGGCCGCCTTGTGGACGGCCATAACCGTTTCACCCTCGCCAACAATCGTGTCGCCCTGGCGGTAGGAAACTGACTCAAGTGGAACGTCCTGGCGGGCCGTGGCTTTGGCGGCCGCGGTGGCCGCGACGTCGAGGGTCTCGTTGATGACGAGGGTGGTTTTGACAACGTCGGCGGCAGCCGCGCTCGCCTCCGGGTTGTACTCGTCGTCGAGGATGACCGGCGGCCAGTTGAAATCGAGAGCCGTCCGAGCATTGGCCAATTCTTCACTGGTCTGAATCCCGTCGGTGAGTACGTCGGCAGCCCGGGCGATCGCCTTCTCCTGAACATCCGAGAGGTAGGGAGTCAAACCCTGCGCGGAACGCATGACGTCTGCGGTGGCCAGCATCGTCAGAGTTTCGATGGTGACGGGTTGAAGGGTCGGCAAGGCTTCACGCAAGGCGTACCGTTGGGTCTCCAGCGTTCTCGTCAGCGGCGCAAAGCCGACGGCATCGATCTCAATAACGGAGTCTGCCCGGGCGGTGGCTTCCTGCTGCAGGTTTTCCGTAGACGTGGAGAAGTGCTCGAGCCGAGGGTCGCTTCCCGCCACCGTGACCGCAAGATCGCCGGCAGCAATCCCGAGGATGGTGAACACACCGGTCGCATCGGTTTGGGTTTGGAACTCCCGACCGTCCGCGTCGACGAGGCCGACTGCCACAGCGTCCAGAGGAGCATCCCCGGCCTCAGCTTGAAATACGCCATCGCCGTCTGCGTCTAGGAAGAAAAAGCCTCGCACGCCTGCCGTCGCCGCTACCGGCTCGCTGGTGGTCGTAGTCGATGCCGGTTCTTCACCTTCTGCGACGGTCGTGGTGGTCGTTGGTTGAGTTGGAGACGTGGTCGTGGGCTCTGGTTCCGGAATGGTGGTGTCGGTCGTGGTCGTGGTCGGAACCTCCTCCCGATACACGCCCTGCCGGGCGGTCTCAATGGCGGCCGCAATCTGGTCCAACACCTCACGGGTTCTTTCGGGATCGGGATGGAAAATCGGGTCGACCTCTTCTTCCGCTGTTTGCCGGGCCAGCTCGGTTGCCGCCTCGTCCGTGACGACCACCGGAACGTCGGCCACAAAGGTCACCGGCGATTCATCGCCAACGATCAGCGTGATGTCGCTGCGCTGCTGTCCAATGAGGAGCACACCCCAAGTCAGAGTGATTGTGAGCACCAGGATTACTGCCCGCGCAAACCATGCCCGGGTGAGATGCTTCCTCACGATCCACCGTTCTCTTCGAAACGCTGATAAGCATCGACGATGGCCGCGACGATTCTGTGCCGGACCACGTCACGGGACGTCAGCTCCACGAACGCCACGCCGGGAATCCCCTGCAGCACGTCACGGGCGACGCGCAAACCGGATCCCCTTCCGATCGGGAGATCGACCTGGGTGATGTCTCCGGTGATGATCATCTTGGAATTGAACCCCAAACGCGTGAGAAACATCTTCATTTGCGGGGGTGATGTGTTCTGCGCCTCGTCGAGGACGATGCACGCGTCGTTGAGCGTTCTTCCCCGCATGTAGGCGAGTGGCGCAATCTCGATCGTGCCGCGCTCCATCAACCGGGCCGTTTCCTCGGGTCCGAGCATCTCATAGAGCGCGTCGTACAGGGGGCGCAGGTAGGGATCGATCTTGGCGATCAGATCACCGGGAAGGAACCCCAGGCTCTCACCGGCTTCGACGGCGGGGCGGGTCAGGATGATCCTCCGCACCGCCCCCGAAGTCAGCGCCTCAACTGCGGCCGCCATGGCCAGGTAGGTCTTGCCCGTCCCGGCCGGCCCAACGCTGAAAACCAAGGTGTTCTCTCGGATGGCGTCGATGTATCGGTGTTGGCCAACCGTCTTGGGGCGCACCAACTTGCCTCTTCCTACCAGCACGCCCTCCGTCAGCACACCGGAAGGGCTCGGCACGTCCTCGCGAACCATCTGAATCACCCGGCCGACTCGATCCGCGTCGAGTCCCTCCCCTTCCTGAACCAGGATCAGCAGTTCCTCGGCGACCGTCCGCACCTCGGCGACGCGGGCCGGAACACCGGAGATCAGGATCTCGTTGCCGCGCACCACGATCCGGACGTCTGGATAGGCCGTCTCGAGCATGCGCAGGTGTGCGTCGTACTCTCCGACCCACTCGAGCATCAAATGGTTGGAGGGAACGCGCAGCCGAACTCCGGAAGCAGGGGTGTCGAGCAAAGAGTCCTCGTTACGAGGGGAAACCATACAGTGCCCGCAGTATACCGGCCGGTCTCACCATTGCAGAAGGAAGGATACTGCCGACACTCTGGTCATCCGGGTGGCCAACCCAGCGGACGACCTCCCAGCAGGTGCACGTGGAGATGAAAGACGCTCTGCCCGGCGCCTGCGCCGACGTTGGTGACGAGCCGCCAGCCATTGCGGAGGCCCTCGTCTGCGGCAACCCTGGCAGCCAGGGCGAACAACTCTGCCAGGATCGCTCCATGTTCACCCTGGATTTGCGCGGCGGAGTCGACCACATGCTCTTTGGGGATCAGCAGCACATGGGTCGGAGCAGCCGGGTTGATGTCTCGGAAAGCCAAAACCCGTTCGGTCTCGGCCACCCACTCAGACGGGATCGAACCCATAGCGATCTTACAGAACAGGCAGTCCGCCAACGATATCTCCTTCCACGGAGTCCTGCCCGGCCGAGGTTACCAAGACCTCGGCAGTGCGGCCGACCAGACCGGCCGGGCCCGAGGTATGCACGCGCAGGTAGTTGTCCGTGAGGCCGCTCAGGTGGGGCCGCCCCCGGGTGTTCTTCCTCGCCGGCCCGGCTTGCTCGATGAGCACGCGGACCCGTCGTCCTTGCTGGCTCTTCAACCATTGGTCCCGCATTCGGTTGCCGAGATTCCTGAGGTGCTCAGACCGACCCCGCACGGTGGCTGCGTCAACCTGATGGGGATCGCCCGCCGCCGGTGTACCGGCCCGTGGTGAGAACCGGAACACATGCAGCTTGCGGAAGCCGATCAGCTCGGTGACACTCAGCGTGTTGGCGAAGCTACGTTCATCCTCGCCGGGGAACCCGACCATCACGTCGGTGGTCAGGGTGAGGTCGTCGATGATCTCCTGCGCCCGACGAGTGATCTCGAGGAAGTGCTCGAGCGTGCCGGGCCGCCGCATGGCTCTCCACAGCCCGACATCGCCGGTCTGGAGCGGGATGTGGAGATGGCGACAGACCTTGGGTTCCGCCGCCAGGGCCTCGAGGAGCGGTACATCGATCTGCGACGCTTCGATCGACGAGAGCCGGATCCGCGCGAGGCCGGGTACGGTGCTGAGCTCGCCGACCAGATCCACCAGCCGGTACCCATCGGCTCGATCCCATCCGTACTTGCCGAGATGCACGCCGCTCAGTATGACCTCGCGGGTGCCCGCCTCGGCCATAGCCCGGGCCGTCGCCGTCACATCTTTCACGGTCCGGCTGGACGGCTGCCCGCGGGTTTGGGGGACGATGCAAAACGAGCACAGCTCATCGCACCCTGTCTGGATCTTGAGGTTGGCTCGGGGTCCTACCCCAACCATGGGCACGGCCGGGCGGACCCCGGCTTCACCGGCTACCAGTGAGGCGAGATGTTCTTTGTCCTTGTTGGAGACGACCAGATCGACGCCGGGTATGGCGGCAACCACCTCAGGTTGGGCGACTGCGTAGCAGCCGGTCACAACGATCTGCGAGTGAGGGTGGTCGGCGACGGATCTCCGGATCAGCTGGCGAGAAGCCTTGGATGCTTCCGCCGTGACCGTACAGGTATTGACGACGACTACCTCGGGAGCGGTAGCGTTGGATCCGACACCCCGTGCGGCGAACGCCGCCCGAATCTCATCGGACTCAGCCTGATTGAGGCGACAACCGAGGGTGCGGAGCTGGACGCTATGCGGTCCCGGCGTCTGCGGCACCGATGTTCACCAGCATGTCGCCCAGCGCTTCCTCGTCCTCTTCCAGGAGACCGGCCAGCAACTGCAGATCGCTGCGCCGGATGGTGAGAACACGCCCGTTGAAGTCCTGCCGCATGATTTGGATCGCCCGGAGGAAGCGCTCCAGAATCTCTGCGGTCGTGCCGGCCGTCTTCTCGAGCTTGCCGAGATCGATGGTGACGCCACCACTCGACCACGACGGTACGGCCGTTTTTCCCCGCTCGATCTGCGGGAGAAGCTGGTCGACGGGGACGCCGTAGAAGGCCGCCAGGCGGTGCATGCGGGGAAGGGAGAGGGAACGTTCCCCGCGCTCGTACGCGCCCAGCACCGATGCCTTGAATTCCTGGTGCGAGAGAGCCTCGACTTCCTGCAGCGACAGACCCTTTTGGCGCCGAATGGCGCGCAAGCGCTCACCCACCGTCCGGTTGTACGCATCCGTCATGTTTCCCCTCCGACCGTGCCCGTAGAGCGTACCAGACCCCCGCCGAGCAGCCTCGATCTGCTAATCACTCTACGTGATATTGTACTCGATTTCGAGCAGGAATTGTCCCTCTACGTGTTCATTTCTCCCGGGTGGCCCAGAACTAGTCCCGGGGCCACCACCGCGGCCGTCCCCACGCCCAGAACCCTAGCGCCAAGACGCACCGTCGTGTCGGCCCGAGCCGGTTCTTCAGGTGAGAATCTGCTCTCCGGCCCGACCATATCCGGTCGGGTCCGGCGATGGTCTGGGATTGGGGAGACTCATCCCCCCGGCGGTTACCGGCACAAGGTCCGGGGTGGGGAAGTATGGGCCATCTGTACTGCGCCTCAGCCACCCGGGTGGCGTGTTCCCCGCCGGTGCCACTTCGCCCGGCTGATCTCCTCGCCTCGAACCGTGGCATAAGCCCGCAATGCTTCTTCCTCTTCCTTGGAAAGATCGTCCGGCACCTGGACGTTGATCTCGACGAGCAGATCGCCGCGTCCGCGCCTGCCCAAACGCTCGATGCCCTTGCCGCGCAACGGGAATACCGTCCCCGGTTGCGTGCCGCGCGGCACCTCGATCTCCTGGAACCCACCTTCGATCAGCGGGATCTCGACCTCCGTGCCCAGCGCCGCCTGGGCGATGCCGAGGTCGACCCTCACGATGAGATCGTCGCCATCTCGCACGAAACGATCGTCGGGCCTGACGTGGATCTCGACAAACAGATCCCCGCGCCGTACTCCTCGATCACCCGGCTCACCCTGTCCGGTGAGGCGCAACCGGGTCCCTTCGGACACTCCACCTGGGATCTCGACGCTCACGGAGCGCTCGCCGGACGTCACCCCCCGCCCGCGGCACGTTTCGCAGGGAACCCTGATCATCTGACCCGTCCCGGCGCACAGATCACAAGGGCTCAGCGTCATCACCGACCCCAGGAATCCGCGGCGGGCAACCCGGACCGCTCCCGCGCCTGCGCATCTGCTACAGGTGTCCGGAAATGTGCCGGGGGCGGCCCCTGATCCATCGCAGGTTTCGCAGCCGACCAGCGCGGCGAACTCGAGCTCTTGCGTCACGCCGAAGGCCGCCTCCGCAAGGGTGATCTGGGCTGGAACCAACACATCTCTTCCACGATTCGCCTGTCGGGTCGGGGTGGCGAAGAAGCCGCCATCCCCAAAAACCGAGCGGATCAGATCATCGAAACCTCCAAACGATGCGAACAGATCGCTGAGATCGATGGTGTCGCCCCGGTCGTACCGATGTCGTCGTTCCGGATCGGACAGCACCTCGTAGGCTTCAGCTATCTCCCGAAAGCGGGCTTCGGCCGTCGGGTCGTCCGGGTTGGCGTCGGGGTGGGATTCGCGGGCCATACGCCGAAAGGCCTTCTTGATCTCCTCGGTGGTGGCGTCGCGGGGAACGCCCAGGATGTCGTAGAAGTCCTTGCTCATGAGGAGCCGAGGCTCTCCTCCAGGTTCTCTCTGACCTCCTCGACGGCCGAGATGACCCGGCGATAGTCCATACGCATCGGACCGATGACGCCGACACTTCCGCCTGCTCTCCCACCGACCTGATAAGTTGTCGAGACCACTGAGATGTCGACGTCGTCGTTGACGGGGAGTTCCCCACCGATCTGGATACCGGTGCCTTCGGGCACGTTGGTGAGGATGCTCAGGACGAGAGTCTCACGTTCGAGCAGTTCGAGCACCCGATGGACCTTGGCCAGGTCCTCCCAGATCGAAGCCATTTGGCTGGTGCCGCCAACGTACACCTCCCGGGTAACGTCCTCGGAGCGTCCGGCGGCATCGAGGACCCCCTTCACGAGTTCCGCTACCGGGGCCGACCAATCCTTGGAGAGTCTCTCGGCGGACAATGTGGCGTCGGCTAGCGAAGTGTTCTCAATGAGTTCCGCCATGAGCTGCTCGGCTCTTGCCACGTCCTTCGGCTCGACCGGCTCGGCGAGCCGCACGAGTTCTTGTTTGACACGCCCCGAGTCCGTGACCAAGACGACCAGCACGAGCTGACCGGCAATCTGGACGAGATGGACGCCGTGGATGGTTTCTCCTCCAAGTCCGGGACCAATCACCACCGACGGGTAATGGGTGATGTCAGCCAGGAGGTCGGTCGTCTCCTTGAGTAGCTCACCCAGGCCGTGGTGAAAGCTGGAGAAGAAACCTGCGATCTTGGTGCGAGTCGACGTCCGGAGGCGAAGGGGCGTGCAGTGATCGACGTAGTACCGGTAAGCGAGGGACGTCGGTATGCGACCCGCCGACGTATGGGGTTTCACCACGAAGCCATCGCGCTCCAGGGCGGCCACGTCGTTGCGAATCGTGGCCGCCGAAACGTTCAGGCGGGTCAGGTCGAGGATGGCTTGGGAACTCACCGGCTCACCCGTCCGGATATGCTCCTCGACGAGCGCCCGCAGCACCTCGGACTTTCGCTCGTCCAACATACCGTATACGTTAGCGCTCACCCGGTTGGAGTGCTAAGACCGCTCTCCCGACCTCATCACTCAGCAGCGGCCGCAGCACCGCCACGCGGCCCCCCACCAGACCGAGTACTCCTGCCCTTTTCAGCCGCTCGCCCCAGGGGCTGCGAAGCAGAGCCTCGCCGCCCCGTCCCGGTACCACCCCGGCTATCCTGCGCAGCCCGATCATCAAACGCTCCTGTTCTCTACTCCAGGGGTCGAGTGCCTCCGTGCCCTGTACCGGACGAATACCACCCTCCACCCGATCCAGATACGCCTCCAGGCGGCGGACATTTCTGCGACGGACCCCGCCCCGATGCCCGTGGGCCCCGGTGCCAAAAGCGAGGTACTCGCCCTGCGCCCATGTGATGAGGTTGTAGACACAACCGTGATCGGGTCGCGCCCAATTGGACACCTCGTAGTGAACCAATCCGGCCGCCCGGCACAGTTCCTCCGCAACCTCGTAGGCGTCGGCCTGCCGGTCGAAGTCCGGAGCGGGTGCTCCCGCCGCCACGGCGCGGCTCAGTTCCGTACCCCTCTCCACCGTGAGCGCATAGAGTGACAGATGGTCGGGCTGCAGGTAAAGCGCCCGATCGACCGTTGCGCGCCACGAGTCGTCCGTCTCGACCGGGGTGCCGAAGATCAGATCGATGTTGATCGACCGAAAACCGGCCCGGCGAGCGACCCCGACGGCTGCCGCGGCCTGATCCGGCGTATGTGCCCGGCCCAGGGTCGACAGTACGTTCGGGTCGAAGGACTGCACTCCAAACGAAACCCGGTCGAACCCCACCTCCCGCAACCCGTCGGCCAACCGGGGGGTCCAGTCTTCCGGATTCGCCTCGAGGCTCACCTCGACTCCGTCGTTCAACCCGAATCTGCCCCTCAGATCGTCGACGAGTGAGCCGAGCTGCTCCGGAGAAAGACGCGAGGGGGTGCCACCGCCCACGTATACAGCATCGAGAGGCCCCCACTCCGGTTCCATGCCCATCTCTTTCCGAAGCGCCGCCACGTAGCGAGGGGCCGCTTGGTCCCGGCCGGTAACAACGGCAAAATCGCAGTAAGGACAGAGGCGGGCGCAAAACGGGATGTGCACATATGCCGCCGTCCAGTCCGAAGCCTGGTCGGCCAGGTTCGGGGTATCAGGCGGACCGGTAGCGACGGTCATCGGTTGCGATCATTCGTCGACATCAACTTGAAGCGCCAAGATAAAGGCCTCCTGTGGCACCTCCACCTGGCCGACCATTTTCATCCGTTTCTTGCCCTCTTTCTGGCGCTCGAGAAGCTTCCTCTTCCGGGAGACATCCCCTCCGTAACACTTGGCGATGACATCCTTGCGGGTTGCCTTGACGGTCTCCCGGGAGATGATCCGGCTGCCGATAGCCGCCTGGATCGGCACGTCGAAGAGCTGCCTCGGTATCAGCTTGCGAAGGCGCTCCACCATGCGCTTGCCGTATTGGAACGCTTTGTCACGGTGGATCACGGTGGAAAATGCGTCGACGGGCTGGCCGTTGAGCAGGATGTCGACCCGCACCAGATCGGACACCCGGTAGTCGTGGGGCTCGTAGTCCAAGGAGCCGTAACCACGGGTGCGGGACTTGAGGTTGTCGAAGAAGTCGAAGACCACCTCTGCGAGCGGCAGGTGGTAGATGAGTTCGACCCGCTCAGGGCTCAGGTATTGCATGTGTTCCATCACTCCCCGCCGGGTCTGCACGAGTTCCATGATTGTCCCGACGTATTCGGAGGGAGCGATGATCATGGCCCTGAGGAAGGGCTCCTCCATGTGGTCGACGCGATCGGCGCCGGGGAGGTCTTGCGGCGAACGGATCTCTTTCACCGATCCGTCGGTGAGTGTTACCCGGTAGGCTACCGAGGGCGCCGTCGCCACCAGCTCCAGGTCGTATTCTCGTTCGAGGCGCTCCCGGATGATTTCCATGTGGAGCAGTCCAAGGAAACCGCACCGAAAGCCGAAACCGAGCGCTCGGGACGTTTCCGGTTCGTAGACCAGTGCCGAATCGTTGAGGCGCAGCTTCTCCAGCGCTTCCCGGAGCCGTTCGAAGTCGTCGCCGTCGGCGGGGAAGAGCCCCGAGTACACCATGGGTCTCGGGTCCCGATATCCGGGCAGAGGTTCGGCGGTCTGCCCCGCGTGCGTCACCGTGTCGCCGACGCGGATCCGGTCGATCTCTTTGACTCCGGTGATGAGATACCCGACCTCGCCGGTTCCAAGAGTGGGAACACGCACCGCCCTGGGAGTCAAGACACCGACCTCTGCCGCATGGTGCTTCTCGGAAGTGGCGGTGAACAGAACCGTGTCACCATCATTCAGCGATCCATCGACGACCCGCACGTAGCAGACCACCCCGCGATAGGCGTCGTAGTAGGAGTCGAAAACCAAGGCCCGCAAAGGTTGATCGGGACGATGGGGCGGAGCGGGTACATCCCGTACGATCCGTTCGAGGAGCTCATCGACCCCTCCCCCGGTCTTGGCCGAAACGAGCACTACGTCGCCCGGGTCGATCCCGAGCACGGACGCCAGCTCGGCTGCCGCCCGCTCCGGTTGGGCAGCAGGCAGGTCGATCTTGTTGACCACCGGGACGATCTTCAGGTTCGCTTCGATCGCCAGGAAGGCGTTGGCCAGTGTCTGGGCTTGCACCCCCTGGGCGGCGTCCACCAGCAGGACCGCACCTTCGCAGGCGGCCAGCGAACGGGACACCTCGTAGCTGAAGTCGACATGGCCGGGAGTGTCGATGAGGTTCAGGACATAGTCCCGGTCGTCCATCGCCCGATAGGTGAGGCGCACGGATTGGGCCTTGATCGTGATCCCGCGTTCGCGTTCCAGGTCCATCGTGTCGAGAACTTGCTCACGCATCTCCCGGGCGCCGATCGCCCCGGTGCGTTCGAGCAAACGATCCGCCAACGTCGACTTCCCATGGTCGATGTGCGCGATGATGCTGAAGTTGCGGATGTTCAACGAGGCTCCGAACGAGGCGGTGTGACATTGTACCGGCGGTCGGGACGCTGCTAACCTACCGCGCCGTTCGAACTCGGGGTGACGAACCTCGAGTCGGATCCCCACAACCACGAAAGCTCTCTCGCATGGCCAACATCAAGTCACAGATGAAGCGCAACCGCCAGAACGTCAAGCGCCACGACCGCAACAAGGCGGTTCGCTCCGAACTCAAGACCCGCACAAAGGTTGCCCTGTCGGCAGCACAGTCCGGCGACGCCGGTGCAGCCGAGAGCGCTCTCCGGCTCGCCCAAAAGAAGATCGACACTGCCGTATCCAAAGGTGTGCTCCACAAGAACACGGCCGCCCGACGCAAGGCCCGACTCGCCCGGCGCGTCAAAGAGTTGATCGGTAGCTGAAGCCCAAGCTGTCAATTCTCAGTCGGCCCACCTGCGGCCGCCCTTCCGGCTGTCAGGCCCGATGACTCATGGGTCGACAGACGCGCCAGGCTCTGGTACTCGAACCGAAGTGCCCCGGCTGCATGACGGGAGCTGAATCGGGCTCCCGCTCCCAGATGGCGGCGACGCATCGGCATTCCGAAACCGCATGTGCCAGACACAACTCGAACCCCGACCGTCAGCTTGCCCGGCGAGCCTTTCCCCCGTACCAAAGACAGAGCGCCACGGTCAGTCGCTCCATCGTGACCCGGTGGATGTCTTCTGGGGCCGTCTTCAAGAGTTGATCCGCCCGGCTCAAGGCGATGAGGGCTTTCTGCAGGTCGCTGTCACTGGTGCTGCCCCGCCTGCGCCAGGCCTTCTGAACCGGAAAGGAGATCGACTGCGCACCGAGCCATTCGGCCAGCGTCTCCAGGTTGGGTGCGGCAGCAGCCAATGCCCTCCGCCGCAAGTCGCTCTCGAGGAATCCCATGAGCTGGAGCGGATGGCCGTGGACCAGGAAGTCCGCCAAACGGCGGAGTGCTTCCCCAACATTCCCGTCGGCGACGGCATCTGCGTAGTGCCACATCGGCTCGTCGGGGCGATTGCGAAACCGGGCCAGTACGTCGTCGCGGGAGATCTCCTGACCCGAGGAGAGTTGATCGAGCGCCTGTGACAGGCCGGCCACATCGGACCCGAACCGTTGCAGCATGGCAGCCGCCGCGTCGGAGGTGAGCTTGAGCTTGCGGTCCCGAATCTCTGCGGTCAGCCACTCGGCTGCATCCCGTTCCCGAAGCTTCTTCACCTCGATCACTTCGCCGAGCGACCGGACCGCCTTGGCCAACCGGACCGGCATGGTTCCGGTTGTGAGGAAAACCACCGTAACGGCCGCCGGATCGGCCGCTTCCAGCAATTCAACAATCACGTCTGCCTCGGCTGCCTGGAACGAATGGGCGTCGAGAACCTCGATCCCCTGGCGATCCCCGAACAGCGACCCTGACTGAAGTGCCGGGACGATCGGTTCGACGGCCGGCCGCAGGACACCCCCCTCGCCCGGCTCCTCCGCTCCCCTGCTGGGCACGTCGATCCGCACGACCCCGGACCGCTCGACCCCGCTTTGCGCCAGCACCCGACGGCATATGTCCAGCATCTCCTGCCGTTCGCCGGGTCCGGCGTCGGACGGCCCTTTGACGTGGATGATCGACTTCACGACGGAACCTCCGGAGCGTCCCGACCATACAGGCGCACGAGATCGCAGGCTGCTTCCACGTCGTGGACCCTGATCACATCGGCGCCGTACTCCAGCGCCAGTGTCAGGTACGCCATCACCCGAGGAAACTCACGTTTGCGGGGAACCGGGACCAGCACCGGATGCCCAAGGCTTCTGAAATCGCCGAGCGCCCGGATCACTTCCATCTGCTGCAGGGTGTACCGGCGGTAGTCGCCCCGGTAGTTGATCGAGATTCCCGGATCAACGAGCACGTCCCTGATGCCTCCGGCGGCGAGAGCTGCGATACGGGCACCCAACCGTTCAGTCATTGTCGCGGCCTTATCGTCGGAGAATTCCATCGAAGCCACTTGCAGCGGGTTCTTGCCCTCGATGTACATCACGACGGCGGGCACTCCTGCCTGACAAACCACGTCGACCATCTCGGGATCCTGCAGGCCGCCCGTGTCGTTGACGATGGCAGCGCCGGCGTTCACCGCCGCCAACGCCACCTTCGGCTTCCACGTGTCGACCGCCACTACGAACCCGTCCTGCACCAGCAGTTCCAATACGGGCAGCAAGCGGTGCAACTCCTCCTCCGCAGACAACTCCACATTCTCATAGTGCGAGGATTGTGCCCCCAGATCGATGATCGACGCGCCGAAGCCTCGGTAGGCGCGAGAAATGCGCAGCGCCTCCTCAGACGACCGGGCGACGGTGTGCTGATTACGCGACTCGGGCGACAGATTGAGGACGCCCATCACATAGGTCCGATCGCCGGGGAATTCGAACCGCCGGCCGCCGGCGTGGAACGCTGCCACAGATTGCATGTGCATGGCTCTCAAGCGCTGGTTGATCGCGGGCAGCGTAGCGCACGACCGTGACGAACCACGCCGGCCATGATCAGGGATGCCGTCGCGTCGCGGCGTGGTGCAACCCGCCGGTGTGCGCCTCCTCTCAAGGGGGAAGCGGAATGATCACATCACCGTCTTCGTCCGTTCGGAGGATGTTGGCACCGGTTTCTTCCAAGGCGGCAACCAGCTCCGCCGACGGATGCCCGAACGTGTTGGGGCCGACACTGATGACGGCGGTGTTCGAATGAACCTCCTGTAGCCACGCCAGGTCCGAAGTGGCGGCTCCCTGATGGGGAACCTTCAGAACGGCGGCGTGCACGGTTCCGAGTTCCCGCTGAGCGACGATCTCGATATCGCCCGGCAGCAGCACGGTTCGGCCGTGCACGGTCGCCAGGAGTACCAGCGATTGATCGTTGGGCGAAGCATACCTGCGTAGCGGACCGAGCACAT
>Ga0209751_10000944_pt1 | contig 30529 bp, 35 predicted proteins | sample RifCSP13_1_FD_184019 | JGI IMG/M metagenome (GOLD analysis project Ga0209751, IMG submission 184019) | Soil microbial communities from Rifle, Colorado - Rifle CSP2_sed 13_1 (SPAdes) (version 2) | ecosystem: Environmental > Terrestrial > Deep subsurface > Rock core/Sediment | place: Rifle...
TACAAACATGCTAGTTTTGCTATAGAGGTATGGAAAGGGCATGAACATGGCGGAACTGGTTTCCGAGAATTCTTAGATAAAGCAATAGCAAATGGATTGGTTGTAGGATGAAAAATGCATTAATTTTTGGAGTTACTGGACAAGACGGTTCTTACTTGGTCAATTTTCTTTTAAAAAAAGGATATCATGTTTATGGCACTTTTAGACGAACTAGTCACAAACTATTTGAGAGACTAGAAGAAATGGATACATTTGACAAGATAACGACAATCAAAGCTGATTTGGCAGATCAAATTTCAATTCAAAGAGCAATCAGACAATCTCAACCTGATGAAGTCTACAATTTAGCAGCACAATCATTTGTTACAGCATCATTTCAGCAACCCGTCCTGACGGCAGATATTACAGGCATTGGAGTTATACGAGTGCTTGAGGCAATTAAAGAGAATGCACCTAATGCTAAATTCTATCAAGCATCAACTAGTGAGATGTACGGAAATTACCCCGGGATAAAAAATGAAAGTTCTCCTTTTAGACCAAGAAGCCCATATGGTGCTGCAAAGGTTTTTGCACATAATATGACCATCAATTATCGTGAAGCATACAATATTTTTGCATGTTGTGGAATTCTTTTTAATCATGAATCACCATTACGTGGATTAGAATTTGTAACGAGAAATGTGGAATTCTTTTTAATCATGAATCACCATTACGTGGATTAGAATTTGTAACGAGAAAAATAACTAGTACTTTTGCCGCAATTAAATTCAATAAAACCGATAAACTTCATCTAGGAAATATTAACGTAAAACGTGATTGGGGATTCGCCGGTGACTATGTTGAGGCTATGTGGTTAATGTTACAGAAACAAACACCAGATGATTATGTCATTGCTACGGGGGAATCGCATTCGATAGAAGAGTTTCTTACATTGGCAGCTGAATATGTGGGCTTAGGAGATTGGCGTAATTTTGTTGAAATAGATGAATCTAACAAAAGGCCTGCTGATATTGAGGAACTAGTTGGTGATGCATCTAAAGCTAGGAAGGAATTAGGATGGAAACCAAAACTTAGTTTTAAGGAACTGGTAAAAATTATGGTTGAACACGATATTAATTATTATAAGAAAGGAAAAAAAGAATTAGATGATTCATAATGAAAATAAGAGACGTAGCTATTGTTACTGTACGTAATTCATCTTCAAGGCTTCCCAATAAAGCAATTATGAAAATTAAGGGGGCGTTGCGTTCCATTGACATCGTTGTAGAAAGAGCAAAAAAAATAGGACTTCCCGTAATAATTGCAACATCTACTGCAACTACCGATGATATCTTTGTAGATATTGCTAGACAACACAATGTGCATATTTTTCGAGGTTCTTTAGTGAATAAAATTAAAAGATGGTATGATTGTTTTAACGAATTTGGTATAGAAAATGCCCTTATCGTTGATGGGGATGATTTATCACATAATTATGATATTGGTTCACGGGCCATGTCAAAACTAAAATCTGATCAGTTTGATGTTATTGCTAGTCCCCAAGACATTGTCACTGGATTCTTTACATATGCAATGAATCGTAATGCAATTGTGAAATTGTATAATGTGGCACCATTTGAAGAAATTAACACCGATGTAATAACTAGATATATTGAAAAAGCAGGCCTAAATATTTCTGAACTTGAATTAAAAGATTATGAACGTAAAAAGAATATTAGACTCACACTAGATTATGAGGAAGACCTAGCATTCTTTAGAAAATTATATGAAAATATAGACATTTTAGAAAGTGGTAAGGGTATAGTTAATTACCTAGATAAAAACAATTCAATATCAGAAATAAACTTTCATAGACAAAAAGATTTTCTTAAAAACCAAGCAAAATTTAATGAGAGTGTATCATGATAAAAGATAAAGGCTGGAGGTTTTTAGGCAATGAACGTAAATACTTGGATGAGGTTTTGAAAAATGGTTTTGGCGCCTCCGAATCGGGATCAATGAATGAAAAACTGGAAAAAAAGTTTTTTGAAATACATAATAAAAAATTTGCAATTACTGCAAACTCTGGTACTTCCACACTCCATATGGCATTGAATGCATTTGGAGTTGGTCCAGGAGATGAGGTTATCATACCTGCGCTTACTGTTGCAATGTGTGGATTTGCGGTATGGCAATGTGGTGCAACTCCAGTATATGTAGATGTTCTACCAAATACTTTTTTGATTGATCCTATTGATGTGAAAAGAAAGATATCTAAAAAAACAAAAGCAATCATGCCTGTACATATGTATGGCAATATGTGTGATATGAACGAAATCATGAAAATATCAAAAGAACATGGATTATTTGTTGTAGAAGATTGTGCTGAGTGCTTTTTAGCAACAGATGATCGTGGAAGAAAATCAGGAACAATTGGTCATGTTGGCAGCTGGAGCTTTGAAAATTCAAAACACATCTCAACCGGAGATGGCGGAATAGTTGTTACAGATGATGAAGATTTAGCTACTAGGATGAGGCAATTTGGTGGAGTTGGATTCAAAAATATTGGTGCATCTACTGGAAAAGTTAGAATAGATCGTAATAAATTTCAGGATCCGAACTATGAACGTCATAACATGTTGGCTTATAATTATCGGATGCCAGAATTGTGTGCAGCTGTAGGCCTTGCTCAATGTGAGAGAATGGAAGAATTTGTCAACTTGAGAATAAAAATGGCAGAAGGATATTTGGATATTATTAAGAATTCAGAATTATTTGTACCTCAACACGTCCAGGAGGGATATAAGAACACTTACTGGACTTTTGCCGCACGATTTATGGGTCAAAACCATGGAATAAAATGGCATGAGTTTAGAAAAAAGTACATGGAATTTGGAGGGGATGGTATCTATGCAGCTCATCAAACAGTCAATAATGAACCATGTTTTAGAGATAGTAAGATTGGTCATGGTGAAGTACCAATAGCAGAAATGCTTCAGAAAGAATTAATGTTGTTTACAACAAACCAGAAGAATGAGGAAGAGAGAACAATTCAATTAATGGCTATGGAAAAGACATTAAATTATTTTACAAGACTATAATTATTTTGAATTATAAAAAATAAAATGCTATTTTAAAATTTGACTCGATTTTTAACTCTTTCTTATTTAATTTTATATCTTATGTACCAATGGCTATTAATGTATCACAAATTAGATTTTTTTCTAAATGATGTTTATAGAATTTTTCAACCCATTCATAATCTTCAGGAAGATTATAGGTAGGATTTTCCATTTGAGGTTTTTTTAATAATTTCCAACCAAACATATTTTCTATACTGTATCTTTGCGTTCCTAGAATTTTTGTATTAAAGTCTACCTTACTAAAAATACGCTTTAAGGTTATAGGGGTGAAATAGCTTATGTGGGCTCTTTGCCAATAAAATTCTCTATATTCTTTATGTAATCTGAGTTGAAAATCGTTGCAATTTGGCACTTCTACTATTATCTTACCATTGGATTTCAGTAGCTTTCTAACGTTTCTTAAAAAACCAATTGGATCTATGATGTGTTCTAGTACCTGAAACATTACTATGACGTCGAAATTTCCAACGTAAGGCAGCTCTTCATTAATGTTGACGTTTAAAACTTTTACATCCGTTACTTGTTTAGAAAATTTTCGTTTTTCTTTTGATATTTCTATTCCCGTCATTTTATAGCCGCATTTACGCATCATTTCCAAAAAGAAACCGTGACCAGAGCCAATTTCTAAAATTTTTCCTTTTTTTGGTGTTAATTTCCTAATCAGATTAACGCGCCTAATCGTATCTTCCATCATTTTCCTTTTTGCTCGTTTTATGTTACCAACATCGTTTACATTTTTATCTTGCATATTTTCATCATAGAATCTATTGTCATCCTGTTGTGTTGGTATGGGATAAAGTTGAACATGTCCACATTTTTTACATTTTATGATTTTATGTTTTGTAGAATCTCTTACCTTTGAAGCAACTAGGTCAAGTTTTGAGTACTTGCATATGATGCAAAATTTGTTTCTCATTTTTAATTAGCATTCAGTTTGCAAGTGTATAAAATATAGTTTGTGACGTTCCCAAGGATTTTAGCTAAAACTAGTTGGGTTATAACTAGAAAGAAATAGTATACTAATATGAGAAAATAAGAAATACTAAATATCTAAATAACTACAAATTGGGTATGAAAGTAAAGATTTGTTCTTCATGCAAAGCAAAGTTTCAATGTGATGAGGATTCATCTTGTTGGTGTCACGAGTTACCTCATGTTAGTGTAAATATCAATAATGATAATGATGAAGATTGTATTTGTCCGAAGTGCTTGGAAGTTAGGATAGGGAAATAAAAAACTTGGTTGAGAAACAAAAAACCAATTATTCTGGTCTTAATACTGTAGAATGGAAAAATAATACCGTTGTTATGATAGACCAAACGAAGTTGCCAAACAAACTTGCCTTCGTTAAATACAAGGATTATAGAGATGTAGCCAATGCGATCAAAACATTAGTTGTAAGAGGTGCTCCAGCTATTGGAGTATCAGGGGCGTTTGGTCTGGCTCTTGCAGCATTACAAAGCAAAGCAAAAACAAAAGAAAACCTCTTAGAAGATCTAGAAAAGGCAAGAAAAGTTCTATTTGAAACAAGACCTACTGCCGTGAACCTTGCATGGGGACTTGAAAAGATTATGAAAGTTGCAAAAGAAGCCAAAGATGTTTCAGAAATTAAAAAATCGGTTATTCAAACTGCACAAAAAATGGCAGAAGAAGACGTTCAAACAAACATGAAGATGGGAAAACAAGGTGCAGAATTGTTTGAAAACAATGATACCATAATGACTCATTGTAATGCAGGTGCACTAGCTACTGTAGGATACGGAACTGCATTAGGAGTTATTCGTGCAACTAAAGAGAGTGGAAAACAGATCAAGGTAATTGCAACAGAGACAAGACCAGTTATGCAGGGTTCACGTCTTACTGCCTTTGAGCTAAAACACGACGGTATTGATGTTAGCTTGATTCCAGATACTGCAGTAGGATATGCTATGTCAAAGGGTTTGGTGAGTAAAGTGATTGTAGGTGCAGATAGGATTTTGAGAACGGGTCATGTATACAACAAAATAGGAACCTACCAGATCGCATTGATGGCACAACAACACAAAATACCATTCTATGTAGCTGCTCCACTCTCTACCTTTGATCTAAAAAGTAATCCTGTGGATGTTATTATAGAACAGAGAAAAGCAAGTGAGGTTACCTCAGTAGCAGGTAAAAAGACGGCTCCTGATGATATTGGAGTGATAAATCCTGCCTTTGATATGACTCCGCCAGAGCTTGTAACAGGTATTATAACAGAAGCAGGTATTGCAAAACCACCATATGCAGAATCTATCAAAAAACTGTTCGAATCGCGGCTGTAAGGTATTTATTTCATAAGTGAATCAACCCAGCTTATGGGTACAGTAACATCACATCAAGTTTTAGATTCTCTCAAACAATGCATGGATCCGGAGATTCCAATTAACGTAGTAGACATGGGTTTGATTTATGGTGTTAACGTAACTGATGACAATAAAGTGGATATTAAAATGACCATGACAACACGCGGCTGTCCTTTACACGATACGCTTGTTAGTGATGTAAAAAGATATGTAAACAAAGTTCCTGGAGTAAGTGCCGTTAATGTAGAAATAGTATGGGAACCTGCTTGGACTCCGGAAAAAATGTCTGAAGAAGGCAAGAAACTGATCAATTATGGCAAGCAAAAAATAATCACACCAATAAATTATGAAACTGCAATGCCACATGGAGTAGGAAAGGTTGCAAAGCAAGAGGATGGTTCATTGGTGTTGATAAATGAGCAGGAACAAGGTTTTATGGTAAATCAAGCAATCATTGACTTTTGGAAGTTGTGTAACGGAGAAGTTTCAAACGTCGAATTTAAAAAATAAAAACTAGCATCAATTATTAAATTTCTTTAATTTCTGTTATTGTTCCTTGGACAGAATCCATCTTGACAATGGCTCTTTTTTCATTAAATCCTAAAGCCACATACCAATCACCACTATCCTCATCGTACTTTGTCTCTAATGTCTTGATTTGGTCTGCAGTAATACTATATTTTTCTATTATTCCAGAGACTGCTACAGGAATGGCTTCTTTTTCGGTTGGAAGTCTTCTCTTCATTAACCCGATTCCGGGGCACATAATATCTCTCACCTCACGTGGTATAATAGTTATTACGCAAGTCAAAAAAGATCTAAATTTTGTCATGAGTTCTGATCTGGTAAGATTCTTGTGTAATGTGATACCACCAAAAATTAGATGGTCCTGACTGTAGAGCTCAAGGATGCATTATACTCGCTAATAGATAACTATAGATAACTTGATGACAAATCCGCAGAAAATACGAAATATGGCATCAGATTTAAAGCCACTTACCAAAGATGATATCGAAGTAGCCTTTGGAATATTTGTCGGCTATGTAACGGGAGGATTTGCAGAGCTTTTCTTTGAGTCACAAAAGCGAAGCATGACAGCTAAAGAGGCCATCGAGGTTCGAAAGATCCTGTTTGAGCGAGCACTAGAAATGAAAAATGCCATTGCATATGTGCGGGCTTAACAAAGCAGAAGCTAAACTTTCCAAGACAACATTCTATATATTGTGTTCAGGATTAATTTTATCCAGATGTTGCATTCAAATGCATTTTCTAGTTCTCTAGTTTCAAGAACAAAAACTCTGATCTTCATAATTTCCATCCTTGCAGTATCTGGAGTTGCCGTTGAACTTGTAGCTGGAATGTGGGATGCCACATCGCATCTTATGCGCGAACCAGAACGATTTTGGACAATACAGCATGTAGTGGTATATACAGGAGTTGGAATGGTTTCATGTTCTGCTATCTTAGCTTCGTTCGTTATAATTGCCAATTCAAAAAATAGAACTTTGGGCAAGGGATTAAAAGTTATCATCATAGGAACAGTTTTACAACTTGCTGGGGGGTATGCAGATTCTATTTTGCACGATATATATGGCATAGATGGATTGGTGAGCGCATCCCATCTTGTTCTGGAGATAGGTCTTGCGTTAAGTGCTCTTGGTGGTTTTATGACATTCTGTCTGGTTGACAGACAAAAGACTAAAAAAATGACTCCAGTTGCCATTATGAATGTCCTTCTTTCTATTGCATGGATCGGCTTTAATCTAACGCTACTTTTTGGCTCCGTTGTACTTTGTGTTCCAGTTTATGAAATATTCTCTTCTGGCTGTGCAGTACTATGATTACTTAGCCTCTTGTATCCAGAAAATACAATAGCAGCAGCCCCAAAAAATGCTATAAACACTGGAATCCACAATTCGGAAGATCTTGTATTACCAAGCTGTACCTCGATTCCCACCGACTTTTCAGAAACATTGGTTATTTCCATGCTGTATTTTCCACTCTCTGAAAACTTGAAATAATTTACAGACATCTTTGTTCCAATTTTTCTATCTTCAATGACATTTCCCTGAGGATCCAATATTTGGACAAACAGGACATGCTTTTCATAATCAGGGATCTTAATTGTATAAAATCCAAGGCCATTTTCTGCCAAATGCAAATCAAGATTGGCAGTTTGTCTTACACCTAGATTTGTATCATATGATTTTTTTTCGCTACCTGAAAATATCATGCCTACCCAAATTGAAGCTATACACACCAAAACCAGACCAATTCTAAACGGTGAATATATTTTCACAGTCTTTACTGTTACTTAGAGTCTTAAATTTACATCTTTTATTTACACATAAGATAAAACCAATTAAGAGGGCCCGGAGGGATTCGAACCCTCGACCTGGTGGTCCGAAGCCACCCGCACTATCCTGGCTATGCAACGGGTCCAATCAAGTAAGAATTTAACGGGGCTAAATATCTGTCTAGATAATTGAAAATATCAAAAAGAGTAACGGGTGTGGAATATGCTATACGTGATATTGCACTTTCTGCAAAAAAACTAGAAAAGCAAGGTCAGAAAATAACCTATCTTAACATAGGAGACCCAGTGCAATACGGATTTCAACCACCAGACAATGTAAAAGAAGCTCTTATGAAGGCAATTAAAAATGGACAGAATTATTACGCTCCATCAGAAGGATTGCCAGAGCTAAGACAAGCTATTGCTGAAAAAGAAAAAGCAAAGGGTCTTTCGGTTTCCGAAGACGATATACTTGTAACAAATGGAGTTTCTGAAGGACTTGAGATGTTGATGGCTTCAATAGTAGAGACAGGTGATGAGGTTTTGATACCTGGACCATATTATCCACCATATGCATCTTATGTCAGATTATTTGGAGGTATTCCAATAGAGTTTGCAGTAGATCTAAACAACTCCACACCAGATCTTGAGGATATAAAATCAAAGATCACGCCTAAAACAGTAGCAATCTGTCTTATCAGCCCAAATAATCCTACAGGAGCCGTCTTTAGTGAAAAATCCCTTAAAGACTTGGTTGAAATTGCAGTTGAACATAACCTGTACATAATTTGTGACGAAATATACGACCAGATAGTTTTTGACGAAAAGTTTGTGGGAATTGGTAAAGTTTCTGGTGATACACCAGTAATACTGGTAAATGGCTTCTCAAAGGTGCACCTAATGTCTGGGTGGAGGATCGGTTATCTTGCATTTAACAATTCAAGACATCTTGAGACTCTACGTGAAAACATACCAAAGCTTGCAAGAGTAAGAATTGCATCCAATCTACCAATCCAACATGCTGCAATAGAATCACTTAGAGGCTCTCAAAGCTACATTCCAAAATTCGTCTCAGAGTTAAAAAAGCGACGAGACTATGTTATCAAAAGGATTAACGGAATGCACGGTCTTAGATGCTCAAATCCGAAAGGGGCCTTCTACGCTTTTCCAAAAATTGAGAACAACAAATATCAATCCGACAAAGAATTTGTCATGGAGCTCTTAAAGTCAAAAGGAATTCTTACAGTTCATGGCTCCGGATTTGGAACCAAGTACGGAAGTGGTCACTTTAGATTGGTCTTTTTACCTGAAATTAGTATCCTAGAGAATGCTCTTGATAAAATAGAAGAGTTTGTGGCCTAGAATTTCCAAGTTGTAATTTTTTTTGGAATTATTTCTATAATACAATCAGTTTGAGAAAGAATCTCCTGAGCGGATTTGTTGTTTAGACTTTTGAAATATCTTAACAAAATCTTCTTAGCAATTCCAGCAACATGGCTTTTTTTCAAAATCAACCTAGCGCTACCAGTCCCCATGACACCAAATATAGGAGAATGAACTCCTAGATCAACACAAAAACTCACTTTCGGATTCTTTTTCACATTTTTTGCTTTTTTGGTTAAAGTGTTAGTTCCTACGTAGAAATTGCCATTTTTATACAGATACCACACAGGAACAATGTATGGTACGCCATTTTTGTCTACAGTAGCAAGTCGCAAAAGTTTTTGTGATTTCAAAAATTCATTCTTTTTCATTCGTATCTTTTCCTAAACCCCACAAATATCAAAAAAGTGCCAAATCCAACCATACCTGCAGATATCTTTTCGTTTGTAATCTGTGGAGAAATGAAATAATCCACAAGAAATTCTGGTCCGTAAATAAGTAAATTTCTAATAAGTGTGATACAAGCCACCACTATAAACAAAATTCCCATTGCAGTAAACCAGTTTCGCCCACGTTTAAAACTCCCTTTCATAACAATTAGTTAATTCTATAGATTTTAAATTATCTTAATTCCAGGATTATTCATTTTGTTCTTTGTCATTGCATTCAAAAGTATAGGGGTTGCAACTTCAGCAAGATAAGAAAGTGAACCAGGACCAAGAAATACTGGTCGCAGATTTTTTATCTCTTTTATCAATCCATTCACAACATTTACTGCATTTTTGTCATCACCACAAACAAAGATATCAAAATCCAAGGTAAGATTTGGATCTACAAGTTTTTTTTCTGATACTGTATGAAACGCAGCAACAAGATTAGCCTTATCCTTCATGTACTTTTGTACAAGCTCAAACGCAGATGGTTTTTTTTCAATAAATGAAATGAACTCAAATCCAGCATTAGTTTTTGTAATAGGAACTATTGGAGTAATCACAATGCAACCATCTTTTATGTTGGGAAGAAGCTGAGAGCACGTGGTATCTATATTTTCATAGGGTATTGACAAAACCAAGACATCACTTTCTTTTGCAACAGAAAGGTTGTCATTACCGCTTATCTTGCCTTTTACTGAACCATACAATTCCGTAGCACTTTTCGAATATTCTAAAGCCGCTTGTACTGCTTTTGCAGTATCTCGTGAACCAATTAAAATATCATGATTCATACACCATCTGATCGCAAAACCCTTTCCCATTCCCCCCGTACCGCCTATAACTCCTATCTTCACAAAACCAAGCTCTGGTAATGTTATTATTATCTCTTATTTAACATCTGAATACTATTGTCACTTATTATTTTTTTGCGCCATGCGCAAGCTAAAAACAACGTAGAAAGAATTCTTGCTGGCCGTACAAAAGGTATTCCATTAACACAAACTGGTATACAACAAGCACAGAAAATCGCTACCTTTCTCCAACCTCTCAAAATTTCTACAATTTACTCTAGTCCAATTGAACGTGCATTGCATACAGCGGAAATAGTATCTAACAAGCTTGACCTTGGGTGTAAAATAGATGAAAGGTTAACGGAGATTGAAATGGGAAGCTTTTCTGGTATGCAGTACGATGAAATGTTTGCAAAGTATGGAAATGTATTTTTAAAATTCTATCAGGATAGCTCTTTGATTCAAAAAAATGGGGTAGAAACCTTTTCGAGCGTAAAAAAAAGAGTACTAGACATGGTTAATTATTGTTCCAAAAAACATGAGGGACAAAATGTTTTGCTTGTAACACATATGGATCCCATCAAAGCCATGATTTCAACTATTTTACAACCGAAACCAGAATCTTTGTATGAATTGGTAATAAGAAACGCGTCCCTTACCATAGCGAAAAAAGAACAAAACAACTATTCGTTAGCTGCCATAAATTCTATGCCCGGAGAACAGTACCACCAAGTATAGTGATGGTCTATCAGATTTTTCCAACCACTAGTCTATGAGTCAAACTGTTTTACGTGATTCATTTACCTACAAGCTTTCACTTGTTAACAGAACCAATATCTATGGGCAAGAGACACCATGAATGAGTTGAAAGCACTAGTAGGCCTTTTACTCTTTGTATTACTGTCCACCAATTTATCTGTGGTACATGCTGAAAAGCTGCAGCTATTTACTGACAACAAAGTGTATTCTGATGGTCAGCCTCTTTTGGTATATGGAAAAGCGGTTCCAAACGACGGATTGATTCTACGGTTATTTGCACCGGATGGCACGATTGCAAAATTTGATCAAATTGCTGCAGATAGTAAAGGGGAATTTAACCACATACTAATAGAATGGCCCGTGGCATCAACAAAATTTCCATATGGAACATATACAGTAGAAGTAATCTCTAGTCAGGAAAAAAGCTTTTCGCAAAAAATCGATATCAAGTTTACCCAGTCAACTGAGCTTGTAGGAGTTCCAATCTCAAGGATAGTAAATACACTTGTGTTTGCGCCACAAACTGTGGCCGTAAATGAACCTATTAGAGTATTTGTACAGACTACAAGTGACGGTCTCTTGGTTAGTGGTTCTCCTGATGAGCTCCTTGGCACATCACATGTTCACTTGCCATCAGGAGAGGTGGCAAGTCTTTCTACATCATTTAAAACACTTCATCAAGGAATTTACTATACTGATTATACTCCTCTTCAAGAAGGAACATACGTCTTTCATATCATATCATTCACTCAAGGAACCATATCACATGGATCTGCAGCAACCGTTGTCCTCAAACAGGATATTGAGGGAATATCAAACCAGATCGTACAGCTTAACTCTATATTGGATGCCACATCAGGAGAGCTAGATAAGCTCAAAGAAGAAATTGCAGGGTTCGGCTCAACACTTGAAGAAAGTCAAAAGTCACTAACTGAAGCAAACAAGAACATTGATCAGAGCGTCGAGTCAATTTCTGACTCAGTATCAAACATAGAAGAAGCATCTGGTCAATTCAATTCGCTGTTTTTGCCAATTGTAGCGTTGATTGCAGTGATCATTGCATTACAGATAACAATTCTTGCCAGGCGAAGATAGCTATAATAAATAAAGATAATCCTTTTTTATCATGACTAAGGCTGCACTTTTTTTTATTTGCATACTAATCTTATCTGCATTTGCCAAGCAATCATATGGATTTTATGATATTGATCTAGTACAGCAAAATCCAACTTTTAATCTTAGGGAAAAATCTGATATTCTAACTATGACACCTGTAACACAGGAAATTCAAGTTAAAAGATATGTAGTCTTTGGAACTGGCTCAATATCTGATGTGAAATCGGTTGCAAAGAACCTTGTTTATGGAATAAGCTCGGAACAAGGTTTTTTTTCTGTTGGGGTTTTTTCTCAAAATGACATATCAAGTTTACAATCAAAAGGGTATACAACAATTGAGGACTTTCCATTAGAATTTGATGCTTTTCCAAATTTAACAGCCAGTGAAGCTGCTACAGAAGGATCCAGAATTGGAAAAATTATTGGTTCTGATGAGGTTTTTCAGAAATACAATCATACAGGCAAAGGAATAACGATTGGAGTAGTTGATACGGGAATAGACTTCTCAAATCCTGATATTCAGGATTCTCTTGCACGTGACCAAAATAACCATCCAATAATGATTGATGCTGATGGTCAGGGGTTGGTCTTGACAAATGCTACCTTCATTGCAAACATAAACAAAAAAGGCATTATCACAAATTATACCAAACCAATACCAGAAAACATAACCTCTTCTGTATATGTAAATTCAAAAGGCATATTTTTGGATCTGCTCCAAAAGGGAAATAGTACTTACGTACTAGTCTTTAATTCTAACTTTCCCAGTGGCGGTACCACAGTGCTTAATGGTACACTATCAAACGATATGAAAATTGGTAAAAACAACAAAGACTACATCATTTCAAAAAGTGGGATATATCACCTTGGTGTGATTTACCAAACTGTTATACAAGGGGCGATTCCACGATTACAACTTGTACCAGTTCTTGTAGTCGATTCTAAGGTTGCTGGCCTGTACGATACTGTCATACCTGACATGTCTACATCATGGATCGATTTTATGCGCTTTGAATTAAGGGAGTCGATTTTATGCGCTTTGAATTAAGGGATAATGAGCTTCCAAAGTATGATTTTGATTTTACAGACGAAGTTCCAATTACATTGGGAAGTGGAAAAGAATTCTTTTTATACGATTCTAATAAAGATGGAAAATTTGATTACAGCGCAGGAACTTTTGGTGCACAAGTACTTGATGTATATGGTGTTATTGGAAATGAATCCATGATAGATCCGAAAATTAAGGCTATCAACGGAACTTTGTTATCACCTCTTGATCCGCAGGGAAATTATTTCGGTGTAATGTATGATTTTGTGGGCCACGGAACATCTAGCGCTGCATCTATAGCATCAAAAGGAAAGGAAAAATACGACATCTACGGCAACTCGACAAAATACACCTTAAAAGGTGTAGCGCCTGATGCAAAAATTCTTCCAATCAAGGCTTTGTGGTTTGGTGACGCAGTATATGCTTGGTTGTGGGCAGCAGGACTAAGTCAAGAAAAAAACAATTGGGTCTTTGATGGGAAACCACGGGTTGACATTATATCAAACAGCTGGGGAGTTTCAAACTTTCCAACTCTGCAATCAGTAGCTGGTCTTGACATTCTTTCACTTGTGCTAAGTGTACTTGTAGTGCCTGGCTCTATTGATGAAAATTATCCTGGGGTACTTATTGTAAGTAGTGCAGGAAATGCAGGACACGGATACGGAACCTTGGGACTTCCAAACGCATCGCCATATGGTCTTACTGTTGGTGCAACAACAAACAATGTGTACGTTGGATATGGTTCGTTCAAGGGTCAACCAAGATTTGGAAACAGTACCACTTTCTCAAACGAGATCGTAGACTTTTCAAGCAGGGGACCAGGCATAATAGGTGATCCAAAACCTGATTTGATGAGTATTGGTGCATATAGTTTTACGCCATCGAGTGTGACAAAAAAGAACAAAAATGCAACGGATCCATTTGCACTGTTTGGTGGAACCAGCATGGCAGCCCCACTTGTTTCTGGCTCTGCCGCAGTACTGATGGAAAGTCTAAAACAAAAAGACGAGACATATGATCCATTTAGAATTAAAAACATCCTAATGTCAACTGCAACCGATCTGGAAAGTGATCCTTTCACTCAGGGAACAGGACTAGTAAACGTAGAAAATGCAGTAAACTTTGTCAAGGGAAAAAACGGAGCTTTCATTGTATATAATAACGCGTCGTATTCCAACATAAAGAAGATTCTAGTTCCACCTATAAACTCGCTAAACTTCTCATCATTTGGGGTTGAAAAATTCCAATTAGGTAACACCTCTTTTCCAGAAACTGCATGGTTTGGTGGCAGACTTTATCCTGGAGAACGAACATTTGCTACCTTTACAATTGAAAATCCAACAAACAGAACACTTGACATTACAATAACACCACAAATCCTTGAATCAACTGCAAGATCCATTACTAAATGAATCCGGTGTCTTTAGGCCAAACTATCTATCTCTTGAAAACATAGCTGAACATAAGGACTTGCCATCCTTTTTCCAAAAAACTAGACCTATACCAGATGATGCATCATTAATGATCCTAAACGTAAATTTTCCATTTTCTAGTTTTATGAATGCCTCAGAAAAGATCTATGCAAATGATATGAAGATTTCATCACTTTACCTATACGACTGGGATGACAAAAACACTGATGGCAATGTGACATACACAGAGCTTTCCATGATAAACCGCGGTGGTTCGTGGGGCACTGTACAAGAGCTAAGAGTTTCAGAGCCAAACTCAAAGATAAAAAATGTTCCACTGGTAGGGGTGTATCCTGTACCAACACGGTATTCATACTGGCTTGGTGATACAAAGAAAAACTCTACTTCCATGGACTACACTGTAACTGCAAGTTTTTACAAAAAGCAAGACTGGAACAATATTTGGGTAAACTACAACGAGGTACAGGTTCCGCCTAACAATCTCACTGATATTGTTGCAACACTCATAGTCCCATTAGATGCAAAACCAGGAGTTTACCAAGGGTTCCTCTTGTTTAAAGGCGATTCAGATGAGGTTAATGTACCAGTTTCTTTCGCAGTTAAAAAGAAGATTCAAGGAAAAGATACGCTAACTGTAATAGAAGGTTCCCAAACAGGTGATGCACTTTATGGCAACGGCTACATTGGTGGTGCCTTTGACATGACAAACAGGTACAATGCAGGAGATTGGAGACAATACTATTTTGATGTAGAAGACAAAACAATAAACGCAGTTGCACTAGAAGTTTCATGGGAAAATAAAGACACAAACCTTTCTGTATTTGTCATAGATCCACTTGGAAGAATTGTCCAGACTAATGTGCCGCCTGGAGTACTTGGTCATTTCCAAGGTTGGCCTACTGGAGACTGGCTTGGCACAACTCCATTTAGTGAGGGCGGAGGATTCTTTCCAATCAAAAACAAAGATGACACATCCACAGTATTATATGCCCCAATAAATCAGACTGGAACCTATTCACTTCTGATGCATTCTACTCTGTTTGGAGGCCAATCACTTGCTGAACCCATAACTATTGCTGCCAAGTTTTCTACAATTTTGCCAGATGAAAAAGAACCTCAGATTCTACTCGAAGTACCAAAATTCATTAATAATACGTTTAGAATTACGCCACAAATAATAGAAGAAAACATTGACACTGCAAAATATTATTTTGATGCGCATGATCCTAAAGAATTTAGCGGGACAGAATTTTCCATACCGCCTGATCTACTAACGGAAGGTACACATGCACTAAAAGTGACTGTAACTGATACGGTTGGACACAATGTAACCAAGGAATTTGCATTCATTGTTGACAGCAAAGCTCCGGAGCTTGTAATCAAATCTCCACAAAATGGCTCAACCATCTCAAATACGATTACAATAGACCTTGAGGTAAAAGAACAGAATTTGCCAGAAACTGGAGGAATGACAGTAATACTTCCTAATGGAATAGTTTCAAACAAGATATCAACACAGTTTGATACATGGACGGTAGAAAACGGCAAGTACGACATCCAGATATCGGCAAAAGACATGGCAGGAAATGAAATATCAAAGAAGATTATAGTAAATATAGATAATAAACCACTCTTTGGAAACGACAAAGAATCTTCTGATCAGAACTTAATTTTCTTGCAGGGAATAATCATTGGAATTGTAATCGCAACAGCTGCTACGCTAATCGCTGTCAAGAAAATCAAAACTTCAAAGAAAATCTAGAACAAGGTTTATATGCAATTTTTCAAACACGAAAGCTTGCATGCCAGAACAGGATTCTCGTGCTAAGAATACACTGTCCAGACGAGATTTTTTAAAGCTGTTGGGAGCAGCTGGTACTGCACTTACATTTACGCCATTTGTTCCTTGGGGAAATTTCATGCCAAATCCTGATACGACTTCGTTAACAAGAGCAAAGGTCATCCTGCCAGACGACACTCAAGCGAATGTTAACACCTTTCCAGTAAACCACTCTGAAGTTATTACCTACCCAAAGACGGAAGACAGAGTTCTTGATGAAGAGGCCTTTAGAAAGTGGCAGTTCATAAGATTGCCACCAGAATATGGCGGTGAAGCAAAAGACGTTAGCGCTTTTCGTGCTTACAGTATGGTATGCCTACACTTGTGGTGTCTTTGGAAATACTGGCCTGAAGAAGGAAGAAAGAGGGGAGAATGTCCTTGTCATGGAAGCATGTATGATGTTCGTATTGGAAAAGCCTTTGCAGGACCCGCATCTCTTCAGGCCCCTCCCTCAAATGTTCTTGCGCAGCTAACTTTTGAAGCAGATAATGATGGATTTATGTACATTAAACCAGCAAAATGGAATGTTAATGAAAATGGAGTCATAGGATATGGTCGTTTCCTTAAAGCGTAGAAACGGTCTTGTAGACTTCTTTTACTGGATGTGGGATGGAATAGAACGAAGTATATTCATTGGTACCAAGTTTTCATTTCCAGGACGATTTGTAAGTCCATTTGGATTTCTTGGTATGCTGACATTCATCACCTTCATAATTCTTGGAATAACTGGTGCACTTCTGATGTTTTACTACGAGCCTATACTGGATAGAGCGTGGGACAGTGTAGAAAAAATAAATAATAACGTTCCGTTTGGCTTCCATCTTAGAAACATACATTATCATGCATCAAATGCTATGGTACTTTTGGCAATTTTGCACATGTATTATCAATATTTTAGTGGGAGATACAAGATAAGAAATGAAATCCTATGGGTTACAGGAGTTATACTTGGAACAGTGACAATACTAGAGGCCTTTACAGGATATGATATCATATTCAGTGAACGTGCTGAGCTTGCAATCAGTATAGCGGCATCACTTACAAACTCCATACCTATTGCAGGACCTACAATACGTGAGGCTATGTTTGGTTCAGGGTTTGCAGATTTTGTTTTAAGATTTTATGCACAGCATGTCTTTATACTTCCAATTGTAATGCTTGGACTCATGGCTGTCCATATGCCAAGATTTTTGGTTTTTGATGTTCCTATGGTCATGGCCATTTCTGGCGCCATATTAATCACAGGAGGAGTCTTTCCAGTTGATCTTGGATTCAAATTTGAGCCAACAGTACCACCGGGGATCACTGTGCCTGAATGGTATCTCACAGGGCTGTATGCATTTCTTAGAACCCAATACGACAAGTTTGTGACTGGAGTAGCTTGGCCTGGGTTGTTTATCCTAACATTAGCTATAGTTCCATTCATTGATAGGTACAAGAAATTTTCTTGGAAGGACAGACCAATAGTCACTGCATTTGGAATAACTGGCATTGCACAAATCATGGTAACTACATACTGGGGTTTCTACATATCGCCAGACACAACCAAGCCACTTGTGGAAAGACTCGTCATAGATCCCATTTTCTTTTATCTAGTTATGGTACTACTTGTGCCTCTTGGATTTGGATTCTCGTACATGATGATTAAACTATCAAAAGAAGCTGAGAGAAAGGCAAAGCTTGCTGCATCAAAAGCGCCACAAAAGGTAGCACAAATCAATCTATCTGGAAAGTGGATAAACTGGCTAATTGTTGCACTCTTAGCATTCCAAGTTTATCTTAACATTGCTGCGTACAACGCTATGCTTGCTGGAATGAACAACTTTTCACTCTTTCTTACTGGGTTGATTCTGCTTGTGTTTGCAGGCATGTTTCATATTTACAGATATGGAATGAATGAAACAAAGAAGATTCCAACTCCACCACATCAGATAGCAAAGGAAATTCCAAAACCAATTGGTGTTGCACCAGATACTAGTGCAACGCTTCAACAAAAAGAAAAAGAATCAACTCCTAAGGTAACTGCTACGCCAGAAACTGCACCGCAAATAAAATCGACCTCAACTGTTCTTAATGAATCAGCTACTGGAACACCAGATCTGAAAAAATAATAAATTTTTCTAATGCTTTCAGCCAAATAGCTTTATAAGACTAGCAAAAAGCACCAAGATCCATTGAGTAAACCGACATCAAGTCATGCTTATGGGATAGGAATAATTGCAATGATAGTTGGTTTAGCAATGGGCATCTCATACTATCAACTATACTATATACCTGAGCTTACTGCAAAGCCAAAAATTTCTGATTTCTGAAGAGGTTCTTAATCCTGTAGAAGCAGAAAACGTGCTCCATATGATAAAGGGATCTGCAAGTCCGGAACAACAAGACAACTTTGTACCAAAGCTAGTAAACATTCAGCTTGGAATTGACAACAGAATTGTATGGGAAAACATCGACGAAACTCCTCACACAGTAACTCCTGATACACCATTTGAAGACAAGTATAGCGGCAAATTTGGTTCTGTTGGTGTGGTAAAACCGGGTGATAAATACGAATTCCTATTCACTCAGGACGCAGAGATAGAGTATCACTGTGAGCCTCATCCGTGGATGACAGGCAAACTGGTAATCACAAAGGCTAGATTTTAGGTTGTTAGTTTAGCAAATACCATATCGCTTTCTATTTCCTTATGTTCCTGAATTATAGAGACACGGAACTTTATTTCATGTGGCTGAATTGGCTTAAATTCTACAGCAGCTGTAAACTCGGCTTTATTTTCTGGCATATCATCTTTGCTTATAAATAACCTTGAAAGATTCTTTGAGATTGGGTTGCCATTATAAGACTTGTATACTATAAGTTCGTTGGAATTTATGATCTGTGTGTTTATCACTACGCCATCATATCTTCCAGTATATCTCACCTGGATTTTGCCTTTTATCTCTGTGTATGGAATGATATTCTCATTTTCCAACTTTAACTCTATGTCTTTCATATGAATGCGTTATATCTTGAAAATAAATAACTTGTGAACAAAAGCGGGCCCGAAGGGCTTCGATCCCTTGACCACTGGATTAGAAGTCCAGCACTCTATCCATGCTGAGCTACAGGCCCAAGAATGTGGCACAGGGTTACCATATTAAGGGTTTTTTACAACCACTTTCTATTGTTTAGATCTCTTTCCATTTTGAAAAGAAACTGTTGAGAATATCCTGCATAGGGACCAAAATGCTTTACAATTTTTTCATGAACAATAGCATATTTTTTCTCAGTAAATGATTTACCAATTACCTCATAAAATTTTTTTGAATAGTATTTTTGTAATATTCTAAGTGTCCATCTGTCTATAGGAAATGCTTCTAACTTTTCAAGCGAGAACAAAAGTATACAGTCAGCAACTTTATCTCCTATACCATAAATGGTTTTGAGCTTTTCCTTTGCAGTTCTATAATCCAATTTTTTCAAAAGTTCAAAATCTGTTATTCCAGAAACAACCGCAATGGATGCCTTTTTTACAGATTTTGCCCTAAACCCAAGACCGCATGATAACAGATCTTTCAAATTAGCGTTAGCGAGTTTTTTAGCTTCTGGAAATGTGAAGAACTCATTGCCAAAAAAATTCACTCTATTGCCAAACTTCCTGCAAACTTTCTTTAACATTTGTTTAATGTTTGATATGGATGAATTTGAAGAGCAGATAAAAGATATGTAGCATTGAAATGGATCTTGTCTCATCAGCCTTAATCCTGGAAAGCGGAATACTGCTGTCCTTACAATTTTGTCGTTGCATATGCCTTTTAGGATTTTTTTCAAGTTGTCACCTTGCCTAAAAAGATCATTTGATGTTTTTTGATTGGAGATCACTTCAAATGGTTCCTCCTTAACTCTCAAAATATCTTGCCCATTTACACCGTACCAAAAATCATCAATTTTGTCCCAAAGAAAAACTTGACCGCTATTAATGGTAAGATCGAGATTTATTTTTTTAATGCTTTGCATCTCAAACAGTAATCACTTCACCAGCTTTTGGTGCCCATGCATCAAATCCAAATCTTTCATGTATTTCATCTGCAAACTTGGTACAGGAATTTGTATCGCCATGAACTGTGAGAACCTTTGGGCTTCCTTTTATCTTACTGATTATCTCAAAAAGATCATTTCTGTCAGCATGACCGGAGAACTCAAACTGTCTGATCTCAGCCTGTGCTTTGGCATCTCTTCCATGAATATTGACACGACCTGTTTCAAGAAGTTTTCTGCCAGGAGTACCTTCACCTTGATATGAAACCATAGCAATACCATTTTTCTTGTCAAGTGCAAGCTGTTGTAAGTAGTAGACTGCAGTACCGCCAACAAGCATTCCTGCAGGCGATATTATTACACAGGGTTCATTTAGTGCCTTTTTCCTTTCCCTTCCTCCTCTTATCCATACAGCTTGATGAATTGAATCAGCGAAAACTTTAGGATCACGCAGATATTCTGGATAGTGAAGTAGTATCTCGTTTACCTTTACAGCCATTCCATCCATGATGACTTTGTGCTTGAATTTGGCATTTTTCAGAACACAAGCAATCTCTTGTGACCTTTCTACGGAAAAAGACGGTACAAAAAGAAAACCCTTTCTATCCAAAACCTCATATGCAAACTCGATGAATTTTTCTTCAGATTCGTCACGCGGCATCTGTTCAGTCTGTGAATAGGTACTTTCTGTTATCAACAGATCAATTTCGCCAAAGTCCAAGTCTGCTTCACGCAACATGCGTGATCCTCTGGGATTTATATCGCCTGTATAGTAGAGTCTTTTGTTTTCAGATTCCACAATTACTGCACCACCTCCCACTACATGCCCAGACTCTCGTAGCTCAAATGAAGAATTACCCCGCTTAATTTTTTCTCTATACCCAATTTCTTTAGAATGCTTCATCATGTTAACAACTTCTGGCATTTCAAAGGGAAGAAAGTTTTTTTCCAATTTGAGCATGTCTTCGATCAAAAGTCTAGAAAGGTCTAGCGTTGGTGGTGTCGCATAAACATCACTTTTTCCATTTACAAAAAGAGATGGTACATTACCAGAGTGATCAAGATGTGCATGAGTTATAACAACCGCATCAATATCCTTTGGTTTTACATGCATTGGATACGATGGTTCTTTTCCTAAAAGAACCCCATAATCCAAAAGAAAATTTGCGCCGTCACAATTAACTTGAAATGCCGATCGGCCCACCTCTTGAGCAGCGCCAAGAACTTTAACCTGCAAGAATTCAAAGTCCCTTCTAAGCACCTTTAAACGTTTAGCACTTTTTGACTCTAAGAATATTATATTATTTAGATAATTTACAAAAGACTTAATTAGATCAAATAAAGATGATCTGTCCATGGGTAGAACCTTTGAACAATGGTGGAGCACCATTCCCAAAGACCTTCGAGATAAAGTTAGAAAGGGCGATGAGGGAAACAAACCACTGCTAAACCAGATAAATCACGTTTGGGTAACTAATCTGATGGCTCAAAAACCTCAGCTGAATCCATCGGCTGCTGAGTTACTAGATTGGGTAACAAGTGGTCAAATAGACGCGATTCGCCAGACCAAAAAGTAGTTAAATAATACAATCACTCTCTTTTTGTTTTTTATTTTGTTAGTTTTATTGAAAAAAATTCTATAACCCTGTTATGGATTTTACAGATGGTTTAAATAGCAACCAAAGCATGATCAAAAATAGTGAACTAAATGCCAATAGCAATACTTCCAGACATAGATGAACAAAGATGTATAGGTTGCGCACTGTGCGTAGAGATCTGTACTTCTCTTGGTCCAGATGTACTCCGTGTCAAGCCCGTAGAGGGTTGGAAGAGAGGTAAGGCATTTGTCTTTTATCCAGAAAGATGCATCTCTGACGGTGCATGCATTGGGGTTTGCCCAACAAAGTCAATCTTTTGGATGAGACCAATGAACTACACATCTGGTCAACCAGTGCCTCTCCACAAGAACGGAGTATTCGTAAAAGGCTGGGCAGAAGACGCCGGACTATAAGCGTAATCTGTTCTCACACTTTTTTATTATTTTTAATCATCGCTAAGAGACTTTATCTTGATTTTTTTTGGAAGTAATTTTACATAAAATTTTAGAAACTCGTCTTTTCCAACATATATAGTCTTGAAACTGTTATTTTTAAAAAATGCTTTCCATGTTTTTAAAAACTGAGGAAATTCATCTTGCCTATATTGAATTCTTGAGACGACATTATGTGCTGCGGGATACATATCAGAAATTTCAAGTGGAATTATTCCAAGAAAAGGATTGAATTGGCAGAACTGTACGTCATTATAATTTTTTACAAATCTCTTTTTTAGTTCTTTGTACTCATTAGAAAGATAAAATGGTCTAATCGCTATATCAGGTACTAAAACAAGTGTGTTTTTATTTGTCTTAAATTTACGAACTAACTTATGAAATGCTACTATCTCAGGACGATACTGATCTTCTTTTGAAAAGAGAAAAGCGGCTTTTTCTTTGAATCTTGGAGTTGTATCTGCAAAATAACTAGGGTTTTTGGTAAATATATCAATAGTTTCAAAGAGTTTAGGGTGTGAACGCATCTTTTTAAGAACATATTCCCACAACCTTCCGCCATGAATTGCTTCTTTAACTCTGTCAACTTCAGATTTTATTGCAAACAGATTATGAAGCGCGATTCTGTTTATTTTTTCTTCACTTCCAAGGGTTTGCATTTCCTTTGGGGTGTATTTTGTACAAACCTCACAACTACAAGAAAAATATCTCACAACTACAAGAAAAATATGTTATCTCATCAAGTTTAGCTGTACCATCTTCCATGATGTATCTATTATTTTTTGCATATAGCACATAGGATGCGGAATCAAAAGTATCACATCCAAGTGCTACTGCAAGTGGAATTGTCATGGGATGACCAGCACCAAAAAGATGTAAAGGAATGGAGTCTGGCATTTGCATTTTTGCGGTAATTATCATCTTGGCAAGAAGATTATATTCATATGATTCCATAAATTCCACTGGACTACCAAGAGCTAGCATTTCAAATCCATATTCCAAAAGAGTTTTTGTTGATCTCTTTACAAGATCAAAATGTTCGCCACCTTGAATTGGACCAACCCAGATCTGTCCATTTTTTTCAGTTTGCTCGATGGTTTCTTTTGAGACTTTCAGGGTGTGATCAACATATGATCTTGCCTTTTTTTTGGAAAGCCCATACCCTGTTGGTCTGTCAAGTGGGATTGCAATATCAGCTCCTATGTTATGTTCAAATGATGCAATATCTTTTGGTTCGACATCTACTTTTCCATATTCAAGGACCTGAAATCCACCGGAATCTGTCATGACGGATCCGTCGTAATTTATTATATCATGGATGCCACGTTTGACTGCTTCTTGCTCATAATTATTTAGTGTGATATATGCATTAGTAATTACTAGATCAAAACCCATTTTGCGCATCTTTTTTGCTGGAATGGACTGCCTTACCGGGTGTACAACAGGCACATACGCAGGGGTTTCAACCTTGCCATGGTTGGTATATATTAGTCCTATCCTTCCTGCAAGGTCGCTCTTTTTTATCTCAAACATTTTACGATATCATCAAGCGGTGCGTTATTTGAAGTTAGTAGGGGAAAAACCGCTTTAAGTCATTTCTTTCTGAAATGAAACCAAGCCAATCTACCTCATCTTCCTCAAGGACACCTTTTGCAAAGAGGGTCTCAATTTTTTTTACAATCACTGAAACTGACTTGTTTGTGGTATCAATCTGAAAGATTTTGTCAGAGCCAAACTTACTTATGGCATCATGAAGTGTTACCCCAAGAATCTCACTTCCAAGATTTTGAATCGATTTTTCATGCGAGTACTTTCTTTTCTTATAAATAGAAGTAAGCTTGTAAGGATTCTTTCTTAGAACTACCACTGTATCAACTTGCTTTTGTGAAATTACATATGGAGCTAAATGTCCAACCACAAGTGAATTTTTTGTAATTTTTTTTACTAACATCTTTTTTAATTTTTTCACATCAACATCAAATGACTCATTTTTTTGTTCAAAGATTCCGGATTCTATTGCTACTTTATTTATATCAACTAATTTCAGGTTCAGTCTTTTTGCAAGTCTATTAGATATAGTATGCTTGCCAACTCCAGGACTGCCAGTTATTACCTTTGACAATACATGGTATCAAGACAAAGAAGATTAAACGATTTCTCAATAGAAGATTAAACGATTTCTCAATACTAATAAGAGCATCAACTGATATTCTCTCATGCAAATTGGACTGCTAGGAAAGACAAACGTTGGCAAATCAACTTTTTTCTCAGCTGCTACTGAGACTATAGCTCAAATAGGAAACTATCCTTTTACTACTATCGAACCAAATGTAGGAATAGCATACGTAAAGGCAGAATGTGCATGCAAACACTATGGAATTTTACACAGACATCCTTTATGTGTAAACGGAACAAGATTCATTCCTGTGAAACTAATTGATGTGGCAGGTCTTGTTCCAGGTGCACATGAAGGCAAAGGTCTTGGCAACAAATTTTTGGATGATGCAAGACAAGCTGAAGTGTTAATTCATATAGTAGATATCTCAGGTTCTACAGATATTCAAGGTCATCCCGTTCCAGCAGGAACCCATGATCCACTAGAAGATGTGAAATTTGTTGAAGAAGAATTTGATTTATGGATGAAACAAATCTTGGCACGTGAATGGCAAAAGCTGGCGCGAGAAATGGAAAGTAAAGGTGCCAAGCTGGTTCAAGGCATTGCACAAAGATTTAGTGGTTTAGGCATAACTGAATATGATGTGGAGATTGTTCTCCAGCACCTGAACCTGCTGACAAAAAAACCTACGGATTGGAAAGAATCTGATATGTCCCTGTTTGTAAAAGAGTTGCGTAAAAGAACAAGACCAATGCTTATTGCGGCAAACAAAGCTGACCTGTGTCATGACTTGAGTATTATAGAAAAAATAAAAAAAGAAAGGCGTGCTATAGCATGTAGCGCAGAAACTGAGCTTCTCTTAAAAAAGGCTTTAAAAAATGGATTAATAGATTATTCTCCGGGTGAAAAAGATTTTAAGATAAAAGATGGCGTTACGCTAAATGCTCCGCAACAAAAGGCACTAGACCTTGTAAAGAGTGTTCTATCCAAGATTGGAACCACAGGTGTGCAAGATGCCATAAATCAGGCATGTTTTGAGATTCTCAAGCTAATCGTGGTATATCCGGTCGAGAATGAGACAGGATTATCAAACAAGGACGGTGAGGTGTTGCCTGATGCAAGACTCTTGCCTCCTGATTCAACTGCAAAGGATCTTGCTGCCACAATTCACGCAGACCTAGCAAAGGGCTTTGTTCATGCAATAGGACCTAGCAAAGGGCTTTGTTCATGCAATAGATGTAAAGACCAAACAGAGAGTAGGTTCACACCATCAATTAAAAAATGGGGATGTCATCAAGATAGTATCGACACTAATCAGAGGGTAAAATGTTAGGTCTTGGAATTGAAAGTACAGCACACACATTTTCATGTGCTGTCTTGGAAAAAAATGGTACAAAGGGAAAGATTCTTTCGGATGTAAGAATGGTTTATCGTCCTCCTGAAGGCGAGGGCATTCACCCAAGAGAAGCTTCGCGGCATCATGCCGAAAATTCGCCGCAGGTTCTTTCAGAATGTCTGCAAAAAGCAAGAATCAAAATAACTGAACTTGACATAATATCATATGCTGCTGGACCCGGACTTGGACCTTGTTTGAGAATAGGAGCTGTTGTTGCTAGATCTCTTGCATCATATTATAAAATTCCAATCTATCCAGTAAATCATGCGATAGGCCACATAGAACTTGGAAAGATGCTGACAGGTGCACAAGATCCATTAGTGTTACTTGTTTCAGGTGGCCATACTATGATCTTGGCATTTTTATCAAAGAAGTGGCGAGTGTTTGGGGAAACATTAGACATTACACTTGGTCAGCTCATAGATCAGCTTGGTAGATCAGCCGGATTTGCGTCGCCATGTGGCGGTAAAATTGAGGTGCTTGCATCAAAATCGCATAACTACATTTCCCTTCCGTATGTAGTAAAAGGAAATGATGTATCATTTTCAGGTCTTCTTTCAGCAACTAAACATATTATTTCAAGCAATCTTGAAGACGCATGTTTTTCATTACAAGAAACTGCCTTTTCAATGATTGGCGAAGCTACAGAACGCGCTTTATCATTTACTAGAAAAAAAGAACTTCTCATAGTAGGCGGTGTGGCTGCAAACCGAAGGCTATCAGAAATTCTAACAAGTGTCTGTAAGAGACAAAACTGCAAATTTTTTGTCTCACCAAAGGAATACGCAGGTGATTGTGGCTCACAGATATCTTGGACTGGACTACTAGAGTCCACTTGCAAACGAGGAGTCCCATTAGAAGAAACATTTGTTAAACAATCATGGAGAGTGGATACAGTAGAAGTACGATACTAGCTCTTATTTTGTGATATTGTTTTTTGAAGAATCTCAAGCCATTTACTCGTGTTATAAACACCAAACTTGTAGGTCTTTTCACCATCTGTTGTTTTAACTTTAATCCAAACTTTTTTTATGAGCCAACCCTCCTTTCCAACTTCAATGATTTGACTTAGCGGGATGTCAATGACCGTCTCACCAATCTTTTTTGTGAAATCGGCAATTCTGCCTTTTGTTTTATCAAACGCAACCCGAATATTAGTCAGTGTGAGAATTCCAGAACCAATAGAGTCCTCCGAACAGTCTTCTTGCATAATTTTTTTTTCCAAATCTTCCATAATTAGGTTTTAATCTCTACCTACGAGTTATAACTCTAATGAAATTGCTAAAAAAAGGAGCCGAGGCTGACATTTATCTTACTTCATGGAATGGAAAAGAAGCTATCCTAAAAATTAGAGAGAAAAAAGATTATCGAAATCCAGTGCTTGATAGAAGAATAAGAGAACAGAGAACCATACGAGAGTCTGGTATAATATCTAACGTAAAATCATTTGGGATATGTACACCTCTTGTATATTTTGTCGATACCAAAAAATGTGAAATGTATATGCAATACATAGAGGGAAATCTTGTAAGGGATCTAGTAAATCCACGAGTAATAAAAACTTGCGAAGAGATTGGAAGAATTGTAGGCACATTACACAAAAATGGAGTTATGCATGGTGATCTTACCACTTCAAACTTTATTGTAATGAAAGACAAGGTATTTGTGATTGACTTTGGGCTTGCCCAAAAAACATGCAAAGTGGAAGATCATGCAATAGACCTTAGATTGTTAAAGGAAATACTAAACAGCGCGCACGCTAATATAATGGAAAAATCGTGGAACAAATTTTTGCAAGGGTATAAAAAAGTGGGGGGAATCTCTAGATACAACCAAATCCTTAGGCAAGTTTCTGTCATAGAAAGTAGAGGAAGGTATGCAAACGTTGTTTAGAGTTTTATTTGCGTCATCAAACAAAAACAAATACAATGAAGCAAACTCCATTTTATCAAAATTTGGTATAACGGCAAAATTTTTCAAATGCAATTTGGAAGAAATACAGGCAAAAACACTAGAAGAAGTGGCATTACACAAAGTACAACACGCCTTTTCTCAATGCTCAAGACCCGTAATAGTAGAAGATGATGGACTTTTCATAAATTCATTAAATGGTTTTCCTGGACCTTACTCATCTTTTGTGTTCAAAACAATCGGGGTCGAGGGAATTCTAATGCTGATCAAGTCCGAGAGAAAAGCAACATTCCAGTCAGTTATCGCATACTGTGAAAAAAAACAAGATGTTGTATTGTTTAACGTAGCAATGAGAGGAAAAATTTCACGAAAACCAAGAGGAGAAAAATGGGGCTATGATCCAATCTTTATTCCAGAAGGTCAAAATAAAACATATGCACAGCTATATGACAAAAATTCAGTCTCCCACAGATATCTTGCACTAAAAAAATTTGCTAATTGGTATTTACATAAGCAGGAATCCAGCGATCAATAAACCTATTCTGGTTTTGAAGCACTACGATTCGAGACATAACACTTTCGTCCATTACCGAAAAAATTTCACTATTTTTTGCTAGATTAGATGCAAAGTGTCTAACCTCAGAAATTTCACTATTTTTTGCTAGATTAGATGCAAAGTGTCTAACCTCAGACATTTCTAACATGTTTGAGTATTCAAGTCTATTTGTAGAACGCCCAATATGCATGTAGGATTTTACTTCAATGAAATGTGGGCTTGCCTGTCTGAGCATCTGTGCAAATTCAGGAATTAATTCATCTTTAAAGTTGTAATCCTTGATTAATGTGATTCTGATTAGAGTTCTTGTCTTCATTTTTGAAAGCATTTCAAGACTAGCATTCCATCGTTTCCATGAGTCTTTGTATCTTGGTTTGTTAATGATTTGAAATATCTCTTCGTTTGATGCATTTGTAGAGAGATATAACTGAGTTGGCAATGCATCTTCATCTTGCAATCTTTGTAACATTTCAGGTTCCTGTCCGTTTGTAACAAGAAAGATTGATTTGGTTTCATGAAGGGTCTTTAGGTATTTTATCAGTTGAGGAAGCTTTGGATACATGGTTGGTTCGCCAGAAAGTGATATGGCATAATGGCTTGGAAGCAATGATTCATCAAGCTTTTTCTTATCCTGACGTGGGTCACCGTAATGTCCCATGATCAACTTTTTTCTTTCTTCCATTAACTTAGCAATGATTACTTCTGGTTCAGCCACTTTGTCCTCAACCATTTTCATTGAATTATAAAATTCCATCGGCCTCCAACAGTAAACACATCTGTTTTCACAATACATTCCAGCTGGTGAAAACTCCATACATCTATGAGTTGTAATGCCATAAAATTTCATCTTATAACAATCACCTTCGTTTTTGAACGACTTTTTTGTCCAATGGCATAATTCAACTGTAGAATGATCAGAAACTCCATACTTTGCCTTTTTTAGCTGACTTAGAATCTTTGGTTTTATTTGTATTATTTCATTATCAGATTCAATAGTTTCGCCGGAGCAACTCATAAATCTAATTTAATACAGTTTTAATTAAATCTACAGGAATTTACAAAAATTGTGAGATTCGATTCATAAATACGTGTATATAAGTGAAAACTAGATTTTATTCCATGATAAAGGCTGTAAGTGAAAACTAGATTTTATTCCATGATAAAGGCTGTAAGTGTTGCTGGTATGCAGACAGAAGGGACTCCATTCAAAAAACCCAGTGTTCAGCTTGCTGAAGCAGCCCAGACAATTTCACTTGGAAATCTTACATGGATTGAATGCGTTGTAGACAACATTGTTGAAGAGACTCCAAAGATTCTTTCGAACCTCGGCATAAATATGGATCCATCCTCTCTTTTGTCTGGATACGTATCAAATTATGAAGATAGAGGAGACACACTGGGTTTGATGCTTCCATTTGTTATTACAGGTGCCAATAAAACACAAACCACGCCACTTTTGATATTCATCAAAAAGGATCTTGTAGTTACAATCCATGATGATTACGGAGGAAAAATAGCTAGACTTTATAATTACTCAAACACACTTTTACGCAAGCTTCCAAAAGAACCAGAAAATTGGGCTGACAGGCAAACCATACTTGTAGCAAGGATAATAGATGAGCTAAGTGAGACAAACTTTTCCATTTTACGTTTAATTGTAGAAAGAGCAGAACAACTAGAACTTGATCTTGCGGGGGCTAGGCAAATCCAGAAGGACCTGTCTCTTGAACTCTCAGACATGAAGACATCACTCCTTACATTCCTAAACGCGGTGTGGGCTACATATGACACTGTTCAGAACCTAAAGTATGGTGATGCTGACATGATATCAGATCAAGATCTCATCCTTGCCAAGTTTGAAGTTATTCTTGGAAGACTAGATCGTCAGATCCAGATGTCAGAAAACATCATGCAAGTAGTAGCTACAGGAATT